>Ga0114946_10000608_pt1 | contig 24160 bp, 17 predicted proteins | sample WalLakDeSediment_FD_88676 | JGI IMG/M metagenome (GOLD analysis project Ga0114946, IMG submission 88676) | Lake sediment microbial communities from Walker lake, Nevada to study Microbial Dark Matter (Phase II) - Walker Lake 11/02/13 Deep Sediment | ecosystem: Environmental > Aquatic >... | reverse complement strand
GCCCCCGCCCTCGCGAGCGGTCACCCATGACTCGGGGTCGAGTTGGTGCGCTACTCCTTCCTCGTACGGCTCTTTCATCCGCGACGTCTCTCCAGCTTTGCCTGGCGCTTCAGCAGCCCGTGGGCTTCGCAGTAGACATCGCAGGTCGGCGCGAACGTGTCCCCGAGGCACTTGCCCCCGAGCTTTGGGCTGCTCGACTACGTCCGCGCCCGTGGGTAGGGCGCGCTCAGGACGGGTCGTAATTGGCGGGGAGCGTCGACCCCAGTGGGTCGAATGTATAGTGTTGGGTGTAGTCGGGGTCGTATGAATCAACGTAGGACCCGGCCGGGACGGCGGCCCAAGACCCCTCGTTGAAGGCCAGCTCGCGGATCATCCCGAGGTGGAGATCGAGGAGATCGGGGGAGTCGAGGTCGGCCCACGCCACGCGAAGCTCGACGTAAAAGTTGGATGTCGCGACGTCGTCGCTGCCGGCGATCGGGCCGAAGCCCGGGTCGGTCCAGGTCCCGTCGGCCCACTCGAGCGCGCCGCCGAAGTCATTGCTGGCCTTCCAACGCAGGTGCCAGCGGGCGTCGAAGGGCAACAGCGGCTGCTGGGTATTGTAGGTGACGCCGACGTCGACGCCCGGGGCGCCTCCGAGGTAGGCGATGAACCAGGTCTCGGGGTTGTTACCGGCGAGGTCGGGGCTGCTCATGCCGAGGTACAAATAGCCGTCGTCCCAAGCGACGTAGCCGGTGTGCCCCAGCGTCGAGCTAGCGAAGGTCTCTGCCGGCGCGAAGTCGTTGACGCCGTCGATCACGATCGTGTGAAAGTAGCGGACCGCGAAGCCGACTTCCGTCGCGAACGGCTCGGCCATCGGCGTCCCGCCTGCGTCCGTCACGCTGTCGAGCACGAGGATCTGGTATTCGGTCGCGCTATCGAGGGGCACCGCGGGGGTCACCGTGAAGGTGAGATCGTCACCGGTGACTGGCTGCGCCGCCATGGTTACGCAGCCAATGAAATTGTCGTGCGAGATTTGGATGGTCCCCGAACACTCCTTGTTGACGGTGTTGGTGGTCAGCGTCGCCGCGTCCATGGGCTCGCTGAAGGTCACGGAGATGCTCGCGTCGGCGGGGACCCCGGTTTGCAGATCGCTGGGGGTCGTCGAGACCACGAAAGGCGCCTCGTCGCCGTCGCCGTCGCCGTCGCCGTCGCCGTCGCCGTCGCCGTCGCCATCGCCGTCGCCGTCGCCATCACCCTCGCCATCACCATCACCATCACCGTCTCCGTCACCGTCGCCATCACCATCGCCGTCGCCGTCACCGTCGCCGTCGCCGTCGCCGTCGCCGTCGCCGTCGCCGTCGCCGTCGCCATCACCCTCGAAGGTCGAGACCTCGTCACCGGTGGTGCTGTCTGTCGAGTCGCCGACTTCCGTGGTAGTGTCGTCCGCGTTGCAGCCGTGCAGCACGAGTAAGCCAAGGACGGTGAGGGAGGCGAAGCCAGTGGCGCGAGTGATCATCGAGCGGGAGTCTACCAGCCCTGGAGCGCAGGCTAGAATTCGCGTGCAACGACCAGTATGATGGACAATGCAGCGCCCCAATGACTGATCCACTATGATCGACATCCCAAACGCCATCATCGAGCGACTCGAGGCCGGCCACGAGCTCGTCGCCGTCGGCAGCTTCACCCTCGATGTCGCGGCCGCCCACGACAAGCTCGAGAACTACCGCGTCGCCGACCCGCACACCTTCGTGTTGTTCTTGGTCGAGGCTGCGCACCTGTTCGCGGGCTGCCGCGCGATCGAGTTCAAGATCTCGGCGACCCGGACCACGGTCTGGCTAAACGAGGTCGTCCTCGACGAGCATGAGCTGCACGCATTGCTCGCCGCCGCCAACGCGAGCGTCACCGGGCTCGAGCCCCAAGCGGCGGCGCGCATGCAGGCTCGACAGCTCCTCGGCCTCGCGCTGATCACCGCCCGGCAGCTACCCGACACCACCATCGAGCTCGGCTCGAGCGGCGCGGACTCGCGCGCCGTGATCACGGGCAAGGGCGCGCCCCGGTTCACGCCGCGCGGGCGGGCGCGGGCCTCGAATGCGACCTGGCTGACGATCCGCGGGCCCATGACGATGGCTGGCGAGCGGCGCAGGTTCGTCGCCGCGCACCGCCGCGAGTTGCTGCGCACCCGCTGTCGCTACGCGACGGTCCCCTTGATTCTCGACGCGGCCTCGGTGAGCGGCGGCCCGTCGCTCGCCGAGGTCGAGCACCCGTATGTCGTCCGTGAGGCGAACGGTCGGGCGATCGCACGAATCGGCCGCTCGCCCGCGCGGGCCCAGGCGACCTTATTGCTGGTCGCCAACGGCGTGCTACTCGAGACAATCACCGATCACGAGCTCGGCGCCCACCTCCTCGCGCTGGTCGACGCCAGCGATCTGCCCCGGGATTTGGGCATGACCCAGTTCCTGCGCCAGGAGGCCTACGAGCAGCGGATCCTCGCGGTTCGCCAGGCCGCGGCGAGTCTGCCCCCCGATCGCTGGTCGCCGGCCGTATACCTGGATGGCTGCTCGGTGCCCGGAGACCCGAGCAAATATCCGGGTGCTGTGCAAGGAAACATGATGCTCCACGGTGGGGTAGTCGCGGTCGTTGTCGAGGTGGCGGCGTGGCTGGTGGTGTATGTTTACATTTGGATCCTGGTAATAACCCTCCCCAATATCCCCGGAACTCGCCGCCACCGCAGGCTGCACTTCGCCACGCTTGGCCGACCTGCGATCGCCACGGTCGAGCGCAGCGTCGAGATCATCGAGTTTGGCTCAGGCAAGCGCCAGATGCTCGAGCTCCTCGTCCACGCGCCCGGCGAGCGACCCTACGCGACCGAGCTCTCCTTGCGCTTGGGTCAAGGGCCACCCCTACAGGCTGGTGATCGTTTTCACGTGTGCGTCGACCCGGACGATCCGAACCGGCTCGCCCCCGCGGCCGAATCGGCTGGTGATAAGGAGCTATCGATGGGTGTTGAAGAGGCGGTGAACCCTGCGATTGCTCGGGAGGCGATCATGCCCGCGGATTCCGAGGCTTCCGCGGAAGCCTTCGTCGAGCCCGCGGCGCCGGCGTTGGCGCCGGTGGGCAGGCGCTTGCCGAGCTCGCCGTCGCCGAACTGAATGAGGGTGTTGTGGTCGGCGTCGTGGCGAATGAGGTAGACCGCGAGCTCGGGCCGGCGCCCGGCCTGCAAGCTCTCGCGGCGCCGCGGGCGTTGAGCCGTATCTACGAGGGTGTGGACCCGCTCTAGCGATCCTGCGCGGGTTCGCGGATCGTCCACCCCATCTGTAGGTCCATGCTCGTTCCCGGCTGGCCCTCATGGCCTGGCAAGGCCGTTCGTACGGTGATGACGAGGGAGCCCGAGCGCGGCAGCGGGTCGGTGGGCGCGATCACCAAGCGGCCCTTGCTGCTCAACGACCCGAGCATGTTCGCTTTATCGTACGCTTCGGTCGATTCGTAGGCGATGGTCACGAGGTCCCCGTCGCGCTCGAGTAGGGTGTAGCGCGCGTCCGTGGTGCTAGCATCCTGCTCCCTGTGGCTGGTTTGCGTCCATACGGCCCCGACCCCGACCGGCTCGTTGGGCATGGTCACCGCGATGGTTTGAATCAGCCAGCCGATGCTGGGGGTCACGTTCGCGCTCCCACGGGTTTGTACGACGCGCTCGAGGCCGGTCGCGCTGCCAACGGCCTGGCCCCCGACACCCTCTTGCGCTCGCCTGGCAACATCTTGGATCCGGGCCTCCATCTCACTCATCTGGCTGAGCTTGGCGAACTCACCGGCATAGGTGGCGCTGACGACGTCGTAGAGGTAGCGGCGGGACTCGCCGTCGGGCTCGAGGCCGGTCCAAGTGACGACGTAGTCCATCATCGGCTGGTCGCCCGATTGTCCGGTCATCATGGTCAGCGCGATCGAGCGGCTCGGGGCCTGCTCGGCGTAGCGAAGCACCGCTCGCGGCTCGGCGCCCGGCTCGACGAGCACGAGCGCTTCGCGTCGTTCGCTGTGATCGGTGATCACCTTCGCGTCGGGGTTGAAGGCGTGCGGCTGCTCGGCGCCGTCGGTCTTGGCTTCGGGGGCCTGCTCGGCCCGGCAGCCGAGCGTCCCGAGCCCGAGCCCGAGCGCGGCGAGCAAGCTCGCGTGGAGCGTGATGTTGAAGCGGTCGAGCGCCATCGCGGCCAAGCTACCACATTACTCGATCGGCGCGTTCATGCTGAGCAAGTCGACGCCGACGGTCGCCTCGCGCTCATCGGCGACGCGCTTGCGAATGTGCTGATCGGGCCGCACGTCGGTAGTCCCGGCCAGCTCGATCGCCTCACCGCTCGGGGCCCGGACCGCGACCTCGGTGGCGAACTCGCTGTTGCGGACCCGGACGATCGGCTCGGGCACGTCGATCCCGGCGAGCTCGAACGCGACCTTGATCCGCCGGCGAGCCTCGGAGCTGACCTTGATCCAATCGGCCTCGCGCTGGTCGAGCCAACCGCTGATTGAGATGATCATCGCCGAATCACCAAACTCCTCGACGAAGCTGGCCGGGCCCGGGCTCGCGAGCACCCCGGGGGTCGCGGCGATGGTCGAGCACGCGAGCGCGAGGACCTTGCTCAAGTCAGCCTCGACGGCGACGCCGAGGGTGAAGCGAAACCGACGCTCGGGGTTGCGGGTATAATTGATGATGGTGCCCTTGAAGACGGTGGCGTTGGGGATCCGGACGTGGTTGCCGTCGAAGGTCAAGAGCACGGTCGCGCGCGAGGTCAAGCGCACGACCTGGCCCTCGTGACCCTCGACCTCGATATAATCATTAGGCTCGAAGGGCTGACGGAGGCTGAGCAAGATTGACGCGATGTAATTCTCGGCCATGTCCTTGAACGCGAAGCCGAGCGCGAGCCCGACGACGCCGGCGGTGCCGAGCAAGGCGCCGATCAACGCGGTCGCGCCCATCAATTCAAAGGCGATCACCACGCCGAACAACATGATCGACGCGCGCACGATCTGCCCGGCGAGCTCGCTGACGAACACGTTGCGGCTGAACTCGCGCCGCCGTTGGGTCAAGCGCGCGGTCAGGCGGGCGACCAACCACGCGGCGCCGATGATCACGAGGCCCGCGAGCAACAGCGGCAAGAACAGCAAAAAATCGAGGCCGCGGACCTGGAGGCTGTCGGCCAGGGGGCGTAGGCGCCGTTTTAGGGAGTAGACCTGCTCGATCCGGTTGTTGACGGCGACGACCCCCTCGACCCGGCGGGCGATCGATTCGGCCTCGGCGGCGGCGTTCACCGCGAGCGCGGTGCCGGCGAGGTGCACGACGCCGGCCTCGACATCGACCTCGATCTCATCGAGGTTCGGGAGCTCGGCGAATATGGTCAAAAGCCGGCGCTCGATCGCGCCGTCGCGGGTGGGATTGGCTACGAGATCGATCCGGAGATCATTCGTTGGATCTGCGCCGGCCGGCGGCGGCGCGAGGGCCCCCGGCGGACTTGCGAAGGCCGGGACCGCGGCCAACAGCGATACAAAGACCAATACCAGCCATGCGTTCGACCATCGCCGTAGACGGGTGCTCACCCGCTAAATTCTAGCTCGAATCGCTCGCCGGTCACTCGAACCAGGAGCGCGGCATGCTGTGGGTGACGAGCTCGGCCAGCTGAAACGGCAACACCCCGGTTTCAGCGGCGACATCGCTGGCAAACGGCGAATCGCCGAAGCTGCGCACGATCACGTAGGCGCCGGGGTAGCGGCGGACCAAGTATAGCCCTAGATGAAGGTTGAGGCCGTCGTCGCCGGTCCCAATCACGATCACCGGCGCGCCGACGTCGGCGCCGATGATCTCGTCGACCTGTCGCCAGACCTCGGGGTGCCGCAGCTGGCCCTCGATCACGCGGCGCTCGTGGCCCTCGACGAAGCCCGGGCCCTCATCGAAGTTCAAGGCGTTGAGCCGGGCGTCGCGGTCGAGGATCGCGACCTTGCCAAACTGGCTGTGGGCGTGGATCTGGAGCTGATCGAGGACGGTTTGGCCGAACCGTCCAAACCCGGCGAGGATCACCGTGTCGCGGTGCTCGGTGGCCGCGAACCGGGCGAGCAGGCGCTGCTTGACGAGGTCGACGGCGGCGAACTCGAGGCTGTTGAAGGTCTCGTAGTGGACGCTGAGCTTGGTCTGCGGGACGGCGCGCTTGAAGCCGAGGTCGGCGACGTGGGCGACGACGTGGCCGCGGAGCCGCGGGGCGAGAGCGAGGATCCGGGCGGCGGCGTCGAGGTTGGCGAAGTCGTCGCCGGTCACGAGCATGACCCGACGGGCGCGCGCGGCGTTGATCGCCGTGAACAGCTCGTCGCTGGCGATGTCGCCGATCATCACCAAGGCCTTGTGCGCGGCCTGAAGCTCGGCGAGCCGCGGGTTGTTGCCGTCGCGCTCGACGACGACGATCGTGACGTTGGGATCGAGCTCGCGCAGGCGCTTGATGTAGAGCAGCGCGATCCGACCGGCGCCGCCGACGATCACGTGGTCATGGAGCCGCCGGACCCGCAGCGCGAGCGGGTTGAGGATCCGCAGCGCGGTCTCGATCACGGCGCTCGCGGTGATCAGCGGGGCGAGGAAGTAGCTGGCCCAGACCAACGCGCGCCCAGCCGCCGGCCCACCCTCGGGCGTGCCGAGGTCGAGGCCGCCAAACACGAACAAGCCGAGGGCGTAGTAGGCCTTGGCCCAGAGGCTGACCTCGCTCAGGTCACGCTCGCTGAGCGTGACGCCCGAGCTCAAGCCGACGAACCCCGCGACGAACACGGCGACGAGGGCGATGCCCCGCAGGTAGATGCGGGTGGCCCCGAGCCGAGCGCGGGCGGGTCCGATCAAGCCGGCGCTGGGCATCGCCTAAAGCCGGCTGAACAGCTCGGGGAAATTGCAGGGCTGGTGGCGGGCGTCGAGCTGGGTCGCGAGGATCTTGTCCCACGCGGTCCGGCACGCGTTGGGCGAGCCCGGCAGGGCGAACACCAAGGTCTTGTCGCACAGCGCGGCTTGGGCCCGGCTTTGGATGGTCGAGGTCCCGATCTCGGCGTAGGACAGCCAGCGAAACAGCTCGCCAAAGCCGGGGATCGCCTTGCTGACCAGAGGCGCGAGCGCTTCGGGGGTGATGTCGCGGGCGGTGATGCCCGTGCCGCCGGTTGCGAGCACGACTTGGACTTGCGCGTCAGCGATCCAGCGACGCAGCTGGGCGCGGACCAGGCCGATCTCGTCGCGAACAATGACCCGATCGACGAGCTCGTGGCCTCCAGCCTCGAGGCTCTCGACCAGGACCGCGCCGCTGCGATCGTCGGCGAGGGTACGGGAGTCGGACACGGTCATGACCGCGATGCGAACAGGGATGAACGGATGGTCGCCCACTCAGCCCACTCGCTTACCACTGACGAGATCATAAGTCTGCCCCGGCAGACCGATCCGAAACCCGAGCGCCTCGACTTGGGCCCGGTGGATCTCGATGTCGTCCTCGTGGTGCATGAGCACCATCTTGTGGCGGATGCGCTCGGGTAGCTGCGCGAGCAGCCGAAACGCGCCGTGGACCTGGCCGGGGTAGTCCGTGAAGGTGCAGTCGTGAAAGTAGACGGTGGTCCGCGCCTCGATCGAGCCCAAAAACTCGGCGTCGACGATGCAATCGCCGCTCCACCAGGCGATGCGCCCGGGCCCGACCTGAAACTCGAGGGAGCACGAGGGCTTGCCGGGGACGTGCTCGCTCTCGCGGGCGACGAGCGATGCGCCGCCGTACTCGAAGGTCTCGCTGTGGTGCCACGGGTTTGGGCCCGCGGGCTCGAACGCGCTGGGCTCGATGACGTCGAAGTACGACTCGAGGGTCCCGCACTGGGGATCGCCGTCGATCTTGAGGTAGCGCAGGGACGGCGCGAGCGACTCCCAGACCTCGTCTCTCACGGCACGGTGCGCGATCAGCTTGGGCCGCGGACCGCCGGCCATGATCGAGGCTTGCTCCCGATCGGGCTCGGCCTGCCCCCGGGCTTGCCCGGCCTGCCCCCGGGCTTGCCCGGCTTGCCCCCGGGCTTGCCCGGCTTGCCCCCGGGCTTGCCCGGCTTGGTAGTAACGCTGAAAGGCGAAGTCCTCGAGCCCGAAGATGTGGTCGCCGTGGACGTGGGTGACGATCTGCCCGTCGATCTCGTGCCAGTTGAGGCCGGCTTCCCACAGCTGGTCGGGCGCCTGGCGGCCGCAGTCGATCAACCATCGCTCACCGCTCGGGAGCGTCACCAACGAACAGGTGGTCCCGTAACGGCGAGAGAACGCGCCTCCTGTCCCCAAGAAGCGCAGGATCATGGTTGAGCCGTCAGCCACGGCCGGCACATTGTACAGCGATCCCGGCCGATCCGAAGAGTCACGCGAATTTCGGCCATCCGCCGCCTCAGGCCGGGTGCGCCGCTCGCCGCCGTCGGAGGGTTGCGACGAGGGCCCAACCGTTGAGCAGCACGACCCCGAGCACGACCCCAAACATCAGGGCGGAGGGCCACACGTCCCGGGGGCGCTGGTCGACCATCACCAGGTAGCCGCGCGGGTTGGCGACCAGCGAGCGCTCGAGCCGGGTCGCCTCGATCACGTTGAGCGGCACCGTGAGCCGCCCGCCGTCGAGCTCGACGCGGACGAGCTCGTTGCCCTCGACCCGCCAGCCGGTCTCGGCCGTGTTGTCGCCATAGGTGAACGACAGCGCGGCTTGCTGCTCGACCTGCAGGTCGCCGAACTCGACGAGGTAGGTGGTCCGGCGGGGGAACACCAAGCCGCCGACCTTGGGGTCGGCGCTGGCGAGGTCGTCGCCGCCGTTGAGCGCCCGGGTGAGATCCTGAAACAGATCCAAAGGCGCGTCGACGCCGACCTCGAGGGCGTAGACCCACACGGTGTCGCGCTTCTCGACGAACACCGAGGGCTTGCCGAAGACCTGCATGATCTCGTCGGCGGCGGCGCGCGTGGGCCAGGTCGTGCGCCCGAGCTGGACCATGGCGGTCGACTGCCGGACGATGATGCGGAGCTTGTCGGTCGGCGCGAGCGAGAGCTCCCCGCTGCCGCCGACCGCGGCGACGAGCGCGGCGGCCTCGAGATCGAGGGTGTCGGTGATCTCCTCGGCGTTGAAGAAGGTCTCGAGCTTTTGCCACTGCGGGACCTCGGAGATCCGACGCATGCGCCCTTCAAAGCGGCCGGGGAACTGGTTGGTCGCCTTCTCCGTGGCCCGGGGGATCGCCACGAACACGCTGGCGTCGCCCTCGACGAGGCGCATGAAGCCGATCCAGCCGTCGCGGCCCTGCATGCGCGCGGCGTGCTGGACGTCGGGGTCGCCCTCGAGCACCACCCATTGGTTGTCGAAGCGCTCGCTAAACTCGCCGTCTTGATAGATGTCGCTGACGGTCCCGAGCTGACGGGGCTCGCTTTGGAAGCTGCGCAGGAAGTAGCGAAAGTCGCTCCACGTCGCGACCAACAAGAACAACCCGACGACCAGCACGGCCAGCGAGACGATCGGCGAGCGGCCCCAGCTCGTCCGGCTCCGCAGGCCCGCCTCCTCGGCCGTGTAGGGGCGCTCACCTAGACCCGGGTCGAGCGCGTCGGGCTCGACGGGGATCCCAGCGGCGCGGTCGCGGGCTTGGGCGACGGCGCGGTCAAACCCGACTCCATCGAGCTCGTCGAGCTCATCGAGATCGTCGGGATCATCCTCGCGCTCGTCGAGCTGTCCCGCTTCGGGCTCAGCAGCGTCTCCTTTGGGGTCCTTCTCGTCGCTCACGGGCATCTCGCTATACCACGGCTCGGACTCGCTGGCTCCGCGCACGGGGGCCACCGACGCCGGACCTCAAAGAAGGTTCCGGCGCGGTTTTTTAGCCTACTCCCGGTAGACCCACAGGTCCGCGCGTCGCTCGACCTTGTCGTGATCACGGACCAAGACCGTGACCCGATTGCTGCCTGGGCTCAGGGGGACCGCGGCGCTGAACTCGAAGCGCTTGGCCTCGTCGCCCTCGAGCGCCCGGTTGGCCAGGTAAAACACCTTGCGCTCGGGCTGCGCCGGCCCGGACGCGCGCACGGTCACGACCACGTCGCGGACCCGGACGTGGTGGCGCGCGACGCCGGTGATCTCGACGGTCTTGCCGGCCACGACCCCGGGGATCTCGCCGAGTTCGATGACCGGCGGATCAACCATGCGGTGCTCGCGAGCCAAGCGGGTCAGCGAGCCCTCGCCGCCGAGCTCGACGAGGTCCTGGGGCACCCACAGCCGCCGGCCTTCGCCGCGCTCGCCGTCGAGCGCGAGCCACTCTCCGGCCACGCCGCTGACCTCGATCACGGCCCCGGTTGCGAGCTCGCCGATGATCGGCGCCGAGCCGTCCGCGCCGTTGTAGACCCGCACGGGCTCGTCGCCGGACACGGTCCGCCGGCGCTGGCCCTCGACGTCGACCACGCCCGCGCGTCCCGGGGTGATCCGAAACCGGAGCTTGTCGTCGACGCTCTCGCGCAGGATCCCGTCGCCGACGATCAGCTCGAGCTCGAGCGGCAACGCCGGGTCGGCCTTGGCCGAGATCGAGATCCCAAACGCGCCGAGGAACCCGCCGTCGCCGTCGAGCGGCCCGTGGACGAACAGCCCCTCTTCCAGGAGGCCCTGGCGCCCGGACAGGTTGCGCAACAACACCCGAGAGTCGGGCGAGGCGGCGCCGGCGTTGTGGGCCCGGAACCCAAGCAGCACCCGCTCACCCGGCTGGAGCAGGCCGTCGCCGTTGCCTTGGACCACGAACGGCTCCTCGCCGGGGAACAGCTCGGGCGCGCTCGCCCCCGCGCTGGGCCGCGCCGGCCCGCCAGCGACCAGCCGCGGATCGTCGATCACCCAATAATCAAAGGAGTAGCGCGGCCGCTCGGCGCCGCGCACGTCGATGCGAATGGAGCCCTGACCGTCGGGCACGGGGTCGGGTTCGCCGACGTGGGCCTCGACCGTGAGGGTGTCGATGAAGCTCTGATGGGAGGCGAGGACCTGCAGGTCGAGGTCACGGGTTGCGATCTCGCCGGGCGCGAGCTTGCCGATCAACAGCTCGATGCCGTCGAGCTCATCGCGCGCGCAGCTGGTCAGCAAGTGGACCCGCTCGAGGGTCCGCTCGCTCGGGTTTTCAACCTCGACGTGGAGCGTGAACGGGGACCCGGCGGCGATCGGGCCGGCAGCCGCGATCGAGACGGCGACGGCGAGCTCGGCGGCTTGATCGGCGGGGTCGTCGATCGGCGACCAGTCGATCTTCCAAGCCTCGACGCCCTCGCGGATCCGCTGATCTTCGACGGCCGTGAGCTCGGCGACGATGTCCGGGAGCGCCGCGACCTGGGCCCGGCGGCCCTTGGTCCCCCGCAGCTTCAGGGCGACCGCGCGAGCGAGGCGGATCTCCGGATCGAGCAGCTCCCGCGGCTCCGCGTCAGTCGAGGGGGGAGGTTCGGCGTCGGGCGCGGCCAAGAGGTAACGCAGCGACAAGCTGTTGCGCGCCATGGCCAGCTCCGCGGCGATGTCGGCGTCGTGGATCGCCGAAGGCAGGTGCGCCGTCCGGGCCCGCTCGCGTTGCCGCTCGAACCGCTCGAGATCGTACATCGCCGCGACGCCCTCGAAGGTGCTGAGCTGCACGGGCAGCAGGCGCAGATCGGGGACCACGCCGATGCTCTGGATCCGCCGATCGCCGGCGACCCGATACTCGGCGATGGTCAGCTTGAGGGCGACCTCGCGGCCGTAGGGGGTGGCCTTGCGCAGCTCTTGCACCGTCCCCTTGCCGAAGCTCGAGCGCCCGAGGATGACCCCGCGATCGAGGTGCTTGATCGAGCCGCCGACGATCTCCGAAGCCGAGGCCGCGCGCTCGTCGACCAGCGCGACGATCGGCGTGTCGATCGGGATCACGATGTCCTCGGTCGCGTCTTGCTGCTCGCGACCGACGGCCGAACGGACGATCACGAGCTCGCCGCCGGTCACGAACTGATTGAGGATCCCCACCGCTTGGCCCAGCAACCCGCCCGAGTTGCCGCGCAGATCGACGACCAAGCCGGCGAGCTCGCCATCGGCTTGAAACCCCTCGAGCGCCGAACGCAGCTTCTCGGCCGTATCCTCTTGAAAGGTGGTGACCTGCACGTAGCCGACCCGATCGGGCAGCATGACCGCGTTGATGGTGGGGATCGCGATGAGCCCGCGGGTGATCTCGACGGTCACCCGCTTGCCGGCGCGCCGGACCCCGAGCACCACGGTCGTGTCGATCGGCCCACGCAAGAGCAGCTGCGCGTCGCTGGAGCTGAGGTTGACCGTAGACTGGTCATCGACCTCGAGGATCACGTCGTCGTCGCGCAGGCCCGCGGCCTCGGCCGGCGAGCCCGGGAGCACCCGGACCACGACGATCCGCCGGTCCCACGCGCGGATCTCCGCCCCGATCCCACCAAAGCGTCCGCGGGTCTTGACCCCGAGCTCGGCGCTCTCCTCCGGCGTCAGCAGGATCGTGTGCGGATCGAGGAGCGACAAGAACCCGTTGATCGCCGCGTACTCGAGCTCGTGGCGGGGCTCGTCCTCGAGCGAGAGGACCTCGGCCGTGAACTCGAGCACCTGCTCCAAGGTGTCGGCGGCGCTGTCGAGGTGGCGGACGGCAGCGAGGGGGAAGCGCTTGGTCAAGGCCCGGACCGTGACCTCGAGCTCGTCGCCCTCGCGCTTGCCGAAGAACTCCGGGGTCTGCAGGCCAATTAGATCGAGGGCGACCGCGAGCTGGCCCTTGGGATCGAAGCGCTGCTTATCGAAGTAGTCCTCGCGCACGACGTGGGCCGCCCAGATCAGCAAGGGGAAGCTGCGCTCGTCGAGGCGCAGCGCGGCGAACATGTCGGCTTGGGCCTGCTCGCGCCCGCTCTCGGGCTTGGCCTTGTCCTTGTCCTTGTCAGCCGCGTCGCCGAGCACCGCGCCGCCCTCGGCCTGGCTGCCTTGGGCCTTGCCCTTGCAACCGGAGGTCAACGCCAACGCGAGCGACAAACAGACACATGCGAAGGCCGAGCCGATCGCCGGGCTGGTGATCGGTACGATCCAAGAGCGCATGGGGCCGCAGCATAGCGCAGCGCGTCTGGCGTCCGCTCAGCGAATTTGATCTATAAAGACAGGGATAAATGCAATTTTCGCTGTTAATCCTGTCGGAGCAGATCCCGCGGCCGGCTAAGGACTTGAGATCAGCTGAGTCGAGATCTGGCATGCGACCCGCATACGTGCCGCCGCAGTGCGTACCACTCTCATCGCCGCCGCCGCACTCGTATTCTCCGTCGCCTGCGCAGATGCGCCGATCACGGCCGCCGACCTCCAAGCCGACGGCCAGCTCCGCCAGATCACCACGCAGCAGCAACAGAGCATCCACGCCGCCAGCGAGACCCACCAGCCCAAGGCCCAGCAGGCCGAGCGTCTGCGCGTGACCGGTCTGCTCGCGGCCCAAGCCGACGGTCCGCTCGAGGACGCGACCCGGTTCTCGCTCGACAGCGAGGGGATCTACCTTCACCTGCGCGCCGACGACCTCAGCGAGCCTCGGCCCGTGACCTTCGTGTGGAGCCAGCGCGGCCAGGACCACGACCACGAGCGCGAGACCATGGGCTTCCTTCAGCCCGCCGCGACCATCGGCTTGGCCGCCAGCTTTCCGCTCGCCCGCTACCGGACCGGCGAGCTCGGCGCCGACGCTCAGGCCCCGACCCCGCTGACCCTCGTCGGCGAGTGGCGAGTCGAGGTCTACAGCGCCGACGTCAACGGCCGCAACCTCCTGTTCGAGCGCGACTTCGTGATCACCGAGCTCCCTGACGAGAGCGTCGCAAACTGAGTTCCTTCGTGTCTTGATCCAACGTCTGAGTCGAGTCGTCTCGCGCCCGTGGCCCCCCGAAGGCCACGGGCGTTTGCTTTTAATGGGGCGAGTTATGGCGTCATCCGCGCAGCCCTAGGCTGCAGCGCCGCGATCGCGAATAAAGGCCTCACTCGCGCCAATCCCCAGGGCGCCCCGATCGCCCGCGTTCGCCGCTCGCTCCACATCTCGTCGCGATCGCTGCACCATCGACGAGGTCCGCGCTTGCCGCTCGCGACCTTCGCGATACGGTCCCTCGCACTCGCACCCGGCGTCGGCATTCCGCCGAGCCGCGGCGCGCTGTTAGGACGTACAACTCGTGACCATCTCGATCGGTGCGACGGGCGATCTCGTCGCTCAATTACAAAAGCAGCTTCAGGCCAAGGGCTTCGACCCGGGCCCGAGCGACCGAATCTTCGGCCAACGGACTCGAAGGGCGGTCATTCGCTATCAGCTGTCCGCAGGGCTCGAGCCCGACGGGATCCTCGGGGCCCTGACCCGCGCGAGCTTGGGCTTGAAATTCGAGCTGGCCGAGGTCCCCAAGACCCGCGCGCAATTCAAGCAGCTGATCGTGTCGAACCCGAACTATTTCGGCACTTTGAAGGGCTCGCCGCTCCAAGCGATCGCCGTGCAAAGCGGCAACACCGAGTTCGAGGAGCTGATCTGCCTGGGCTACCAACCGCAGCTCGATCGGCTGGTCGCGGTGGTCGTGCTCAAGCAGATGGGCGGCTACGGCGGGCCCCTGTGTGGGGCCGGGAGCCCGGAGAACCTGCGGTTCTTCGTCGATTGGAGCCACGATGGTAATTGGACCGATGTCGGCGTCACGCGCTTCACCGCCCACGACATCCCCGACCCCAACCGCCTCTACCACGCGGTCTACATGCCATTGAACCCGGTCCAGCGCAGCTGCAGGGCGCCGCTGCTCCCCCGCGTGCGGGCGATCTTGAGCTGGAACGACGTCCCGCCGGCCGACGACCCCAATTATATCCCCCCATGGGGCAACACGCTCGACAGCACCATTCAAATTCAGGCCCGGCCGCCGTGGTTCTTCGAGTCGATCGCCGGGATCACCGGCCCGATCGCCGACAAGATCGTCGCCCAGATCAACCAGACCATCGGCGACGTGATCGACGAGCACGCGATGATCTTTGGCCATGAGATGCTGGCCCCGCCGCCGCTCGCGGATCAGCTCGCGGCGTTCAGCAAAGCCAAGATCCCCGCGCTTCGCTACGCCGCGCCGCTGCTGCACCACCTCGCCAAGACCAAGTCGGCGGCGCAGATCGCCGCGCTCGCGCCGATGATCGAGGCCCAGCTGGGGATCGCCAAGCTCGGCCCGCTGCTCGAGCAGTGGTTCGCGCCCGGCGACGGCAACCAGAGCTACGAGCAGCTGCGCTGCGTCGGCTACGACCGCGAGCGCCGGAGCCTCAGCGCGATCGTCGAGATCAAGCAGCCGCTCGGCTACGGCGGCGACCTGTGCTCGCAGGGCTCGCGCGAATACGTGAGCTTTTGGGTGTGGGATCCGAACACGCTCGCTTGGTCCCGGGTCGGGGCCTCGTCGGTCCCGGTCTACGACCTGCCGGTCCCGCGCGCGGGCGTCGACTATGAGGTGTTCTTGCCCGTCGACTTCAGCGCCTATCAAAAGCCCTGCGCCGAGGGCTTCACGACCCTGCGAATCCGCGCGATCTTGTCGTGGAACCATGTCGTGACCGATCCCAACGCGACGCCGTTTTGGGGCAACCGCGAGGAGGTCATGATCGTGCTCGAGCCTGGGCCCCAGCTCGCGCTCGGCACCCAGGTGCCGTTCCTCCTGAGCCTCGGTGACGCCCCGGTCTGCAACATCGACCCACTCACGGGCTACGCCAACGGCCCCGGGGTGAGCACGGGCGGGATCAGCGAAGACGCGCCATTTGGCGGGCGGATCCAGATCACCGGGTTCTTCAGCAACCCACCGACGACCCTGAGCGGGCCCAAGCCGAAGTATCGCATTTCGGTCCGGCCGCTGAAGCCCTCGCTGCCCGACGCCGCCAACCCCTGGCAGCCGCTGACCAACGACTTTAGGGTCAAGGTCGCGACCTCGACCGGCGGCGGGATGGCGTATATGACGGACCTGCCCCAATTCGTCGACCCCGACGGCTACTACACCTATCAAGAGGTGTTCGGCTCGCACGAGTGGCGGGGCGTGAGCGGCCGGGTGCTCGGGGAGTGGATCAGCACCACGCCGCACGACATCTTCGAGGTCCAGATCGAAGGCAAGGACGCGCTCGGGACCACGGTCGCGACCGGGGTGATCGTCTGCCACGACGGCAGCACCCGCCAAACTGTCCACATCCACCTCGACAACGAGCGGCCCCGGGCCGAGCTGCGGATCACCGGCGTGATCCGCCAGGGCCAGACCACGGCGACGCCGGCCAGCGACTGCGACAAGTTCTACGTCGGCGATCAGATCATCGGCACCTACGTCGCAACCGACCTGCACTTCGGCCGGGCGAGCTTGCGGCTGCGCCCCGATCCAACCCCCACGCCGCCGCCACCGACCCCGGTCGCCACGCCCGAGCTGCTCGGCGTGCGCAGCTACGACGGCGGGCTCAACCCGACCGGCGAGGCCAACGGGGACTGGACCCTCGACACCCGCAACATGCGGCCGTGCGGCTACACCGTGTGGCTCGACGTCGTCGACCGCACCATCGTCGGCAGCCGCACGCTCAACCCCTGGCGGATGTCGGCGACCATCGGGTTTTGCCTGGAAGCACCGATCGCCTGAGCCAACCACCGCAGCGGCCGACCTCGAGGCGTACTTCGAGGTCGGCTGGTTTTGTTCGCTCCAGGTCGAGGGTCCTCGCGCACGTGACGCAAACTCCCTGGGCGGCCACTGCCTTGCCCATACGCTCGCGCGTGGCGATAGCCGGAGCGCTGCTGTAGCATGGCCACGATGGCGGACAACAACGACGGCGGCCTGCAGCCGCAAGAGGTCGAGGTCTTCGCACGCGGGCTTTGGTACCTCGCCACGATCGATGGTGAGGCTGACGAGCGCGAGCAAGACCTGATCAGGGAGTTCCTCGACGAGACCACCAGCGAGCTCAGCTGGGAAGAGGTCACGCGCGGCGACTTCACGCCCTTCGAGGCGGCGAACCTGCTCGAGACCACCTTCTTGCGCCGGATCTTCATGAAGCTAGCGATCGTCTTGGTCCACGCTGACGGCGTCTACACGGACAACGAGCGCAAGGCGATCGGCGAGTTCGCCGACGTGTTCGGGTTCAACAACGCCGAGTTCGGCGAGATCGAGCAAGCGGCCAAGCAGGTCGAGCTCACGGAGGGTAGCCAGCTATGAGTCGGATAATGAACTTCATCCGCAACGAGCTCATCGAGATCATCGAGTGGCTCGACGACACCAACTACACCCTCGTCTGGCGGTTCCCTGACGAGGATCACCAGATCAAAAACGGCGCCAAGCTGGTCTGTCGGCAGGGCCAAGCCGCCGTGCTCGTCAACGAGGGCGTGATGGCCGACGTGTTCGGCCCCGGCACCCACACCCTCTCCACCCAAAACGTCCCGATCCTCTCGACCCTCAAGGGCTGGAAGTACGGGTTCGAGAGCCCGTTCAAGGTCGAGGTCTACTTCATCAACCTCAAGCAGTACCTCGATCAGAAGTGGGGCACGCCCAACGCGATCATCGTCCGCGACCCGGAGTTCGCCGTCGGCAACCGGCCCGGGCGCGTGCCGATCCGCGCCTTTGGTAGCTACAACTTCCGAATTGGCGACCCCGGGGTGTTCTTCAAAGAGGTCGTCGGGACCAACTCGACCGTCTCGACCGACGAGATCGAGCGCTTCATCAAGAGCCGGGTGCTCTCGGCGTTCGGCAAGGCGGCCAACCAAGCCAAGATCAGCGTCGCCGACATCGCCGGCCACGTCGACATCCTCGCCGACGAGGTCAAGGCCGGGATCCACAACGATCTCACGGGCCTCGGCCTGCAGCTGACCAGCTTCATCATCGAGAGCATCACGCTCCCGCCCGCGATCCAAAAGGCGCTCGAGGACGCCGCCGTCCAAGCCGCCCGCGGGGTCGACAACACCATGGCCTGGGAAGGCATGCAGGCCATGCGTGACGTGGCCGCCAACGCCCACAAGGGTCAAAGCGGCGGGGTCATGAACGCCGGCATGGGCCTCGGCATGGGCATGGGCATGGGCAACATGATGGGCAACATGATGGGCCCCGCGGCGATGGGCCAGCAGGGCTTCCCGCAGCAGGGCTATCCGCAGCAGGGCTATCCGCAGCAGGGCTTCCCGCAGCAGCAGCAGGGCTACCCGCAGCAGGGCTTCCAACAGCAGCAGGGCTTCCAGGGCCAGCAGCAGGGCTTTCAAGGCCAGCCGCAGGGCTTCCAGGGCCAGCCGCAGGGCTTCCAGGGCCAGCCGCAGGGCTTCCAGGGCCAACAGCAGGGCTTTCAGGGCCAACCGCAGGGCTTCCAAGGCCAGCCAGGCCAGCCCCAGGGCTTCCAGGGCCAGCCCCAGGGCCAGCCAGGCCAGCCGGACCAACAAGCTCAGCAACCCGCTCCGCAAGCCAGCGGCTGGCACCCGGCCGGTGGTCAGGAAGCGCCCGCTCCGGCTGCCGAAGCCGGCGGCAACGACCTGACGATCAAGCTGCAAAAGCTCAAGGCCGCCTATGACGTCGGGCTGCTGACCGACGAGGAGTACGCGTCCAAGCGGGCGACCCTGCTCGACAGCTTCTGATCGGATCCGCTCGCCAACCCTGGGCTACCCTCGGGTGCTCTGGACCGCGAGCGATGCGACAGCCTCCCCAATTTTTAGTGGCCGCGACCGGCGCCCGGACCATGAGTCTGGGCGCCGCTTGCATTTGCTTGGCCCTCGCCCATGGCTGCACGGTCCACGAGGACCAGCCGGCCAACGAGGAGCCGATCGCCGCTGTCACCCCGGACTCGGCTTGCGAGTCCGACCTGAGCGCGGCGGAGCTAGTCGCGTTCGACGAGCCCAAGACGGGGACCTTGGCGATCGAGGGCGAGGGTAAGCTGCTCGCGCTGCCTCTCCAGCACGCCAAGTTCACCTCCGTCGTGACCGGGACCGTGGCCAAGACCGAGATCAGGCAGGTGTTTCGCAACCCCCTCGAGCACTCGGTCGATGCGCTGTACATGCTCCCCGTCCACGAGCAGGCGGCCGTCAGCCACTACAGCCTAAATTTCAACGCATCCGACCAGGATGTGCGAACCGTGCAAGCGACGCTGAGTCGCCACCCGCAAACCTGCAACCTCAACTACGGGAGCTTCACGCCCGAGCGCTCGCGCCCCGAGCTCTTCGATCGATACTGGCCCGGCCTGTTCACGCAACCGCTCGACCGGATCCCTGCGGGCGCAACCATCGAGGTCGTCATCAACCTCGTCGAGCCGCTCGAGCCCGACCGCGGCGTCTACTCCTTGCGCATCCCCACCCAGCTCAGCCCCGCGCGCTGCTCCGCGCTCGAGCTGTCCGTGGTGATCGACGCGGGCCTGCCCCCGCAGAGCCTGCGAGCCGACCACCTCCTCGATGTCCGCTACGTGGACTCGGTCGCGTTCGTTGGGCTCGATCGCAGCAGCGAGCCCACCCCGCTCGACCGCGAGTTCATCCTGACTTGGCGGCTCGACTCCATCGAGCCGCGAGCGGCGATCGTCGCCCAGGCCAAGGGCAGGCCCGGCTACTTCACGCTCACGATCACGCCGCCCAAGCTCGTGACCGACGAGCAGGCCATCCCGCGCGAGCTCGTGTTCGTGATCGACGACTCGATCTCGATGCGGGGCGCGCCCCTGCTCGTCGCCAAGGGCTTGGTGACCCGGGCGCTCGCGGGCCTGCGCCCGCAAGACACCTTCAACGTGCTGCGCTTCTCCAAGGCCAGCTCAGCCTTGTCCGACACGCTGCTGCCACGGACGGAGCACAACCTCAACGCGGGCGCCGACTACGTCGACGCGATGGCGACCAGCAGCGCGGCGAGCTTGCTTCACACCGGGCTCCAAGCGGCCCTTCGGCTGCCCCACGAGCCTGGGCACCTGCGGCTCGTGGTGTTCGTGACCGACGGCTACATCAACGACGAGGACGCGTTCTTTCGCGTGATCGCCAAGCACCGCGGTGACGCGCGGATCATGGCGGTTGGCCTCAGCAGCGCACCCAACCGCTATCTGCTCGACGGCATGGCCAAGCTCGGGCGCGCCCCCGCGGTCTACATCGATGGTGGCGTGGGCGTCGACGAGGCCGTCGAGCGCGTCTACCAGCGGATCGAGACCCCGGTGCTCAGCAACCTCGAAATTGACTGGCAACGCCTCGCGGTCAGCGAGCTCCTGCCCGCGGAGCTGCCCGACCTGTTCGCAAACCAACCCCTGACCGTCTTCGGCCGCTACTTTCAACGGGACCCGAGGGAGCCCTGGGGCCCGACTACGCTCTCGGGTGACTCCAACGGCGAGCGCGTCGAGATCCCAGTCAGCTTTCAGTTCGCCGAGGTCGAGGAGCTCGCCGCAGTCTCCTCGATCTGGGCCCGCCGCAAGATCGACGAGCTGCTCTCGCATCCCAACGAGCCCCTCAACCCCAAGCTTGCGAGTACCGTGGCCGAGATCGCCCTTCGCCACCAACTGACCACCAACTTCACCCACTTTTGCGGCGAAGCAACGAGCCACGTGAGCTACCCGGACGGGAAGTCCGCGACCTCCCGCGTGATCAACACCCCGCCCGCACGCCCCCCCCCGCCTCCCAGCGCCTTCGCGTACCGACGTGAGGACGGCTCGATCGGCAACGTCCGCTACACCCGCCCGTTTACGTCCGCTCCTTCCCTCTCCATCAAACTGATCGAGCCCACGATCACCGGCACGCTCGACGCCGACTCCGTCCACAGGACCATTTTGGATCACCAGCAGGAGGTCAACGACTGCTACGCAGCGGCGCTCCAGTTCAACCCGACGCTCGTGGCTCGCGTGGAGCTCAACTCGCAGATCTCCGCCCAAGGCGAGGTCCGGTCGGTGACCGTGGACAGCGGCAAATCGGAGATTGGCCTGTGCATCGCCGCAGCCAGCGAGCGGTGGCGATTTTCCGAGACCAGCGACGGCCGCGAGGCGAACGTGTCCTACGGCTTCTTGCTCCGCCCAGTTTGAGCGGCCTTGCTCGTCGCCTTGGCCCACTCCACGAGCGCGCTCAAGAACTTGGGATCGACGGGCCGCGGCACGAGATAGCTGGTGTGGCTCGAGATCTCGGGCTCGTGCTTGAAGTGGTGATCGAGGTTGGGGAACCGCTCGACTTGAAAGTCGCGCTTGTACTTGCGCGCGGCGGCGGTCAGCGCGTTGAGATCGCGGATCGGATCGGTCTCGAAGTCCTTGCCGCCTTGGGCGAGCAAGATCGGCACCCGCGCCCGAAACACCAAGGCCTCCGGATCCTCGACGAGGATCTCGCCGTACCACTGGGCCATGGGCTGGAGCTTCTCCGGCAGGCCCTTGCCCGACTCGAGGGCCTCGAGGACCTCGGGCTGGGCCCCGAACAGCTCGCGGTAGCTGCGACCCAAGGTCGCGAGCAAGCCCACCCCGATGATCTCCGCGGGCCGCTCGTTGGCCAGGGACAGCGCTCGCCAGCCGCCCTCGGCGTGGCCAATCGCGAGGATCCGCCCGGGATCGATCTCGGCTTGGACCAGCAAGGTCCGAAACGCCCGGCGCGCGTCGACCCGTTGGCCGATCCAGCTCACGGACTTGCCCTCGCTCTGGCCGACGCCCCGCTCGTCGTAGCGGATGACCACGAAGCCCGCGTTGGCGAGGGCGTCGGTGGTCTCGTGGTAGCCAAGGTCGACGGCCGGCGGACCCGCGAAGCCGTAGCGATCCGCCGACACGCTGCCGCCCAAGAACACCACCCCTGGGTAGGGTCCCGGGCCATGGACCGCGGGATCGGGCACCAGGATCTCACCACGCAAGACCGGCTCGTCGGCGGCGCCTGGGAGCTCGAGCTCACGAATGGAAAACGTCGCGTTTGGCGGCTTGACGTACTTCATCGGCTTGGGCCCCACGACCTCCCAAGCGGGCCAGCGCGGGTGGGCCATGGTCGTGATCACCAGCTCGTCGTCGGGGACCTCGATCCGGTTGATGCGCCCGTTCTCCAGCCAGATCTCCTCGCCCAAGCTGGTCGCGAGCACGACCGCCTTGCCCTGCTTCTCGACCTTCGCCGACCACGGGTCCGCGCGTCCGGCCGAGATGCTGACCAGCCGCCACTCGTTCTCGCCGATCACCAGCTCGCGCCGGGCGAGCATCAGCTCTTCGTGGATCGTCGACATGTAGCCCATGAACGCCGTGCCCGGCGGGTAGCCGATCTCGGCGGTCTCGAGCGCGGGCAGCCCGGCGTCGGCCTCGATCGCGAGCACGAATTTGCCGGGCATCGCCTGGTCGGCCACGACCGCGAACCGCAGCTCGGCCGCGATCGATCGCTCCCAGCCCTCGACCAGATCGCCCTCGTCATCGACGTACACCTCCGACGCGAAGCGCAGCGGCTGCCCGCCCGGCGGCATCAGCTCGACGCGGGTCGCGAAGCGGTGCAGGGCCCGGCCGTTGCGCTCGACGACCCCGTCGTAGCGCCCATAGGAGCGCCCGATCGTCTGGCCGACCTGGGTGAACTCGAACCCGCGGATCTCGCCGGACTGATAGAGCCCGGCCAGCGCGCGCGCGGGCTCGACGACCGTCAGCTCCGCGAGCTCCTCGTCCTCGGGGCCGACCGTAGGAATCCCCGCGGGCGGGGCTTGCAGGCACCCGGACAGCCCGAGCACGGCAATCGCTGGCAAGAGTCGCCACATCCGACGGACTATAGCCCCAGCGATGCCTTGGGACCGAGATCAGATCGCCGCCCGCGCCGCCCGCGAACTCCCCCACGACAGCGTGGTCAACCTGGGGATCGGGATCCCCACCCTGATCAGCAACCACCTCGACCCCGAGCAAAGGATTTTTCTGCACTCGGAGAACGGCCTGCTCGGCATGGGTCCGTTCCCCGCCGATCACGAGGTCGACGCGCAGATCATCAACGCCGGCAAACAGACCGTCACCGTGGTCCCCGGCGGCAGCACCTTCGACTCGGCCTTGAGCTTCGCGATGATCCGCGGCGGCCACGTCGACGTCGCCGTGCTTGGAGCCATGCAGGTCAGCGAGCGCGGCGACCTCGCTAATTGGATGGTGCCCGGCCAAAAGGTCGCTGGGATCGGTGGCGCCATGGACCTCGCAACCGGCGCCCGCATGGTCATCGCCGTCATGCAGCACCGCGACCGCAAGGGGCGCAGCAAGCTCCTGCCCACCTGCACCCTGCCGCTGACCGCGATGCGCTGCGTCAACCTGGTGATCACCGACCTCGGCGTGCTCGCCCCCGACCGCGAGGGCGAGGGCGGCTTCACCCTCGTCGAGCTCGCCCCCGGCGTGACCCTCGACGAGCTCCGCGCGGCGACTGGCGCCGAGCTCCACGCACCAGCGTACGCGTGAGCAAGCGCAACTGCTCGGGGGTTCCTTTCTTGCGCGAGTCGAGTAGGTTGCACGCCCTAACGGGCTCGTAGCTCAACTGGCAGAGCAGCGGACTCTTAATCCGCGGGTTGTAGGTTCGATTCCTACCGGGCTCACTCTCAAAAGACCGCCACTTTGGCGGTCTTTTGTTTTGGTTTTCCGCTAAATAGCTCCACTGCGATGATACACCCCGACACCGAGCTCTGTTGGATCAACGCCGCGATCGGCCACGGCGTCCGGGTCACGCGGCGGATCCCCAAGGGCACCTTGACGTGGGTGCGCTGTCAGCTCGATCGGGCCTTCTCCCGGGCCGACGTCGACGCCCTCGGCGCGGCCTATCGGCCGATCATCGATCGCTACGCCTACGTCGATCACCGCGGGGAGCAGATCCTGTGCTGGGACGCCGGGCGCCACATCAATCACCACTGCGAGGCCAACTCGCGGGCGCTCGGCCGCGAGGCTCAGATCGCCCTGCGCGACATCGAGGTCGGCGAGGAGCTGACCTGCGACTATGGTGAGTGCAACCTCGACGAAGCGCTGACCTGCCAATGCGGCGCGCCCGGCTGCCGACGTACGATCGGTCCCCGCGACCTTCGGACCCTCGCCGCGCAGTGGGACGCCGAGGTCCAGGCCGCCGTCGACGCGGCCGCAGCCGATGCCCTCGCGCAGCCGCTGCTCGGGTTTTGCTCGGATCCGGCCGCCGTCGCCGAGCTGCTGCGCGGCGCGCTGCCGCTGCCTTCGATCGTCTGCGTGGCGGCGCCGGTCCCTTAGCTCGTCTTTTTCTTGGCGGCCTTTTTCTTGGCCGCCTTCTTTTTGGCCGCCGGCTTGCTCGCCGTCGCCTTCTTGGCGGCCGCCTTCTT
>Ga0114946_10000607_pt1 | contig 24168 bp, 23 predicted proteins | sample WalLakDeSediment_FD_88676 | JGI IMG/M metagenome (GOLD analysis project Ga0114946, IMG submission 88676) | Lake sediment microbial communities from Walker lake, Nevada to study Microbial Dark Matter (Phase II) - Walker Lake 11/02/13 Deep Sediment | ecosystem: Environmental > Aquatic >... | reverse complement strand
GGGGACATTTTCTCGCTCCACAGCCGCCTGCTCGAGCGCGCGGTGCGCCTGCGCGACGAATTCGTCATCGTGGAAAAGGGCGCCGCGGTGGACGAGACCAGCATGGGCGTGGACGGCAAGCGCTACTTCGGCAACCTGGCCGAAGAGGATCTGCACGAAGCGCTCAAAGCCATGCCGAATCCCGATGATTACGAAATCAAGAAGATCCCCGGCAGCGGGGGTTCGCTGACGGCCCTGCCCATTATCGAGACGCTGCTGGGTGACGTGTCGGCCTACATCCCCACCAACGTCATCTCCATTACGGACGGCCAGATTTTCCTGGAAACCGACCTCTTCAACGCCGGCCAGCGCCCCGCCATCAACACGGGTCTCTCGGTCTCGCGCGTGGGCAGCGCGGCGCAAAAGCGCGCCATGAGCAAGGTGGCCAGCGGCCTCAAGTCCGACCTGTCGCAGTACCGCGAACTGGCCGCCTTTGCGCAGTTCGGCTCCGACCTGGACCCGGCTACCCAGCGCCAACTATCGCGCGGTGAGCGGCTGATGGAACTGCTCAAGCAGCCCCAATACAACCCGTGGCCGCTGCATCACCAGGTGGCGTTGATTTTTGCCGGCAGCCGCGGCTATATGGATAAGATTGAGCCGAGCAAGGTGCGCCAGTGGAGCCTTGAGTTTACGCGCTATCTGGACGCCGCCCGTTCCGACGTTGCCGATGCGCTGCGCAGCGGCGAAAAGTGGGACGCGGAAGCGGAAGCCATGTTGAAGGAGGCCGTGCAGGACTTCAACAGCGCCTGGAGCGGCTAAAGGCGCCGAGGATTCAATGGGCGCGCGCCCGAGCAGGATAAGCTCTGAACGCGCGCAGCATTGAGCATGAGAGGTGATGCATGGCTACCGAACGCGAACTCAATAAACGAATCAAGAGCATCAAGAATATCTCGCAGGTGACGAGCGCCTTAGCGGCCGTTTCGGCCTCCAAAGCCAGTCGCGCCCAGCGCCAGGTAGAGGCTACGCGGAATTATGCCGATAAAGCCTTCGAAATTCTGCACAATCTTGCCAGCCAGCCTGAAGTGGAGCACCCGCTGCTGACCAAGCGCGCGGAGATCAAGAACGCCGCCTTAATCGTGGTCTCGGGTGACCGGGGATTGTGCGGAGCTTACAACACCAGCATCATTCAGCGCGTCGAGACCTTCATCAAAGCGATGAATGTCCCGGTGGAAGTGATCACGGTGGGGCGTAAAGGGCGTGACCTGCTCATTCGCCGGGGCTATAACGTGGTCGCGACGTTTGACAATACGGACTCTCCCTCTATTCTGAGGATCAATCCCATTGCGCAAATCATCACCGAGGATTATCTGTCCGGCAAAGTTGACGAGGTCTTCATTGCCTATACGGACTTTATTAACCTGGTCACACGCTATCCCAAGGTCAAGCAGCTACTTCCGTTCCAGCCGCTGGATCTGGAAGGCACGGCCATTAGCGACTACGTCGAAACCTTCAAGGCCAAGGAAGGGACGGAAAGCTCATACACCTACGAACCCCAGCCCGCGCTCCTGCTCGACGCCGTAGTGCCGCGCTTTACGCAGCTCCAAATCTTCCAGAGCGTGCTGGAAGCGCTGGCCAGTGAACACAGCGCCCGCATGGTGGCCATGAACAACGCTACCGACAACGCGGCTGAACTCGTTGAAATCTTGACACTCGATCGGAACAAAGCCCGTCAGGCAAGCATCACCAGTGAAATTCTGGACATTGTCGGCGGCGCAGAAGCACTTGCAGGTTAGGAGGATTAGATGCTAAAAGGCAAAGTAGCCGCCATTCGCGGCGTTGTGGTAGACGTTCGTTTCCCGGAAGGCAAATTACCTGAAATTTTCGAAGCGCTCGAGATTGAGCGCCCGCAGGGGCGCCTGGTGCTGGAAGTTCAGCAGCACCTGGGCGACAACATGGTGCGCACCGTGGCCATGGACACCACCGACGGCCTGCAGCGCGGCGTGACGGTCACCGCAACCGGCGCCCCCATCATGGTGCCCGTTGGCCCGGTCACGCTGGGCCGCATCTTCAACGTCCTCGGCGAGGCTATTGACGGCCGTCCCACCCCCACGTCCGAGGTCTACTACCCCATTCACCGCCTGGCCCCCGCATTCCAGGACCAAAGCACCAAGGCCGAGACCTTTGAAACCGGCATGAAGGTCATCGATCTGATCGCCCCCTTCATCCGCGGCGGCAAAACCGGCATCTATGGCGGCGCGGGCGTCGGCAAAACGGTAACCATCGCCGAGCTGATTCGCTCCGTGGCGCGCGAGCACGCCGGCGTGTCAATCTTCGCGGGCGTGGGCGAGCGCACGCGCGAAGGCACCGACCTGTATTACGAAATGATCGAGTACGGCGTGCTGAACTCCGTCGCCATGGTCTTCGGCCAGATGAACGAGGCGCCGGGCGTGCGCCTGCGCGTGGCCCTGACCGCCCTCTCCATGGCCGAATATTTCCGCGATGAAGGGCGTGACGTGCTCTTGTTCATCGACAACATTTTCCGCTACGTGCTCGCCGGGTCGGAAATGTCGGCGCTGCTGGGCCGCATGCCCAGCGCGGTCGGCTACCAACCCACCCTGGCGGCCGAAATGGGCGCGCTGCAGGAGCGCATCACCTCCACCAAGAAAGGCTCCATCACCTCCATGCAGGCCATTTACGTGCCCGCCGACGACTACTCGGACCCCGCCCCGGTGGCGACCTTCGCCCATCTGGACGCGGTGCTGACGCTGGAGCGCAGCGTGTTCGCCAAGGGTATTTTCCCGGCCGTGGACCCGCTCTCCTCGTCCAGCCGCGCGCTGCAGCCTGACATCGTCGGTGTTTTGCACTATCGTACCGCGCGCGAGGTGAAAGAGGTCTTGCAGACGTACAAGGACCTGCAAGATATCATCGCCATCCTGGGTATTGATGAGTTAAGCGAAGATCAAAAGCTGCTGGTGTCGCGCGCGCGCAAGATCGAGCGCTTCCTGGGCCAGCCCATGTACGTGGCCGAAAAGTTCCACGGCCTCAACGGGCAGTACGTGCCCATCAACGAAACGGTGCGTGGCTTCCGCGAAATCTTGGACGGCAAGCACGACGACGTTCCGGAACAGGCCTTTTACATGATTGGTACAATTGACCAGGCAATCGAGAAAGCGGAACGGCTGCGCGCGGCGGCGTAGTATAAATCAGGTGCAAAATCATGCCTATTCGTTGTGAAATTGTCACACAAGAGCGCATCGTCTTCAGCGAGGACGTGGACGCCGTCAACCTGCCCGGTTCGGAGGGGCGGCTGGGGATTTTACCCAATCACTCGCCGCTGTTAACGACGCTCGGCTTCGGCGAGGTAGTCGTCCGCAAAGCAGGCCAGGAAGAGTTCTTTGCGATTGGCGGCGGGTTTGCCGAGGTGCAGCCGGATAAGGTGATTGTGCTGGCCGATTCGGCCGAACAAGCCGAAGAGATCGACATCCAGCGCGCCCTGGCGGCTCGCGCCCAGGCAGAGCAGTTGATGCGCGCGGGCGTGCCGGAAGATCCGGACCGCTATGCGCAAATTCGCGCCTCGCTGCAGCGGGCGCAAATCCGCATCGACGTGGCGCAGCGGCGGCGGCGGCGCACCATGGTGACCGGGCGCCCGATGACCGAAGAAGATCTTCGCCCAGAGGATAAAGGCTAAGCGTGGCCCTTTTTACGCCTTACATCGCCATTGATTTGGGCACGGTGAGCGTTCTGGTGCATACGCAGGGGCGCGGCGTGGTGCTGCAAGAGCCTTCGGTGGTGGCCATTCGCGAAGATGGTGAGAAGACCATCATTGTGGAAGTGGGCCGGGCGGCGAAGGAGATGTACGGCCGTACTCCCGAAGAGATCGAGGTCATGCGGCCGTTGCGGGATGGCGTTATCGCCGACTACTTCGTCACCCAGGGCATGCTCGAATACTTCATCGGCAAAGTCGCGGGGCGCTTCAACCTGCGCAAGCCGGTGGTGATGGTGACCGTGCCCTACGGCGTCACCAGCGTCGAGCGGCGCGCCGTGCGCGAGGCGGCGCTGGCCGCCGGCGCGCGCGAGGTACACCTCATTCCCGAACCCCTGGCCGCGGCCATCGGCGCCGGCCTGCCGGTCGGCACCCCCACCGGCAACATGGTCGTCGATTTGGGCGGCGGTTCTACGGAAGCGGCCGTGGTCTCCATGAACGGCATCGTCTGCGCCGAAAGCGTGCGCGTCGCCGGCGTGCACCTCGACGAAGCCATTGTGGCCTACGTGCGCAAGAAATACAACCTGGTGATTGGCGAACCCACTGCTGAGGCCATCAAGATCAAAATCGGCGCCGCCATGGAGCTGGATGAACGGCTGGAAATGCAGGTGCAGGGCCGCGACCAGGTCGCCGGCCTCCCGCGCACCATCACCATTAATTCCAGCGAGGTCGCCGAAGCCATCGCGGAGCCGCTCACGGCCATCGTCAACGTCGTGCGCGCGGTGCTGGCCAAGACGCCCCCTGAGCTTTCCTCCGACATCATCGACCGCGGCATGGTCTTGACCGGCGGCGGCGCCCTCCTGCGCGAAATCGACACCCTACTCACCAGGGAAACGGGCGTGCCGGCCTACGTGGCGGACAACCCCGTCGCCTGCACCGCGCTTGGCGCGGGCAAGGCCCTGTCTGAACTGCCGATTTTGCAGCGCAGCATTCCCGACATGTAATAAAAAAGGCCCCTGCGCAGGGGCCTTTTTTATTGCTTACAAATAATACGTCATGCGCTGCAGTTGCACGACCGGGTCGCTGTAGCTCACCTCGACGCCGGCAGGCACGTTCAGGTGCAGGGGCACGTAGCTTAACAAGGCTTTTACCCCCGCCTGCACCAGGCGATCCGTAATGGCCTGGGCGACGTTGACGGGCACGGCGAGAATGGCCAATTGAATCTGCAAACGCTGAATGGTCGCTTCCATCTCGTTTATATCCTGCACCGTCAACTCGGCCATGCGTTCCCCAATCTTGGTCGGGTCACTGTCGAACACGCACAAAATGCGAAACCCACGGTGCTGAAAACCGGCGTAATGCGCAAGGGCGTGCCCCAGGTAGCCCGCGCCCACCAGCGCGATGCCCCACTCGTAGGTCAGATGCAAAATCTCGGATAACTGCTCAATGAGATAGCCAATGTGGTAGCCGGTACCCTGCTTGCCAAATTCGCCGAAGTGAGACAAATCCTTGCGAATTTGCGCCGAACTGATGCCCAGCCGCTTGCCCAGTTCATACGAAGAGGTGGTGACTTTATCACCATCCTCCGCCAATCTGGTCAACTCACGGAGATAGATGGGCAGACGCCCTATTACAATGTCTGGAATTTCGTGAGCCACAGTTTGAACCCTCTGCTAGTAGAAATTTGCCAATATTTTTGGATACAAATGCGGACAATCGTGCAACTTTTCACAATTTTAACATAATGAAAACAGGGCGCAACCATGTATGTGCAAGCATGTGTAAGGGATAAATTTCATTCGCAAATGCACGCGCCTGACCTATAATTCTATGGACAAATCTTGGACACCACATAAATAACGCTGCCATCCCCTACAGGTGCAAGCAGCCACAACCCATTAACAGGAAAACAGTATGCGGCGAACAATCATCATTTTAGTCGCGGCAGCGGCGCTTATCGCTGCCGGCATCTTCTTTTGGGTGCAGCGCGAACAGGCTGCGTCCCAATCAGCATTTCAAATTTTAAGGGAAGCGCCGGCCGAACGTGGACGCATTACGGCGACCGTCAACGCGACCGGCTCCATCGAACCGGAAGCGCTCGTCACCCTGACGTTTGGCCTGGGCGGCCGAATCAGCCAGGTCAACGCGGTGCGTGGGCAGGTCGTCACGGCCGGCGATATTCTGGCGCAGGTCGACACGGCCGAATTAGAGCTGGCGGTACAGCAAACCCGCGACGCCCTGCGCATCCAGGAATTGACCCTGCAGCAGCGGCTGAACAGCGCCCCCACCCCCGCCACGCTGGCCTCCGCGCAGGCGGACATCGACGCAACCGCGGCCAGCCTCTCCGTGGCGCAGGCCAACCTGGCTTCGGCCGAGGCGGGCTTGCAGCAGGCGCAGGCGCAGCGGGCGCAGTTGTTGGCCAGAACCAGCATCGCCTCCATCAGGCAAGCCGAAGCCCAGCTTGCTCAAGCTCAGACACAGCAGCAGCAGGCCAAAACCGTCTACGACCGTACGCTGCAATGCTACACGGTCGAGGTCGCGCCGGGACAATCAGAGGAAGTCTGTCCCGGCCTGGGTCCGGCTGAAGAACAGGCGCGCTTCAATCTGAACCAGGCCAACCTGTCGCTGGCAGCGGCGGAAGCCAACCTGGCCGAACTTCAGGGTGGGCCGCGTCCGGCCGACGTGCAGGCAGCGGACGCCGCTATCGCCAGCGCGCGCGCCGGCGTGCTGGCCGCCCAGGGCAACATCGCCGTGGCGGAGGCCAACGTCGCCCGCGCGCGCGCCGCCTTCGCCCGCCTGCAAGAGCCGCCCTCCGCGGACGAGATCGCCATTTTAGAGGCGCAGGTAGCCGGCGGGCGCACCAACCTGGCGCTGGCCGAGCTGCGCCTGCGCCAGGGCGCCCTGCAGGCGCCCATTTCCGGCCGCGTGGCCAACGTGCTGATCAACGCCGGTGAACAGGCTGCGCCCGGCGCTCCGGCCATCACCATCGTCGACGAGGGCGCTTTTCACATCACCGTCAACGTCGACGAAATTGACATTGAGCAGATAGCGATAGGCCAACCGGTCGAAATTGTTGTCGATGCGCTTCCCAATCTGCCTATCCAGGGCAGCGTGATAGAAATTGCCCCCACCTCGGCGACGACGACCGGCGTGGTGACCTACCTGGTGACGATCAATATCGACGCTGACGAGACGATCCCGCTGCGGGCCGGCATGAGCGCCAACGCCTCGATCGTGGTGGATGAGATTGCCGACGTGTTGATTGTGCCGAACTGGGCCGTGCGCCTGGACCGCGAGACGGGGCGCGCCTTTGTCAACGTGAAAAAACCGGACGGCGCCATCACGGAAGTGACTGTGGAAACGGGTCTGCGTAACGAGCAGGTCAGCGAGGTGCTGTCGGGGCTGGCGGCCGGCGACGTCGTCGTCGTGACCAACCAGCGTGAAGGGTTAGCAGGGTTATTTGGGAATTAGATGAGTACGCACAACGGCCGTAAACCAATCATCACCATTCGCGACATGACCAAGGTCTACACCATGGGCGAACACGCCGTGCGCGCGCTCAACGGCATCTCGCTCGACGTACACGAAGGCGAATTTGTGGCCATCATGGGTCCCTCCGGCTCCGGTAAATCCACGCTGATGAACATGCTGGGCGCCCTTGACCAGCCCACCAACGGCAGCTACCTGCTGGACGGCACCGAAGTGGGCAATCTGAACGACAACCAACTGGCCGATATTCGCAACCGCAAGATCGGCTTCGTCTTTCAAAACTTCAACCTGCTCTCGCGCACGCCCGCGCTACAGCAGGTGGAGCTGCCGCTGATCTACGCCGGCAAAGCCGAGCGCCGCGCCCTCGCGCAGCGCGCCCTGGAATTGGTGGGACTGGGGGACCGCCTGACCCACAAGCCCAGCGAGCTCTCCGGCGGGCAGCAGCAGCGCGTGGCGATTGCGCGCGCCCTGGTCAATGAGCCCGCCATCATTCTGGCGGATGAGCCGACGGGGAACCTGGACAGCAAATCCGGCACGGAGATCATGCGCATTTTCCAGGAGCTCAACGCGCAGCAGGGCATCACGATCCTGTTTGTGACCCACGATCCGTGGATTGCGCGCCACTGTAAGCGCGTCGTCGCGCTGGCGGATGGCCTGATTGTGCGCGACGAAGCCATTACCGAGCCGCTGATCGCCGGGGCAGTACAACGGCCGTCTGACACGGTCCTGCGCTAGCCTAATCCCAAACGCAACGGAACCATGAGCATTTTCGAAAATTTCCGTCTGGCCCTGCGCGCGCTCACCATCAATAAGCTGCGCTCCTTCCTGACCATGCTGGGCATCATCATCGGCGTAGCGGCCGTCATCACGCTCGTCTCTGTGGGGCGCGGCGTGGAAACCGTGGTCGTGTCCGAGTTCCAGGGACTGGGCAATAACCTGCTCTTTATCTTTCCCGGCCAGCTTGGGCCGGGCGATGCGCGTCCGCGGCGCAGCGGCGGCGGCGGTCTGACCAACGACGACCTGGCGGCGCTGTCTGACCCCTTCAACGCGCCCGACGTGATCTACGTCGCGCCGGTCTATGAGCGGCCGGCCATCGTCACGCGGGCCGGCGCCGACGCGCGCACGACGATTACCGGCACAACGCCTCAGTTTACCGACGTGCGCAATTTCAACCCCCTGATCGGCAATTTCTTTGGCGCGCAAGACCTGAACGCGTCGGCGCGCGTGGCCGTGCTGGGACAGACGGTTTATGAAAAACTATTCCCCAACGGCGAGCTGCCGATTGGCGAAACCATTCGCATTAACAACGTTAACTTCCGCGTGATCGGCCTGATGGAGCAAAAAGGGGGCTCAGGGTTCAATGACCAGGATGACGTGGTCTTAATCCCGCTCACCACGGCCCAAAAGCGACTCTTTCCCGCCCGCCGCGCGGACGGCAAATACCGCGTGGATCTGATCTACGCCCAGGTCGCCAGCGAAGAGCGGCAGGACGCGGCCATTGCCCAAATCACGCTTACGCTGCGTGAAACGCACGGCATCAGCTTTCGCGACGAGGACGATTTCACCGTTTTGAGCCAGACCGAAGTGGTCGGCGCCCTCAGCCAGATTACGGGCGTGCTGACCGTCTTCCTGGGCGTGATTGCGGGGATTTCGCTGCTGGTAGGGGGCATCGGCATCATGAACATCATGCTCGTCTCGGTGACAGAGCGCACGCGCGAGATTGGCCTGCGCAAGGCCGTGGGCGCCAGGCAGAACGATATTTTGCTCCAATTTTTAGTGGAAGCGATGCTGCTCTCCAGCGCCGGCGGCATAATCGGCCTTGTGCTGGGCGCAGCCGGCTCGCAAATCATCGCCGGCTTCTCCGACACGCTCACGCCGACGCTGGCGTGGGACTCGGTGACGTTGGCGATTCTCTTTTCGGCCGCCGTGGGGCTGTTCTTCGGCATTTATCCGGCGCGGCGCGCCGCGCGTCTCAACCCCATCGACGCGCTGCGCTACGAGTAGAGTGAGCTTATGCAAATCGGCGAAAACGTACGCATTGCGCTGCGCAGCCTGACGGCCAATAAGCTGCGCGCCGCCCTGACAATGCTGGGCATTCTGATCGGCGTGGCGGCCGTTATCACGCTGCTTTCAATCGGCGACGGCGTAACGCGCTTTGTGGCCGATCAATTTTCAGGCTTGGGTACCAACCTGATGTTTATTGTCCCCAACCAGGAACAGGCCGGCCCGCCCGGCACGGACCCGCTGACGGAGTCATCGCTCACGCTGCGGGATGCGGAACTGCTGGCGGACGCGGCGCTGGTGCCAGGCGCCAGAGCCGTGGCGCCGACCCTTTTTGAGCAGATGGATCTACAGTACGGCGGCAACGTGAGCAGCCTCACCGTGCGCGCCTCCACACCGGAGTACAGCGGCATGCTGAGCTATGAACTGGCGCGCGGCCGTAATTTTACGGCGGAGGAGTACAACGGCCGTTCGCGCGTCGTCATCCTTGGTCCGGAGACAGTCCAGGCCCTCTTCCCGGAGGACATCGATCCCCTGGGCGCGGACGTCAGAATACGCGGCATCAACTTCCGCGTCATCGGCGTCTTTGAGGCGCGCGGCGCCAGCAGCCTGGGCCCCAGCCAGGACAACGTCGCCATTATGCCGCTGACGACCGCTTTTGAGCGGCTCGTCAACCGGCGCAGCGCGCGCACGGGTGAATTCCTGGTAAACTCGATCCTGATCCAGGCTGTGGATGATAAAGCCATTGACGGCGTGATTATTGACGCCTCCAACGTGCTGCGCCAATCTCACAACATCACCTTCCGCGACGACGATGATTTTCAAATTTTGACGCAGGCCGACTTCATCCAGGCCTTTGGCGCCATCACGGGGGTGCTGACGCTTTTCCTGGGCGCCATCGCCAGCATTTCACTGCTGGTGGGCGGCATCGGCATCATGAACATCATGCTCGTCTCGGTGACGGAGCGCACGCGCGAGATCGGCCTGCGTAAAGCCGTCGGCGCCAAGTACGGGGATATTTTGGGGCAGTTTTTGACGGAGGCGGTTATTTTGGCGCTGCTGGGCGGCCTGGTCGGCATTGTCGTGGGGGCGCTGGGGGCAACGGCCGTGCGCCTGGCCGTGCCCGATCTGGATACCAGCGTCACGCTCAACTCGGTCGGCCTGGCGGTCGGCTTCTCGGTCGCGGTGGGCCTCTTCTTCGGCATCTACCCGGCCTCGCGCGCCGCCAGCCTGAACCCGATTGAGGCGTTACGATTTGAGTAAATGACAAGACAAACCTGGCGTAGGTTTTTTGAACGCGCGCTGTTGGCCACGGCCGTTGCCTTTTTCATCGCCGTCGCGCCTTTGCCCTTGTGGACGCCGCGCTGGTTTTTGTACTGGCAGGTACCGGCCACGGTTTTTGTCCTGGTCGTCTACGTTGGTAAACTGCTAATCGATACCATTTTGTTTCCGCCCAAAAAGTAACCACCCATGCACGTCGCCATCAACGCTTACTTCTGGAACCAGCCCTATACCGGCAGCGGCCAATACACCCGCCAGCTCGTCTACCACCTCAACCGGCTCATCGCCGACCTGGACATTACCTTGATTTATCCCCAGGCGCCGGGCCAGGCCGCGCCAGAGCAGGTACCCCCCAGCGTGAAGGTCAAAACCGTGCCCACGCGCGCCGGCCAGGCCGGTAAATTGCTGTTCGAACAAATCCAATTCCCGCGCGCCTGTCGCGCCGCCGGCGCCGACGTCGCCCACGTTCCCTACTGGGGCGGGCCGCTGGACGCGCCCATGCCGCGGGTCGTCACCGTCCACGACCTGACCACGCTGCTCGTGCGCGAATACCGCCGCGGCTTGAAAGCGCGGCTCTACAACGCGCTGGTGAGCGCCGGCGCCCGCGCCGCCGGCCACGTCATCACCGACTCCTTCGCCAGCAAGCTCGACATCATGGACCATCTGCGTATCCCCGAGCAAGACGTCACGGCCATCTACCTGGCGGCCGGCCCCAACTTTAAGCCGGCCGAAAATTCGCTGGTGGACATGGCCGCCCTGCGCAAATACAACCTGCCCGACTTCTACCTGCTCTACCTCGGCGGCTACGAAATCCATAAGAACGTCACGACGCTGCTGCTGGCGTACACCTACGTCGCCCAGGCGCTGGGCGAAGACTACCCGCTCGTGCTGGCGGGCAAGCAGCCCAATAAAGTGACGCCCGTTTACCCCGACTACACCGGCTACATCCGGCGCCTGGGGCTGGAAAATTACGTGCGCTGGATCGGCTTCGTCGATGAGGAAGACAAGCCGGTCCTTTATCGCAACGCCGAAACGTTCATCTTCCCCAGCCGTCACGAAGGGTTCGGCCTGCCGCCGCTGGAGGCCCTGGCGTGCGGTACGCCGGTGGTGGTGAGCGACAGCGGGTCGCTGCCGGAAGTGATCGGCGACGCCGGCTTCGCCGTGGACCCGGACAACGCGCGCGACATGGCCGGGGCCATCATCGCCACGGTGATTCAGGAGAACCTGGCGGCCGAACTGCGCCAGAAAGGCGCGGCGCAGGCGGCGAAATTCTCCTGGGAAACCACGGCGGCCGAAACCGCGCTGGTTTATGACCGCGCCGGCCGCCGGGCCGGCTGAACAGCAGCGCAGCGCCCCCAAACCCGCCTCTAGTTTGTACCTCTTTGCCAGGCATGTTAAAATGCCGCGCGAACTTACATACAGGATTAGATAATGCAACTTGATCACGAACTCGCGGCTGTTGTCAGCCAGGCTATTGCTAACGCTCAGGCGAGCGGGGCTTTACCCGCGTTTGAAATTCCGGCTATCCGGGTGGAGCGCCCCCGTGACCCCAGTCACGGCGACTACGCTTCCCCGGCGGCGCTGGAGCTGGCGCGCCTGGCGCGCCTGGCGCCCATAAAAATTGCGCAGGCCATTGTGGACCATCTGCAACGGCCCCATTTTCTGGCCGCGGCCACGGCCGATCCGCCCGGCTTCATCAATTTTCAACTGGAGACCGCCTGGCTGCAGCAGGAAGTAAACCGGATTTTGGCAGAGGGGATGGATTACGGCCGTATCCAACTTGGCGCCGGCAAAAAAGCGCAGGTTGAGTGCGTCAGCGCCAACCCCACGGGACCGATCCATATCGGCCGTATCCGCGGCGGCGTCATGGGCGACACCCTCGCCCGCGCCCTGCGCGCCGCCGGCTACGAAGTCGTCATGGAATACTACTACAACGACGCCGGGCGGCAGGTCACTATGCTCGGTGAAACCACCAAAATCCGCTACCAGCAGCTTCTCGGGCACGCCGTTGAGCTCGGCGATGACCATTACCGCGGCGACTACATCATCGACATTGCCCGTGAAATCCTGGCCGCCCACGGAGACGCCTGGCTGGACCAGCCCAGCGACCTCTTCGGCGACTACGCCAAGGCCCGCATCGCCAACCAGCAGCGCGCCAGCCTCAAGCGCGTCAACATCGAATTCGACGTTTACTTCCGCGAGCAAAGCCTTTACGAAACCGGCAAAGTCTGGGAAGCGCTGGAAACCCTGCACGCCAACGGCTACGTCTATGAAAAGGACGGCGCACAATGGTTCCGCACCACCGCCTTTGGCGACGACCAGGACCGCGTGCTGGTTAAATCCAGCGGCGAACCCACCTACCGCATGCCCGACATCGCCTACCACTGGGACAAAGCGCAGCGCGGCTTTGACGTCGTCGTGGACCTCTTCGGCCCCGACCACCACGCCACGGCGCCCCAGGTTTTGATGGGGGTGCAGGCGCTGGGCTACAGCACCAACTTTGTACAAACGGTTCTGCATCAAATTGTGTACCTCATGCGCGGCGGCGAACAGGTCAAGATGAGCACGCGACGCGGCGAATTCGTCACGCTCGACGAGCTCGTCGAAGAGGTAGGCGCCGACCCTATCCGCTACTTCATGGTTTCGCGCTCCGGCAACAGCCACATCGAATTTGACATGGACCTGGCCGTAGAGCACTCCGACAAAAATCCGGTCTACTACATCCAAAACGCTCACGTGCGCTGCGCCGGCATATTACGCAAGTGGGCGGAGGCCGGCTACGACCCCAACGCCGACCAGGGCGCCGATTTGAGCCTGCTCACCCACCCCAAGGAACTTGCTTTTCTGCGCGAAGCGCTCAAATTAACCGAAGTGCTGGAGAAAATGGTCACAACCTTTGAGCCCCATCCCATCAGCTTCTACGCTTACAACCTGGCGGCGCTCTTCCATCCCACTTACGAAGCGTGCCGCGTGCTGCATTCAGACGTGCCCGAACCCTTGCGCCTGGCGCGCCTGCGCTTCTACAAGGCCGCCAAGCTGTTGTTCGCGCGCGTTCTGGACCTGATGGGCATGAGCGCGCCCGAAGTCATGTAAGTAACCTCCCCGCAAAAAAGGATGATCTGATGGCTGTTAAAAGCGACCGCTGGATTCGCCGCATGGCGCAGGAACACCGCATGATTGAACCGTTCGTGAACGGCCAGGTGCGCGAGGGGGTCATTTCGTATGGGCTCTCCTCTTATGGCTATGACATCCGCGTCAGCAATGAATTCAAAATTTTCACCAACGTCCATTCCGCCATTGTCGATCCCAAGCAGTTCAACCCGCAATCATTTGTCGACTACCAGGGCGACATCTGCGTCATTCCGCCCAACTCCTTTGTGTTGACGCAAACGGTGGAATATTTCCGCATTCCGCGCAACGTGATTACGATCTGCCTGGGCAAGAGCACCTATGCGCGCTGCGGCCTGATTGTCAACGTCACCCCCTTTGAGCCGGAGTGGGAAGGGTACGTGACGTTGGAAATCAGCAATACGACGCCCCTGCCGGCGCGCATCTACGCCAATGAAGGCATCGCGCAGGTGCTCTTCTTTGAATCGGACGAGGTGTGCGAAACTTCGTACGCCGATCGCAAGGGCAAATATCAAAAGCAGCAAAGCATCGTCTTGCCGCGTATCTAAACAGCAAAAAACTTTAATACACTGGCGCATAAGAAGTTCAACTTTTCGGAAAAAGTTGAACTTCTGAAAACTTTTATTACGGCGATTTAATGCTGGCGCGATGCGTATTGGCGGCTATAATCGAAAAGGAGCTTGGGCGCTTAGCTCAGTTGGTTAGAGCGCTTCGTTTACACCGAAGAGGCCGGGGGTTCGAGTCCCTCAGCGCCCACTTGATACGACCCTTTTTTTTGCTATAATTTCGTTTGTGACAAACGACACAAGCCAAAAAGTGTCGTAAGCAATGCAATTATCACGTAATCCCGGGCCTGACCTGGTCTGAAAAGGGCGAATTCAACACCAAGAGGAGTCAAGGAGAGTCACAATGGCAAGCCAAGCAGCCGCTGCCGGAGCGCAAACCGGCGGGATCACACGGCGCGAGTTTTTGTACTACATCTGGGGGGCCTCAATTGCCCTCCTAACCGCGCAAGGCGCCGGTCTACTGGTCTGGTTTTTAATTCCCCGCTTTCGTGAAGGTGAATTTGGCGGGTTGTTCCCAATCACCTTTGACCAGATGCCGGAGGTCAACGGGCCGCCGACCAACGTGGCCGACGGCCGTTTCTGGCTGGTCAACCTGGATACCAACAGTCCCAACGCGCGTATGGCGCTGGCCCCAGACGAAAACACCCCCATTCAAGGCGTCGCCGCCATCTACAAAGTGTGCACCCACCTGGGCTGCATCTACGACTGGACGCCCGCCAACGAGCGCTTTGAATGTCCCTGCCACGGTTCCAAGTATCGTCTGGACGGCCGTCGTATTGAAGCCCCCGCGCCCCGCACTTTGGACCGCTTTAAAATGGTAGCCTACGACGAAAATCGCAACGTATTAGCCGAGTCGCCGGTCGTGGACGACTTTTTCGCGCCGCTGGTGCTTCCCCCAGGAACGGCGCGCATTAGCATCGACACCGGCGCCAGGAGAAGAGGTCTTACCAACCCCCTGCTGTGTAGTTTTACGGGCACTTGCCCCTAAACAACCGATCCATTCCGCGTAACCTATTGGAAGCAAAGAGGAGATTTTCATATGGCTACATTCGTTGACCAGGTGCGGGAAATGGGCCTCAAGCAGGCTGTCATCACCAAGGCCGATGAGGCCGTGGAACGGCTGACCGCGGGGATGAACATCAACGACATTCGCGCCGCTCTGCGCGGCGACGAGCCCCGTCGTCCGAACCCGCGCCTACGTCCCCATGCCGACGGCTTCTGGCTCCACATCCGCCCCAGCTTTTACCACACTGAGGTCACCCACATCTACCCCACTTTCCGGTTAGGGTGGCTATCCACCTTTATGTTTGTGTGGGAAACCATCACCGGCATCGTCCTGATGGTATTTTACACCCCCAGCCCGCTGGTGGCCTACTCCAACATGTGGAACATTTTGAGCAACGTGCCGCTAGGGCAGTTGTTCCGCAACATGCACCGCCTGGGCGCTGAGGTGATGGTGCTGGTCGTGGCCTTGCACATGCTGCGCACATTTATTACGGGCAGCTATAAAAAGCCGCGCCAGTTTACGTGGGTCACGGGCATGATTCTGCTTGTGCTCACGCTCATGCTCAGTTTTAGCGGCTACCTGCTGCCCTGGGACCAGCTCGCCTATTGGGCGCTCACCGTCTTCCTGAGCGGCGCCGAAAACGCCCCCGCTCCCGAGGTCGTGAACGCCAACATCCTGCTGATTCTGCAGGGCGCGCCGTCACTGGGCGCCGATGGTCTGCTGCGCTGGTATTTGCTCCACGTGCTGCTGATGCCGCTGCTGTTGGGTATCTTCTTCTTTGTCCACTACTACAAAGTGGTGCTCTACGGCATTTCGCTGCCCCCCGGCCGCGAGGAAATTGGTGAAGATACGGCCAAGCGCGTGCCGCGCGACGAACGCACCTACTTCATTCCCGACATTTTGACCAACGAATTGATGTGGACCGCTCTGGCGACGCTCTTCCTGGTCGCCGGTTCACTCTGGCTGTGGGACGCGCCCCTGGAAACGCACGCCGACCCGATCGTGACGCCGCTGCACGTGGTGGCGCCGTGGTACCTTTCCTGGTCGCAAGGCTGGCTCAAGCTGGCGGACGCAACGCTCGTCGTCGGCTTCATCCCGCTGCTGCTGGTGGTGTTCATTGTGATGCCCTACTTCGAGGTCGGCAAGAGCCGCCGCTACGCCGATCGCCGCGTGGGCCTGTCCGTGTCGATGCTGTTCATTGCCTTCATGCTGGTCTCCAACTGGATGGGCACGCCGGAATACCGCGTAGAAAGCTCGCCCGATCGCGAGGTGAGCCTGAAATTCCTGCCGGAAGAGGGCGTCGGCCGTATCCTCAACGTCCCGTTTGAGGAACTGCGGCCCGGGTCTTATCTGCCCGGCCAGCAGGTTTCAGGCAGCCCGTTTCTAACGTCCGCATTGGCAGAGTACGAATACCTCATGAAGAAATATTCGTGCACGCTGGGCGGTGACAGCCGCCTGAAACCGTGCAACGTGGAAGTGTTGGAAAGCGGCGACAAACGTTACACCGTCGGCTCCATTATTCGCATTCCGGCCATGCCGGATCCGTATACGGAATTGCGTATTCGCTTGAAGCAAGAAGATCTGGTTGAAATGCGCCTTTACTTTGAGGTTGTGGACCCGGATAACCCAGGCAGGTTCCTGATCCAATCCGACGATTGGATTAAATACCGGCACCGCAACGCCAATTACGAAGCTGAATGTCGTTTTGCCAACAAGAATTGCTGATAGGCAAATGCAGGAAGCCGGGCTGCGTACCAAGGTACTAAGAAGCCCGGCTTCTTGCAGGATTCCGAGGAATTACAAAACAGACACAAGCGCGAAAAGGAACTAACGCATGCAAATCAAAATCGTTATCGGAACCGTTGCCTTCATGATCGCCATGATGGTTTTGGGCTTCGCCGCGTTGCGTGAACCAGCCCGCCTGGAAGCGTATACGTTGGCCCGCGAAGCGCGTCAAATTGAGGCCGGCGCGCACCTATACAAAAATAACTGCGTGTCGTGTCACGGCATCAACGGCGATGCCCTGGAAGGCTGCTTGAACCCCAATACAGGCGGATCAGACTGCATCGGCTTGCAGATCAACACAGCGCAGTTACTGTGCGTGCCGGAAGGCTCTGAGACCACCCCGCGCCTGGAGGCGATGATGTGGACCGGCAGTGTGGAGAGCTATATCAAAGCGGTGGTGACGGTCGGCCGTAACCAGATGCCCGTCTGGTCATCCCGCTTTGGCGGCCCCTTCCGCGAAGACCAGGTCGAAAACGTCTCCAAGTTTGTAGCCAACTGGGCCAGCGAAGAGCTGTGCTCGCAGCCTATTATTACCTATGACTGGCCAGAAACCTTCGAGGAACTGCTCGTCGAATTTCCTGAAGGCGACCCTGAAGTTGGCGCCGGTCTTTACATGACTTATGGCTGCGCCGGCTGCCACGGCAACCTGGAAGATCCCGCCACGGCGGTCGTCGGCCCCTGGCAAGGCGACCTGGCGCAAACATCGCCTACGCACATTCCAGGCGTCTCCGGGGTGCAGTACATCTATGAGTCGATTCTGTATCCCAGCGACTACATCGTGGAGCAGTGCCCCAACGGGCCATGCTCCGGTCCGCCCAGCGCTATGCCGGCCAACTTTGGGCTGCGGATGGCGCCAAATCCGCAGGAAATGGTGGATTTGATGGCCTATCTGCTGGGGCCTGACCTGGTCGCCGACGACGGCGTAAGGTAAATTAAAAGCTCACCTGCAACATGCAGGTGAGCTTTTTTTATTTCTTCTTCAGCGGCGTCCCGCAGCTACGGCAAAACGCGTCGCGGGGCCGCGAGGGCTGACCGCAATTGTGGCAGAATTTTGCCCTGGCGGTTGTGGTGGAGCGGTTGAGGCGCTGCGGGCGCGGCTTGTGCACGCGACTACGTCCGCGGCCTTTGCCGCCTAGCTGCGTCCACGCCAGCCAGGTAATCGCCCCACCCAACAACACCCCACCAGCCAGAGCTAAAACGAGCGTCCAGTCAAATGCGGGCGCAGCGGCGGGAACAGCGCTCGCGGGCGTCGTCCCAGCCGGGGCCGCCGTGAGGACGTCGCCGGCGGGCGTGTAGCTGAGCGAAGCGGTAAACGCCTGTCCGGCAGGCACTAACTGCGGCGCCAATAGGTGATACGCCAGGCCGTCGCCGCGATCGGAAACGATACGCTCCGCGGCAGGGGTAATCGTTAAGTTAGCGGCCGCGGCCGGTTCCTGCACGCGCAGGATAAGCTGCGCCACGTCCAGGCCGGCTTCCCACCTGAACGTGTAGGCCCGTTCGGCGCCCGCCACGCGGTAGGGCGCGTAATATTCAACGCGGAAACGGCGGTCAGGCGTGGTGAACGTGACGAAGCCGGATGCGGCCGTATACTCCGTGTTCAGCATGGCGCCGGTCGCGTCAATCGACGCGACGGCGTTCAGCGCGGCGCCCTCGGGCAGAGGCAGCGTCAGCGTAGCGGGCAGGGCCGCATCCGCAGGCAGCGCGCCGGTCAGCAGCACCAATACGGATGGCTCGTCATAGTCCGGCCACAGTTCCACAAGCAGTTCAGGCAGTATATTCACCGGAGTTTGGGCGTAGGCCACGGCCGTATACAGCAGCAGCGCGCCCAGCAACATGGTGTTCAGCAAGCGTTTCATCAAGCTTTCCTACCAATCAGGCGTGGCCGCGCAGCCGAATGCGGTTGGCGCGGCAGTATGGGCATTCCAAATCGGTATAATCGCGCCCGCAGGTGCGGCACGTACGCACCTCAATCGGGCGTTCGTCGGCCAGCGAACCCAGCACAAGCACAAGCTCTTCGCCGGCGTGGGCGTTAAGCCAGCTCTGCAAACTTTGTTCGCCAATATGCCAATGCCCCCGCGCATCCTGATGCAGGGCGCCGCTCATCACGTCCAGCCCGATTTCGTGCGCGGCCGAGGCCAGTTTGTAAATTGTTGCTCTTCGAATTGCACTCATATGCTTCCTATCCTTGCCTGATCAGGCGCCGTTCAGCAGCGAAATGAAGAAAAAGCCGGCCACGATGAGCAAAATGAGCAAGCAGCCCGCGCGCAGGAGCGCCTTGGTGAGCTTAAAAAATATTCGCAGCAGCAGCAGGCCCACAAGCAGCACCACAGCTAAGGTAAATAGCTGGACGAGCTGCTCCTCTGCCAGACCAACTTGTTGTAGCAATATGTCCATTGCAGATCCTTCGCCTGACGATGCAAGCGCAGCCAGACTGCGCTATCTATCAGGTGATCATCCGGCCTTTTTTGATGACCGTTTGCACCAGGTTGGCGCCAAAACGGTAACCCAACTGCCGGTAATCGGCCGTTTCTAGTATAAGTATATCGGCTTGTTTGCCGCTTTCCAGGCTGCCAATCTCATGCCCACGGCCGATAGCATAGGCCGCGTTGCGCGTGGCGGCGGCGATGGCCTGCGCCTGGGTCAGCCCCATGTAGCGGCAGGCCAGAGCGATCACCATCTGCATCGACTCACACCAGCAGGTACCGGGGTTGCAGTCGGTGGCCAGCGCCAGCGCGCCGCCGGCCGCCAGAATCGCTTTGGCAGGGGTGTATTTAGTGTGCCCCAGGCCAAAGGGCGTACCGGGTAACCCTACGGCAATCGTAGCGCCCTGCCCCAGCGCCTGAACGTCAGCTTCCGGCGTTTCCACCAGGTGATCGGCCGAAATGGCGCCCAACTCGACCGCCAGACGCGTACCGCCCAGCCCCACAAACTCGTCGGCGTGCACCTTGAGCCCGAAACCGAGCGCGGCGGCCGTTTCCAAAATGCGCCGCGTCTGGGCCAGATCAAAGACGCCCTGCTCACAAAAGACGTCGCAGAAGAGGCGGGCGCCGTACTCCTGCATCCACTCCGCGGCGGCGGGCAGCATGTCGTGAATGACCAGGTCGACGTAGTCATCGGTACGGCCGTTGTACTCAACCGGCGTCGCGTGGGCAGGCAGGAAGGTCGGCGTCAGCTCGACCGGCTGCTGCACGTTGAGCGCCATGATGGCGTCAAGCTGCTTGAGCTCCGTGGCGGTATTCAGGCCATAACCGGTCTTGGCCTCAATGCTGGTGGTACCGTAGCGCAACATGCGCTGCAGCCGCGGCAGGTTGTCCGCGACCAGTTCATCCAGGATGGCCTGGCGCGTGCTGCGCACGGTAGACATGATGCCGCCGCCGGCTGCCATGATCTCCATGTAGGTAGCCCCGGCCAGGCGCTGCTCAAATTCGCCGGCCCGGTCGCCAAACCAGGGGATGTGGGTGTGGGGGTCGACAAAGCCCGGCAGGACGCAGCGGCCATTGGCGTCGAGCGTCTCGACAGCGTCGTACTGCGCGCGCAGGTCGGCGGTGGGACCGACGGCGACGATACGGCCGTTGTGCACGGCCACGGCGCCATTGACCACGATACCCAGATCGCCTAACCCGGCTCCGCGCTGCGGGCCATCCGGCCCCGGCACGGTACAAACCTGGCCGGCGGAATGAATCAGTAAATCAATTTGCTGCATTGGTAACTCCTTTTGGCTATTCTCCTTCTCTGACCCAGCGGGCGAGAATAAACACGGCCGTCGCCATCACCAACGCCGCCGCCAGCCCGGTGCTGCGAAAGCCACCCTGCGCCCAAATGATCGGCCCCAGCAACGATCCCAGCGTGCGTCCCAGCGACATGGCCGTCAACACCATCGACATCACCACGCCGCGCGCGCTGGGTACCAGCTCCGTCATGAGCGGAATGCCGCCGACGATGGTAATTTCAAAGAACAGGAAGAGCAAAAACAGCGTCACCAGGGCCGCGCCCAGGCTGCCGCTGGTGTAGGGGATGGTAAAGTAGAGCAGGGCATTCAGCAATCCGGTGACGATAATCACGCGCCGCTTGCCAAAGCGGTCCACCGACCAGCCCGCAAACAGCTCGCCCACAATCTCCGCCCCGCCGATCACGCCTGAAGCCAGCCCCAGCGCGGCGAGCGCCAGGCCAAAACTGCCCTCCATCCAGTCGCCGTACACGATGAAGAGCATCTCGTTAGCCGTCATGGCGGCCGTCAGGTAGGCCACGGCAAACCAGATGACGGGATATTGCCGCAGGACACGCAGAACTGCCCCCAGCGTCGCGGCCTGCCCCGCGCGCTTGCCGCTGTCCGCCACGACGCGCCAGAGCAGAACGGTCGCCGCCAGCGACAGGGCGCCTAACCAGAAAAAGGGCGCCTGCCAGCCCTGCCGCTGAATGAGCAGGCCAACGATCGGCGCGCCGCCAAGCAGCGCCAGCGCCCAGGCCAGTTCCGTCACGGCGATCGCCTGGCCGCGGCGGCGGTAGGGCACGGTGTCGCCGATGTGGGCCTGCATGGCGGGGTCGTAGAGGATTTTGGCCAGCGAGAGCAGCGCCAGCGCCGCGCCCAGCGGCCAGTACGCCGGCCAGACGAAGACCAGCAGCGCGCCCAGGGCAAAAATCAACATGGCGACCAGCATGATGATTTTTCGGCCGAAACGCTCAGAAAGTGGGCCAAAAAGCGGGCTGAGAAAGCCGGTGAGGTTACGCAGGGCAATGAGGCGGTAAACGGCCGTTAATTCCACCCCCAGGCCGCGCGCCAGGGCCGGCGCGAAGGGATAAACCATGCGCAGGCCGATATTGAGAAACAGGCGCGCCAGCGTGAGCGCGCCTAGCTGCGCCGCCAGGGAAGGTGATGCTTGCTTTGCCACGCTGCGAAGTTTAGCCGAGAGTACGCCGGGATGCGAGTATACAGCGCCCGACGCAGCGCTTACTCAGCGCATATTCAGTGCCTTTGCCGGCGTTCGATGTTAAAATTCAGGTCATGTCCAAACGTCATTCATCCAACGAGCAAATTCGCGTTTTTCTGGCTTTACTGCTGCCCCTGGCCGGGGCGGCGACCGGCGGCCTGTTGGCTTCGGCGCGCGGCGGCCCCGCGGTTTCCAGCCTGGCGGTGGTGGCCAGCGCGCTGGCCGCGGCCGGGCTGGTAAGCTGGTTTCTGGGGCTGCGCTGGTATGGGTTGCCGCGCATGGGGCTGCGAGGCGGACGGCCGTTGTTTGCCGGAATCGGGTTTGCATTCCTGGCCTGGTTCGTCTTCATCCTCCTGCGCTTTCTCCTGGTAGAGATTTTGGGCTTTGGGCCGCCCCAATCCGGCCGCGCCTACGTATACCTGCTGCTCTTTGAAGCCTTCGCGCTGCAGCTTTGGACCTTTGGCCTGCTGTTCCGCGCGATTGCCGACTGGCGCGGGCCGCTCACGGCCGCTATTAGCAGCGGCCTATTCTTTGGCATCGTCGCGGGCCTATTTTTCCAGGAAGCCTACATCATCAACAGCCTGAGCCTCATCTATTTTCTGATGTGGGGTATTGTCTATGGCATCATTCGCCTGCGCACCGGCAGCATCCTGGGCACGCTCGTCGTGCAGTCGCTGCACAGCTTCACCAGTTGGGTCGTCATGGCGCCATTAGCGGAGCCGGACCCCGGCCAGTTGCAAAACCTATACGTCGCCGCCGCCATCGCCTATCTCGTCATTATCTGGCGGCTGTGGCCCAAACGTGTTGAAGACTATCGCGTTTAGCAACCAGCGCCGCAATCTACCAGGCGCACCATGATCAGTGGTACACATTCAGTCCCAGAGGCGCCAGGCGCTTCACGAATAGCATCTTTCGCCGACTACCCTGGGAGAAAGTGGCTGGCGCCTGAATAATTACTAATCAATGAAAATGGAACGCAGATTTCCTGATTTGACCTGATATGCCTGATTGATCACTGCTTATATCAGGTAAATCAGGCGCATCGGCGTCATCAGCGTTCAATTTTTGCAGGAGGTAAAATGGCTTACGAATTTATTCTGACCCGTACAGAAGGTCGGGTGGGCGTAGCCCAGTTAGACCGGCCCAAAGCGCTGAATGCGCTTAGCCCGCAGCTTATGGATGAGCTGATGAACGTGCTGGAAGCGTTTGACGCCGATCCTGAAATCGGCTGCCTGGTTGTCACCGGCAATGAGCGCGCCTTTGCCGCCGGGGCCGATATTAAAGAGATGGCCGCCGCCGGCGTGGTGGACATGCTCAACAGCGCTTTCATCGGCCAGTGGGACCGCCTGCGCCGCATCAGGAAACCGGTCATTGCGGCCGTTTCCGGTTACGCGCTGGGAGGCGGCTGCGAACTGGCCATGGCGTGCGACCTGATCGTGGCCAGCGAGTCGGCGCAGTTCGGCCAGCCGGAGATTAACCTGGGGGTCATTCCCGGCGCGGGCGGCACGCAGCGCATGACCCTGGCGGTGGGCAAGGCGCTGGCGATGGAAATGATCTTGAACGGCCGTTACCTCTCCGCCGCCGAAGCCCAGCAGCACGGCCTGGTCAATCGCGTCTATCCCGTTGAGAGCTACCTGGACGAAGCGCTCAAGCTCGCGGCCGAGATTGCGGCGCGCGCCCCCGTCGCCGTGCGCCTGGCCAAGGAAGCCGTCAACGCCGTGTACGAAATGTCGCTGGCCGCCGGCCTCAGCTACGAGCGCCATCTCTTCTACATGCTCTTCAGCACCGACGACCAGCGTGAGGGTATGGACGCGTTTATCAACAAGCGCAAGGCCGCCTGGCACGGCCGTTAAACGGTTACTAAACGGTTCACCGTACCGAACAAGCGAATAAATCATCAGCAATTCCAATTATGGAAACAATGGCGTAGGGGCGGGAGCGGCGGCCACGATCTTGTCTATTTACCACGATCTCGCTTCCGCCGCTCTCGCCCTGCCAGGCGACCGTATAGGGACGAGACGGCGCGGAGACAAGATCGTCTGTTTTGCCCAAGGTAATACCGCGCCGTCTCGCCCCTATGATTGGAATTGCTGCAACGCCGGCCAACCGCTTGACAAAACCAGACGCCCGCAACGGCCCGCAACGCCCAGGCGGGCCGCCGTGAAAAGACAACAACGGATTGGAGAAAGGAACGGATTCTCCCAGGGCAAAAATCCGTTCCTTTCGTGAATCCGTTGTTGTACCCAAGCGGGCGCGGTCAGAGACCGGCCCGAGCCGCCCCGACTGTTTACGCCCAGGCGG
>Ga0114946_10000606_pt1 | contig 24180 bp, 24 predicted proteins | sample WalLakDeSediment_FD_88676 | JGI IMG/M metagenome (GOLD analysis project Ga0114946, IMG submission 88676) | Lake sediment microbial communities from Walker lake, Nevada to study Microbial Dark Matter (Phase II) - Walker Lake 11/02/13 Deep Sediment | ecosystem: Environmental > Aquatic >... | reverse complement strand
CGGGAACCTGCGTTTGCGGCCAAACATCGACTCCACATACCCATGAGTCATAGCCTGTTCTTGCTGCGCTGCAATCCATTCGGCCAGGCCGTCAAAACGGTCCAAGAAATCTGTGATGTACTTCTGAGCCTGGTTTATGGAGACCTTAAACTCTGCGGCCAACGCCTGTGCTGCCGCGCCGTACAGAATGGCGAACACTGTTCTTTTGGCCAGTTGCCGCTGATGTGCAGTCACCTTATCGGGGTCGACCCGGAACATTTGGCTGGCCGTGGTCCGGTGGATATCGTAACCCTTGGTGTAAGCCTCGATGAGCCCCTGGTCCTCTGCGTACCAGGCCGCTATCCGGACCTCGATTTGGCTGTAGTCGGCGTTCAGCAAGACCCATCCCGGCGTGGCCACGAAGGCCCGGCGAATCTCCGGTGCGTCATAGTTGGGGATGTTCTGGAGGTTGGGGTCGCGTGAGCTGAGCCGACCGCTGACCGTGCCGTGGACCAGGAAACTGGTTCGCACCCTGCCGTCCGGGTCGACCCGTTCCAGGATGCCGTCGACGTAGGTGCCTACCAGCTTGGTCCGGGTCCGGTGCGTTTGGATAAGACCAGCTATCTCATGTCTATCCCGGAGGTAGCGCAGGCACTCCCGGTCGGTGGAACGGCCCTTGAGCTGGGGCAACCTGAGCTTGTCGTAAAGCAACTTGGCCAACTGTACCGGACTGTTCAGGTTGAGGTCCTCGCCATTGAGAGCCACGATTTTCTGAGCGGCGGTCTCTATCTCGGTCATGTATTGGGTCCGCAAATCCCGCAGATAATCGACGTTGATGGTGATGCCCAACCGCTCGATGTCCCGCAGAGCCATGCTGGCCGGGAGCAGGATGTCCTCAAGCACTGGGACCAGGTTGGGCTCCTCCTGCACCAACTGGTTTAGGGGGTCGACCAACAGCCTGGTTATCTGGGTGTCCCGGGCAGCATACGGGCTAAGCATTTCGAGCGGGATGTCACCAAAGGTGGTGGGGGTCAAATCGCCTAACTTCTTGCGGTCGGCCTTAATTTTCCGCAGGTACAGAGCCAGCGGTTCTTCGTAATCCGGGATGTTGTAGTATTCCCGGGCCAGGACCTTGAGGCCATGCACTTTGAGAGCTTCACCGCCTGCGCCAGTGTCGGCCTCGGCAGACCGTTCATCTATAAGGTAGTGCGCCAGCATTGTGTCATGAGTCGGTCGCCAGTCGATTCCGAGGTAGTGCAGCAGAAACTTGGAGTCGAACATCGCATTGTGACCTGCGGTAGGGTATGGAGGATTTTCAAGCAGGTCCCGGAGCAGGTCAACCACTTGGCGGATACGCAGCAGCCGACTAGGCACCTGCCAGGCCAGCTCCGGTGTGCCTTGGAGCGTGACCAGGATTATCTGGGCCTGTATCAAACGCTTGCCCGAGGTCTCCAGGTCGCATACCAGCAGGTTCGTGTCCCGGAGGGCCTGGTGCATTTCGCGCACGTCCCGTACCGAGCGACACATCCGGACCCTTGGCGGTGGCAGCTGAGCAGCGGACTCTCGTGTAGGAGCCAAGAGCGAAAACTTCTCCACGTCCTTGGCGAAGTCACGGAAATCATCGAACACATACAGGCATTTAGCTGGGTGCCAGGTTGACACGGCCAGAGCGTCCAGGTCATCGAGCCACAAAGCCATGCCCCGAGTTTTGGCTACCGATTTGTAGGGGGTCAAAGCCCGGAGCGGCGTGTTGCCACAGAGCAGGATTTTCCGGATGCCCTGGAGCTCGGCCAACAGCCGGGGCCGACACGCATCGATTGCGTCTTGGGTCGGAGTAGCGTTGCCCTCGGGCCGACACAAACAGGTGTTCGTGACCCAGAGCTTGGAGTCGTCTATGCTGGCTGCTCTCAGTGTGGCCCGGAGCAGCTGACCGGATGAGCCGACAAACGGCTCCCGGCGGGACACCTCACTGGCCCCCGGAGCTTCACCGACCACGGCGATGCCGTTCTTGGTGCCCTGACCGAGCACCTGCGGTCTACCCTGTAACGGGCAGTTGTCGCAATCACTAAGCACGGTCCAACCCCCCAACCTCACCATCCAACCAGGCCCGGTAGACCCGGATGTTCTCTTTGGCTAGGTCATAGTCAATGTTATCGAGCTCAAAGTAATCTACTGGCCGACCATTCCAGTCGATTTCGCGTTCCACGTTGTCAAACAGCAGTTTGTCGGACAGGCATATCCCGTGGTGCGCCAGGACCAGCGGTTTAGAGGTGTCTATGCCCACGGTGGTCAGACTGGTGCCATGTACCGGGTCGGGAGTGCGGGCCATTTTGACGGCCAGGCCCAACAGGTAGACCTCCACTGGCTGAGATTCGCCACCTAATAGATGTAGGGTCTGCGTAGGCTGTAGGACGTGCCGCAGGTGTGGGATTAGATAGGCCCGGATGGTGTACCAACAGGTGCAGTCCCGGACCAGTCCGATGCTATCCACTCCAAGACCGACCAGTTGGGACACACAGGCCCCGAATCCCAGGTAGGTGGACCCGTGAGGCACGGCCATGAGCTTGACCCCGGGCAGTGCCGTCCGCAGGGTCTGGTAGTATTGCCGGGCCTGCTGCACGGTCCGAGCGGCTTGGTACGGGGTATCCGGCAGGACTACGGTGGTGGCACTCAGCGTGTGCGTCAGACCAATCAGGTCTACCAGGTCGACGTTGTGGCCCTCGTGGACACTGTTATCCAGGATGACCTCATCGCCGTCTGCTGCTCGTTGGCAGTAAAAGTCCAGGTATCTTGGGTCTCGGCAGAGGTGCGCCAATACCAGGTGGTAGGGGTCCATCAGCTCCCGAAACCTGTCCAGGAGCGGAATCGGGGTAATCAAAGCCAGATGCACTAGCGGTCCCTCCGTATAGGCACCCACAGGACCCGATGAACCAGGGTCCGGCAGAGTGGGATGCCGATTATCAACAGGACTACGGCGTTGGATAGGGTGATGGGCACAGCCAAAGCCCAAAACGGCAGGCCCAGCATGAGCGTCAACATGCCAGCCACTCCAATGCCCGTGGTCAACGCCCAAGCCAAAGCGGACGTGACAGCGTTAGGAGCCCGGAGCGATAGGTAGCCACCGATGAGGCTGAGGCCCACTCCACCCCATATCACGTCGATGAGACCGAGCGGACTTCCTAACAGGTTGGAGACCGTACCACCAATGATGAAGGCGTAGATTGCCCACGGTCCCGAGTAGTAGACCAGCATTAACAGAGCGTCACCGATTCTCAAGTTGAGCGGACCCACGCTGAATGAGAACACCGAGGTCAGCATGTTCGTGGCCACGATAACCGCAGCTAGAACCGCCGTATGTGCCAACAACCTGGGGGTCCAGTCAACCTTAAGCAGTCTCATCGCGCAGCACCCTCAACCACTCGGCGTAGTCGAGTTGCAGGTGAAGCGGGTCGACATCGAGAGTCCTGGCCAGCGCAGCCCGCACATCCGGCTTGGGCTGGGCGTGACCGCTCTCAATGAGCGAAATCTCGGGCTGACTGAGCCCGACATGCTGGGCCAGCTCTATCTGCGTTAGCCCCTTGGTCCGCCTGCGGTACTCCATTACCGTAATCGGCACGACTCAAAACCTCCTCTGTTGGGTGTTTAGCATAATTATATACTTTGGGTTTGGGCTTCCGCAATACCTATGGTCCTGTTATAATTGTTGCACAGACCATCTTGGGAGGAGGGGCTGCATTTTGCCGCCGCTTAGTCGTGTCGATGAGACCCGCCGCAGAGACTGGACCCGAGAAAATCCGGTCAGAATCCGCCGTGAGCAAAGAGGACTATCCCGAGCTACAATCGCCCTACATCTTGGAGTATCCCCTGCTACAGTCGCTGCAATCGAGTCCGGCGTGGTGGATTTGACCGAACCCCGGGCGACGGAGCTCTCCAAGCTGTACGCCTGTCGACCTAAGACCTTATGGACTGAATGGGAGTCCTGGCGAAACGCAGCTCCGATACCGAATCAGCAAGCACAGTAGGCGCGGCCATGCACACCAAGGTAGCTGCGCTATTAGAGCGTCTTGACGGTGTTCGAGAGCAGGGACCGGACAAATGGCAGGCCAGATGCCCGGTACATGCCGACACCAATCCATCGTTGTCAATCGACGTGCGGGGCCACCGCATTTTGTTGCACTGTCACGGGTGCCAGGCTCCGGCGGAGCAGATAGCCACGGAGCTGGGCCTGGGTTCCGAGGACCTGTTCCTGGATGATACCCGGAGCCCTTCGGTGTCCGCCACGGTCGCAGCACTGTCCGAGAGCAAAGGCATACCGGAGGACTTCCTGCGGGAGCTCGGCTTGGAGGACACCCCCAGAGGGGTCGGCATACCTTATCTATTGGAGGACAGCACCCCGGCACCCCGGCAGCGTCTGCGGACCATCATGGGTCCGGGCGGGGGTCCGAGGTGGCTCGGCAGCACTGGCAGGCCCGTGCCGTATGGTCTTTGGCGGCTCGATGAGGCCCGCCAGGAGCAGTATCTGGTGATTGTCGAGGGCGAATCCGACTGTTGGACCTTGTGGTACAACGAAATCCCGGCCCTCGGTATCCCCGGGGCCTCGATGGTCCACCTCCTGACAGCGGAGATGGTCCGGGACCTGTCGACAATTTGGGTGGTCCAAGAAAATGACGATGCGGGAGCGCAGTTTGCGGCCAACGTCCCGGCCAAGCTGCGCTCTTTGCGGTTCAGCGGAGCCGTCCGGGTGGCCAAGCTCCCGGCGGAGGCCAAGGACCCCAATGAGCTGTACTGCCGGAACCAAGAGACCTTCCGCGACACCTTCATTGAGCTGCTGGACAACTCCCCAACCGCCACTAGTGCTCTGTTGGAGGCCACCCCGTGGCAGCACCTTGATGACCTCATGCACGAGCACTTCGGCGAACAGCTCTGGCTGGTCAAAGACTTTTGGACCCGGGAGAGCTACGGCATTGTGGCTGGGGAGCCTAAGACGTACAAGAGTGTTCTTACTGCCGACCTAGCGGTAAGCGTGGCCACAGGCAAACCGTTTTTGGGCTCGATGGAGATTGGCCACCAAGGCCCGGTGCTGATTGTCCAAAATGAGAACCATCCCCGGGACGTACAGGACCGTTTTTTCAAGATACTCCAACATAAGATGGGCCGGGACCTCAGACCCATTATCCGCAGGTCCGACAACGGGCGGTATACCATACAGCCGACCCCATCCCTACAGGACATCCCCATACATCTGTTGTCACAAGAGGGATTCAACCTGACCGACCGGGACCACATGATGCGACTGATGGCCAAAATCGAGGAGACCGAGCCCGTACTGCTGGTCCTGGACCCGCTCTACCTGATGCTCGGTGCGGCCAGTGTCTCGGATGAGCGGGAGCTCCGGCCCGTATTGCAGCAGCTAATCCAGCTCAGCCGGACCTACCAGCTGGCGATTGTGGTGGTCCACCACTTTTCCAAGGGCTCGGCAGGGGTGCGGGGTGGTCAAAGGCTCTTGGGGTCGACTACACTGCACGGATGGTTGGACTCTGGAGCGTATCTGCGTTACGTCGACCAGGAGCAAAGGTCGCAGCCGGAGGGCAGTGCTCGGACGCTCAATATGGAGCGGCAGTTGCGGGTCGGGGTGCTACCGGAGCTGGAGCTCACGTTCAACCTGGGCCGATTCGGCGACAACCAATATGATGTCACGGCGATGACCTCAGCTGACGCGGAATGGCGGCGGTTGCTGCACCACATGGTCCGGGTCGAGGCCGTGCAGAACCGGGATGTCCGGGAGCTTTTGGGGTGTGGGCGCACCAAGGCGGTCGAAATTGTGACCCTCCTGTGTAGCAGGGGCTTTGCGGTGATGGAGGGCACAGGACGCAGCGTCAGGTGCCGGATAACCGAGCTCGGAATCGAGGAGAGCCGGAACACCTCCCTGAGCAGCATAGTAGATGACCCGGGCGAAATCACGATTCACCGTTGAACCCGGGTGGGCGGTCCGTTATAATTATCATAAGAAGCAAAACTGGAGGAGGGCACAGTGTGGAGAGATTCTGTCCGTTACAGTCGACCGGAGACGATGAGGTGGACTGCACATCTGATTGTGCGCTGATGTCGTCTAGTGGCCGTTGTGAGTTGGTGGAGGTCCGGCGTGAGCTGACCCAGCTCAAGCTGACTCTGCGTGACGGACTCAGCGACATTGTGTACATCCTGGGGGAGCGTCTGAAATGACCGATACTACGTGTGGCACGTGCCTACGCTGGAAACAGTGGGATAGCCCAAGTCGATACGTTATGGGCAGGTGTCAGTGGGATGGCTACTACGTGGAGGGCGGGTATGAAGTATTCACGCCCGAGGGGCACTACTGCCGGGAGTGGCAGTCAAAGGTCGACCCCTGTCACGAGCACCTGAAACCATTCGAGAAGCTCTGTGTGCATTGGGAGCCTTCGGGGTGGCACGCCGCCCTTGGGTTGTCTTGGGGTCGCTGCGCTCTCACGAAACAGTATCGGTTTGGCTCGGGGTGCCCAGACCATAAGCCAGCGAAGGAGGGGTCTAAATGACCAAACCATCAGCGAAGTTTTACCGGGACCAGCTACTCGACCTTGGTAACTTCATCATGCACGAGTTTCCCGATGAAATCACGCAGGGTGGCTCAGCCGAGGTCGCCAAGGAAATCATGCTTACGCTACGGGCCAGGATAGACGCTATGATGGGGAGAGGGGGAGCGGGAATGAGTGAGGAGCGGAAGCTGTGGGCTGGAGAGCATTGGCCCTGCTTTGAGTGTGAGCACCTGCAAACAGCAGACGACGGCGACCGAGTTGACGAGTGGTGCGCCCTGCCTGAATCACCCTTCGGGCATTGCCACCCCGACTGGCACAACACGAGGGAGGATGGCCCCTATTGGGACTGCCCTTATCGTGAGGAGGCACAGCCATGACCACCCCGACAGCGGCAGACATTGAGGCGATTAGGGCGAGGTGGGCGGACCCCAACCCTGAGCCGTACTACTTGGAGGAGATGCAGGCAGCGTTGCGGGATGCTTGCGAGGACATCCCTGCCCTCCTCGCCGCCCTAGACGCAGCCACCGCCGAGCGTGACGCAGCGCAGGCTAGGATACGAGAGCTGGAGGGCAGGCGGTGTGATGGGTGCGGGTGGGCAAGGGAGGACTGTTCGCCTGACGGTGACACGGGCTGGAAGTGCATCCACAGGCCGTTCCAGCTAGAACTGTGGGGGCCAGGGCGGGTGAGGATTTGGGTTGACCCCGACCACTCCTGCGCCGCCTGGAAACCAAGAGAGGGGGAGCGGGAATGAAGTGGATACCCGGCGTGGGCTGGTGCGGTGGTGGCGGCGGCTCTACCACGGGGGGCAGCGGTGGCGGCACAACAGGCGGCTCGGAGCCGCAAACAGTCGTTATCAGAGGCGGCTGCGGCGGCAACCTGCGGTGCTGCCCGTATCCTGACGAGCCGTGTCCGCTGATGGGGCGCAAGGCTGGCCGCAAGCCACACATCTGCCCCGTGTGCAACGGAGCTGGCAGGCTCAATGACTATACCGCCGTAGGCTGGTCAGGCACCGCTGTTCCGACAAGGCCATGCCATGCTTGTGATGGGAAGGGGGTTGTGTGGGGATGACCACCGATATCATCAAAACCAGGCTCAGATGTCGCAGGTTCAGATGCCGATTACCGCGTTTGCGGGGTTGATACAGGCACACAAAGACCTTCGGGCTGCGTTGGAGGCAGCTGCTCTAGAACCTGCGAAAGAGGAGGGCGAGTCGGGATGAAGGTAGACATCGAGGCCATCCGGAAAAGGTGGGCAAACGTGGGACCGTGGGAATCCGGGTATAACCCAGGAGCCGAAGCGTTTAGTAGCAACGAACTGGTTGTGCGGCCCGCAGGACAGTTTCCACACGGTACTTGGATTGCTGATGTGGGCAGATTTGGCGATGACGATGCTAGAGACAACGCCGAGCGTATAGCACATGCTCCGACCGATGTCCAAAACTTGCTGCGTGTCATAGACAGGCAGGCCGAGGGCGTGACACTCACAGTGTCAGTGAAACGAGATGATTTAGGAACAACCAACCTCCAAGAGATTGCTGAACAGTTGGTCGAACGCCTGCGGAGGGCAGGAGTTTACGGCTCGTAATCTAGGGCGGGAGGACAAGTTGAAATGAACCTGTGTAAAAAGTGCATCCACGAAAATGTGTGCTCGGTGCCCCGTACTGCTCCGGTCCAGGTGGTTACGTGTGACAACTATCTGGAGAAGGACCCGGATATGGACCACCGTGATAAGACTTGCTCAAACTGTCGATACTGGGCACGTAACGCAAATAAAAGCCGTTTTGGGGGGTGTTTGTCCGAAAGGTATCATGTTTTGGGGGTCTGTACGTCCGACTATCGCCCGATGGATGATTTCCGGCCACTGATTCCGGTGAAGGTCTACACTGAGCTGTATCATGGCTGCTATGACTGGTTGCCGAAGTGACTCTCATCGTACTTGTGGCACTGCTCGGGGTGGTCCTGGTGCTGGCTCTGGTATTCAGCAACAAGGAGGAGTAGGTATGCGGACCTGTACTATGTGGACCTGTATGGTGTGTCGGTACTACAAATCAGGATACTGTCAGCTCCTGCCGCCGGACAAACGAGTCCACGTCGACAGTGTGTGCCTGTTGACTCTAGCCGAGATGCGGTTATTTCAACAGGGTCTAGAGGCCACCATCGCCGAGAGAGCCCGGCAAGTTTCCGTGTGTCCACACTGTCACTATGAGGATACCCGAGTAGTGGACGAAGGCGGAGCCGGGACGAAACGCACATACCAATGCCAACTCTGCTGGCGAACCTGGTATGTGTAGTGGGTCTGTGGGCACTGACCCTCTGGTTGCTGGCTAACCAGAACCCCTGGGGAGTGCTCACGGTCCTGATGGCTCAGGTAGTGACCATCGTTTTTCTGCGTGGAGAACCATTCCCGTTCAGACGTAATCGACCGCTGAAATGAGGGTATCGACCGCTAAAAATGGCTAATCGACCGGGGGGGTGTTCTAGCTGGCCAAGAAGCGGCGGAAGTCGGTGGAGCGTGTGCGGCTGGTTGAACAATGCCAAGGCTGTAGCAAAATCTGGAAGAACAGAAATGAGTGCACGATAATCTTGGAGCCCAGCTATCAGTGGCAAAGAGGCAAGTATTGTTGGGTGCGTGAGTTGTCGAAACAGTAACCGACCGGACCCCCGAAATGCTAATCGACCGTTTTTACCCCCCCTAAAGGGGGGGTGGTGAAACGGTCGATTAGCATTTATCATTCGGCTTTCGCTGTAATCGACCGCTGAAATGAGGGTATCGACCGCTGAAAACGGCTAATCGACCGCCGTTTTGGCGGTATCGACCGCTGAAATGAGGGTATCGACCGTTGTAAGAATCTGACATACTAATCGACCGCTGAAATGAGGGTATCGACCGCATTTCGTGTGCCGAAATAGACACTTTGGGTTGTTTTTGTCACTTGGAAGGAGTTAGGAGAATTGAGGTACGGCTAGACTTTTCGGAAGATTGCAGGATAGACTCATATTGATATGAGGTCTCTCGGGATGATGGCCCTGCGTGAGTTTAGGCGACAGGCCCGGGATGAGGGTCTGCGTGGTGTCGGCGACTCTTATTACGACCGCGTTATCGCAGAGTCTGCGACCTGGCCCAAACGGTTGCGGACTCTTTTGTTTGCGGCACCGGAGAGATTGCCCCCGGCACTACTATCTCGGGTTGAGGATATCTACACTGAACACCTAAGAGGGGTGTTGACCAATGGCACAAAGCAAAAGAACACGGTTGGAGACCCGGCTGACCTACGGAAATAAGGTGGTTGTCGAGGACTGGCAGAAGCGGGTCATCCTTGAGGCCCTTGAGGACGGCCAATGGCGGTCAGTTGCGGAGAAGTTAGTTGGCCTGCCGACAGACACCATAACCTACTGGTGTCACAAAGGCTCCCAAAAGGGTGCCCGAGAGCCGTTCAAGACCTTTGCGCTCGATATCGAGAAGGCCGAGGCCAAAGCTGAGGCCAAAGCGGTTGCGGCTTTGCGGCAAATCGGGATGGAGAAGGATTGGAAGGCACTGCTCGAATGGCTCAAACGGCGGGCCAAGGACCGTTGGGGTGATGAACCTCTACAGCTCCAAATCGACCACAACCACTCCATAGTCGATGCCCTGCTTGGAGACGAGGAAATCGCTGAGCGTGTAGGCGAGATATTCCGGCAGAAGCGGACCAAGCCCAATGAGTCTGACTAGGCACTACCATGACCCCGAAGAATACGCCGTCTGGCGGCGCGAACACAACACTCGTATTGGACGTGACCCCATCAACAAAGCGCGACGGAGGGTGGGTCAGGTCTTTGCGGCTAAGTATCCCGGCGTAAAGACCCGCATACCGGATGAATCTTTATACAAAGCCCTGGCACGTAAGGAGTTTTGGTTTTTCGTCGAGTATGTCCACGGCGGGCTCTACAAACACGCCGCACACACCCGCCTAATTTGCTCGTACCTCAAACTCGTCGAATCCGGCGAGATAGACCGTCTGATACTAGCCCTGCCACCAAGGCACGGCAAGTCGATGACGGTCACCGAGTCCTTCCCGGCCTGGTATCTGTTGCGGAACCCCGACCGTCGGGTCATTGAGGTCTCGTATTCCGATGAGTTTGCCCAACGGTTCGGTCGGGCCAATCGCCGTAAGGTGGCCGACTTCGGACCTGAGTTATTCGGCTATGGAGTGCAGCTAGGGAACGCTTCGGTCACCAACTGGTCAGTCGCCGACCATCGTGGCGGTCTAATCAGCTCGGGCGTTGGGGGCTCCATCACGGGCGAGGGTGCGGATTTGTTGGTCATCGATGACCCCATCAAAAACCGGGCGGAAGCCTCGAACCCCACTATGCGGGACCGTTTGTGGCGAGAGTGGCAGCATACGCTCCTGACCCGGCTATCCCCATCCGGCGCGGTCATCCTAATCCAGACACGGTGGCACGAAGATGACCTAGCTGGGCGTTTAATATCCGAGGAACCCGACCGATGGACCGTGGTCAACCTTCCGGCCCTGGCTGAGGAAGATGATGCGCTTGGCCGGGAGGTTGGTGAGACTTTGTGGCCGGAGGGCGGTTTCGACTCCGAATGGGCGGAGCAACGCAAAAAAGAGGTCGGCTCCTTCGCCTGGGCGGCACTTTATCAACAACGTCCCTCGCCGGAGGAAGGTGGCCTGTTCAAGCGTTCGTGGTGGAGGCACTACACGGACATCCCGAGCTACCTGGCTCGTATCGTCATCAGTTGGGACATGACGTTCAAGGAGACCGTGGGCGGCTCCTTCGTTGTGGGCCAGGTTTGGGGGGCCATCGGGCCGGACCGATACCTTTTGGACCAGGTAAGGCGCAGAATGGACTTCGTGGAGACCGTAAATGCCGTCCAAAATCTCTCGGAGAAGTGGCCGGAGGCTACAGCGGTGTATATCGAGGACAAAGCCAACGGACCTGCGGTAATATCGGCCTTAAAGAAGGTTGTTCCAGGAATAATTCCTGACACGCCCAAAGGCCCGAAAATCGCTCGGTGGCACGCTGTGACCCCGTTGGTTGAGGCGGGCAACATATACCTGCCGGACCCGAATATGCAGCCGTGGGTTCACGAGTTCATCGAGGAAACGGCGAACGCACCCGCCGGAGCAACAGATGACCAGCTAGACGCGATGTCCCAGGCACTACTACGCCTGCGAGGTAACTATCTGAGCAAGGCCACTAGAGGTCTGGCAGCGGTAGGCCGAACGCAGGCGAGGGAGGCTGTGTGGTAGATGGCAAAAGCAAAAAAGCCCCGGTACATGGCGGGAGAGCTGGGAAGCACCGGGCGGGCTGCTTCCGCGATTTGGAGCTCTATGGCCACAGAGGAGTATCTAGCTGCGCTTAAGTGGCCGCAAAACATCGGGATTTACGAGAAGATGCGCCGCTCGGACTCCCAGGTCCAGGCGATGCTCCTGGTCATCGAATTGCCTATCCGGTCGACTCACTGGTTCGTTGAGCCCTACTCCGACTCCAAGCAGGATGAGGAGATTGCGGACTTCATCAGCAGCAACCTGTTCGACGGTCCGCCAAGCGGCCTGACCCAGCATTGGGATGACTTTTTGCGGCTGGCACTCACCATGCTTCCCTTTGGCCATGCAGTGTTCGAGAAGGTGTTTGAGCTCCAGGACGGCAAGGTCCGTTGGCGCAAGTTTGCTCCAAGGCCCGTTTCAACCGTTTCAGCGTTCACTTACGATGAGCAAGGTGGGCCGAAGGGTGTAAAACACCTCAAATTGGCTGATACGGGCTATTCCGAGGTATTCATCCCGGTAGAGAAGTTGCTTATTTTCTCGAACCGGATGGAGGGCGGCGATTTGCGGGGTCAGTCGGTCCTGCGCTCTGCCTATCGAAACTGGCTCATTAAGGACTTCTTATACAAAATCACCAACATAGGCATTGAGCGCAACTTTGTCGGCACCCCGCAGATAACCCTGCCACCCGAATGGTCCGATGACGACTACAACCGGGCCATAGAGATTGTGGAGGACCTCCGCTCAGCCGAAAAGGCCGGGGTTGTCCTCCCCCCGGAGTATGTTCTCTCGTTGTTTGAGGGCAAACGCGGGATGATGGAGGTCCTCCCGTATATCGACCACCAGGACCAGATGATTCTGCGGTCGGTTTTGGCCCAGTTTATCAATCTAGGCTCTGGTGACGTTGGTAGCTTCGCTTTGTCGCAAGACCACTCCAACCTGTTCCTGATGACGCTTGACGCTACGGCCAAATCCGTGGCTGCGGTGCTGAATAGTTATGCAATACCGCAGCTAGTGGACTATAACTGGCAGGTGGAGGGCTACCCGAGAGTCACTTTTAGGCCGATAGGCCAGTCCTCGGAGAAGCTGGTCCAGGTCCTGGCACAGTTGGTCCAAGGCCAGCTAGTGGCCCCAGACGAGGACCTGGAAGCCTGGGTCAGAGAGCTCCTAGACTTGCCCGAGAAGGCGGAGGTCACCGAAGATGCGCCTGCGTCTGCGCCTCCTCCCCCACCGGATGGCCCTCCTCCGGCCAGCGGCGATTCTCCGCCTTCTGGGCAACAACCAGTCGAGGAACCCACCAAAACAGAGTCTCCCCCGCCGAACGAGCGCAAAAACCCGGTAAAGGCGGAAGAAGCCGTCCCTGAAACGCAGGGGAAATGGGCAATCGAGCCGGACCAGCCCTCGGTGACCGCTCACACCGAACACGGCTGTCCGGCTCTCACGCCCAGCCAGCGGCGCGAGGTACGCCGATTTGCGGAGGGTGAGCGGCAGTGGTCCCGGGAGTTGACCGAGCGCGAGAAGGCGGTCGGATTTGCCGAGCTAGAGGCTTGGTGGGATGGGTCCGAGGAGGCTTTTGTCGAGGACGGCATGTCGATTCTGTCGAAACAGCTCCTGGACCTGTTCGAGCAGGTGCGTCGAGCTCTCGAATCGGGTAAGGTGGCTGAAATATCGCGGATAAACCCTCGTTACCTGGGCGAGTTCACGAATTGGCTTAGGCAGCGTCAGTCGGCCCTGGCTGGTTTCGGTATTGAGCGGGCAGCATCCGAGCTCGGTATCGATGCGGCCAAGGTCGAGGTCCCGGACCGCACCAAGGACACCTGGTCGGCCAGGGCGGGCGTTTTGGCCAAGGCCCTGACCCACAGATTGCAGATGGATTTGACCTTATTTGCCCTTGGTGCGTATGACGATGGTTTGGCCGCGTCAGCTGCGGCTTTCATGGGCCGTGAGCAGGTCCTGGAGAAGGCTAAGCGGGAATTGGTGGCGATGGCCTCCGCCGTTGTGGGCGAGGCCGTCAACACCGGGCGCGATTTGGCCGCTCAGATGGCTGGGGTGGAGTTGGCCCAGTACAGCGCGATTTTAGACGAAAAGACCTGTCCGCTCTGTGAGTACATGGACGGCAAGATTATCAACCTGGGCAATCCGGACTACAAAAGGTTCTCGCCGTTGATTCACTTCCACTGTCGATGCGTTTGGGTGTACATCCTACCCGAGGAGACCCCACAACCCGAGGAGGATTGGGAGACCCCGCCGGACAGCCTGGTTGACGGCTACGGGGTATTCGTGCAGTGAAATCAGCAGCTCGGATGGCCAGCTATCTAGCGGTTCCTCCGCCGTATAGGCTGGGTGGTCCGGGTTCTGGTCACCATGACCATGATGGACTGCCGGACGTTTGGGGAGGGTCTCCACCGGGACCAGGCGCGGGTCCTGTGGCCGGGACTGCCGAGGCCAAGCGTATTCCGGACCGGGCGGACGGTTTGCAGATGTCCGGCCTGCTCCAGAAGCTGCGCGATGACGGTGGTTTCTCGACCACCGTCGACGGCGTGGTGCCTACGCACGGCTATATGGTCAGTCCGTATAAGGACCGGGAGCAGGCTATGCCCGTAAAGGACCTGTCCCGGCGCAAACTGGCCGAATACGTGGTCCAGAACCGTGACCTGCTCCGGGAGCCCGAGCATTTCCTTGGTGGCTGGGTCGATGGAGATACGGTATACTTAGACGTATCTATCAGGACTTCGACAAGAGAAAGCGCATTAGAGCTGGCACGGGCCAACGGGCAGCTTGCGGTGTATTGTGTGCATACGCAGGAGGTGATTGAGGTTGCCTGAAAGCATCATGGCCGCGCCAAAGGACCGCAGCTTGGAGGCTTTTAGGGCCTGGATTACCTCGATTGTCGGTGAATTGGGCGGCAACGACGAAGATGACATGACCGACTCCGAGTGGGAGGGTCTCCACCGGGACTTCTGGGCTCCTGACCCGCCGACAAAGACGGCGCAGGAGCCTTTTAGTATGGGCGGACCAGGCTCCGGTAACTGGGGGCACGTTGGGGTGCCTGGGGTTCGCGGTGGGTCCCAGCCCGGCGCGGGAGGCCCGGAGAACCGCCAGCGGAGCATAAACAAGCGGCTGGCTGTAGGGGTTGCATTATCAATAAAGGACCGTGAGGTCGAGTACGGCGCGGTGGTCACGCCGGACGGTGAAATCCCGGTCGAGGCCAAGGGCGAAAAGCTGGCGGTGTACTGGCCGTCCGACCAACTCCACCTTATCCGAGACTCAATCATGGTCCACAACCATGTGGTGCTCGATGGTGGGCAGTTCGGGCCTAGCGGTGGGGATATGGAGTTTGCGGCGGACAATGACCCGGCTGAGGTTATGGTGGTGACCCCGGACTATATCCACAGTATCCCCCGGCCCGAGGGCGGCTGGCGCGAAAAGTATGTCTACCAGGCCCGGGATGACGGTCCGAGCAACCCTTACCCGCAGACCTTGACTGACATCTTCCGCGACTACCGCAGCACCAATGGGGCATACGAGATACTGTTCGAGCGGTATGGCGGTCAGCTGGGCGATATGACCCGGGGCCAACAGGAGGCCGAGCTCCGGCACATCTTGTGGCAGCGAATCGCCGAGCAGACTGGGGTCCAGTATTCCCGGACCCGGGTCCCGGACAAGCCGCCAACGATTCCCCAGCTCAGTGCACCGTGGCAGTTTGGCGGTGTGGGCTCCGGTAACTGGGCGCATACTGGACTAGAGGATTTGCATGGCGGCAGCGACCCGGGCGGTGGTGTCGGCACACCCGCAGGTAAGACAGCACGGACCCTGAAACTTACCGAGGACCGGATAGTCCTCTCACCCGTGGAGATAGGGGTTTGCATCGACCCCAAAACCGGAGAGCAGATTTTCGCTTATTCGGGCACTAAGCGCACCGTCAATATTCCTCGGGCTGAGGCTTGGAAGCTCGAGAACCGGATTTTGACTCACAACCACCCTAGCGGGACCAGCCACTATGGTAAGGGCGCGGGTAAACTCGATATTGGTGGTGGGTTGGAGATTATAGAGGTTCCCGAGGCCAAGGTTTCGTTTTCCACCACTGACCTAGAGGCTGCTCGCATAGTGGACGTTCGGGGTATGAGGGCCGTCACGGAAAACTGGGTGTTCGAGATTTCCCGGCCCGGTGGGGATGTTGTGAGCAGTCCGGCACTCTACCGAGGTGGTGAAATACCCGAGGTTCGCGGCACCGGGTGGCTCAGAGAGTGGCCAATGCCGGAGGATTCCCGATACAAGTCTGGAGACTTGGGTCAAATCGCAAACTACGCCGCTTGGAGGGTGTCCCAACAAGACGCGGCGGACGTGCAGGCTGGCCGGGCAACTGTTGAGCAGCAGGCTCTGTCCCGCAGGCACCGGACCTGGGAGCTAATAAACGAGCTCACCGAAGGTGAGATACAGTACAAAGCCATTCCGAGGCACTCTGCGGACAGGCAGGATACCCGCAAAGCCGAGCCCCTGCCGATGCCTAAGAAGGGTGGTGGCTAAGCGTGGAGATTGAGCCCATCCCGGTTCCCGAGGGCGAAGAAGTTTTCGTGATTGACGACTCCGAGCTGCTAGAGCTGTTTTGGGGTGCGCGGTGCATGTCCTGTAAACACTTTCGCGGTCACCTTGTGGGGTTCAGCCCGGACCACAAGACCAAGTTTCGGACCTGCGAAGCGTTCCGTTACATCCCCGACCCGATTTGGCAGGGCCGGAATGACCATACCAAGCCCTACACTGGCGACCGGGATTATCAATACGCCCCTATTGAGCTGGTCGAACAGCCGGACACCGTGAAACTGGGCAGTCAGCTCAGCGGCAACTGGGCACACACTGGTCTAGAGGATGTGCACGGGGGTTCCGACCCTGGTGGTGGACTTGGTGGGCCGGAGGGCCGGACAGCGCAATTCCTGAAACTCACTGAGGACCGGATTGTGCGTTCATCCGTGGAGATAGCTGTCTGCGTGGACCCGGAGACCGGGAACCAGGTGTTTGCCTACACGGGCGATGAGCAGTCTGTTCGTCTCCCAAACGCTGCTACAGTGCTGATGCGCGACAAGGTATTCACCCACAATCACCCATCACACAGATACTGGGGCTGGCTTGACCACGAGGATGGGGCATACGGCAGTGCGGTCAACTATGATGAAATGACCCCGCCGGGCCAGGCGGACCTCCGGGCTGCGGCTACCACCGACCTGCGCGAGATGCGGGTTATAACCGAAAAGTGGGAGTACAGCATTTCCCGGCCACCAGGTCCAGACGGCTGGAATACTCTCTATTCCTTGGGCCGAGGTAAACAGTCTATGTCGGTTCATGAGTTGTTTTTGGATGCACATAACATGGTTGACGATGAAGCACACAGCCGAATTATGGCTATGTATGATTTGCCGGGTAACAGGCCAACTGGCCAGGACGTGCGGGACATCGAAAACAAGACTCGGCACGAGGCTTGGAAGCTCGTGGACAAGTGGACCAACGGCGATTTGCAGTACACGACCCGAGCTCGGCACCCTGCGGACGTGAGCCCCGAGGCCAAGAAGGCCAAACTAGACGAGGGTCTGCACCAACTTGGCAGTTCAGCCTCTGGTAACTGGGCACATACGGGATTAGAGGACGTGCATGGCGGCTCAGACCCTGGTGGAGGGGTAGGCACTCCGGCTGGCCGATTTGCCCGGGTTACAAAGATGACCGAGGACCGGATAGTGCGTAACCCATACGAGACAGGCGTTTGTATCAATCCAAACACTGGGGAGCCGATTTTCGCCTACAAGGGCGGCGCGGACCACGTATATCTTCCGGTAGATGCGCGGCCACTGATGAAGGGCATGGTATTTACCCACAACCATCCGAGTGGGAGCTCTTTTAGCCGTGCCGACCTGATATGTGCAGCTAGGGAGGACTTAGCTGGGATGCGGGCGGTTGGAGAACGGTACACATACACTATCCAACGGCCAGACACCCCGGACGGCTGGCAAACTGATTTTCCCACACCTGTTGACGCTTCGGGCGAGTGGCTGGGGGCTTCGATGGTTATGGATATACGCGACCTTATGGAACACGCAAACGAGTACGCATACTCAGTGCAGAGACCTTTGGTGGACCAGGGTGTAATGACTGCGGAGGAAGCATCTACGCAGCACAACCACCTAATGTGGTCTAAGGTCGATGGGTGGGCTGATGGAGCGTTCCAGTATGAGCGTAAACCCAGGCACAGCGATGACGTTAAGTCTACGCTGAAAGCCCGAAAGACCCAGCTAGATGAGGGTTTGCACCAGTTGGGCAGTCCTGCTTCCGGCAACTGGGCACACACTGGTCTAGAGGACGTGCATGGTGGTTCTGACCCTGGTGGTGGGGTAGGGACGGTATCCGGTCGAACGGCCCGGATTGTCAAGATGACTGAGGACCGTATTGTACGGAGCCGACTCGAAATAGGCGTTTGTATCGACCCGAACACTGGAGAGCAGATTTTCGCCTACACGGGCAACGAGTATTCGATAAGGATACCAACTGATGTGCGGTCTAAGATGGCGGGTATGGTGCTTACGCACAATCATCCGAGTGGCCGCTCGTTTAGTGGTGCTGACCTGCGGGCAGCTTCCTACGATGATGTATCTGAGATTCGCGCAGTTGGAGAACGGTACACATACAGCATGAGAAGGCCAGAAACTCTGGATGGTTGGGATACCTCTTTTGACCCACCCGATTGGCACGGCAGCAAGCCCATTGACGGCCAAATAATCCTCGATGACCTTTTTGACCGAGCGGAGCAAGAAGTTGTATCGCAGCTCCGCGAAAGAGTCGGAAAAGGTGAATTGACTGCGGAGGGAGCTGCGGAGCAGCACTCACATCTGGTGTGGACTAGAGTTGATGAGATGACCAACGGAGCGTTCCAGTATGAACGCAAACCCAGACATAGCGATGACGTGAAGTCTACGCTGAAAGCCCGCACTCCAGATTTCGTCAAAAAGGGGTGGTAACTGTGGAGGGCAAGGAGCCTGAGTTCGAGTTTGAGCTAGACATACAGGAGATTCCGGAGGGCACCGAGGTCTACATCATAGACGATGGAGAGCTCTATGCGACCTGGTACAGCGGTGTTTGCATGTTATGCGAACATTATACACCCGGGCGGTCCCGGGATGAGGATTGGCGGGTCCGGCTAAAAGCCCGGATGCGCTGTAAATCGTTCGACGTAATCCCGGCGGACATTTGGGAGGGTCGGAATCGGCACACCGAGAGATATCCGGGAGATAAGGGCTTCCGCTTCACCAGAAACGTACCTCAAACTCCCCAAACCACCAAGGATGACGAGACCGGATGACCGAGCCCAACCTGGTACTGATTGATGACCGAGACCTCCGGCCCGAGGTGCCGTGGGTCAGCCCGACCTGCTACTCGTGCGCGAGGTTGTTGGGCTATCGGCGGTGCCAGGTGTTCGATTGGGTCCCAGAGCCAATCTGGAAGGGCGAACATGACCACCGGACCTACTACCGGGGTGACGGCGGTATAACCTATGCCCCGCGTAGCAGGCTAAACAGCCTCAAGTTTGGCGGTCCGGGCTCGGGTAACTGGGGCCACTTGGGCCGGGAGGGTGAGCACGGCGGTTCTGCTGAGGGCACGGGAGGCTCCTTCGACGTGTCGGAGTATCCCGCAAACTTTAAGGACATCAGCAAAGAGCAGCTCATGGCCCAGGCCAACTACAACGATATCCGGGCCACCATGCGTAAGGACTTGGCTGCTATCCGGCGGGGTGACGCGAAGGTAGAGCCTGTTAGCGGTCCGGTCGACCGGATGGCGGTGGCCACGATTATCAACAATGCCCGTGCGGAGATAACCACGTTCACGGGGTATTTGGCCTCGGACTGCACCGACCGACTGCATCGCTATACCAACCTACTTGAGGGCCAGCTAAAGTCCGCAGCCGATGATTTGGAGGGCGTTGACGCAGCCGACCTCAACGATATGGTCCGGGATTCGGTCGAGAAGCTGGTCTACCAGGAGGTTGAGAGCAACCGTCAGCAGTTCACCGACCACGGCATCCGGCACATCACCAGCAACATCGAGAACCAGTCCGACATCCAGGACGCACTAATCAGCGCGGGGGTCGAGATTTCCCCGAGAGAACGCCTGCTAGGCACGATGGTCATGGTCAACCATGACGTGGGCTACACGACTCCGCTGGTCCGGGAGGGCGGTTTGCGGGGCATCATGGCCGCAGGCCACCACTCAGAGATGGGGTCCCAGATATACGAGGAACAGCGTGAGTTGTGGGACGCGGACCGGATATTCTCCGGCGAGGAGTATGACCGGGCGGTTGAGCTGATTGGCACACACCAGGCGGCTATGCTCGATGTGGCCGACCCGGTGGGTCTCAGCACCCGTCTGGCCGACAACCTCAGCCTGTTTGCGCCGGAGAAACTGCCGTCGATGTTCCGGTACGTGCCCGGCGGCGAGGACATCCTGGTCGATTTGGGCGAGGCTATGCGAGACGGCGATGAGCAGGCTTTTGAGGCTGGCCGACAGGAGCTGTTGGGTCAAATCAAGGAGTCCGGGTTGGAGCCCAACTTGCAGCGGGATTTGTCCCTGGCCGTCGACCAGATGAACATTCAGACCCCTAAGTTCACTATGGGCACTCTAGCTGGGGAGATATCGTCTATCCAGTCCAGTCCGGAGGCTCTGATAGAGGTCAACATACAGCACAATGAGCTTGACGAGGTGTTGCAGAGGCACTTCGACATGGGCCAAAAGCAGCTCGATAAGTTTCTAAAGGACTACGGCATCACGGACAGGGAGCGGCAGACCGAGTTTAACATCGGGGAGCTAGAGGGCAAGCCGATTATCAAGATTAACGTCTACGGGGTCGACCCGGCCACCTTGGTCGAGCCGCCGATTATGCAGTTTGGTGGTCCCGGCTCAGGGAATTGGGGCCATTCGGGTGTCGATGATGTGCATGGTGGCAGCTCGGAGGGTTCCGGACCGACCCATACCCGCTATGGCGGGCGGTTCAAGACCACTTTGACCCGCGAAAACATGGTCCGGCAGGGTAAGCAGGTCAACTTTGCCACGTTCGACATGCTACGTGATGTTTTGGTAAGGGAAAACGTCACTGAGCGAAACATCTTCTACCAGTCTGATGAGCAGCTAGAACGGGCAGGCCGTGACCTGGACAACCCCGATACGCTGAACATCGATGATGTGCGAAACGACATCCGAGGCGTGGTCAAGGGCGCGGTGTCCCGGTCTTTGGCCGACAAGCTGGCCGACAAGGCCGAGTTCGGTGCGATGGTGACTGGTACACGGGGTATAGCCTCGCACTATTACGACACGATGTTGGACCTGGAGACGGAGATAAACAATGAGGCTTCTCGTATAGGCCGGAAACACGGATGGGATTCGCCGGAGTATACAGAGATTAAAGCGGACTACCGTGAGCAGCAAGAGCTAATTATGAGTATGCAAAGCGCAGACAAGGACCTGACCACGGCCCGACATCTGCACGGTCCCGAGAAATTGCGGACAATCCGCCTTGAACCAAGTCAGCTTAACCGCTATGAGTCCGACCTTGAGGACCGGGTACGGGCGCGACTGGCCAAGTATGGCTACCTGGCTGAGGTAGAGGCTGCGGCCCGTGAGAGCATGTGCAGCGCGATAATCGGTCAGTGGGCTGAGACCAGCGCGGACCATGTGCCTGCGGCGGTGGCCATGCAGATGGTGGCAGCATCGGAGTTTCGGCTCAGCGGGGCCAAGTTTGACCACTTACCTTGGGAGGCCCGTGAAAAGGCCCGTGAGCAATACGGCCAGCACAAAGAGGCTATGGGACAGTTTTTGCGGGCGCAATATGAGCAGACCCAGGAGTTTTTAGCAGACGCGGGCATAGAGTCGGTGACGGTCTATCGGGGCATGGTGCTCAGGCCGCAAATCATTGACCGCGAAACGTACAAGCCGATTGGTCCCAACGAGGATTACGACAACATGCGGGCTGTTCTTGTGCCCGATGAACCCGCACCACCCTATAAGCAGTGGTCGAAGTCGGCCACCACAGAGCTGTCGATGCAGCCGATGAGCTCGGCATCCTACCTGCTAGGTGAGGCAACGGTATTTGGGAACCCGGGTTCGGGTGGGTTGGGGATTATTGCGGCGGCGGAGATTCCGGCAGAGCGGATATTATCAACACCGCTCACAGGCACGGGGTGCCTGTCCGAGGCCGAGATTATTGTGTTGGGCGGCACGGATGAGTGGCGGGTGGCAGCATACGACAAGTCCGAGTTTACACAGATGCCTGGCGAGGGCCTGGCCGGACGTGACTGGAACCCGACTGAACAGCTTACGGGCGAAGGGCCAGCTAAACCAAATATCACAGGCCGTAAATTAGTATTGTTCGATGAGACGTTTGCCCTTGGTGGTGAGGGCTCCGGGCACCATGACCACGATGGTCTAGCAGGTGTTTGGGGTGGGAGCCTGCCGGGACCCGGAGCGGCTGACAGTGCGCTCCAGAGCCTTACGGACAAAGCCAAGCGGTATGAGCCAGCTATAACCGCAGCTGTAACCGATGTGGCCAACAAGATTGGGGCCAAGATGGAGGGGCTCAAGTATCGTCTCAAGACCGAAAAGAGCCTCAAGGACAAGCTCCAGAAGTATCAACGGGAGGACAGCCGGGCCAATGCCCAGCAACTCGAACGCCGGGTCCGGGATTCGGTGCGGTACACGATGACCTTCGAGGAGGACAAATACGCTCAGGGCATTATGGCCGCTGAGAAGGAGATGCGCCAGGCAGGGTTCCAGCTGACCGAGGCCCGGAATTACTGGCCCAAATCTGAGGCTGAGCTGACCGACACACTGTACATGGGGGTCAACACCAACTGGACAAATGACCAAGGCTTTGTGTTTGAGTTGCAGCTCCATACGCCGTCTAGCTGGGAGTGTAAGGAGTTTCGCACTCATGCCGACTACAAGGCTTTAGAGCAGGCTGAAACCGAGAGCACGAAAGAGCGGCTGATGAAAGCCATAAACACTAAGTGGAGGGCGATTGCTGTGCCTGCTGGAGTGGGCGCGGTGACGTTCGGGGGAGGTCCATAGTGCGGTACTTTGCGGCGGTCATGTTACCAGATAACCCGGAGTCCAATCCAGTCGGTCTGCGGCGGTTATCCCCGAGCGGCTACACGGCCTGGTATTTGGACAGGGACGGTGAATGGCAGGAATCAAACTCCGTGCTGATTGAGCTGCGGGGCGGTCCCTCGGAGCGGACCTACGTGGAGATTTCACCACGAAAAGCGCAGGACATCGTGGACCTTTGGAGAGCTGGTAAGGAGGACAAAAATGAGTAAGATTATCAACATCGATTCCGACCTCGACAACGCCGATTGGACCAAGCGCACCTGGGACCTGCTCGATATCGACACCGTGGAGAAACTTCGGGAGCACCTCAAGGCGACCGGGCGGACCGTCGAACAATTCAAGCAGTTGCCAGTTTACCGCTACAACGTCGACAAGATAGAATGGTTAAAGAAGCTGTAAGGAAAGGCGGGTGAATGTAAGACTATGCCGAACACGGCTGACCCGGCACGGCGTTATCGGTCGAAGCTGGCGCACCTAATTAGACAGGGCTTGGACCCTGTGCAGGCAAAGGCCAAAGCCGCAGGCTACGCTGGGGGCAAGACCAAGAAGCCCAAACCCGAGGTTGAGGGGCTCCTAGACGAACCCGAGACCGATGAGGTTATGGGCTTTCCTTACGCTGAGGCTTCCGAGTTGCCCGAATCCGTCCGCAACGTCCTCCCGCCAGAGGCTCAACAGATATGGCTCAAGGCATTTAATTCCCGACATGAAGCCGGGGAGTCCGAGGCTGAATCTGCCATAGCGGCCTGGTCCGCTGTCAAGCGGGGCGGGTATCACAAAAACGAGGACACCGGAAATTGGGTCAAGGCCGCTGAGTGGGTTTCGAGTCTCGTTAAGCTGGCCGAGAACGCTAGTGAGATAGAGATACTCCGCTGCGGTAGTTGGGAGCACCCCGAGTACGGCAAAATCGCCATCACTGAGGCCGACCTTGACCTGTTTATCGGCAATTTTAAGGACAAGGTTCGGCGAGTCGACCTGGCAATCGACCAGGCCCACAAACCCGACGAAGGGGCCGCAGGTTGGTTCCGGGAGCTGGTCCGGCGGGGCCAGAGCCTGTTCGCCAAGGTCGAATGGACTCCGATTGGGCAGTATCTAGTCCAAAACCGTATCTTCCGGTACATCTCACCGGAGTTTAGTTTCAAGTACAAGGATGACGAGTCCGGCAAGAGCCACAAAAACGTGCTGTACGGCGCAGCCCTAACCAATCGCCCTTTTATCAAGGGCATGGCTCCGGTGCTGCTCAGTGAGGACATG
>Ga0114946_10000605_pt1 | contig 24217 bp, 16 predicted proteins | sample WalLakDeSediment_FD_88676 | JGI IMG/M metagenome (GOLD analysis project Ga0114946, IMG submission 88676) | Lake sediment microbial communities from Walker lake, Nevada to study Microbial Dark Matter (Phase II) - Walker Lake 11/02/13 Deep Sediment | ecosystem: Environmental > Aquatic >... | reverse complement strand
TCATCTGGAACCGGGACTGGGAGAACTGGCAAAAGGCCATGGCTCCCGAGGCGCCTGATCCGGCGGAGAACCCCAAGGCCTTGAAGCCCATGTACCGGCCCCGGCCGGGGCACGCGGACCTGGTAGGGGTCCTGAAGTACGACCGGAGGGACGCCCGGGACATCCTGGAGCGAGCCAGTGCCCGGGAGACGGCCGCCCGTGTGGCCTGCGGGGCCGTGGCCAAGCGCCTCCTCTCGGAGCTGGGCATCCGGGTGGAGAGCCACGTCCTGAGCATCGGCTCGGTGGAGGCGTCTCCGCCGGACTCGCTCCCGGAGGATCTGAACGCCGTCGCCGATGCCTCTCCGGTGCGGACCCTGGACCCGGAGGCCGGGGCGGCCATGATGGAGGCCATCGACAGGGCAGGGGAAGAAGGCGACACCCTGGGGGGCGTGTTCGAGGTCGTGGCCCGGGGCGTTCCGGTGGGGTTGGGCAGCCACGTCTCATGGGACCGGAAGCTGGACGGGCGGTTGGGACATGCCCTTCTCTCCATTCACGCCGTGAAGGGGGCGGAGGTGGGTGACGCCTTCGCGGCGGCCCGCCGCCGGGGATCGGAGGTCCATGACGCCATCGTCCCGGCTTCGGGCCGGCCCCTCACAGGGGGAATGGGCCGGGACTCGAACCGGGCGGGAGGGCTGGAAGGTGGAATCACGACGGGCGAGGCTTTGGTCGTCCGTGGCGCAATGAAGCCCATTTCCACCCTTCGAAAGCCCCTTGCGAGCATCGATCTTAGGGATGGGAGCGAGGTGCGGGCCGCCGTGGAGCGAGGAGACGTGTGCGCGGTCCCGGCTGCGGCGGTGGTGGGTGAGGCCATGGTGGCCATGGTCCTGGTCGATGCTGTACTGGAGAAGTTTGGAGGGGACTCGCTGGAAGAGGTGAGAAGGAGCTACCATGCCTACCTGGAGCATCTGGCCGGGCGGGGGTTCAAGGGGCGATGAGATCCGGCGTCGCCGCCGAGGGCCCTGGCTTCCTCATTCGCAGGGTCCTTCTGGTGGGCTTCATGGGAAGCGGCAAGACCCAGGTGGGCCAGGCGCTGGCGAAGCGACTGGGGTGGGCCTTCCGGGACTTCGACCAGGAGATCACTGACCGTATGGGTCTTCCCATTCCGGACATCTTTCGTCAGCATGGTGAGGCTTTCTTTCGAGAAGTGGAAGAGCGGGTGGGGGCGGATCTCCTGCTGGAGGAGAAGGTTGTCCTGGCCTCGGGCGGGGGTTGGCCGGAGGCCGAGGGGAGGCTGGACGGGCTCCCGGAGGGCACGCTCTCGGTCTGGTTGAGGGTGGCCCCGGAGGAGGCGGTCCGCAGGGTCCGGGAGGAAGGATTCACCCGGCCTCTCCTGGCGGTGCCGCATCCGGTGGAGCGGGCCCGTGAGATCCTTGCGAAACGGGAGATCTGGTACGGGAAAGCGCACCTGGCACTGGACTCCATGGAGGCGGGGCCCGAGGAGCTGGCCTGGACCATCGAGGGATTCATGAACGAGCGAGGGCAGGGAGAGGCTTCGTCCCCCTGCTCCATAACGAACGGGGGCCGGGAGAAGCCGCGCCCCCCTTCTCCATCGGCGTGAGGGGAATGACAAAGGGTACGAAGGGGAAACGCCTGGTCGTGGTAGAGTCGCCGGCAAAAGCCCGGACCATCAGCCGCTACCTCGGCAAGGAGTATGAGGTGGCGGCGTCGGTGGGTCACGTCCGGGACCTGCCGGCCAAGGAGCTGGGGGTGGACGTGGAGCACGGCTTCGAGCCGAAGTACGTCACCATCCGGGGCAAGGGGAAGATCCTCCAGGAGCTCAAGAAGAAGGCGAGCGCCGTGGACGAGGTGATCCTGGCAACGGACCCGGATCGGGAGGGGGAGGCCATCGCCTACCACGTGGCGGAGCAGCTCGGGTACGAGAGATCGCCGGACCGCTTCCGTCGCGTCACCTTCCACGAGATCACCCGGGAGGCCGTGCATCGGGCCTTGGAACGGCCCGGGAGGCTGGCCATGGAGAAGGTGGAAGCCCAGCAAGCCAGGAGGATCCTGGACCGGCTGGTGGGCTACCAGGTGAGCCCCTTCCTCTGGAAGCCCATCCGCCCGGGCCTGTCCGCCGGGCGGGTCCAGACCGTGGCCCTCCGTCTCATTTGCGAGCGGGAGGATGAGGTCAAGGCCTTCCAGGAGGAGGAGTACTGGTCCATCGTGGCCCTGCTGCAGAAGGACGACCAGCCCTTCGAAGCCAAGCTCCACCAGATTGACGGCAAGGCGTTCTCCATTCCCACGGAGGAGGCGGCCACCAAGGTCCTCACGGACCTGAAGGGTCGTCCCTTCCTGGTCTCGGACGTCAAGCGCCGGGAGCGCAAGAAGAACCCCTTCCCGCCCTTTACCACTTCCACCCTCCAGCAGGACGCCGCCAAACGTCTCCGGTTCTCCGCCCGCCGCACCATGACCGTAGCCCAGCGGCTCTACGAGGGTGTTGAGGCCGGCCGGCGGGGATCCGTGGGACTGATCACCTACATGCGTACCGACTCCACCCGGGTGGCGGCCTCAGCCGTGAACCAGGCCAGGGGTTGGATCGAAGAGGAGCTCGGCAAGGCCTTCCTCGCTTCGTCGCCCCGCCTCTTCCAGGGAAAGCAGCAGAAGGGCGCACAGGAGGCCCACGAAGCCATCCGACCCACGGACGTTCGCCTGCATCCGGACGAGGCCCGCGAGTTCCTCGGCAGGGACGAGGCCGAGCTCTACAGGCTGATCTGGCTGCGCTTCGTGGCTAGTCAAATGGCGCCGGCGGTCTACGATACCACGACGGTGGACTTCGACCTGGAGGGCGCCGGCCGTGCCCGGTACCTGTTCCGGGCCACCGGATCGGTGGTGAAGTTTCAAGGGTTCACCCGCCTCTACCTGGACACGACGGAAGCCGGCGACCACCGACGGCTGGACGATCTGGAGCCACTGCCAAAGCTGGCCGAGGGGGACGCAAGCTCCCTCCGGGAGCTGAAGGCGAACCAGCACTTCACTCAACCCCCGCCGCGGTTCAGCGAGGCCAGCTTGGTTCGGGAGCTGGAGAAGCTGGGCATTGGGCGACCATCCACCTACGCCCAGATCATCTCTACCCTCCAGGAGCGGGGGTACGTGGACCTGGAGAAGGCCAGGTTCATTCCCACTCCCCTGGGGGACACCGTGGCCAAGCTCCTGATCCGGGTCTTTCCGGATCTCTTCGACGTGGCCTTCACCAGTGGCATGGAAAAGGATCTGGACCGGATCGAGGAGGGAGAGGTCCGGTGGAGAGATCTCCTGCAGGCGTTCTATCCTCCCTTCCAGGCGAAGCTCGAGGCCGGCAAGGCACGGTCCGATGACATCATCAAGGAGATCCTGGAGGCGGAAGGAGAAACGTGTGAAATCTGCGGACGTCCCATGCAGGTCCGCTGGAACCGGTTCGGCCGGTTCCTGGGGTGCTCCGGGTATCCCCAGTGCCAGAGCACCCGGCCTTTGGATGCACCGGAGACCCAGGATCGGGACCTCGGCCCCCACCCGGAGTCAGGCTTGCCGGTCCTGGGCCGAGTGGGACCCTACGGGCCCTATGTCCAGCTTGGGAACGGGAACGGAGAGGGGAAGCCCAAGCGGGTGAGCCTCCCCAAGGAGATGGAGCTGTCCGACCTGAGCCGGAGCTACGCCCTCTTCCTTCTGGATCTTCCCAAGTCCCTCGGGGAGGATCCCGACACAGGCCAGGAAGTAACGGTGGGTCTTGGCCGGTACGGTCCATACGTCCATCGCGAGGGCGTCTACCGGAACCTCAAGACCCCGGTACAGATCTTCGAGATGAGCCTGGAGGATGCCCTGGAGCTCCTGGAGAGCAAGCCTGGCCGGGAAGTTCTCAAGGAGCTCGGCTCTCATCCCTCCAGCGGATCTCCCCTGAAGGTGCTGGACGGTCGGTACGGGCCCTATGTCACCGACGGGACCGTGAACGCGAGCCTTCCCAAGGACATGGAGCCCGGTGAGCTCGAGATGGAAGAGGCTCTGGAGCTTCTGGCCAGGGCTGCCGCCCGGAAGGGTCGGGGCAAGGCAGGAGGGGGAGGCTCCAGGGCTAAGGGAGGAGCGAAAGGGAAGGGAACGGCCGGAGCCAAAGGGAAGGGAACGGCCGGAGCCAAAGGGAAGGGAACGGCCGGAGCCAAAGGGACGCCTCGGCGGGGACGCCCTGCGGAATGACGGACCACCGTCGGCTTCTGCCCGGGAGGCGCCGTGGCTGAGCTTGTGGAGATCGTGGGAGGTGGGCTGGCGGGGTGTGAAGCGGCCTTCTTCCTGGCCGAGCGGGGACATCCGGTCCGGTTGGTGGAGATGCGGCCCGTCGGGGCCACGCCGGCCCACCGGACGGACCGTCTGGGTGAGCTCGTTTGCACCAATTCCTTCAAGAGTGAGGATCCGGCCAACGCCCACGGGCAGCTGAAGCGGGAGATGGATGCCCTTGGGTCTCTCCTTCTTCGAGTGGCCCGGGAGGCCCGGGTGCCGGCGGGCTCGGCCCTGGCGGTGGACCGGGAGCTGTTCTCCTCCCGGATGACGGAGGCCGTGTCGTCCCACCCCCTGGTCGAAGTGATTCGTGAAGAGCGGCGCGAGCTCCCGGAGGGTCCGGCCATTATCGCCACTGGGCCCCTGACCTCCGACGCCCTTTCCACTTCAATCCGGCATCATCTGGGCGACGACGGGCTCTCCTTCTACGATGCCATCGCCCCCATCGTCCACAGAGAGTCGCTGGACGAGGCCGTGGTGTTCGAGGCAGGGAGGTTCGGGGAAGACGCGGACTATCTGAACTGCCCTATGGACCAGGCGGAATATGGGTCCTTCCTGGACGCCCTCCTGGCCGCCGACGTGCACCATGGGCACGAGTTCGATGCAGTGCCTTACTTCGAGGGGTGCCTCCCCGTAGAGGTCATGGCCTCCCGGGGGCGGGAAACCCTGCGGTTCGGCCCCATGAAGCCCATCGGGCTCGAGGATCCCCGGACGGGACGTCGGCCCCACGCCGTGGTCCAGCTCCGTCGGGAGGACCGGCAGGGGCAGATGTGGAACCTGGTGGGGTTCCAGACCCGTCTCCGGATCCCGGAGCAGGGAAGGGTCTTCCGGATGATCCCCGGGCTTGAGGAGGCCGAGTTCCTCAGGTGGGGATCCATCCACCGGAACAGCTACCTGAACTTCCCGGCCAGGCTCACGCCGTGGGGGTCCCCACCCGACCGTCCCAGCCTGCTGTTCGCCGGGCAGCTCACGGGTGTGGAAGGTTACACGGAATCGGCATCCAGTGGCCTTCTGGCCGCTGCGAACCTCCGCCGGATTCTCCAGGGGAAGAAGGCTGCGTTCCCCCCCGTTACCACCATGCTGGGTGGGCTGGGTCGCTACCTCCGGGAAGCGAACCCTCTGCACTTTCAGCCCATGAACTCCAACTGGGGCCTGGTGGATCCCCTCCCCGTCCGGATCCGGGGCCGGAGCCAGAAACGTGAAGCCCTGGCGGGTCGGGCGTTACAGGAGTTCCTTGAGTGGGTGGAACGAGAGGAGATCACGGGTTGAGGGGCACGGCGGAGCGGGCCGTGGGGACAGCGAGGACCGCATCATGAGCACGGAGGAGTGGGCGTTGTGAAGAGCGAATCCTCCATGAAGGACTACCTCCGGATGCTGGCCGACGAGCGCCAACTGTCGGCCCACACCGTGGCGGCCTACCGCCGGGACCTGGAGGATCTCCGGGCGTTCCTGACGGATTACCTGGGGACTCCGGACTGGGGCTGGGAGGAGGTGGACCGCCTGACCTTGAGGAGCTTCATGGGTTGGTGCCTCCGGCGGGGGCTCTCCCGGCGCACCATCGCCAGGAAGCTCTCGGCCGTCCGCGGGTTCTTCCGGTTCCTGCATCTGGAGGACCAGCTGCCGGCCAACCCCGCCCGGGCCGTGAGAGCCCCAAAGATGGAGAAGCGTCTTCCCGGCCACCTCTCCCGTCCGGAGACGGACGCCCTATTCCATCTGGCGGAGGCCAGGGCCGCCGAAAACACGCTTGCCGGCACCCGGGACCTGCTGGTTCTGGAACTCCTGTATGGGAGCGGTCTCAGACTCTCGGAGCTCCAAGGACTCAACCTGGCCGACATGGATCTCCGGTCCGGTCAGATGAGGGTCCGGGGAAAGGGGAGGAAGGAACGGATCGTGCCCATCACCAGGAGCTCCATCCAGGCACTCCGGCGCTATGAGTTCCGCAGGCGGGAGGCCCTGTCCAAGGGTCCCGGCGGCGGCGGTCGGGGCACGGCAGGTCCGGGCGAAGGACCGACCAAGCCGTCTTTGGGCGAAGGACCGACCAAGCCGTCGTCGGGCCAAGGTCCCGCCACTTCCGGTGAGCGTTCCCCGTCCGGCACGAGTGGCGACGACGATGCCCTGCTCCTGAACGCCAGGGGCGGGCGTCTGTCCCGACGCTCCATCCAGCGACAGGTCCGGACGCTGCTGGAGAAGGCCGCAGCCGATCAAGGCCTCAGCGTCCACTCCCTCAGGCACTCCTTCGCCACTCACCTTATGGATGCGGGGGCGGATCTCCTTGCGGTGAAGGAGCTCCTTGGTCACGTGTCTCTCTCCACCACGCAGATCTACACCCACACCTCAAGGGAACGCCTCAAGGAAGTGTACAGGCGGGCCCACCCCCGGTCGTGAGAGACACGGGCCCTCGAGGTCGCCTTCACCTGGGCCGGAACCAGGACTTTCCCCAAGACGCGGAAGTCCATACCGAACCCCTTTCATACTGCGGTGCGGTGGTTATTGTTCAAGGCTGGGAAGACGACGCGGGCTCAGACCGGGTCCCCGCCCGGCGCGGTGACCCTGGACTCGGCGGGGCGACCCTGGAGCCGGCGCGGCGACCCTGGACCCGGCGAACCGACATCGAAGGAGAAGGCATGAAGAAGCCCGACCTGCGGGCAACCACCGTCCTGGCCGTCAGAAGAGACGGATGCATCGCCATCGGCGGTGACGGCCAGGTGACCCTGGGAGACACCGTGGTGAAGGCCACGGCTCAGAAGGTCCGCACCCTGAAGGAAGGCAAGATCCTGGCCGGCTTCGCCGGAGCGGTGGCCGACGCCTTCAGCCTTTTCGAGAAGCTGGAGGAGAAGCTGGAGCGCTACCCCGGGAACCTCACCCGGGCATGTGTAGAGTTGGCCAAGGATTGGCGCACCGATCGCTACTTGCGGAGGCTCAACGCCCTCCTGGTGGTTGCAGACCGGGAGCGTCTCTTCCTGGTGAGCGGGGAAGGGGACGTCATCGAGCCCGACGACGAGATCGTGGCCATCGGATCCGGTGGCTCCTTCGCCCTGGCGGCAGCCCGGGCACTCAAGAACCATTCGGATCTACCGGCCCGGGAGATCGTCCAGAAGGCCCTCGAGATCGCAGGGGACATCTGCATCTACACCAACCAGCGAATCACTGTGCTGGAGCTGGGAGGTAACCCGAAGAATGGCTGAAGACGACGCGGTTTCCGTCCAGGAGGCTCCCCCTGGGAGCTCTCTTCCGGATACCGGGGCGGATGCTCCGGAGCAGGACAATCCCGAAGGCTTGCGGGACGAGCTGACGCCTCGGGAGATCGTCCGGGAGCTGGACAAATACATCGTGGGACAGGAGGAGGCCAAGAAGTCCGTGGCCATCGCCCTTCGGAACCGCTGGCGGCGGCAGCGAGTGGACGGTGAGCTTCGTGACGAGATCCTCCCCAACAACCTGATCCTCATCGGTCCAACCGGAGTGGGCAAGACCGAGATCTCCCGCCGGCTTGCGCGGCTGGCGGGGGCCCCCTTTGTGAAGGTGGAGGCCTCGAAGTTCACGGAGGTGGGGTACGTGGGGCGGGATGTGGAGTCCATGGTCAGGGACCTGGTGGACACCTCCGTGAACATGGTCCGGGCCGAGCGGGAGGCCGACGTGGAGGAGGAGGCCGAGCGCCGGGTGGAGGAGCGGCTGCTGGACATGCTGCTACCCATCACAGCTAAGGCCGAGGCCGCTTCCCGGGAGCCGCAGGGTAGAGTCGAAGAGCCCGTGGAAGGGAGCCATCCCCACCTCTTCGTTGCGGGTCCGGAGGGAGTGCGGTCCGAGCTCCTGGGCGCGGAGGGCGGCGAGCACCTCACCCCCCAGGACCGTAGAGCCCGGACCCGGGAGAAGCTCCGCAAGCTTCTCAAGGACGGTGCTCTGGAAGAGCGGGAGGTGGAGGTGGAGGTTTCCCAGAGCCCCTCCTTGGATGGGATGATGATTCCCATGGGGGGCTTCGAGGGCATGGACCACAACTTCACCGAAATGCTCCAGGAGATGCTCCCCAAGCGCACCAAGCGCAGGACCGTCTCCGTGGGGGAGGCGAGACGGATCCTTCTCCAGGAGGAACTGGACCGCCTGGTGGACATGGACGAGGTCATCAACGAGGCCCTTGACAGGGCGGAGGACGCGGGAATCATCTTTTTGGACGAGATCGACAAGATCGCCGGAGACCGGGGCGGAGTGGGTCCCGATGTGAGCCGGGAAGGGGTCCAGCGGGACCTTCTGCCCGTGGTGGAGGGCTCAAACGTCCAGACCAAGTACGGCTTGGTCCGGACCGACCACATGCTCTTCATCGCCGCCGGAGCGTTCCACGTCTCCAAGCCCAGCGATCTCATTCCCGAGCTCCAGGGCCGCTTCCCCATCCGGGTGGAGTTGCACAGCCTGGGGGAGGAAGATTTCGTGCGAATCCTCAAGGAGCCAAAGAACGCGCTCCTGCACCAGTACCGGGCCCTGGTGGAGACGGAAGGGGCGTCCCTGGAGTTCACCGAGGAGGGCGTCCGGGAGGTGGCCCGGATCGCCACCCAGCTCAACGAGCGCATGGAGAACATCGGTGCCCGGAGGCTTCAGACGGTCCTGACCACCGTCCTGGAGGACTTGCTGTTCGAGCTTCCGGAGGAAGGTAAGGAGAAGATCGTGGTGGACGTGGAGTTCGTCAGGAACCGACTGAGAAACATCCTGGAGGACGAGGACCTGAGGCGGTACATCCTCTAGGTGCAGGGCGGCGGTGGAAATCCGACCGCTTTCCGGAGCCCGGGCGCCGGCGCGGGCCCGGACCATTCCTGGGAGCTGCTTCTCCGCCGGCACCGGGCCGCCGGGTTTCCACTCCACACCGGTTCATGGTACTTTGCCTGGCGTACCTCTCGGGAGCGTCCCGGGAGGGCGATCACTCGGAACCCCAACCCCGATTGCATCATGTCCACACGTCATTTCGTCGCCATCTCCGATTACGGAAAACAAGACCTTCTCGGATTCCTTTCCCTTGCACGTAAGCTGAAGTCGGGTGAGGTGGGCGGGCTCCCCCTGGCCGGTAAGAGCCTGGCCATGATCTTCCGCAAGAGCTCCACTCGCACCCGGGTCTCCTTCGAGGTTGGCATGACCCAGCTCGGCGGGCACGCCCTGTTCATCTCTTCGTCCTCCTCCCAGATGGGCAGGGGAGAGAGCGTCTACGACACGGCCATGGTCCTGAGCCGCTACGTGGACGGGATCATGATCAGGACCTTCGACCACGCCGAGGTGGAGGAGATGGCCGAGCACTCCTCCGTTCCTGTCATCAACGGGCTCACGGATCTTCTCCATCCCTGCCAGGTCATGGCCGATCTCCTGACGGTCCAGGAGGAGTTCGGGCCGGATCTGGAGGGCCTGTCCATGGCCTGGATCGGGGACGGGAACAACATGGCCAACTCCTGGCTGAACGCCGCCCGGGTCCTGGGCTTCGAGCTCCGGCTGGGGATCCCGGAAGGGCATGATCCGGATCCGGACATCCTGGCTGCCGCCCGGGAGGCCACAAGCGTGGTCCTCACCAGGGATCCGCTGGAAGCCGCCGAAGGCGCCAGGGTGGTCACCACCGACACCTGGGTGTCCATGGGCCAGGAGGACGAGAAGGAGGGGCGGCTGAAGGTGTTCCACCCCTACCAGGTGAATCAAGAGGTAATGGGCCGGGCCCACTCCGAAGCCATCTTTCTCCACTGCCTCCCGGCCTACCGGGGGCTGGAGGTGAGCGAGGATGTCATGGATGGCCCCCAGTCCCGGATCTTCGATGAGGCCGAGAACCGCCTTCACATCCAGAAAGCCATCATGACGGAGCTCATGGGCTGAGGGGAAGGCTTCCGGAGCGCCTCGCCCCCGGGGGCGTCCACGCCTTCCGGGGGTACACCGTCAGCACGATCCGAAAGGACGCACTCATGGCCGAAGCACTGAAGAAGACCCCCCTATACGAGGCTCACGTGGCCCTGGGGGGGAAGATCGTGCCCTTCGCCGGCTTCCACATGCCGGTGCAGTACCCCTCCGGGATCACGGCGGAGCACCAGGCGGTCCGGACATCGGCAGGCCTTTTCGACGTCTGTCACATGGGGGAGTTCATCCTCAAGGGACCCCAGGCCCTGGACCTCATCCAGAAGGTCACCGTGAACGACGCCTCCAAGGTGGCCACAGGCCAGGTGCAGTACTCAGCCATGTGCCTGGAGCATGGCGGTATCATCGACGACCTTTTGGTCTACCGGGCTGCCGATCACTGGATGCTGGTGGTGAACGCGTCCAACAAGGACAAGGACCTGGCCTGGGTTCAGGGACACGCCGCTGCCTTCGACGTGGACGTAGTAGACGCTTCCGACGACATGGCCCTCCTGGCCATCCAGGGACCGAAGGCTGCCGGGATCGTCCAGTCCCTCACCGACACCCGCCTGGATGACATGGGGTATTACCGGTTCGCCCCGGGCTCGGTTGCAGGGGTGGAGGGAGTCATCAGCCGCACTGGGTACACGGGAGAGGACGGGTTCGAGCTCTACGTTCCCGCCGAGACCGCCATGAAGCTCTGGAATGCCCTTATGGAGGTCGGCGCCGAAGCAGGTCTTGTCCCCACAGGGCTGGGCTGCCGGGACTCCCTGCGCCTGGAGATGGGCTACTCCCTCTATGGCAACGACCTGGACGAGGATCACACTCCCCTGGATTCCGGTCTGGGTTGGATCACCAAGCTGGACAAGGGTGACTTCGTGGGCCGGGACGTTCTGGTGAAGCAGAAGGAAGAAGGGGTCAAGCGACGCCTGGCGGGGATGAAGCTCCTGGATCGGGGCTTTCCCAGGCACGGCTATCCCATTGTGGCACAGGGGGATGACGTGGGAGAGGTCACCAGCGGCATCGTGAGCCCGTCCCTGGGAGTAGGGATCGTCATGGGCTATGTGCCTTTGGAGCTTGCCGGTGCCGGGACCGAGGTGGGGATCCGGATCCGCGACAAAGTCATTCCGGCCGTGGTCCAGAAGCCCCCGTTCTACACCGGGGGCTCCATCCGCCGGTGACCGGCAGGGGCACCGCAGGGCGATCTGGGGGAGGAGCCTCCGCCCGCTCCCTTCGCATCGGCGTCCTCACGGTGTCCGACGCCTGCAGCCGTGGGGAGCGGGAGGACTCCAGCCGGGATGGCCTCCATGTCCTTGGTCCCCTCCTTCGGCACATGTCGGCGCTCCTGAGAGATTCCAACACTCCGCACAAGCAGTCGTGACATGGCTGAAACCAGCGGCTCAGTTCTGATCTCCACCCACGACCTGAAGGCGGCCGGTCCCCTCCGGGACGCCTTCAGGGAGGCGGGCTACCGGGTGGAGCTCGTGACCCCGGGGGAAGATCTTTCGGAAATCCCGGAGCCGGTGCTCCTCATTCTCACAGGTGGCCTGAAGCGCGAATCGGCCGTGGCCCTGGCCCGCCAGGCCGTTCAGTACCCGGTCTTTGCCATCGGGAGGGAAGGGGAGGAAGGGTTCCTGAAGGCTGCCCGGGTCCTGAACATCCCTGTGACGTTCGCCTTTCCTGCGGACCCCCGGGAAGTGCTCCTGGTGGGGAAGAGCCACATCGAGCGAAACCGGCTCAAGAGGATTACCGGAATCGTGGGAGAGACGGACGCCATCCAGGAGGCCCTGGAGCGGGTGGTCCAGTTCGCTCCGGTGAACGCCACTGTCCTCCTGACGGGAGAGTCCGGCACCGGCAAGGAACTCATCGCCCGGGGGATCCACGCCCTCTCGCCCCGGCGGCACAAGGCGTTCATCGCCGTGAACGTGGCCGCCCTCACCGACACGCTCCTGGAGAGCGAGCTCTTCGGCCACGAGAAGGGTGCCTTCACCGGGGCCATCGATTCCCGGCGGGGACTCTTCGAGCTGGCCCAGAACGGCACCATCTTCCTGGACGAGATCGGAGAGATGCCCCTCTCCACCCAGACCAAGCTCCTCCGGGTCCTGGAGGAACGGGAGTTCTACCGGGTGGGGGGGGAGAAATCCATCCAAGTGGACGTTCGGGTCATCGCCGCCACCAACCAGGACCTCCGGCGCCTGGTGGAGGTGGGCGACTTCCGCCGGGACCTCTACTTTCGCCTGAACGTGCTGCACATCGGCATGCCTCCACTCCGTGAGCGTAGAGAGGACATTCCTCGCCTGGTGGAGAGCTTCGTGGAGGAGGCCAGCGTCCGGCATGACCGGCCCAGGGTGGAGCTCAGCGCCGAGGCCCGGCGAGTCCTCGAGGCCCATGATTGGCCCGGAAACATCCGGGAGCTGAAGAACCTGGTGGAGTCCATGGTGGTCCTGGCGCCAGGGCGCATCATCGAGGCTCACGACATTCCCGCCGAGATCCGCAATCCGCGCAGCCGCGGCCTTCTCCCGGCTCCCCTCTACGGCTCTCCTCTTCCCGCCCGCCGGGAAGGGGAGGGATCTGTCCGCCCCGAGCTGGAATTCGTCTTCCGGACCCTGGTGAACCTCCGGATGGATGTAGACGATCTCCGCAACGAATTCGAGCAATTCAAGGAGCACCACCAACTCTCCGGACGGGACGTCTCCCTGTACCGCCGCGCCGAGCTTCTGGAGGGTTCTTCTCGGTTTGGCGGCTCCTTCAAGGACCATGATGGGGAGTGGCATACCGTGGCGCCCGGGATCCCCGAGAGCTCATTGGAGGAACCCAAAGAGGAGTATCCCGGGGAGGCGACAGAGGGGCAGCCCAAGTCGACATCGGACCAGCAGGCCGGGCACGAGGCAGGTGGGCAGGAGGTAGGCGGGCAGGAGGCAGGTTGGCGGGCCGGGCAGGAAGAGGAAGAGCTGACCGGGCAGGAGGAGGATGAGCAGGCTGGGCAGCTGCCGGGAGAGGCGGGCATCGTGTACCGTCCGGGCATGACCCTGGACGAAATGGAGGAGAGGGCCATCAGGGCGGCGCTTTCGGAGGTGGGCGGGAACCGGCGAAAGGCTGCCGAGCAGCTGGGGATGGGGGAGCGGACCCTCTACCGGAAGATCAAGAAGTACGGCCTGGAATAGAGATCGACAGGGCTCAACCCCCGGCCCCGGCCCTGGCCCTGGCCTTCGCCCGCTCAGCTTGCAGGAGGGGAAGCACCCGCTCTCTCCACATCTCGTTTCGCAGATCCTGATATTCCACCGCCAGGTCCGCCTCCAGGTCGATCCCGTCTTCGAAGGCGTAGATGGCCATCCTGGCTTCCTGTTGTCCGAGGCGGTGTGTGCCCCAGGACGGCGAGATGGGGGCGATGCCCAGGGGCCGGAGACGGAGCCCCCGGTTCACGAGGAGGAGGTCCTCCGGCTCGTAGATGACGTCCGGGCGGTAGCTGAAGAGGCTCACCAGGAAGAGGCTCGGCTCCGTGGTGGAGGCGGAGCGGGCCGCCCGGGCCCCGTGGGTCTCGGCCAGTCCCCGGAGCCTGGCGTACGTGTCCGGTGCCGCAAGGCGGATCACCCACTCCGCCAGGGGTGTGACCTTGATCTGGAGATCACCTGCCTGGATCTGCAGTGAGATCTGATCCTGCAAGAGGGTGCCGTATCCCGGCGGGACCAGGAGGGATGACTCCTCGGTAGGAAGGGCTCCCGGTGCCGGAGCGTCTCCAGGCGGGAATCCCATCCCGCAGCCCGGCGCCAGGGCCGCCACCAGCAAGACAATCGGTTTCAGGGCTTGCATCTCACCTCCTCGCCCCGGGCCGGCAGGCCGGCCGCCAGGGCGGTACAGGACTCTCACCGTCTGCCATCGGCTCTGACAGCATTGAGGGACGCCGCTCAGGACGGGTCTTCCTCCCCGGAATCCAGCAGCTCGTCCAGGGCCGCCAGGAGATCGTCCTTGCCCTCCCCGGTCTTGGACGAGAAGGGGAGGATCTGGTCCGGGTCGACGCCCAGATCCCCGGCGGCGGCCTCCAGGGTTCCCTTTCGCTTCTCCTTCGGGACACGGTCGATCTTGGTCAGGATGACCAGCGTGGGGAGGCTGAGCTCCCCCAGCGTCTCCATCATCTCCCGGTCCAGCTTGGACGGGGGGTGCCGGCTGTCCACCAGGTGTACGACTCCCCGCAACTCCCCGTCCCGACCCAGGTACCACTCCACCATCCGCTTCCAGCCCTCCCGGACAGCCTGGGGTGCCTTGGCGTATCCGAACCCCGGCAGGTCCACCAGGAAGAACTGGTCGTTCACCCGATAGAAGTTGAGGGTCTGGGTCTTTCCCGGCTTGGAGGAGACGTGGGCCACCTTCTTGCGGGTGCGGCCCAGGACCACGTTGATGAGGGACGACTTCCCCACGTTGGACCGTCCCGAAAAGGCCACCTGGGGGAGATCTCCCGGAAGGGGCCCCCCGGAGGTGGCCACGGCCCCGGCGAATTCCACGCTCCGGATGATCATTGGGACAACTGGATCCCCTGATCCTGAGCGCCTTCCAGGATCTCCCGGGGGGAGGACTCGAGGCGACCCCTGGGAAGGGAGAGAAGGGCTCCTTCCAGGACCTCGTCCATGGTCCGGACCAGGTGGAACTCCACCCCGTCCAGGACCTCCTGGGGGAGGCGCTCCAGGTCCCCGGCGTTGGTGGCGGGGAGGAGGACCCGGCGGATGCGATCCTGGTACGCGGCCACGGCCTTCTCCTTGATTCCTCCCACCCCCAGGACCCTGCCCCGGAGGGTGATCTCGCCGGTCATGGCCACGTCCGACCGGGTGGGGGTCTCGGTGAGGGCCGAGATAAGGGCCACGGCGATGGTGATCCCTGCCGAAGGGCCATCCTTGGGCGTGGCCCCTTCCGGAATGTGGATGTGGATGTCCACCTCCTCGTGGAAGGTGGGGCTGAGGCCCAGGATCCGGGCACGGGAGCGGGCGTAGGTCAGGGCGGCGAAGGCCGACTCCTTCATGACCTCCCCAAGGGTCCCGGTGAGCTGAATCTTCCCGGACCCGGGTACCACCGCCACCTCCACGTCCAGGATCTCCCCGCCGGCGGCGGTCCACGCAAGGCCGTTGGCGATCCCCGCCCGGGCCATCCCTTCCTCCCGGGGTTCGGGGGTGTAGGGTTGGGGTCCCAGGAACGCCTTCAGGTCCGACGCCTCCACGCACCGGAGGTCTTGGACCCTTTGAGCTCCTTCCGCCACGGCCCGGGCCAGCTTCCGGACCACCCCGCTGATCCGGCGCTCCAGCTCCCTGACCCCAGCCTCCCGGGTGTACTCGGAGATGATGAGGTCGAGGGCCCCCTCCGAGATGGATGCGTGGCCTTCGCCCAGGCCGTGCCTGAGGCACTGCTTCGGCCAGATGAACTGCCGGGCGATGGCCTTCTTCTCGGTGGTGAGGTAGCCGGGAATCCGGATGATCTCCATCCGGTCCCGCAGAGGTTCCGGGATCCCCGCCAGGGTGTTGGCGGTGGCGAGGAAGAAAACGTCCGACAGGTCGTACTCCAACTCCAGGTAGTGGTCCGTGAAGGTACGGTTCTGCTCGGGGTCCAGGACCTCCAGGAGGGCGGCTCCGGGATCACCGTGGAAGTCTCGTGCCAGCTTGTCCACCTCGTCCAGGAGGAACACGGGGTTCCGGGTGCCGGACTTCCGCATGCCCTGGATCACGCGTCCCGGGAGGGCGCCCACGTAGGTGCGCCTGTGTCCCCTGATCTCCGCCTCGTCCCGTATGCCTCCCAGGGAGGCCCGGACGAACTCCCGGTCCAGGGCCCGGGCGATGCTCCGGCCCAGGGAGGTCTTTCCCACCCCGGGGGGACCCACCAGGCAGAGGATGGGACCCTGGAGGTCCCCGACCAGTGAGAGGACGGCGATGTGGTCCAGGATCCTCTCCTTCACCTCCTCCAAGCCGAAATGGGCCTCGTCCAGGATCGAGGTGGCGTTGGCCACGTCCAGCCTGTCCTCGCTCTTGGCCATCCACGGCAGTCCCAGGATCCAGTCCAGGTAGGTCCGGATGACGGCGGCCTCCGGGGCCACGGGGTTCAGGTGCTTCAGGCGATCCATCTCCCTGGCCCCCCGTTCCCTGGCATGGGCGGGAAGGGGGGTCCGGAGGAGGTTCGCCTCCAACTCCACCCATTCGCCCTCGGTGGCTCCCAGTTCCTTGTGGATGGCCTTGAGCTGTTCCTGCAGGTAGTGCTGCCGGCGTCCCGAGTCCATCTGCGTCTGGATCTGCTCGTCCAGCTTCTCTTCGATGCGGAGGATCTCCATCTCCCGTGCCAGGATCTCCCGCAGGATCTCGAAGTGCTGGTGGAGGCTCGGGGCCTCCAGGAGCTCCTGCTTCTCTGTGGGAGAGAGGAGGATGTGGCCGGAGATGAGGTGGGCCAGCCGAACCCGGTCCTTCACCGCGGCAATCGTCCCGACCAACTCCCGGGGGAGGCGCTCGTTGGCCAAGATGTACTCCTCGAAGACCCTCCGAACGCCCCGGGCCAGAGCCTCGGTCTTCGGGCCGATCCCGGAGGGATCCTCCCGTTCTCCACCCTGCGCCAGCTCGATGACAGCCCGTAACTCTACTTCGGAAGGCAGATACTCCAGGATGCGGGCCCGTCCCAGCCCCTCCATGACCACCCGGGCGGTGCCGTCGGGAAGACGGGTGGATTGCACGACCCTGACCACTGTTCCGAGACCTTGGATGTCCTCCTCCCTCGGATCCTCAACCATGGCGTCCCGCTGCGCCACCACCAGCAGGAGTCCGTCTCCTGCTTCGGCCCTCTCCAGAGCCGCCACAGACTGGGCCCTCCCGATGAGGAGGGGTAGGACCATGTAGGGAAAGAAGACGAGGTCCCGCAGGGCCACCACCGGAAGCTGGCCGGGAATCTCGACCTGTTCGTCGATCCGGTGGAGGGTGGCCATTCGATCGCTCGGTTGGGAGACGTGGACCCGGAGCAGGCAGCAGCGGGGAGCAGCGTCATGGATCTCCCCGGAGAGTATATGGTAGGGCGCAACAGGCGGCGCGGAAAGACCGGGCTCCGGGACTAGGCCTTCTTCTTCTCGGCCACGGGGTGGAGGACCAGGAGGGGGGAGATGCCGTCCTCCACGCTCTCCCGGGTCACCACCACTTCCCGCACGTCCTCCCGGGAGGGGATATCGAAGAGGATGTCCCGCATGAGCCCCTCGATGACGGCTCTCAGGCCCCGGGCTCCCGTGCCCCGCTTCAGCGTCTTGTTGGCGATGGCCTCGATGGCCGCCGGCTCGAAGGTGAGGCCCACGTTCTCAAGCTCAAGCATCTTGCAGTACTGCTTGATGAGGGCGTTCTTGGGCTCCTGGAGGATTCGGATGAGGGCCTCCTCGTCCAACGCCTGCAGGGCCACCAGGACAGGCAGGCGCCCCACCAACTCGGGGATCAGCCCGTAGCGCTGCAGATCTTCCGGCTCCACCAGGCGGAGGACCTCCTCCCGGGTGGCCTCCACGTCCCGGCCGGCGAAGCCGATCTGCCGTTTGCCGATCCTGGACTCCACGATCTTCTCCAGCCCGTCGAAGTGGCCGCCGCAGATGAAGAGGATGTTCTTGGTGTCGATCTGGATGTATTCCTGCTGAGGGTGTTTCCTCCCACCCTGAGGGGGTACGGAAGCCACCGTCCCCTCCAGGATCTTCAGAAGAGCTTGCTGCACGCCCTCTCCGGACACGTCCCGGGTGATGGATGGGTTTTCGGATTTCCGGGCGATCTTGTCGAGCTCGTCGATGTAGACAATTCCCCGCTCCGACTCGGCGATGTTGAAATCGGCGGCCTGGAGGAGGCGGACGAGGATGTTCTCCACGTCCTCGCCCACGTAGCCGGCTTCCGTGAGGGTTGTGGCGTCGGCGATGGTGAAGGGGACTTTGAGCATCCGGGCCAGGGTCTGGGCCAGGAGGGTCTTGCCGACACCGGTGGGACCGATGAGGAGGATGTTGGCCTTGTCGATCTCCACGTCGTCCAGGACACCCTGATGGTTGACCCGCTGGTAATGGTTGTACACCGCCACGGCCAGAGCCCGCTTCGCCTCGTCCTGGCCGATGACGTATTGGTCCAGGACATCCTTGACTTCAATGGGGGTGGGGCTGGGTACCCGACCCTCCACGGCCTCCCGCTCCTCCTCCTCCGCCAAGATCTCGTTGCACAGGGAGACGCATTCGTTGCAGATGTAGACCGAAGGCCCCGAGATGAACTTCTTGACGCTGTCCTTGGACTTCCCGCAGAAGCTGCAGCGGAGGTGTTTGTCGCTGGTGGCGCTCATACCTTCTCTCCGAGCCGTGGCAGGGTTCCTCGCTTCATGGTGCCGGAGTCCTCAGTCCGACACGAGCTCGGGGTGATCCGAGTCTGTCGGTTTCTTGTCGTCACGGCCTGTCTCTCCGGCCTCGAGCACCCGGTCGATGATCCCGTACTCCATGGCTTCCAGGGGGCTCATGAAGCGATCCCGGTCCACATCCTCGGCGATGCGCTCCACGGTCTGCCCCGTGTGGTGAGCCAGGATCTCGTTGAGTTTCTGTCGGATGTGAAGGATCTCCCTGGCAGCGATCTCGATGTCCGCTGCCGTTCCCTGGGTACCGGAGGACGGCTGATGGATCAGGATCCGGGAGTTGGGGAGGGAGGTCCGCTTTCCCTTCTCTCCGGCCGCAACCAGGACGGCGGCCATGGAAGCGACCATGCCCAGACAGAAGGTGGAGATGGGCGCTCTCAGATGGCGCATGGTGTCGTAGATGGCCAGCCCCGAGTAGACGCTTCCACCAGGGGAATTGATGTACATGTAGATGTCCCGCTCCGGGTCCTCGGCGTCCAGGAAGAGGAGCTGGGCGATGATGATGTTGGCTACGTTGTCGTCGATGGGGCTCCCCAGGAACACGATCCGGTCCATGAGGAGCCGGCTGAAGATGTCGTAGCTGCGCTCGCCCCTGCTGGTTCGCTCGATGACGTACGGTGGGTAGATGGGCATCTTTGCCTCGAGTTCTCTCGCTATGCCTCGTCCACCTTGGACTGGCTCTTAAGGAAATCATACACCTTGTGTTCCGTGATCTGCCGTTCCAGGGCTTCCAGATCTCCGGCCTTCTGGAGTTGAGCGTACACCTGGGCCGGCTTCGCATTGTTCTGTTCGGCGATGGCCTGGACCCGCTCGTCAACCTCGTCCTCCGTGGCCCTCAGCCCCTGGAGCTCGGCTACCCGGTCCACCAGAAGGATCTTCTTCACCACCTTCTCCGCCTCGGGCCGGAGGCTCTCCTGGGTTCGGGTCACCACCTCCGGATCCAACTTGGAGGTGTCGCCCAGAAAGGAGCTGACGTACCGGTCCACCATGGAACGGGGGACCTGGAAGGGATTGGCCTCCAGGAGGTTCTCCATGAGCTGGCCCCTGACCACGGACTCGGCCTGGCTCTCCGCTTCCCGTTCCAGGTCTTTCCGGACCTTTGCCCTCAGGTCCTCCAGGTCCTGGAACTCGCCCAGGGACTTCGCGAACTCGTCGGTGAGCTCCGGAAGGTCCTTGATCTTACGAGCCAGGAGGCTGATGCGGACCTGCTGCTGCTGCCCCCGCCGCTCCTCGTCCTGAAAATCCTCGGGAAAGGTGATGGTGAAATCCCCGGTTTCGCCCACTGCCATGGTTCGGATGGCGGCCTCCACGTCGGGAACGGCCTCGCCGTCCCCCAGGACGATCTCGTAGGGCCTGCTCTCGGCGGAAGGCTCTCCGTCCTTCAGAGGCTGCATCTCCAGGGTCACCAGGTTCCCGTCCTGAACCTCACCCTCCTCCTGGGGTTTCCACACACCGTTCTGGTCCCGGAGGCGCTCCATGACCCGATCCACGTCCTCCTCCACCACCTCGAGCTTCAGCCGCTGGACGGTGAATCCCCCCAGCCGTTGGAGATCGAAGGCGGGATGGACATCGAAAGAGATGGAGAAAATGAGGTCTTCCGCCTTCTTGTACTGGATGTCCTCCACCTGGCCCTCGGAGATGGGTTCCAAGGATTGGATCTGGAGAGCCTGGCGGTAGGCTTCCCCCACGACCTTGTCCAGGAGCTCCTGGTCCACGGCGGGGCCGAAGGTCTGCTCCACCACGTGGGGCGGGATCTTGCCCTTGCGAAAGCCGGGGAGCTTGAGCCTGCCCCCGAGCTTCTGAACGATCTTGTTGCGCTCGGTCTGGACCGATCCTGCCGGAACCGTGACCGTGACGCGCCTTCGCCAGGAGTCCTGCTCTTCCAGGTCGATCCGGAGGACGGATGGGTCGATTGCCATACCCTGCTCGAGTGGGAGGTGGTCGGAGAGTCAGTCAATGAGGATGCGAAAGGGGGGACTCGAACCCCCACGGCAATAGCCACGAGATCCTAAGTCTCGCGCGTCTACCAGTTCCGCCACTTTCGCCCCAGGGCCGGAACACCGTGCACAAGCCGAAAACGTCGCATATTCCAAAGATAACACGGGCGGTGGGCGCATCAACACGGAAACTTGAAGTGGGTCGGCGAGGGTTGGAAGGGGGAGGTGGTAGCAGCCCCGGCTCCCCGGCGGCAGCCAGGTGTCATCGGTCCGCAGAACGACCCGGCGCCCGCCCCCCGTCGTGACGGAGCGGGCGCCCATGTGGTTTCAGCGCTGAGGGAGACGGATCCTACCGCGCAGCTCTCGACGTGGGTCGCCGGTTCCCCGACCTACCCCGCCGCTCTGACGTTCAGGATCCGGGTAGTTTCGTCACGCCATCCCAGAAGGAGCGACACGATCGCACCCTCCTGCACCCCTCGAAGGATACGGCGCACGTCGTCGGGGCTGGACACAGGCTCGCCGTTGATCTCCAGGATCTTCTCTCCCCGGCGTATCCCCCGCCGGGCGGCGGGTCCAAGGGGGGATGTCTCGGTGACGATGACGCCTCCGGCCTCGGAATAGCCGTGTTGCTGGGCCAGTCCCGGTGTGAGCTCCCCTACGGAGATCCCCAGCTTCGCTTCGGCTGCCGGAGCCTCGGGCCGCGCCTCGGGCTGCTCCACGCTGGAGAGCGGGGCCTCCCCGAGGCGGACGGTGATGTCCATGGGAGAGGCATCCCGATAAATGCGGACCGTTACCTCCTCACGGGGCCGCTTCTGGGCGATGAGGTTCTGGAGCCCGTTCGGTTGGTACACTACCGTGCCGTCGACGGAGTAGAGGACGTCCCCCTGCCGGAGTCCGGCCCGGGCCGCAGGCCCTCCATCGGTGACGTCCTGGACCAGGACTCCCGCCACCTGGGGGAGCCTGTAGTACTCCTGGTCCTCGGGGGCGATCTGGGTAATGGAGACGCCGAGCCACGCCCTGCGGACCCTGCCGAACTCGATGAGATCCTCCATCACCCTGGCTGCCAGGTCCATGGGGATGGCGAAGCCGTAGCCGGCGAAGGTTCCCGAGGGGGAGAGGATGGCGGAGTTGATCCCCACCACCTGGCCCCGGAGATTCACCATGGGCCCCCCGGAATTCCCCCGGTTGATGACGGCGTCGGTCTGGATGAAGTCCTCGATGGCGTATCCAGAGAGGGCCTGACCGAACTCGGGGTTCCGTTCGAGCTCGGACTGGATGAGGCGGAGGGGGCGCCCCTTGGCGCTGATGATGCCGGCGGTGACGGTGTAGTCCAGGTCGCCAGGAGACCCGCCGAATCCGGGATTGCCCACGGCGAGAATCCACTCACCCACCCGGATGTCGGCGGACCTCCCAAGGCTCAGGAAGGGCAGGCCATCCTGGTCGATCTTGATGACGGCCACGTCCGTGGTGGGGTCCGATCCCACCACCGAAGCGATGAAGTACCGTCCATCCTTCAGATAGACCCGGATCTCGTTGGCCCCCGCCACCACGTGGTCGTTGGTGAGGATGTAGCCGTCATGGGAGACCAGGAAGCCGGACCCCCCGCCCATGCTGGGGATCTCCGGGTGCTCCTGGCCCTCCGGGAGGTCGAAGAAGGGGCGGAAAGGCTCCGGGATTCTAATTGTGCCGACCCTCCGTGTGGAGGTCACCTCGATGCGAACGACCGCCGGAGTGACGGCCTCGGCCACGTCGGCAAGGGCGTTGCTCAACTGTAGAGCCGGCCGCACGGCGTCGTCCGTGACCTGGGGCACCTGCGTGATGGTCGGCATGGCGTAGGAGGGGCCCGTCCACCCCATACCCGACGCGAGAGCTAGCCCCCCAAGGAATCCTGCGGCTACGAACATGATCACTCGGGCTTTCGCCCTCAGCGGATCAAACATCGACTCACTCCCTTTTGCGACAAGAAGAACGTTCTCTATCCAGGTCTTGCGAGTTTTTCGCCCGATTCTTGAACCCTCCTACCCTCCGGTCCCGAGGGAGGGTCCGGTCAGTTCGTCGCATCGGAGCCCTCTCGCCGAACCCTTTGGCGGCCGGTCTTCAGGCGACCGGTCCTTGGCTTGGACGAGAACGGGGCGGCGGACCGTTGCCCGATCCGTCGCCCTGAGCCCGTTCCCGTGAACCGGAGGGTCCCTTTCGTTGCCCAGACAGGGGGGCCACCGGCCCCCCTGCCCAGGGGTCACCGCGGCCCGATTACTTGTCCTCGTCCACGATCTCGTAATCGGCCTCCACCACCTCCTCGTCCCCCGCTCGCGGGGCCTCCTCAGCGGCTCCCTCCCCGGCACCACCCATGTCCCCCATGTCCGGCCCAGGGGCGTCGGATGCCGCCGCTTGGGCCTGGTACATCTCCTGGCCGGCGGCGCTGAAGGCCTGCATGAGCTCGTCCCGGGCCTGGTTGATGGCGGTGGTGTCGTCACCCTTCAGGGCTTCCTTGGCCTTCTCCACGGCCTGCTTCAGGCGGTCCCGGGTCCCTTCCGACACCTTGTCCCCCCACTCCCCGGAGTCCTTCTCTACCTGGTAGACCAGGGAATCCAGCTGGTTCCTGGCCTCCACCTTGGCCCTGCGCTCCTCGTCCTCGGAGGCGTGGGCCTCGGCGTCCCTGACCATCTTGTCGATCTCCTTATCGGAGAGACCGCTGGAGGCCTCGATCCGGATCTTCTGCTCCTTGCCGGTGGCCCTGTCCTTGGCCGACACGTGGAGGATGCCGTTGGCGTCGATGTCGAAGGTGACCTCGACCTGGGGCATCCCCCGGGGAGCCGGCGGAATCCCCGTGAGCTGGAACTTGCCGATGGTCTTGTTGTCCAGGGCCATCTTGCGCTCGCCCTGGAGGACGTGGATCTCTACCGTGGTCTGGTTGTCCTCGGCGGTGGAGAATACCTCGGCCTTCTTGGTAGGGATGGTGGTGTTGCGCTGGATGAGGGTGGTCATGACCCCCCCCAGCGTTTCGATCCCCAGGGACAGGGGCGTCACGTCCAGGAGGAGAACGTCCTTCACGTCACCGGCCAGGACTCCGCCCTGGATGGCGGCGCCGATGGCCACCACTTCGTCGGGATTCACGCCCCTGTGTGGCTCCTTCCCGAAGAACTCCTTGACGATCTGCTGGACCTTGGGGATCCGGGTGGAGCCTCCCACCAGCACTACCTCGTCGATGTCCTCCTTATTGACGCCCGCGTCCGCCAGGGCCTTCTGCATGGGGGGGATCAGCCTCTGCATCTCCGGATCCACGAGCTGCTCGAACCTGGAGCGGCTGAGGGCGTAGTTCAGGTGCTTGGGGCCGTCCTGGGTAGCGGTGATGAAGGGGAGGTTGATGTCCGTCTGCATGGTGGAGGACAGCTCCATCTTCGCCTTCTCAGCCGCCTCCTTGAGGCGCTGCAGACCCATGGCGTCCTGGGAGAGGTCGATGCCCTGGTCCTTCTTGAACTCCGCCACAAGCCAGTCGATGATGCGCTGGTCCAGGTCGTCACCCCCCAGGTGGGTGTCGCCGTTGGTGGACTTCACCTCGAAGACCCCCTCGCCCAGCTCCAGGATGGAGATGTCGTAGGTTCCGCCTCCCAGGTCGAAGACGGCGATCTTCTCGTCTTTCTTCTTCTCGAGACCGTAGGCCAGGGAAGCGGCCGTGGGCTCGTTGATGATCCTCAGGACCTCGAGGCCGGCGACCTTTCCGGCGTCCTTGGTGGCCTGGCGCTGTGCATCGTTGAAGTAGGCCGGCACGGTGATGACGG
>Ga0114946_10000604_pt1 | contig 24267 bp, 14 predicted proteins | sample WalLakDeSediment_FD_88676 | JGI IMG/M metagenome (GOLD analysis project Ga0114946, IMG submission 88676) | Lake sediment microbial communities from Walker lake, Nevada to study Microbial Dark Matter (Phase II) - Walker Lake 11/02/13 Deep Sediment | ecosystem: Environmental > Aquatic >... | reverse complement strand
CCTCCGCGAGTGCGGCGGCCACGACCTCGACGCGGCCGCGTTCGGGCAAGTGCTCGTCCGCCGCGAGGTGCTCACCGGCTACCAGCTGGAGCGGCTCCTCAAGGGGGAGGTGACCGGCTTTATCTATGGCCGCGCGAAGATCCTCTACCAGATCGGGGCCGGCTCGTTCGCGCGGGCGTATCGGGCGATCGACCGGGAGACGGGCCGCGTGCTCGCCGTGAAGGTGCTCCGCTCCCGCTTCTCAGCCGACGCGGAGAAGTGCGCCTGGTTTCAGCGCGAGGGGGAGATGGGACGGATGCTCCGCCATCCCAACATCGTGGCCATCGAGGACGTGGGACACGAAGGGGGCGCGAGTTACATCACGATGGAGTTCGTCGAAGGACAGACGCTCCGGGAGCTCGTGAAGATCCGCGGCGCGTTCGACGTGCCTCGGGGCCTCGATCTCGTCGCCCAGATGCTCGCCGGGCTCGACTACGCCCACCGCCGCGGCGTCACGCACCGCGACCTCAAGGCGTCGAACGTGATCGTCTCCTCGACGGGCGTGGCCAAGCTCGTCGACTTCGGCCTGGCCCGGCTCGACGCGGGCGACAGCCGGCCGGCGGCCCGGGGCGAGCAGCCGCGGACGATCGACTATGCGGCGCTCGAAAAGCTGGCGGGCGTGCACGACGACGACGTGCGGAGCGACGTGTATTTCCTGGGCACGCTCGCCTATCTCGTGCTCGGCGGCACCTCGGCGCTCGAGGAGTCGCGGGACCGCGCCGTGCGGAGCGACCCGCGGCGGTTCACGTCGGTCGTGCCCCTGGCGACGAAGGCGCCGAGCCTGCCCCGCGACGTCGTCGACGTGGTGACGCGGATGATGCACCTCGACCCGCTTGAACGCTGGCAGACCGCGGCCGACGCGCTCCGCGCTGTCCAACAGGTGGCAGTGCAGCAGGTGGCAGCGCAGCAGGTGGCGGAGCGACACGGCGGCGCGGGGCCGCAGGACGGCGCGGCGAATGGGAGCGGTGCGGCCGGTGCCGCGGCGGCCGGGAGTCGGCCGCAGGCGGCGGCCCGCGGGAGCGTGATGGTGGTGGAGTCGTCGGAGCGGGCCCAGCAGAAGCTGCGCGAGTTCTTCACCAAGCTCGGCTACAAGGTGCTCGTCACCGAAAACCCCCAGCGGGCCCTGGCCCGGTTCTCGTCGCAGCCGCTGCCCGCCAACTGCCTTGTGATGAGCGCCCAGTCGCTCGGGGAGAAGGCGGTCGACGCGTTCAACACTCTGTCGAGCGACCCGTTCCTCGCCGACGTGCCGGCGGTGCTACTCGCCGACCCGCGGCAGCCGGCGCTCAACGGCCGGGCCCGCGAAGACGACCGCCGCCGGCTGGTGCCCCTCCCGATCCAGGCCGACGCGATCGTGAAGCTGCTCGACTCCCTCATCCACCCGTAGCACCGGCACGGGCGGCGGGGCCTGGATTACACTCCACGCATGCACGTGCCGACGCCGACCGTTTTTCTTCCCTGCCACACGCTCGACGATTTTCCGACCTGGCTCGACGACCATGAGGCCGCCGACCTGCTCGCGGCCTGGACGGCCGCCTGGCATCCGACCGTGATCGCGGCGACGGGGCGCCGGCCGCGGTGGGCGAGTCTCGATCTTTCGCCCCCCGACGACGGGCCGCTGCTCGGCATCGTGCCCGCGTCGTTCGACGACCGCTTCGCCGCCCAGGCCGACGGCCGTGCCGGGCATCCCGACGACCGCTGGGTGCGGGGCATCACGGGGCCTGAGGCGGTCCGGACCGCGGCGGCCGAGGCAGTGGCAGGCCTTCTCCCGGCCGGCACTGATTCCGTGAGCACTGCCTGGATCGACGAGTGTGCGGCGCTCGGACTCGCCGTGCTCCTCGCCGAGCTGGTCGCCCGGCGGATGCGATCGACAGCCGACCTCGACGGCGCCGACTTCTCCCAGGCCGTCGTCCGCATGGCCGAGGCGGCCGTGGCCGGCCGCGACGACGACGCCCGCGCCGCGCTCGCGGAGTGCTACGGCTGGCTGGAGGCGAGCCGCGCCCGCTACTACCCCGTCGATGTCTGGCTCGTCGATCTCGTGCTGCTCGCCCCCTCCACGCTCGGCGCCCCACTGTGCCACGAACTCGCGGAGGGTGTGCCACTGGGCATCATCGCGGCCGCGGAGCTCGCCGCGACGCTCGCCACCTCCCACCCGGAGTCGCTCGCGCTTCTGCGGGCCGCGGTCGCCGAGGGCCGCGCTGCGATCTGCAGCGGCCTGCTCGACGAACGGCCGCTCGATGCCTGCACGCCGGAGGAACTCGCCGCCGCGCTCGCGAGCGGTATGGCCGCCTGGAGGGAGCACGCGGGCGCGGCACCGACGACGTTCGCCCAGTACACCGGCTGCGGCTCGGCCATCCTGCCCCAGGTGCTTACCGGACTCGGCTGCGAGGGGGTGCTGTGGAACCGCTTCGACGGCGCGCGGCTCCCCGACCCCGGGGCCGCGCGGATCCGCTGGGAGGGAACGGGAGGGAGCGCCATCGACGGCCTCGCCCGCCCGCCGCTCGACGCCCGGTCGGCCCGCACGATCCTCGAACTGCCCGAGCGGCTCGGCGACACGATGGATCACGATCACACGGCGGCCGTGGCCTTCGCGTCCCACGCCGGAACGTCCAGCCGCTGGCACGGCCTGCTGCGGCGGATCGGCCGCCAGAGCACCGTGCTCGGCACGTTCGTGACGCCCGACGAGTTGTTTCGGCGGACGGCCGGCGCGGGCACGCTCGTCTCCTTCGAGCCGGATGTCTTTCCGCCAACGTTGCCGACGGCGGGCGGAACGCGAGCGGGAGCCGCTGGTGATCAGGTCGGCGAGGCCTCTGCCGCCGCGGCTGCCGAGGCGCGGCGGATCGTGGCGGCGGCGGCCGCGCTCGCGCCGCTGTTGAGCCAGGCCGCGGCTCCCGGCGGAGATGCCGCCCCGCTGGCGGGCGCGGCGGCCGGCGCCGCGGTGCGGCCGCCCGCGGAGCGCACGACCAAGCGGAGCTGGTGGGGCCGAGCGCGACACCGCGACGAGCCGCTCGTGCTCGACAACGGCGCGATCCGACTGCAGGTGCACGAGGGCACCGGCGGCATCCGCTCGCTGCGGCGGCCCGTCGACCGCGACAACCGCCTCTCGCAGCAGCTCGCCGTGCGCGGCACGCGGCCGCAGGCGAAGGGCGAATGGCTCTCCGTCGACGAGCGGGCCTGGCACTCACGGATGGTGGCCGAGGCGATCGATCGGGCTCCAACGCCGACGGGCGAGCCGGGGGTCGTGAGCCGCGGCCGGCTCGTCGACGCGGGCGGTCGACCGCTCGCCACGTTCACACAAGGGATCGCGCTCGCCCCCGGCCTGCCGCTGGCGCTGCTCGACATCGACATCACCCTCGTCGAGCCGCTCGTCGGCCCCGCGCTCGAGCACCACCTCGCCTGCCGGTTCGCCTGGCACGAGAACGAGGATGTCGAGATCCGTCGCAGCCTCCACACGCAGGCGATCGTCACCGACCGCAGCCGGTTCACCGCGCCGCACTTCGTCGAGATCATGGCGGAGGGGGGGCGGGCCGCCGGCGGGTCTGCCGATGCGGTCGCGGTGCTCACCGGAGGACTTTCGTGGCACGCGCTCTCGCTGCCGCACGTGCTCGACTCGCTTTTGGCCGTGGCCGGGGGGCAGCCGCTCCCGGCGGGCACGCGGCTCGTACGGCGGCTCGCCGTGGGGGTCGGCGTGCCGCGGGTCGCCGCGGCCGCCATCGAACTGCTCGCGGCCGGGCCGGGGAAGGTGGCCTGGGGATGTGTCCCGACGGTCGTGTCGGGTACGACCCGGATCACGGTCGAGGCGGTCGAGGCGGAGGCGGGCCGGCCGGTGCGGGCGCGGATCGGGCTCCTGGAATCGTCCGGCACCGGGGGCGACGTGCGGCTCGAGTGGGCCGCCGACGTGGCCCGGGCCGGCGGCTCTGACCTCCGCGGCAGGCCGCGACCGGAGGCCGCCGTTGCGGTGACGGGCCGGTCGACCGTAGTGTTTCTGCGGCGCTACGAGTGGCTGCACCTCGAGGTGGAATTCGCATGATCGTCACGCTCGATGGCCCGGCAGGTGCGGGCAAGAGCTCGGCGGCCCGAGCGTTGGCCGAGCGGCTGGGCTGGTGCTATCTCGACACCGGGGCGATGTATCGCGCGGTCTCGCTCTTGGCGCTCGAGCGGAACATCCCGCTCGACGACGGCCCCCGGCTGGCGGCCCTCGCCGAAAAACTGGCAATCTCGTTTTGTGACGGCCGCGTGCTCGCCGACGGCCGCGACGTGTCGGCGGAGATTCGCACCGACCGGGTGACGCAGGCCACGCGGCCGGTCGCCGACGCGCCGCCGGTGCGGCAGGCGATGAAGCGGCTGCAGCGACGGATGGCCGAAGGGCTCGATCTCGTGACGGAGGGGCGGGATCAGGGCTCCGAGGTCTTTCCGCACGCCGACCTCAAGGTGTTTCTCACGGCGTCGCCCGAGGAGCGGGCCCGCCGGCGGCATCGCGAGGAGGTGGAGCGGGGTGGGGCGCTGTCACTCGAGGCGGTGCAGCAGGCACAGGCGCGGCGGGACGAGGGCGACCGGGTGCGGCCCGTGGGGCGGCTCGAGCCGGCGGCCGACGCCGTGCTCCTCGAGACCGACGGCCTCACGCGGGAACAGGTCGTCGTGCGGCTCGTCGAACTCGTGGGAGAGCGGCTGGCGGCCCGCGGTGCCCGATGAGCGGCCCGGCCCCGCAGTCTCCGATGAGCGGCGCGGCGCCGCGGCGCGGGGGCGGCCACTCGACGTTCGGCCGCTGGCTCTATTCGTTTCTCTGGGTCTTCAGCCGCACGCTCGGGGTGAGCCTGTTCGGGATTCGGGTGCGATTCGCGGAGCCGCTGCCCGCCCACGGCGGCCTGCTCGTGCTCTCCAGCCATCAAAGCCACCTCGACCCGCTCCTCCTCGGCCTGGCCACCGACCGCCGCATCTCCAGCATGGCCCGCAGTTCGCTCTACACGTTCAAGCCGTTCGGCGCGATCATCACGGCGCTCGACGCGGTGCCGATCGATCGCAACGCCTCGATGGTGACGGCGATGAAGGCGGTCATCGCGCGGCTGGAGACCGGGGGGGCGGTGGCGATCTTTCCCGAGGGCACGCGGACACGCGACGGCCGGCTCGGCGAGATCAAGCCGGGCTTCACGCTCCTGGCCAAACGGGCGGGCGTGCCGATCGTGGCGGTGGCGATCGTGGGGGCGTATGAGTGCTGGCCGCGGTGGCGGTGGTTCCCACGGCCGGGCCGCATCCGGCTGGAGTTCGGTCGCGTGATTCCCGCCGCCGAGGTGGCGGCCACGAGCGACCGCGACCTCACCGACGACGTGGTGCGGCAGCTCCACGAGCTCGACGCCCGCGGCCGCGCCGCCCGCGATGGCGGGCATTCGACCCGGACGGATGTCCGTGGGTAGGCAGCTTTCGACGGCCGTTTGACACCGCGCGCGGCGCGTTCGTAGATTTCAGGGAAGGCCGGGGAAAAACCGGTCTCTGCCCGTCGTTCATGCCCGCCGCCGCGGCTCCTTCTGGATCACTTCTGCATGGCCCGCAGTCCGTTCACGTGGGGCATCGACATCGGCCGGTGCGGGCTCAAGGCGCTCCGCTGCCGGATGTCGCCGACCGAACCGGGCAAACTCATCGCCGACGCGTTCGATTACATCGAATACCCGATGATCCTCTCGCAGCCCGAGGCCGATGCGGCCGCGCTCTTGCAGGACGCGCTGCGGGAGTTCCTCGCGCGGAACCAGTTGGCCGGCGACCGTGTCGCCGTGGCCGTCCCCGGGCAGATGGCCCTCTCGAAGTTCATCAAGCTGCCTCCCGTCGAGGCCAAGAAGATTCCCGACATCGTGCGCTACGAGGCCCGGCAGCAGATTCCCTTCCCGCTCGATCAGGTGACGTGGGATTGGCAGCGGCTCGCCGGCGGCATCGAAGAGAGCGGCTTCGTAATGGATGCCGAGGTCGCCATCTTCGCCATGAAGCGGGAGCAGTTCACCAAGGCGCTCGCACCGCTCGACGAGGCCGGCGTCGAGGTCGACATCGTCCAGCTCTCGCCGATCGCGCTGGCCAACCTCGTGATGTTCGATCAGCTGCCGCCGGCCGACGCGATCGACCAAGACAAGCCTCCGGCGTCGATCGTGCTCGTGACGATGGGCGTCGACTCGACCGACATCGTCGTCACGAACGGCCTGCGGATCTGGCAGCGAACCATTCCGATCGGCGGCAACACCTTCACGAAGGCGATCGTCAGCGACCTCAAACTCACGTTCGCCAAGGCCGAGCACGTGAAGCGGAACGCCGTGCGGGCGGCGGATCCGAAGGCGGTCTTCCGGGCGATGCGGCCGGTGTTCAACGAGTTCTCGGGCGAGCTGCAGCGGTCGCTCAACTACTTCACCGGCACCGACAAGACGGCGACCATCGGCAAGGTGCTCCTGCTCGGCAACGCGGCCAAGCTCCGCGGCCTCTCCGACTACGTGTCGCGGCAGCTGCAACTGGAGGTGCACCGGCTGGAAAAGTTCCAGCGGCTCGAGGGGCCCGCGGTGCTCGGCGCCCCGGCGTTCCGCGAGAATCGGCTCGCCTTCGGCACCGCCTACGGCCTGGCGCTCCAGGGCAGCGGCGGCTCGTCATTCCGCACGAATCTGATCCCGCGCGAGATCATCCGCGACCGTCTCATCGCGGAGAAGCGGCCGTGGGCGGTCGCGGCGCTCTCCGGCCTTCTCGCGGCGGCGCTCGTGAGCTTCGTGGGGCTGTTCTTCGCCTGGCGGACCTACGACAACCCCGGGTTCGCGGCCGCGTTCGACGGGGCCGACCGCGTGCAGCGGGAATCACAGGAATCGCAGGCGGCCGTCGAGGAGGCGCGGCAGCGATGGCAGGCCGCGGTCGACAAGCAGCAGTTTCTCGCCCGGGTGCACGACCGCCGCTTCCAGGCGCTCGATCTCATGCGGGCCGTGCTCACGCTCCTGCCGAGCGATCCCCCCGGAGAAGTTCCGGAACACCCGGCCGACCGCCGCGAGATCCATGTCGACAGCCTGGACTGCCAGTATTTCCCTAACCTCGCCCTCTGGTACCGGGGGATCGAACACAAGTGGCGGGAGACGCATGCCGTGCCCGCGGGCGGCCGCACGGCAGCACAGCCGGCCGCCACTGTTGAATCGGGAGAGGGCGAACCGGGAGTGGGCGGGGGCGACGTCGAGGGGGCAGACGCGGGTGAGGAGAGCGCGAGAGGCGCGGCGGCCGGGCCGCAGGGGCCGGGCTGGGTGATCCAGATCGTCGGCCACCACTACCACAACGAAGACCGGCACAAGCCCGATGAGGACGAGCAGTTCGTGCGGACGACGATCGTGCGAAACCTGCTCGGGGACGGCGACCGCGTGGTGGTGTCGGCCGGCCCTCGGGCCGGCAGCCGTGTCGATGTCAGAACACTGGGCATTGGCTATCCGGTGATCGTGGAGTCGCTGCCCGTGCGAACCGAGCGGGTGCCACTGGCCCGGCCGTTGAGCGTCGGCGAGCAGGCCCCGGCGGCGGAGCCGGGCAAGGAGGAGATGCTCGAGCTGAAGCGCTACGACTTCACGCTCCAGTTCTGCTGGCAGCCGGGCGAGGTGCCGGGGCTGCCGGCTGCGGCGCGACAGTCGACCGAACAGACTCAGGAGGGGTTCTGATGATCGAGATCCCCGACAACGTCCGGCAGGTGCTGGCGATCATCCGGAAGTATCACTTTTGGATTCTCGCGGCGCTCGTGCCCCTGATCCTGTTTCCTCTGCTGTCCCTCGGCAACAGTGACCTGCAGGCGCGGATCACCGCGCAGCAGCGCGCGATCGAGGGCAAACGCGGCCAGGTTCGCAACGTGACCGGCGTGTCACCCCATCCGAATCGGCAGTGGTCGGAGACGATCGAGGCGCAGGCCAAACAGGTGGGCGACGAAACCCGCCGCGAATGGCAACGGCTCTGGGACAGCCAGGAGCCGCTCCGCGTCTGGCCCGCTGAATTGGGGCCGGAATTTCTGGCCGCCGTGAAGGCCCTCCAGCCCGGCGAGCGACTCGACCGGCCGGCGCTGCTCAACTATCAACGCCGGGTCCAGCGGTTTGCCCGCGCGCTCGCCCCGCGGATGGGTGTGCCCGACGAGATGGGCGAGAACCAGGCAGGGGGCGGGCAGCCAGGGGGCGGCCCGCGCGCGGAAGGGCCCCGAGGCGAAGGACAGCCGGCGGCACCGCGGGCCCCCTACACCTGGAATGCCGCCGACCAGCAGCGGCTCTGGAAAACGTTTTCCTGGGGGCGGCCGCCCTCGACCGAACAGGTGCTCCTCGCCCAGCAGGAGCTCTGGGTCTACGGCCAATTCTGCGATCTCATCCGGGAGTTCAACACGGGCTTGACCGGTCCGCACGACGTGGCGATCGCCAGCATCGACCTGCTCGCCGTCGGCTATCCTGCAGCGGAAGACGCCCCCGGTGGCCGTGGCACGAACCGCATCGTCGTCCCTCCGCCCCCCCGCACGGCGAGCGGCGAGCGCGGTGGGGAATTCGGCGAGCCGCCACCGGATGCCGCATTTGCCGAGGGGGATGCAGCCGGGCCGGTCGAGCAATTCGTGCGGCCCGCCCATGCCCGCTTCACCGACAGCCGCGACGCGGCCGACAGCCTTCCCGATGACCAGTGGAACTGGGCTTATGTCGACTTCGCCGGGCAGCCCCTCATGGCCGGCGAACTCGCGGCGGCGCCCGGCGTCGACATGGTGCGGCTGATGCCGTTCATGCTGCGTGTGGTGATGGACCAGCGGCAGCTCGACCGACTCCTCGTGACGCTCGCCCAGTGGCCGCTTCCCATCGATGTCCGGCAGGTGCGGATCAACCCGGGCAGTGCGGCCACGCGGGGCGGCGGCGGCGGCCCCGCAGGACAGCCTGGCGATCCCGGCGTTTCGCGCCGCTACGATGTGGCCGTGGAACTCCGCGGCAGCGTGGCCCTGGCCACGCCCCCCGGCTCCACGCCAGCGACCGCCGCGGCCGAGGCCACCCCGCAAGCGGAGGCCTTTTGATGAAACTGCCCGCACTGCGGCTCGACAAGGACGCACTCGGTGAGTTTCTGCTGCGGCACGGCGAGAAGCTCGTCGGGACGGTGGTGGCGATCGGAGCGGTCCTCTTGATCTGGGGCGGCATCGACTCGATCCGCTCCCGGTCGGTTCGCCCTCAGGAATTGCCGGAATCGATTCGGGATGACATCACGCGGGCCGATGCGCACATCCGCAGCATGCCCCGTCCTCCCGACGATCTACTGCCGCCACATGCGGCGCTCGCCGCCGCTGTCGATCCCTGGCTGGAGGCGAAGTCGGAGGCGGCGGCCCCGCTCACGGTGCTCGACAAGCCGTTGTTTCCGGAATTCTCCCGGCGTTCCCAGCCCGATGTGCTGCCCGTCGAACAGCTGCAGGCGGTGGCAGGCATCGCGGTCTTCCCCCTGCCGCAGGCCGGCGGCGACGCAGCGGGCCGCCCTCCCGCACAGCCCCCAACTGGCACACCGGGCCGCATCGTGCCCTACGTCGTCGTGACCGGGCTCATCCCCGTCGCCAAACAGCGGGATGAATATCGACGCCGCTTCGCCGAGGCCGGCTATCAGGACGCCCGCCGCGACGCACCCTTGTGGAGCGATTTCGAGATCGAGAAGTGCATCGTGACGAACGGCCAGGATGGCCAGTGGCGGCCGATCGATCTGGCGGGCGCCTCCCGCATCCAGATGCGGGAGGCGCCGCAGCCGGTGCCGGTGCCGACCGACTACGTCTTCCAGGCCACGGAGGAGCGTCGCAGCCGTGAGACGCCGCTGGAGTTCACCGGTCTCCTGCCCCAACGGATCGATCGACCGTGGGCCGCCGAACCGATTCATCCCTGGGTGCTCGAGCACATTCGCAGCCGGTCGCAGCCGACCGCGGATGATCCCGGAGACGTGCCCCCAGCCACACCGGAGCCCGACGCGGCGATCTTCGGCGGGCCGGGCGGATCGGACGAGCCGCGGCGGGATCCGCGCGACGCGAGGCCTCCGGCACCCGGTGAAGACGCGAAGAATCGGCCGCTGCCCGACTATCGGCTCTTCGCGTTCGTCGACACCGCGGTCAAGCCCAACACCGCCTACCGCTACCGCCTCCGACTGAAGTTGTGGAACCCGAACTTGGGCCTGCCCCAGCAGCATCTCGTCGATCCGGCCATCGCCAAGGAGCAGCGGCTGTCGTCGCCGGCCAGCAGCGCGACGGCGGCCGCGCGTGTTCCCGATCCGCAGCTGCTGCTCGTCGACGTGGTGCCCGCCGCCGACGTCAAGAAGCTGCGGCTGAAGCCGGGCGTGCTCGAAGTGCTCGTCCTCGACGCGAGCGCGGACACGGGCAACTACGCGATCCGCAGCGTGCTCCTCGACGTCGGCGGCTTCGCGAACATCGACAAGAAGCTCAATCGCCCGGGTGAAACACGCTCCCGCGGCGAAGACGTGATCACCGACCGGCTGCTCGTCGACGTCTTCGGCCAGCAGATCGAGGGTGACGACAAGCCCCGCCGCGGCCCGCGCACGATTCCAGAGCCCTTCACGGCCGTGTTCCTCCGGCCAGACGGCTCGTTCGAGCAGGTCACCGCGGCCGATTCGGAGCGGCTGATCGACCGCTATCGCGACACGCTGCCCGAGCGCGACACAGGCCGTCGCGAGACACGGCCGGGGAGGTCGGCCGGGGAGTCCGATATCTTTCCGGGTGCCCCGGGGTTCCCGGGCGGCCCCGGGCCGCAGCAGCCAGACAGCCCGTTCCCGCCCCGGAGGTGATGCCCGTGCGTCTGCTGACAGTCTCGTGTGGAGCCCCGCTGCTCGCCGCACTCCTCGCTGCACTGCTCACGGTCGCGACCGCGGCCGGCCAGGAGCTGCGGTATGCCGAGTGGCGGCTGGTGGAGTCGGCTCCCGAGACGCTCGACTATCGCAACGCACTCCGCAACGGCGTGTTCGACGACAACGCCCGCGGCTATCTCCGCGATGTCGCGTTGCCGCAGCTGGCCGCCCCCGGCAACCGGGCCACGATCGACCGCGTGCGGCGCCGGCTCCGTGACATCACCTGCGATCCGAGCGGCGCGGCGAACGCCGTCGATCAGGCCGGGCGGTTCGTCATCGACTTCATGAAGGCGGTCGCGGCCGATGAGCAGGCTGACATCGCCGTGCGGGTCAACGCGATGCTCTTGATCGGAGACACGAACGCCAAGGGGGGCAAGCCGTTGGCCGATGCCCTGGCTCCGCTGACTGCGGCTGTCGGCGATGCCCGGCTGCCGGCGGCGGTGCGGATCGCGGCGGCGGCGGGGCTGGCCCGCCATGTCGACGCGGCCGATGGCCCGCTGCCCGCGCCCACGGCCGCCGCCTTGGTCGCGCTCGTCTCGAAGCCCGCCGACGCCGACCCGGTCGCCGCCGAGTGGCTGACGGCGCGGGCGCTCGGGATGCTCACCCGGCTGGGTCCGGCGGCACCGCAGCCGGCCGTGGCCGCGGCGGGCGGCATACTCTCTGACACGGATCGGTCGCCCGATCTCCGCGTGCGGGCGGCCGCCGTCGTCGGCTCTGCTGCAGCTCCGGCCGCCGGCATCGACGTGGCCAAGGCCCTGGCGGTGATCCGGGAGATCGCAGTGACAACGCTCGAGGCGGAGGCCACCCGCGATGCCGCCACCAGCCTCGAGGGGCTCACCGGGCAGGGAGGGGCGCAGCCGGTCGACGGTCGCGGCGGCCAGGGCGTCGCACCGGGAGGGTTTCCAGGACAGGAAGGCCTTCCCGGGCAGACGCAGGGCCCCGTGCAGGTGCAGGCCTGTCGGCGGGCGGCCTGGCGGCTCGACACGCTGGGGAAGGCGCTCGGCGGGGAGGACGGCAGTGGTGGGCTCGCGCGACTGGCCGGGCCGGCTCAGGCCGACGTGAAGGATCTGGCAGCCGTGCTTCGTGCGGCCGCCGTGCAGATCGACGCGGAGCCCGATGTCTTCGCCATCCGCGAGGCGCTCCAGAACCTCGCGGCAGGGCCCGCCGCTGCCAGCGAAGCAGGAGCCGCCGCCGCCGCGCCACAGCGACCGGCCGACCGCGGCTCGCCGGCCGCCGATCCGGGCGATGCGCCGTTCAACCCCTTCGGCCAGTAACGTATGCGGCTCTACTGTCCTACCGCTTGATCAGATCCCGCACCGTCATGCCCGATGGGATCATCGGCAGCACGTGCGACTGATACGGCACCTGCACGTCGAGGATCGCAGGCCCGGACGAGTTGATCAGCCGCTCGAGCGCCGGCACGAGGTCGGCCTTCTCGCTGATCGTCTCGGCCTGCCAGCCGAAGCCCTTCGCGATCGCCACGAAGTCGGGGTAGCGACACTCCGGCGAGATGCCGTCGCCCTGGCCGCAGGCCTCGGGGTTCTCGATCGGGCCCAGGTAGGTGTGGGCCCGGTTGCCCTTGTGGAAGCGATCCTCCCATTGCACCACCATGCCGAGGTGCTGGTTGTTGAGGAGCAGCACCTTCACCGGAATGTTCTCCGTCTTGCAGGTGGCGAACTCCTGGATGTTCATGAGGATGCTGCCGTCGCCGTCAATGTCGACCACGAGTGCCTCAGGATGGGCGACCTGCGCCCCCATCGCCGCCGGCAGGCCGAAGCCCATCGTGCCCAGGCCGCTCGAGGAGAGCCACGTCCGCGGCCGGCGGAAGCAGTAGAACTGCGCGGCCCACATCTGGTGCTGGCCCACGCCCACGGTGACGAACGTGTCGCGGTCGGCCGTGAGCCGCGACAATTCGGCGATCGCCTCCTGGGCGAGGATGCCCGGATAGCTCGTGTCGTAGGAGAACGGATCCTCCTTCTTCCACTCCGCGATCTGGGCGTGCCAGGGCCCCAGGTCGGCTGCGGGGGGCTCGACGACGCTGGTGAGCTGAGCGAGGGCCGTCTTCACGTCGGCCACGATCGGCACGTGGACGAGCTTGTTCTTGTTGATCTCCGACTGGTCGATGTCGATGTGCACGATGAAGCCGTGCTGGGCGAACTCGCTCACCTTGCCCGTGACGCGGTCGTCGAACCGCACGCCGACGGCGATGAGGAGGTCGGCCTGGTCGACGGCGTAGTTGGCATAGACGCTGCCGTGCATGCCCAGCATGTCGAGCGAGAGCGGATCGTCGCCGGGGAACGCGCCCAGGCCCATGAGTGTCATCGTCACGGGGATGCCGGTCGCGCGGGCGAGCTGCCGCAGCTCCTCGGCGGCGTCGCTCGTGATCACGCCGCCACCGGCGTAGATCACCGGCCGCTTCGACCGCTTGATGGCCGCGGCGACCTGGGCGATCTGCTCGGGCCGGGCCGGCTTGCGGTCGTCCGGGTGGTAGCCGGGGAGGTTCATCGCGACGTCGTAGTCGGGCACGATGTTGGTGAGCTGGATGTTCTTGGGGAGGTCGACGAGCACCGGACCAGGCCGGCCGGTGGTGGCGATGTAAAACGCCTCCTTCATCACCCGCGCGATGTCGTTGGCGTCGGTGACGAGGTAGTGGTGCTTCGTGATGCTCCGGCAGACCTCGACGATCGGCGTCTCCTGGAAGGCGTCGGTGCCGATCACGCTCGTGCCCACCTGGCCGGTGAGGGCGATCATAGGCACGCTGTCCATCTTCGCGTCGGCGATGGCCGTCACGAGGTTCAAGGCCCCCGGGCCGCTCGTGGCCATGCAGACGCTGACCTTGCCGGTCGTGCGGGCATACCCCTGGGCGGCGAAGGCTCCACCCTGTTCGTGGCGGGGGAGGATCGTGCGGATCTGATCCTTGTAGCGGGTGAGGGACTGGTGGAGTGGCATGCTCGCCCCGCCCGGGTAGGCGAAGATCACGTCCACGCCATGCCGCACGAGCGACTCGACGACCACATCGGCACCGGAGACGAAGGTGTCGGTGGCGGTGGGTCGGGAGGCGGTGGCCATGGGGGACTCCTGGGGGTGGAACGGTGCCGGCGGGCCGGCGAAACGCGACCGTTCAACCATACCCGAAAAAACCGGCCTGAGAAAACGATTCCACCCCGCCCACCGCTCCCGGGAACGGGCCGATCCACGGCTCAGGGCGAGGGGTTGGTGTCGATCTGCCCTTGCCGCTGGCCGTCGGCCGTGGCGAAGACGGCCAGGCCGCCCGCCCAATCCCCCGCGAAGAGCCGCGTGCCATCCGCCGTGGGAGCCACCCGCGTGCCAATGTCGGAGAGCGGCCCCAGCTCGCGGATGAGCCGACCGTCGGCATTCCAGAGCTTCGCCGTGGCATCCCGGCCCGTCGTCACCAGCCCGCCGTCGGGGAGCCAAGCGATCCACTCGGCACCACCCGCATGGGCGACCCACGTCTTCAGCGACTCGCCCGTCTTCGCGTTCCAAAGCCGGGCCGCCCCATCGCCAGAAACGCTGGCAACCATCTTCCCGTCGGGCCGCCAGGCCACCGCCGTGATGCCGGCCGTATGCCCCTTGAGTGTCGCCCCTTCGCGGGCGCCCCGCGTCTCCCACACGAACAGGTTGCCGGCTCGGTCTCCGGTCACGAGCCGCTTCCCGTCCGGGGAAAACTCGAGCGCCATCACCCAGTCGGTGTGCTTGCGAATCTCGTGCTTCACGCTGCCGTCCGCCGTCGCCAGCAGGCGGACGATCTTCGCCGGCCCGCCGAGGGCCACGAGCCGGCCGTCGGCAGACATGTCGGCCGCCAGCACCTCGTCGAACTCGGCGCCGACCTCGGCCACGCGCTCGGCCGTCGCTACGTCCCAGATGACGACCCGACCGCTCGTGGCCGCCTGTCCGCCGGCCGCGAGGAGGAGCCGCGCGTTGCGGGAGAACTTCACGACCCGCGCCACGCCCTCCGGAAACGGCAGCACGCCCAGCAGATCGAGCGTGCCGGTGTGATGGAGCAGCACCTGCCTGCGGCTACCGAGCGCCAGCACCTCCCCGTGCGGCGAGGCGGCAAGCGCCGTCACCGCCGTGGGCCGCCGGCCCCGTGTGATCGGTTCCCGCGAGAGGGCCGGCGGCATCACGGGCAGTCCGTCGGGCGTGGTGGCGACGGCCGCGTCGAGTGCGAGGGTCTTCGCCGCGCGGGCCACAGGCTGGCTGCCGCTCCGCTCCAGGGCCCCGCCGGCGATCCACTGTTCGAGCGTGGCCAGCGCGGCGGCCGGGAGCTTGTCGCTTTCGGGAGGCATCGTCGGCTCCGACGCGTGCGTCACGAGCTGATAGAGATACGAGCCGGCAGCATCGCCCGGCGTGATCACGTCTCCTGAACCTCCGCCGGCGAGCGTCTGGCCCTGGCTCGAGAGATCGAGCCCGCCCGCCTTCTTGTCAGGGTTGTGGCACCCGCAGCAGTGCTCGCGAAAGATCGGCAGCACATGCTCCTCGAAATTCGGCGGGGCCGCGACGGCGACCGCGGGGCGGACGACCACGAGCAGGTATCCCGCCAGCACGAGCGCCACCACAGGCACCACTCTGCCGATCCTTCGCATGACGTGCATGGGCTGAGGCCTGATGATGAACTGATGATTAGTGGTTGAAGATGAACTCAGGGGCGTTGAGCAACGCCCAGAAGACATCTTCGAGGGCCTGCCGGCGGTCGCCGGCGGCGAGCACGGGCACGACCGTCTCGATCCGCTCGGTCTCCGTCGGCATGCGGCCGAAGCAGCGGATGAAGAGGGCGTCGATCACGTCACCCGGCGTGTGCCCCGCATCGAGCAGACGTCCCACCACGTTGCCCTGGCGGATCCGGTCGTTGGCCACGTCGCCGTTGAGAAGATGCAGCGCCTGCGAGAGGCTCGGATCCATCCGCACGGCGCAGCTGCAGACATCCTCGCGGGTGGCCCGGCCGAACGTGGTGAGGAAATAGTTCGAGGTGCGGCCATCGGCCACCTGCACCGCCCGGCTCCCGAGCGGCATCCCCGGAAACTTGTGCTTCGTCTCCGTCACCTGCGCGAGCACGTCGAGCAGCACCTCGGCCCGCGGACGACGGACGAGTGCGTGCGAGCAGGCGGTGTCGTCGAGCCGGTTCGTCTCGTTGGGCGCGCACGACCGCTGGTAGGTGCGCGAGGTGCAGATGTCGCGGACGAGGCCGCGGAAATCCCAGCCGGAGGCGGCGAGCTGCCGGCCGAGCTCGTCGAGGAGCGGCGGGTTGGCCGGCGGGTTGCTCACGCGGGCGTCGTCGGGCTCGTGGACGATGCCCCGGCCGAAGAAGTGGGCCCAGGCGATGTTGGCCACGTGCCTGGCGAAGAAGGGATTGTCGGGGGCGGTGATCCAGGCGGCCAGCGCCTCCCGCCGACCGCGGCCCGCGATCGTGGGCGCTTCGCTGCCCAGGAACTTCGGCGGCACCGGACGCTTCTTCACCGGGTGCTGCATCTCGCCGCTGCCGGAGTCGAACACGATCGTCTCGCGGGGATCGGCCCCCCGCTTGCGGCCGATCTGCGTGAAGAAGGCGGCGAAGCCGTAGTAGTCGTCCATCGTCCAGCGATCGAAGGGATGGTTGTGGCACTGGGCGCACTGGATCCGCATCCCGAGAAACGCCTGGGCGACGTTTTCGGCGAGCTTGAGCGTGTTGCGCTCGAGCTGGAAGTAGTTCGTCGGCGGATTCGCGAACGTGCCTCCCGAGGCGGTGAGGAGATCGCGGACCATCACGTCGATCGGCTCGTTGGCGGCGATCCGGCGGTCGAGCCACTGATGGTAGAGGATCGCTCCCTTGGGGCTGACCTCGTTGCCCTGGGAGCGGATCTGGAGAATCTCCGCCCAGCGCATCACCCACAGCTCGGTGAACTCCTTGCGGGCCATGAGCGCGTCGACCAGGCGGGCCCGTTTGTCGGAGGCGGCGTCGGCCAGAAACGCGGCGCGTTCCTCCGGCGTCGGCAGCAGCCCGACGAGGTCGAGCGTGGCCCGCCGCAGGAAGGTCTCGTCGTCGCAGACCGGCGACGGCGCGATCCGCAGGGCCCGGAGCTTTGCGGCCACGAGGTCGTCGATGGCCCGCGCCCCTGCCGTCGCCCCCGCCACGGGCGGCTCGTCGGCAGCTGAGAACGCCAGCTGGTCTGGGATCACGATGCAGGGGACGCCGACGGTGAGCGTGTCGTAGCGGGCCATCACGAAGGCCTCGCCGCGGGCACCGCTCGTGGTCATGCCCGCGGCCGACACCGTCACGCTGCGGTCGTTGTTCGAGGAGTACCAGCAGAGATCGGTGACATCGCGGTCGGTGCCGTCGCCGAACCGGGCTACGGCCACGAACTGCTGCTCTGCCCGCTCCCCCTCGAAGAGCGCCTCGGGCGGGTAGAGGTCGAGGCCCACGAGCGCGGGCACGCTCCCGGCCGGGTCGGGCCCCGGATCGTCGGGTGCGCCCGCCTCGATCCAGCGGATGAGCCGCTCGGCCAGGTCGCTCTCGGGGGCGAATCGCTTGCCGCCGGTGTGCGACACCCCGCCGACCGCCTTGAGAAACACCAGGCTCTCCCGCGGGCTGGCCAGGTCGATCCGCCGGCCGGGGAGTTCGCGGGTGAGCCGCTGGTAGTCGCCCGCTGGGTCGTAGCCGAAGAGCGAGAGGGCGAAGCCGTCCTTGCCGCGGGCCGCGCCGTGGCAACTGCCCATGTTGCAGCCGGCACGCGAGAACACGGGCATCACGTCGAGCCGGAACGAGAGCGGAGCCGGCGTGCTCGCCGATACGACGCGCAGCGGGATCTCCACGGCCAGCCCCGCATGCGCGACGCGGATCGTGCCGTCGCCGTCGGCGGCCGGGGCACAGACCACGGTCTGGGCCGCTGTCTCCAGCGTGGCGAGCCCCGGATCCGAGAGCGTGATCGCGGCGGCAGCCGTGACATCGCACGTCCGGCCATCCGCCGCCCGAGCCTGCACGATGATCCGCTGCCGGTCACGGGCCGAGTCGAGCCGCACCACTGGAGGATAGGCCGCGAGCGCGACCGGCTCGAAGGCGTCGGCGCTTGCCGGTGATGGGGCGGCCGCGATGACCAGAACGGTGGTGACCAGGGCGGCGACGAACAGGATCGCGATCGGCCGGACGACGCGGGGCATCATGGCGACACCTCCGCCGGCGGCCCATCCCTGTCGTCGCTCTCGTCACTGTCGTCGGGCGGCAGCGGCCGATCGACACGGAGGGTCGTCGGGGCCGTCACATGCACCACCCAGGCCTCCCCGTGCGGCGTGCGAAACTCGCAGAAGACGTTCTTGTGCGGCCCGGCCGGCGCGTCGGCCGCCACCGTGATCGGAAAGGCGACTTCCGTGGCGGACGCAGCGAAGGCGAGCTCCGGAGCCTCGATCTTCGCGGGCAGGCCGAGGAGCCGTGCCTGGGCGGTGCCGGAAAAGACACCCGGCTTTTTCACCTGCCAGACGATCGTGCCTTCGCGCCCCTGTTCGATGGCGGTCATCTCGGCCGCGAGTTCCACGACCGGCTCGACCACTTCGAGCGTCACAAGGCCGCTGGACACGAGCATGCCGCCGTCGCCGGATCGCTTCCGCTTGGCCTTGCCCTTCGGTTTGTCACCCCCCTGTGGCGTGTCATCTCCCGGCAGGTCCATCTCGACGAGCGCCGTGACGGCGATCTGCCATGTGCCGAGCGGGGCATCGGGGGCCGCGTTGAGCAGATACGTGCCCTCGTCGCGATCGGCGGGAATCTCGCCGCTCGCGGCCGCCCCGATCCCCGGCGGCCGAAACGGCAGGAACATCCGCACCTTCCCGGTGACGCCTTCGGCCCGCTCGACGCGGACTCGCAGTGCCGCCGACCCGCGGCGGACGAGGGGTACGGCGGGCGCTTCGATCTCGATCCGCACCGGCGCCTCCTCGACGACGGCCACCGGCAGCCGGTCGCTGAGCACGGCCCGATAGACCGCGTTGTTGGGCGGGCCGAAGACCAGATCGGTCTTCTGCCGCAGTCCACCGAGAACGCGGCCGTCGTCGGCCGCCGTCACCCGCACGTCGGCCATGCGGATCGTCGGCATCGCTTCGGCGGCGGCTTCGAGCACGGCGAGCGTGGCCGGCGTGGTAGCCACCACGTCGGGCACCGTCGCCCGCACCCCGGCCGGCAGGCCGTCGAGCGCGATCCGCGTCGGTCCGCCGAAGCCGGCCCGCGTCGCGTTCAAGAGCACGGCCGCGCGGTTGCCGCGGGGCACGACGGCGACGAGCCGCTCTTGGCTGTTGGAGCGGCCGACCGGCACCGATACGTGGGCCTCGGGCGGGGCTGGTTCCACCTCGATCCAGTAGATGAATTCCGGGCCGCCCCGTCTCTGATGATCATTGACGCGGACGAGGAACGAGCCCTCCGCGGGAACGGTCAGCTGCACGGCGCTGTCGGGCCCGTCGGCGTCGTCGTTGCCGGTGATGCGCTCCCGCTTGTCGTTATCGCGGTGGATGTTCACGACGAGATCGGCCGGCGAGCCGACCCGCCGGGCCCAGCCGCGGACGTGCCACGCCGAGCCGGGCGGCGCCGCGACGCGATACCAATCGACATCGTCCGCGGCCGCGAACCGACCGGCGAGCGCGGCGGGCGCGGTCGTCCACGTGGCCTGCGCGGGCTCGTCGTTCGGCTCCGACTCGACGACCGCCGGATGCGGACAGAGCCGCAGCGGCACCGGCACCGGGGAAATATGGCCATCCCGCAGCGGATGAACCTCGGCGAGTGCCGCGACGCCCGCGGCCGGCGGCAGCACGACCCGCTGGCGAAACGGCCCCGCGGGATCGCCGTGCCACTCGACGTCGATCTCCGCGCCGGGCGGGCCCGCCGGCGGCCAGGCCACGTGGGCGACAGGGCCGTCGCCGAGATGCAGGAGGTAGACGCAGTTGTCGTTGCCGCCGTAGCCGCTCTCGCGAATCCGCACGACATAGTCGCCCGCCTCCGCCACGGTAGCGGTGAGCATCGCGTCTTGTGCGAGCAGCGGGTGGTCGTCGCAGGCGGCCACGACGAAGCCCCGGGCATCCACGATGTCGAGATGCGGATCGAATAATTGTTGATCGAGCCGCACGCCGTCGACCGCCACCGTGATCCGTCCGCCGGCCGGGAGCGAGACCTTGAAGCAATCGACATCCTCCGCCTTGACGATGCCGGAGATCGTGCAGGGCAGCGTCATGGCCTCCGCGGTCACCGGGGTGTCGTTGGGCTCGGACTCCCTCCGCATGGGAAACAGCCCCACGCGAAACGTCCGCAGCTCGGACAGGCCCTCGCGGGTGCGGATCCGCAGCCGGTGCGGGCCGGTGGGGCAATCGGCGGGCACCCGCACGGTCGCCTTGAGTCGGCCGTCGCCGAGCCCCTCGAGCGCGACGACCTCGAGGCGGCCCTCCTCGAAGAAGAGTTCCTGCGGATCGGCGAGCTCGCGGCCGTGGATCACGACGTCGATCTCGGCGCCACGCGGGGCCCCCGGGGGCTCGATCCGCGTGATGCCCGGCGTTGCCGCCGCGGGCCTCGCGGCCAGGCCGCCGAGCAGCAGGATCGCGATCGAGAGCCGCGTTGTCGTCATGGGGGCCCGTCAGGCGAGCAGGTCGTTTTGCACCGTGCCGCCGTCGACGATCTCGACGGGCCGGTTGCCCGGCGCGATGAGCTCCTTGTCGGCGACGATGCCCAGGCAGTGGTAGACCGTGGTGGCGAGATCCTCGACCGTGAGGGGATGATCCTGCGGCTCGGCGGCGATCGCGTCGGACGCGCCGTAGACGTGTCCGCGCTTCACGCCGCCGCCGGCGAGCACGATGCTGAACACCTTCGGCCAGTGGTCTCGGCCGGCATCCTTGTTGACCCGCGGCGTGCGGCCGAACTCACTCGAGACCATCACCAGCGTCGAGTCGAGGAGCCCGCGCCGGTCGAGATCGGTGACGAGCGCGGCGAAGGCCTGATCGAAAGGAGGGAGCGTGTTCGTGATCCCCTCGCGGATCCGTTGATGCATGTCCCAGCCGCCGTAGGAGAGCGTCACGAACCGCACGCCTGCCTCGACGAGCCGCCGGGCAAGCAGCATTCGCTGGCCGGCCTGGTGGCGGCCATATTCGTCACGGATGGCATCGGATTCGGCCCGCACGTCGAACGCGGCGCGGGCCTCGGCGGAACTCACGAGGGCGTAGGCCCGCTCGTAGAAGGAATCCATCGCGGCGATCGTGCCGGCATCCTCGAGCCGCTGGAAGTGTCGGCCCACCGCGTCGCGCAGCCGCTGCCGCGTGGAGAAGCGGTCTCCATCCACGCCCCCCGGCAGCGCGAGATCGCGCACGTTGAAACCACCGTCGGCCGGATCGGAGCCGAGCGCGAAGGGGCCGTAGCCGCTGCCGAGGTAGCCCGCCTGCGCGTCGGGGGCGGGAAGCCCCGGGATGCAGACATAGGGCGGCAGGTTGGCCCGCGGCCCGAGTTCGTGCGCGACGACACTCCCGAAACTCGGATAGGTGAGAGCCGGGCTGGGCCGATAGCCCGTGAACATGTTGTGCGTGCCCCGCTCGTGGGCCGCCTCGCCGTGGGTCATCGACCGCACGACCGTGATCTTGTCGGCGATCGCCGCCGTCTTCACGAGCTTCTCGCTGAACTGCACGCCGGGCAGCGACGTGTCGATCACGCCCAGTTCGCCGCGATACTCCGCCGGCGCGAGCGGCTTGGGGTCGAAGGTTTCCTGCTGTGCCCAGCCGCCCGGCAGCCAGACATGGATCACGCTTTTGGCCGTGCCCGTGAAGTGGGCGTGCTGCTTGGCCTCGGCCCGAGCCGCCTCCATCTGAAGGAGGCCGCCGAGGGAAAGTCCGCCGCCGGCGCAGCCGCCGATATTGAGGGCCCCGACATGCAAAAACTCGCGCCGGCTGGCGACAGCCGAGGGTTTGTGAGCCATGGCAACGTCTCCGGTGGAGATCCAGCCGTCCCAATACCGCTCGAAAGTGTATCCGAACCGACGGCCGTCCGGGGCTGCCGCGATTTCCCGGGGTTTCCCCTCAGGCGAGCCGGGCCAGCAGTTCCGCCAGCGGCTCCCGGAAATCCCGCAGGGGCGGCTCGCCGGCCTCCCGCCAGCGGCGGTTGTCGAGGACGCTGTTGGCCGGTCGGCGGGCGGGACGGGGCGGGTCGAGCTCGGCCGTCGTGATGGGGCGGACCATGGCCGGATCCTGGCCCATGAGCCGCACGACCTCGCGGGCGAACTCATACCAGCTCACGGCGCCGGCATTCGTGAGATGAAACACGCCGGTGAGGCGGCGAACCGCCAGCCGGTGGAGCGCTGGAGCGAGGTCGGCCGTGAACGTCGGATGCCCGATCTGATCGGACACGAACGAGAGCGTGTCGCGCTCCTGCGCGAGCCGCCGGATCGTCTTCACCATGTTGTGCCCATGGAGCCCGCAGACCCACGACGTGCGGGCCACCGCCGCCGTGGCGAGCGCGAGGGCCTCACGCTCGCCGGCGAGCTTCGAGGTGCCGTAGACGCTCTGGGGATTCGGCAGATCGTCTTCCAGATAGGGGCCTCTCTTCGTGCCGTCGAACACGTAATCGGTGCTCACGTGCACGAGATGGGCGCCGACGGCCCGGCAAGCTTCGGCCACCCAGCGGACCGCGGTGCCGTTGACGAGCAGCGCCTTGTCGGGATCGCTCTCGCAGGCATCGACGGCCGTCCAGGCGGCGCAGTGGATCACCGCCGCCGGCCGCGCGGCGGCCACCGCGGCGGCCACCGCCTCCCGGTCGGTGATGTCGACGGTATCGATGTCGAGGCCGACGGGCTCATCGCCCGCCTCGGCCACGACCCGCATCAGGTCGGTGCCCAGCTGCCCGCGATGTCCGGTGACGAGAATTTTCATGCCGCGGTATCCTATCGGATCGGGACTCCCCTAAAATCCGTGCCGTCCCTCGAGGAAAAGCCTGCCATCATGATCCCACGTGTCGCACTCTCTGTCGCCGTTGCCCTCGCGTTCACCACCGCCGCGGCCGCCGATCCGTGGCTGACCATCGCCGGCGTGAATGAGCCCGGTCATCACAAGCCGGGCCATGGCAAGCACGTCGTGCTCGTGAGCGGCGACGAGGAATACCGCAGCGAGGAGGCCCTCACCCAGCTGGCGAAGATTCTCGCCACCCACCACGGCTTCGACTGCACGGTGCTGTTCGCGATCGATCCGGCCACCGGTGAGATCAACCCGCTCAACCAGAACAACATCCCCGGCCTCGAGGCCCTTCGCAGCGCCGACTTGATGGTGATCGCCACGCGGTTTCGCAACCTGCCCGACGACCAGATGAAGGAGATCGACGACTATCTCAAGGCCGGCAAGCCGGTGGTGGGCATGCGGACGGCGACGCATGCGTTTCAATTTCCCGAGGAGAGCCCCTACGCCCACTATGGCAACGGCTACGCCGGGCCCAAGACCGAGTGGGCCGATGGCTTCGGCCGGCTCGTGCTGGGCGAGAAGTGGATCAGCCATCACGGCCATCACGGACACGAGAGCACCCGCGGCCTCATCGTTCCCGCGGCCAAGGATCATCCGATCGTCCGCGGCATCGCGGACGGCGACATCTGGGGCCCGACCGACGTCTACGGCGTGCGGCTGCCGCTGCCCGGCGACTCGCAGCCGCTCGTGCTCGGCCAGGTGCTCGAGGGCATGACGCCCGACGCGCCGGTGGTCGAGGGTGCCGACGCGAAGAAGAACGACCCGATGATGCCGATCGCCTGGACGAAGACCTACGCTGTCGACGGCGGACCGCGGGGCCGCGTGTTCACGACGACGATGGGCTCCGCGGACGACCTGGCAGCCGCCGGCACCCGGCGTTTGCTCGTCAACGGCTGCTACTGGGCGGTGGGCCTCGAGGATGCGATCCCGGTAGCCTCGAACGTGGAGATCGTCGGCACCTTCGCCCCCACGCCCTTCAAGGCCGGCGGCCACGCGAAAGGCGTGAAGCCCGCCGACCTCCGGTAAGGCCACGGGAATCCGAGATGGCGAGGGGTTCTGGAAGGCACCATCCCCGAAAACCGTCATACTGTCAGGTGAGTGGCACGCACATCCACACGGCCAGGCGGTCGACTCGCCTGCCTGGCCGACACGCTCGAGCAGCATGCCGGGTTCGCCGAGGTCGTCGCCAGTCTCCGTGCCGGGCACGGCGGCTCGATCGGCGGAGCCTGGGGATCGGCCTGCGCGCTCGCCGTGGCGGCCGTGCTCCGCGACATGCATGACGGCAAAGTGCATGACGAAAACGGCACCGGCACGCTCGCGGTTGTCCTGCCGCACGCCGCCGAGGCCGAGGCGTTCGTCGACGACGTCGCCCTCTTCACCGATGTGCCGCCGCTGCTCCTGCCGGCGCTCGAGGATCTGGGGGACGACGAGCCGACCGCCGACGAT
>Ga0114946_10000603_pt1 | contig 24284 bp, 23 predicted proteins | sample WalLakDeSediment_FD_88676 | JGI IMG/M metagenome (GOLD analysis project Ga0114946, IMG submission 88676) | Lake sediment microbial communities from Walker lake, Nevada to study Microbial Dark Matter (Phase II) - Walker Lake 11/02/13 Deep Sediment | ecosystem: Environmental > Aquatic >... | reverse complement strand
TAGGCAGCTTCTGGACGCGGTGATCGAGGATCCCCACCTGAATAGCCCGGATGAACTGCGGGCTTTGGCCCGCCGGATTGTTGCCGCACGGGAGAGGTTGCAGTCGTAAGGCACTTGACACACCCCTCGTCTGGTCTAGGCAGGTTCCGCGGAAAGGGAAAACGAAGCTAGAAGAGCCGATTGCAGCCAGGTGCGAGGAGGCAGGCCATGGTCGACCGCCGTCGTCGCCACGTGACTCGCGAATACCCCGCCGGTCCCATGCCGTCGTGTCATGCCCTCGTTGTCCGCGAGGGCTCCGCCGAGCCAGAGGTGCTGCTCGTCCTCCGCGCCGCCGAGCCCAAGCAAGGCCACTGGGCATTGCCGGGCGGTACGGTGGAGCTCGGCGAGACCGTCGAGCAGGCACTGGTGCGGGAAGTTGCCGAAGAGGTCGGTTGCCTGGTCGAGCCCCGTTGCCTGCTCGGAATGATGGACCTCATCTCACGCGACCCGCACGACTGCATTCAGTTTCACTTCGTCTTGCTGCACTACCTGTGCACGCATGTCAGCGGCGAGATCCGCGCCGGCAGTGACGCCTCTGATGCCCGCTGGGTCACGCTCTCCGGCTTGGCGGAGCTGCCGGTCACCGGTGGAACTTATAGGGCGCTGCAACTGGCCGGATACCAGGCTCGCCGCCCGTGTAAAGACAATCAACGAGGAGGAAGCCACACGTGACCAATCCCAAAACCAAACTCAATCCTGGCACCCTGTTGTCCCCCGTGCCGGCGGTCCTGGTGAGCTGCCGTAGCGGAGCACACAAGCCCAACATCATCTCGCTGGCCTGGGTCGGCACCGTTTGCTCGGAGCCGCCGGTCATCGCGATCGGCGTTCGGCCGAGCCGTCACTCGTACGAGCTCATCAAGAACGGCGGCGACTTCGTTGTCAACCTGCCCGCCGCCGCGCAAGCTCCGGCAGTCGACTTCTGCGGCACCCGGTCGGGGCGGGAGATCGACAAGTTCGCCGCCATGGGCTTCGACGCTGTTGATGCCGATCACGTTGCGTCGCCGCTGATTGCGCAATGCCCCGTCAACTTGGAGTGCAAGGTGCTCCAGACCATCCCCCTGGGCTCGCATGATGTCTTCCTAGGCGAGGTCGTTGCCGCGCATGCGGATCCGGCTGTGCTTACGGAGAACGGCGTCATCGACCCTGCGAAGGCCGGGTTCATCGCCTACGCCGGTGGGCGGTACTGGAGCCTGCACCGGCCGGTTGAGCGTAAGTTCTAATGGTTGTCCTGGATGGCTCCACCCTGACGCTTGCGGAGGTCAACCGCGTCGCCCGCTCGCCTGAGCCGGTCGAGTTGGCTCCGGTGGCCATCCAGGCGATCGACAGCTCACGCCGGGCAGTCGAAACCGTTGTGGGCGCCGGAGAAGCCGTGTACGGGGTCACGACCGGTTTCGGCCGGTTGAGCGAGGTGGCCATACCCCAAGACCAGCTGGCCCAACTCCAACGCAACTTGGTCCTGAGCCATGCAGCAGGCGTAGGCCCCGAACTGAGCACCGAGGCGGTGCGTGCCGCCGTGCTCCTCCGGGCAAACGCCCTTTGCCGAGGCTATTCGGGGGTTCGCGTTGAGCTGGTTCGCGCCTTGCTGGACCTCCTCAATGCGGGGGTGACCCCGGTTGTGCCCGCGCAGGGCTCACTTGGCGCCAGCGGCGATCTGGCGCCCCTGGCCCATATCGCCCTGGTGCTGATAGGACGGGGTAGCGCCTGGTACAACGGGGAGCGCCTGTCCGGCGCCGAAGCGCTGCGTCGGGCGGGATTGGTGGCATTGGAGCTTGAGGCTAAGGAAGGGCTGGCTTTGATCAACGGCACGCAGGTTATGACCGGCATCGGTGTACTCGCGGTCGACGAGGCGCGCCGCCTGCTGGATGCGGCCGATGGGGCTGCTGCCCTGAGCATGGAGGGCCTCGGCGGTCAACGGGATGCGCTGGATCCGCGTCTTCATGCCGCCCGCGGCCATCCAGGTCAGATTGAGACCGCCGCCAAGCTGAGCTGTTTGCTGGAGGGCAGTACCCTTACGTACGGCCACGGCCAAGGGCGCATTCAGGACGCCTATAGCTTGCGCTGCGTGCCTCAGGTGCACGGCGCCGTGCGTGATGCGCTGACCTATGCGGCGGACGTGCTCGAACGCGAGGTCAACGCGGCGACCGACAATCCCCTGATCTTCCCAAGCAGCCCTGACGAGGACCCGGCGCAGGGTGCGACTGCACCGGTATTCCTGTCAGGTGGCAACTTCCACGGACAGCCGGTGGCCATCGCCCTAGACCTTGCAGCGATTGGGGTCGCCACTCTGGCCAACATCGCTGAGCGGCGCGTGGAGCGCTTGGTGAACCCGGACCTTTCAGGCCTGCCGGCCTTCTTGACGAGGCAGGGAGGGCTCCAGTCCGGTTTCATGATCGCTCAGTACACGGCAGCCGCGCTGGCCTCCGAGAACAAGATCCTGGCCTCGCCAGCCAGCGTCGACACCATTCCCAGCTCCGCCAACCAGGAAGATCATGTGAGCATGGGGACCATCGCCGCGCGCAAGCTGGCGCAGGTAGTCGAGCACAGTCGGCAAGTGGTGGCCATCGAGCTGCTTTGTGCGGCGCAAGCTGTGGACTTGCATCTTGAACAGCGGGGCCTGACCGATCCGCGGCGCCACCTTGGGCGAGGCACCTGGCCCATCTACCAGCAGGTACGTGACAGGGTACCCGGTCTCACCGCCGATCGCGAACTCGCGCCCGACATCCAGGCCATCGCTGAAATCCTGAAAGCCGGCAACGTCGGACAAGCCACTGCGGACGCAGACAAGGAGTGGGCATGATGCGAACCATACGCGCACCTCGGGGCAGCGAGATCAGCTGCAGGGGCTGGCCGCAGGAGGCGGCCATGCGAATGCTGATGAATAACCTTGACCCCGAGGTGGCTGAAAAGCCAGATGAGCTGATCGTGTACGGTGGCAGCGGCAAGGCCGCCCGTAACTGGGCGTGCTTTGACGCCATGGTTGGTGCTCTTCGTGAGCTTGAGGGTGACGAAACCCTGCTCGTGCAGTCCGGCAAGCCAGCCGGCGTTCTCCGCACCCATCCCGGCGCGCCGCGGGTGCTGCTGGCCAACTCGCTGTTGGTGCCGGCTTGGGCCGACTGGGAGCACTTCTGGCGGCTGGAGCAGGCCGACCTGATGATGTTCGGGCAGATGACCGCCGGTTCTTGGATCTACATCGGCACCCAAGGCATCATCCAAGGCACGTATGAAACACTGGCCGAACTAGCTCGGCAGCACTTTGACGGTTCGCTTGCCGGCCGGTTGGTCTTGACCGCGGGGCTTGGCGGCATGGGTGGCGCACAGCCCCTGGCCGTAACGATGAACGGCGGGATAGCGCTGGTCGTCGAGGTCGACGAGGCCCGTCTCAAGCGCCGGTTGGACCAGGGCTTCTGTGACACCGGCACTGCGGACCTGGATGAGGCGCTGGTTTTGGTGGAGGAGGCCCGTCGCGACCGCCGTCCACTTTCCGTGGCTCTTCTGGGCAACGCAGCCGAGATTCATTCGGAGCTGGTGCTGCGGGGCACGGACATCGACGTGGTCACCGACCAGACATCAGCGCACGACCCGCTATGCGGGTACATCCCGGCTGGAATGAGCATCGCGGAAGCGGACGAGTTGCGGCGGTCGGATCCCGAAACCTACTGCAAACGGTCGTACGAGAGCATGGCGCTGCAAGTCCGGGCCATGCTTGAGCTTAAGCGGCGCGGCAGTGTGGTCTTCGATTACGGCAACAACCTGAGGGAGGGCGCGAGGATTGGAGGCGTCACCGACGCCTTTTCGTATCCGGGCTTTGTGCCCGCTTACATCCGCCCGATGTTCTGCGAGGGGCAAGGGCCATTTCGCTGGGTGGCCCTGTCGGGAGACCCCGAGGACATCCACCGCACCGATCAGGTGATCATGGACGAGTTCGGCTACCGTGAGTCGCTGGTCCGTTGGATTCGGCTGGCGCAGCAGCGGGTGCCTTTTCAGGGATTGCCAGCCAGGATATGTTGGCTAGGGTGTGGCGAGCGTGCTCGCGCCGGGCTGTTGTTCAATGAGATGGTTCGGCGAGGCGAGCTCAAGGCGCCGGTGGTCATCGGGCGCGACCACCTTGACAGCGGCTCGGTCGCGTCGCCCAACCGGGAGACCGAGGGCATGCGCGACGGCAGCGATGCCGTGGCTGATTGGCCGATCCTGAACGCTCTGGTGAACACGGCAGCCGGAGCGCACTGGGTTTCCGTGCACCATGGTGGAGGCGTGGGCATCGGCTATTCCATCCACGCCGGCATGGTTGTCGTAGCCGACGGCACCGATGACGCTGCCGCCCGGCTGGAGCGCGTGCTGACCGCGGATCCGGCGACCGGCGTAATCCGGCATGCCGACGCGGGCTATGAGCAGGCCAGAGCGGCGGCCGGGCGACACGGGATCAAGATACCGATGGACCGCAACGCCTGAGGATTTGACCGTGCAGATCATCCAGTGCGTTCCGAACTTCAGTGAGGGCCGGCGCAAAGAGGTGATAGCCCGGCTCGGTGCCGCCGTGCGCGGAGTCCCAGGCATCAGATTGCTCGATGTGCAGTCCGATGCCGATCATAATCGCTCGGTGCTGACTTTCATCGGGCCGCCCCAACCGGTGCTGGCGGCGGCTCTGGCAGCCATGCGGGTGGCCACTGAGTCAATCGATATGGAACAGCACACCGGTTCGCACCCCCGAATTGGGGCCACTGATGTGGTCCCTTTTGTTCCTGTTGCAGGTGTCGCGCTGGACCAGTGCGTGCAGTTTGCCCGCCGTTTCGGCGAGTTGGTGGCATCGGAGCTGCACATACCCGTGTACCTATACGGCGCCGCGGCACAACGCGACGAGCGGGTGCTGTTGGCCAACATCCGCCGGGGGCAGTACGAGGGGCTCAAGGCCGAGGTTGATCAGACCGGTCGTCGCCCGGACTTCGGCGAGCCACGACTGCATCCAACGGCTGGAGCCACGGCTGTCGGCGCAAGAAGGCCGATGGTGGCCTACAACGTCTACCTCTCCGGTGTTGAGATGGCGGTAGCCAGACGCATTGCGCGCCAGGTGCGCGAGCGGGACGGCGGCTTACCCGGCGTTCAGGCGATTGGTCTGGACGTGGCCGCAACCGAGCAGGTTCAGGTGTCAATGAACTTGCTGGACACGGACCAAACCTCGATTTGGCGGGCCTACCAAGAGGTCCGGCAACTGGCTGAGGCTGCAGGCGGCACGGTCGTGCGCAGCGAGGTGATCGGCCTCGTGACGTTGTCAGCGGTCACCGACAGCCTTGCTGAGGCGATTGGCTGTCACGAACTTGCTGCGCGGCAGGTCTTAGAGGCTCACCTGGTGGGCTCGGGTCCCGCAGAGGAGGAGGACGAGAAGTGCCCAGCCCAGTGAGGATCGTCTGCGACCTCCTGATCCGCCGCTGTCAAGAGGTGTGCACCATGGCCGGCGACCCGGACGACATCGGCTCTAGCAGCGACATGGCCGTTGCGTGCCGGAACGGCGAGGTGGTTTGGGTTGGGCCCGACCGCACCGTGGAGTCGCAGCTCGCGCTGGCACCTGATGGTGTGGAGATTGACGCCACCGGCTGTACGGTCACCCCGGGGTGGATCGATCCGCACGCGCACCTGCCGAGCTACGGCTCAAGGGCCTATGAGTTCGCCAGGCGTCTGGCCGGTGCTAGCTACCTTGAGATTCTTGCGGCTGGCGGCGGCATCATCGAGACCGTGGACGCCGTTGCCAACGCTACTGACTCACAGCTGGTGACCGCGGGCAAGGCAGATCTCGATGCCATGCTCTTGGGCGGGGTGACGACGGTCGAGGCCAAGTCCGGCTACGGCCTGACCACCCCGGCGGAGCTCAGGCTCCTGCGATTGGCTGCCGAGCTGGGACGAAGCCACCCCGTGACGGTCATCCCGACCTTCCTCGGGGCTCATGCCGTTCCCCCGCCCTACAAAGGGAACTCTGATGCCTTTGTAGAACTGCTGCTGGACGAGATGCTGCCGGCGGCTGCGCAGCAAGGGCTGTCGGAGTTTTGTGACGTCTTTTGTGAACAAGGCGTGTTCAGCGCGGCCCAGTCGCGCCGGATACTGGAGAAAGGGCGCGAGTTGGGTATGACCCCTAAGCTTCACGCCGATGAAATGTCTTGGAGCGGCGGGGCGGAGTTGGCCGGCGAGGTGGGCGCGGCATCTGCCGACCATCTTCTTTTCGCTTCGGCGGCGGGGGCGCGGGCCATGGCGCTGTCTGGCACGGTGGGCGTGTTGTTGCCGGTCACGGTCCTATCGCTGATGGCTGAGGGAGTCGAGGTCGGGCACTGCCGCGCCCAGGCCGGGCGGCTGCGAGAAGCCGGGGTTAGGCTGGGCATTGGTACCGACTACAATCCGGGTACCGCACCTTGCCGGTCGCTGCAGCTCGCTGTCTCCTTGGCCTGCCGGATATTCGGTCTGACGCCGGCCGAGGCTCTGCTAGGGGTCACTAGTGTCGCCGCGGTAGCGGTGCGCCGGGCCGACGTCGTCGGCAAGCTTGCCCCGGGCTACCGGGCTGATGTGACCGTCTGGGCGGTGGGCTCGCACGAGGATATCCCTTACCGGATTGGGGACAATCTGGTCCGGGATGTGGTCAAAAACGGGCAAGTCGTCGTGCGCGACGGCTGCCTCTGCTGAGAAAGGTTGGCTGACGATGGGGCATGAGCGTGAGAGGGCTCCGGACCAAGCGGCTCCTCGGGGCGCTCAGAACGAGGAGCAACGGGATCAGGAGCCGGTTGATGAGTGGGTGGACGAGGCCCAGGATGAGGAGTGGGTTGAGGAGGACGCCCCGGCTGCGCCAGCCGACGGCGTCGGCAAGAGGCGGCCCAAGGAGACGCCCCCGTGGATCAACTGGGTGGCGGGTCTTGTTGGTTTGCTGGTCGGACTGCTGTTCTTCCGCTCCTGTGGCTGACTTAGGTGGCAAGACGGTGGTTTGCGCGACCGATAACACACGGATACGGAGGGATGTAGGTCTTGAAGAGCGACATTGAAATTGCACAAGCAGCAACAATGGTGCCCATCATGGAGATTGCCCAGCAAATGGGCCTTGAGGAGGACGAGGTAGAGCTTTACGGCAAGTACAAGGCCAAAGTCAGTCTAAGCGCTTTGGACCGCTTGCAGGACCGGCCGACGGCCAAGTACATCGACGTTACCGCAATCACCCCCACTCCCCTAGGTGAGGGCAAGACCGTTACAACCATCGGCCTAGGTTTGGCGCTCAACAAGATCGGCAAGAAGGCCATCAACACGATCCGTCAGCCTTCGCTAGGGCCGGTCTTCGGTATCAAGGGCGGCGCCGCAGGCGGCGGCTACTCCCAGGTCATCCCGATGGAGGAGTTCAACCTCCATCTTACGGGCGACACCCATGCCGTCTCCATGGCTCACAATCTTCTGGCGGCCTTCATCGACAACCACTTCCATCACGGCAATGCGCTTGACCTTGATCTACATGCCATCGACTGGCGCCGGGTCATCGACGTGTCAGACCGCTCGCTCCGCGACATCACCATTGGGTTGGGCGGCAAGGCCAACGGCTATCCTCGTCAGAGCGGTTTCGACATCGCCGTGGCGTCGGAAGTCATGGCCATCCTGGCCCTGACCACCAGCCTCAAGGACCTGCGGGAGCGCCTGGGGCGGATAGTTGTCGGCTACACTAAGAAGAACAAGCCTGTTACGGCCGAGGACCTACGGTGCGCTGGAGCCATGGCCGCCCTGCTCAAGGAGGCCATCAAGCCCAACCTGCTGCAGACGCTGGAGCACACGCCGTGCTTTGTGCACGCCGGGCCGTTCGCCAACATCGCTCATGGCAACAACTCCGTGCTTGCGGACATGATGGCGGCCAAACTCGGCGAGTATGTGGTCACCGAGAGCGGCTTTGGTGCCGACATCGGCGCGGAGAAGATGATCAACATCAAGTGCCGTGTCAGCGGCCTCAAGATCGATGCCGCCGTAGTCGTGGCCACCGTTCGCGCTCTGAAGATGCACGGTGGAGCCGGGCGCGTCGTGGCCGGTCGCCCGCTGCCCAAGGAGGTCGTCGAACGCAATGACGATCTTCTGGTGGCTGGCTGCCAGAACCTCGCCAAGCAAATCGAGAACATGCGCCTGCACAATATTCCGGTGGTCGTGGCCGTCAACCGGTTCACCGGCGACCATGACGAGGAGATTGAGCTCATCCGTCAGGAGGCCATCAAGGCAGGGGCCGAGGATGCCGTGCCGAGCGAGGTTTGGGCTCGCGGTGGCGCCGGCGGTGAGGAGCTGGCCCGGGCCGTGGTCAAAGCTGCCGAGAAGCCGTCCGACATGCAGTTCCTCTATGACGTGGAGGCCTCGATCAAGGAGAAGATCGAGACCATTGCGACCAAGATCTATGGGGCGGACGGCGTGGACTACGAGCCGCTGGCCGAGCAGAAGATCCGGCTCTTCACCCGCAACGGGTATGACAAGCTGCCGATGTGCATGGCCAAGAGCCACCTGTCGCTGTCCCACGATCCCAACCTTAAGGGCCGGCCGACCGGTTTCCGGGTGCCGATCCGTGACGTTAGGGCGAGCATCGGCGCGGGCTTCCTGTACCCGTTGCTTGGTACGATGAGCACCATGCCCGGCCTGCCCTCTGAGCCGGCTGGCAACCGGGTCGATATTGACGATGAAGGCAAGATCGTCGGCCTGTTCTAGAGGCGAAGTAACCCAACATAGCTGCGCTGGGGAGGGCCACTGAGGCCCTCCTCTAGATTGACAGCGACCTGCCGCAAGCGTAGAATTGCTCTGAATTGCGCTTGTACAGCTATTGTGAACAGTGCAAGTACCTTAGGAGGGTGAAGCTCGTGGCCGCCGCCACACCGCGGGAGGAGCAGGAACGCAGGCTGACCCGACGCATTGGGCAGCTTAAGCAGGAGCGCCGGGCCGTCATTTTGGCCCACCTCTACCAGCCGCCGGCGATTCAGGACCTTGCAGATTTCGTCGGTGATTCGCTGGGGTTGTCGCGCCGCGCCGCGGCGACTGACGCGGAGGTTATCGTGTTCTGTGGCGTCCACTTCATGGCTGAGAGCGCAGCTATCTTGAGTCCCGATCGCCCGGTGCTGCTGCCGGAGCCGGACGCTGGTTGTCCGATGGCCGACATGGTCGACCCCGATGACCTGCGAGCCAGGAAGGCCGAGCTTCCGGGTGTACCTGTTGTGTGTTATGTCAATTCTAGCGCCGAGGTCAAGGCGGAGTCGGACATCTGCTGCACCTCGCGCAACGCTGTTGAAGTGGTAGAATCCCTTGGTGCCGACCGGATTATATTCGTTCCGGATCGCAATCTGGGGCATTATGTGTCGACCAAGACGGACGTCGAGGTTCTCTTGTGGGACGGCTACTGCAGTTCTCACGATGCCATCACCGCAGCAGAGGTGAGGCGGGCAAAGCAGCGGCATCCGGAGGCCGAGATTCTGGTCCATCCGGAGTGTCGCCCAACCGTTGTCGCACTCGCGGATCATGTCCTGTCGACCTCAGGCATGCTGCGCCAAGCGCACGCGTCGTCGGCCACTGAGTTCATAGTCTGTACCGAGATGGGCATCTTGTACCAGCTTGAGCGGCAGAATCCTGGCAAGCGCTTTTACTTGCCGAGTGAGCACAAGCAGTACTGCGCCAACATGAAGAAAACCAACCTCTTCAAGCTGGCGTCCGCGCTCGAAAACCTGGAACCACGCGTCACCGTGCCTGAGGACATCAGGTTGCGAGCAGTCGCTTCGCTCGAGCGGATGCTCGCTGTCGCGTCTCCGGTCGTCCGGTGAAGCTGTCCGCTTGGGCCGGGATGTGACGACCGCCAGATGGGCGGGCCAGATAGAGGGCGGTTCGCGGTCGGGCTTGCCGGCCGTTTGTGGCGTGCGGCACCCGTGGAGGTGTAGACATGCTTGAAGCGTCCCGGTCGCCCGGTCTGACCCGACCGACTGCCAGCTCCGTAATCCCCATTGTCCGTGCCGCATTGGCCGAAGACATCGGGTCAGGCGACATCACCACCCTGGCCACGGTGCCGCCTGGGGCTTGGGCCGAAGGCTGGTTCCTAGCCAAATCTCCTGGCATCGTCGCCGGGCTATGGGTCACTGAAATGGTGTTCGCCGAGTTGAGTCCGGACATCCACCTGGAGTTCGACGTTGGCGAGGCGTCGCCCGTCGTTGCCGGGCAGACGATTGGTCGCCTGCGCGGCCCAGCGCAGCCCATTCTGAGCGGCGAACGCGTCGCCCTGAACTTCCTGCAGCGCCTATCAGGCATTGCAACCGCAGCGCAGGCGGCCGTGGCCGCCGTGGCAGGCACAAGTGCGCGCATCATCGACACCCGCAAGACCACCCCTGGCCTGAGGGTCCTGGAGAAGTACGCCGTGCGGGCAGGAGGCGCAGCCAACCATCGCTTCGGCCTCTATGACATGGTGCTCATCAAGGACAACCATATCCGCCTAAGCGGCGGCATCGCGTCGGCCGTGGCCGCCGCGCGCCGGAGCGTCGGCCCGATGGTCAAAATCGAGGTTGAGGCGGCCAATCTGGACCAAGTCCGGGAGGCAGTTGCTGCCCGGGTCGATCTGATCATGCTTGACAACATGACCACGCAGCAGATGCGGGAGGCCGTCGACCTTATCGCCGGCCAGGCCATCGTGGAGGCCTCTGGCGGTGTGACCCTTACCAACTGCGCCGACGTCGCCGCTGCGGGCGTCGACCTCATCTCCATGGGGTCCTTGACTCATTCGTACATGGCCTTGGACATCAGCCTTGAACTTGAGCTGAGCCTCGGGCCCACCCCGGATGCCGGGTAACCTGGAGCGGCTGCCGCCCGGGCAAATCGGGCGGCGCCTCGCGGCCATGGTCGGCACCGACCCGCCGGCAGGGCCGGTTTGGCGAGTTGTTTCCGTGGCCGAGATCGGCTCCACCAACGATCTGGCTTCTCAATTGGGCAAGTGCGGTGCGCCGGAAGGTACGGTGGTCGTGGCTGACTACCAGGCCAGCGGGCGCGGCCGTCGCGGGCGACCGTGGCATTCGCCCAGCGGATCTGGCCTTTGGTGTTCGGTGCTCTTGCGTCCCCCGCTGCCCCTAGGGGCCCTCGGCCCCCTGCCGCTTGTGCTGGCAGTCGGTGTTCGCCGGGCCCTAGCCGTGCACGGAGCGACGGCCAGTCGCCTCAAATGGCCCAACGATCTGCTATGCAAAGGGCGCAAGCTGGGCGGTATCCTGACCGAGGCGCGGGGGGGCACAGGCACGGCTCCGCCGGACTTCGTGATAGGCGGCGTTGGCGTCAACATCGTATCACCCCCTGACGGCTGGCCCCCGGACCTTGCGGCCACGACCACCAGTCTCGACCACTGCGTGGCGGGCCGGCAGGACCCGGCGGTGTTCGCGCACACCATGCTGCGGCAGGTTGGTGAGGTCTACGAGTTGTATCTTCAGAGCGGCTTTGCTCAGCTCCGCGAGGAGTGGCTGGCTCATGCCGAGCACCTTGGCGGTCAGGTTACCATCAGCGGTCCGGTTGGTACGACCCAAGGCCGCTTCTGTGACTTGGATGGCCTGGGGCGGCTTGTTTTGGAGTCACTCGATGGGCGGCTGCAGTTGATCAGCGCCGGCGATGTGAGCCTGAGGCCGGTCGCCCACGTCTGAGAGGTGCGCTGCCTGTTAGGGTAGGGGAGGCCTATCAATGCTCTTGGCCCTGGACATTGGGAACACCAACATCGTCATCGGCCTATTTGACGGACACAGCCTGGTGAATCACTGGCGCGTGGCCACCGATGAGCGACGGACCGCGGACGAGTACGCTCTAGCGCTTCAGGCCCTTCTTGCCCAGTCCGGCCGTACTCCACGAGAGATAAGCGCCATTGTTCTCAGCTCAGTTGTACCGCCGCTAACGCCGGTTATCGAAGGGCTGCTAGCAAAGCACTACGTTGCGGATGTCCTTGTTGTCGGTCCAGAGACCGACACGGGCATGCCGTTACGATATCTCAAACCCTACGAGATAGGGGCCGATCGCATCGTCAACGCCGTCGCTGCGTATCACAAGTACGGCGGTCCGCTGGTCGTTGTGGACTTTGGTACGGCGACAACCTTCGACGCCGTCTCCGCGGACGGTGCGTACCTCGGCGGAGCCATAGCGCCGGGGATCGGCATTTCGTCAGAAGCCTTGTTCCAGCAAGCCGCCAGACTCGCCCGCGTGAAGCTGGTGCGGCCGGAGCAGGCCATTGGGCAGACCACCGAGGCCGGACTGCAGGCTGGGATAGTGTTTGGTTTCGCCGGACTTGTTGACGAGTTGGTGCGACGAATCAGCGCCGAGTTGCCGACAAGACCACGAGTCATCGCGACCGGTGGCCTCGCGGACTTGGTGGCGGGCGAGGCTGCGACCATTGAACGCGTTGATCCGCTCTTAACCCTGGAGGGGCTGCGCCTGATCCACGAAAGGTCGCGGCAACGGAGCTCAGCCGGACAGCCCGGCTGAGGCCTGATGGATGGGATATAATGAGCGGAGGAAAGGAGGCGGACGATGGTAGAGCTAACGGTGGATCGCGTCGCATACGATACCGGCCAGCAGCGGGCCATCATCCTGCTCCGGCACGAGGAGAGCGAGCGCTACCTGCCCATCCTGGTCGGACCGCTGGAGGCGGCCGCCATTGCCATGGCCATTGAAGGCTTCGAGCCGCCGCGGCCGCAGACGCATGATCTCCTCAAGCTGATTCTGGACAAGCTGGAGACGACCGTGACGGGTATTCTGATTGACGATGTACGGGATGAAACCTTCTTTGCCCAGATCTCAATGAGTATGGGCGACAGCGTGGTTGAGGTTGATTCGCGCCCATCCGATGCCATTGCCCTGGCGTTGCGCTGCAAAGCGCCGATCCGAGCGCTCGAGCGTGTTCTCGACGTGGCCGGGGTGACCGCGGATCAGGACCAAGTGCACTCCTAAAGCCAGAGGGAAGTTGTGTCGACCGGCGGCAGGCGCGGGTCGCGGGAAGGTGGCCATGTTCTTTGAAGCGAGCTGAGATTGCCGAGCAGACACTGCTGCTGATCAAGCCCGATGGGGTTTTGCGCGGTCTCTGTGGCGAGATTCTAGGTCGGTTGGAGCGAGCCGGGCTCGCCATTGTCGGCCTCAAGATGGTTCATGTTACCAAGGAGCAGGCTGAGAGGCACTACAGCCCTGACCCGGATTGGCTTGGCAGCCTGGGGCACAAGACCCTGCGCTCTTATGCGGCGCATGGTCGTGATGCCGTCTCTGAGCTCGGCACGGATGATCCGCACGCGATTGGTAGGATGATCCGCAGCTGGCTGGTGGAGTACATGGTCGCAGGACCGACTGTGGCCTGCGCTCTCGAGGGGCCGCATGCGGTGCAGGTCGTGCGCAAGCTGACGGGTGAGACCATGCCGCTTGATGCCGCGCCGGGCACGATCCGCGGCGATTTAGCCACAACCTCTGCTGTGGTCAGCAATGTCCTCCGTGGCGCGGTGCGCAATCTGGTCCACGCCTCCAGCTCGCCGGACGAGGCGCGGCGCGAGATTGCCACCTGGTTTGGCCCGGATGAAATTTGCGGACATGAACCAGCCTCCTGGCAGGCGGTCTACGGCCCCAGGCCCTAGCGGCACCAACCGAAAACCCAAAAAGCCAAGCGCCCGGGTTGTTTCCGGGCGCTTGGGCATGCTGGTGGGCAAGGCGTTGGCCGCTGGCGCGGCCGCACAAGGCCTACTGCCCAAGCTCCTCTCGAATCAGGCCGGCCAACCGGGAGATGCCCCGGTCCAGCGTCTCGGGGTCACAGAAGCTAAAGCAGAGACGAGCGCAATTGCGGCCTTGTCCATCGGTGAAGAAGGCCGTGCCTGCCACGTAGGTCACACCGTCTTCGCGGGCCCGCTCGGCCAGGACATCCATATCCACCTCGGCCGGTACCTCAATCCAAACGAAGAAGCCGCCGTCCGGATTGTTCCAGGTGATGCCCCGAGGCATGTGGGTTTCAAGGCTGGCGACCATGGCCTCCTTGCGCAAGCGGTATCCGGTGCGCAACTCGTCGATGCGTTTGTCCAGGTCGCCGTCGCGACAGAACGCGTGCAGGATACCCATGACGAAAGTTGAGAGGCCCCCGCCCATGTTGAGTTTGGATAGCAGGTCAACCAGCGGTTTCGGGCCGACAGCCCAACCCAGCCGGACGCCGGGTGCGACTATCTTGGAAAAGGTGCCGGTCTGGATGACGCGGCCGTCCACATCAAGCGCTTTGAGCGATGGGATGTCCTCCCCGGAGAAACGCAGTTCGCCATAGGCGTCGTCCTCAACGACCAGGAAGTCATACTCCCCTGCTAGTTTGAGCAAAGCCTGACGGCGGGCGAGGCTCATGGTCACCCCACCGGGATTGTGGAAGTTCGGAATCGTGTAGAGCAGCTTGGGCAAAGCGCGGCCCGCGGCTCGCCACGACGCAAGCTGAGTGGCTAGCACGCTGGTGTCAAGCCCGTGTTCATCGATGGGGAAGCCCACTATCTGCGCACCCCAGGTCTGGAAGATCCGCAACGCGCCAAAGTAGGTCGGCGCCTCGGCCATCAGCATGTCACCGCGGTCGACGACGGTGCGCCCGATCAAGTCGATGGCTTGCATGGAGCCTGCGGTCAGCACCATGTCGTTGGCCGCCCGGTCGATCCCCCGCCGTTCCGCACGCCCCATGAGATACTGGCGCAGAGCCTCTGCCGACGGGCCGCCGCCATACTGCAGGGTTAGATGGCCCTCGTCCGCCAGACTCGCTGCCGCGGCAGCCGAAAGCTCGTCGATGGCGAATGACTCGGAATACGGGTAACCAAAGGACAGGGGAATGTTGTCGGGCCGCGTCTTGGCGCGCAAGAGAGACGATAGGTCTTCTCGCTCCCGGGCCACCTGTGACAGGAAGCGGTTGTAGTCCACAGAACGCTGTTGTGACACGGTGCGTCAGTCCTCCTAGATCGTGTGTGCTAGAGTTGATCAGGCTCAGGCATTTCAATGATGTAGGGCCGCCTCTCTTGGAACGCACGTTCCAAGGCGCTGCCCAGCGCATCGATGCCCGATATGCGCTCGGCGGCAACGCCAAACGCCTCGGCCATTTTGAGATAGTCCGGAGTATGCAGATCGACGTCGATCGACCGGCCAAAGCGCCGCATCTGGTTGCGCTTCACGACCCCGTAACCTTGGTTGTTGACGATTAGAGCCACGACCGGCAGCTGATACTGAACGGCGGTGGCCAGCTCAACGCCGGTGAAGAGAAAACCGCCGTCGCCTGCGATGGAGACCACCCGCCGGTCGGGCCGGCCCACCTGAGCGCCCAGAGCTGCCGGATAGCTGAAACCGAGTGTCCCGTAGCCGCGCGGCGCCATGAACGTCCGTGGGCGCAGCACCGGGTAGTAGCGAGCCGCGGCGTACGAAAGCATCGTCATATCGTTGACCAAGATGTCCTCTGGCGCCAGCGCATCACGGATGACCTTCAGCGCCGCCATCTCCCAGGGCCCCTCACCCATCAGTGTTGGCCGGGCACTGGCCCGGATCTCCGCCGCCTCGGCCGTCCGCGAGGGCCGCGGCTCCGGCACCCAGCTTTGCAAGGCCTCGTACAGGGCCGCCAAGCCGAGCCTGGCATCGCTGACGATTCCCACCTTAGCTGGATAGTTGCGACCGATCTCCGCCGGGTCGATGTCGATGTGGACTAGGCGCTGCGGTACCGGCCACGAGAATCCGCGGGTGCTCATGGCCGAAAAGCGGGTGCCTACGGCAAGGAGGGCGTCGGATTTTTGCATCAGATCGGCGAGCGCCTCATCGTAGCTGAGGTTGCCTAGGACGAGTGGGTGGTCCTCCGGGACCGCGCCCTTGCCGTTGCCGGTGAGCAGAATCGGTGCCTGCAACAGGTCGGCGATGGCGAGAAGCTCTTGGCCAGCTTCGGCAGTCACACATCCCCCGCCGGCAAGCATCAACGGGTGCTCCGCCCGGACGAGCAAGTCGGCGGCTCTACGGATGCGCGCCTCATCGGGGCCCGGGCGCCGGCACGAAGTTGATGCCGGAGGTCCGTCCGGCTCGGGAACAGCGATCTCGGTGATGGCTTCCAGCACATCCGTGGGTATCTCGAGGTGGATCGGCCGCGGGCGCCCCTCGGCAATGCACTTCAGTGCGGCCTCGACTGCCGGGAAGATGTCCTCGGGCCGCGCGATGCGTTGGTTGTAGATGGTGACTGGGCGGACCACCCCCAGCTGGTCGCGCAGCTCGTGCAAGGAGCCCCGCTCCTTGTCGGCCAGGGGTGAGGCCACCTGAGATGATATCACCAGCAGCGGCGAGGAGTCGCTATAGGCCTGGGCGATTCCGGTCAGGGCATTGGTAAGGCCCGGACCGGTGATCAGCAGGACGACACCAACCTCGCCGGTGGCACGGGCATACCCGTCGGCCATGAAGCTTGCCGACTGCTCATGGCGCACCACATAATGGGCGATTTCAGGCGTGTCTAGCAGCGCATCGTAGATATCCAGGTTGTGCACACCGGGAATGCCAAAGACCGCTTTGACTCCCTGTGCGGCCAAAGCTTTGACCACCGCTTGGCCGCCGCTGAGTTTGAGCATTGTGGACCCCTCTTCACTTGCGAGATTGGGCCGATCCTAGGCGCTCCATCAGCCCCACTGGACCTGACCGCAGGTCACAGGCGGTTGCTATTTCCGTACTCGCAGAACCATCTCCTCCCCTGGATCACCGCCCGGACGGCCGTATCTGCAGGCGAGACCCTGCAAGAGCGCTGCAGGTATTTGGCTCCGCCGGCCGCGAACATACCTCCTATCATGCTTGGTCGCACCAATGGGCCCGGAAAGGCAGGCTGGCGATGATTGATTCGATAGTCAAACATGTCGACGCGGCGCGTTTAGAGCAACGCTTAGCCAAGCTATACGAGCTCGGACACGAACCGGGGCACCGCGGCGCCATGCGATTGGCTTTCTCGGCGGCCGACCGGCGCGGTCGAGACTACGTCTTGGACCTGATGCGGCAGGCCGGCATCTCCCCGCGCATCGATCAGGTCGGCAATCTGATAGGAGTGCTGCGCGGCAGCAAACCCAAGGCTGCGTCGCTAATCTTGGGCTCACACCTCGATACCGTGCCGCAGGGAGGCAAGTTCGACGGCGCTCTCGGCGTGCTTGGGGGTTTGGAGGTGGTGGAGGCCATGCAGGCAGCCGGTTATGAGCCGGCTCATCCGATTGAGGTCATCGCCTTCAGCAACGAGGAGAAGGCTCGTTTCACAACCGGGTTTGGCGGCAGCTTGGCGATGGTCTGCGGAATCAAACCCGGGGATCTTGAGGGCGTCGTTGATGGCCGTGGCGTGACACTTGTCGAAGCCATGAAGAGCTGTGGCTTGGACCCCGAGCTCGTCAGCAAGGCTCGTCGGCCGTCCGGATTCTGCCGGGCCTACCTTGAACTCCACGTCGAGCAAGGGGGTAGAATGCTCAAGTCCGGCGAGCAGGTCGGCGTCGTGACCGCGATTGTGGGCATCAGCCGGGCCCACCTGACGTTCAAGGGGCGCGCCAATCATGCGGGGACAACGATGATGGAGGATCGTAGTGACGCTCTTTGGGCGGCGGCCGAGATGGTTAGGAAGGTCCGCGAGGCCGCCGTCGCATCGCAAGGAGGGCTCGTGGGCACCGTCGGGATTCTCAGGGTGCTGCCTGGCGCCGCCAATGTCGTTCCCGGAGAGGCCTCGCTGACGATTGAGCTGCGCTCGGCCGATGAGGCCCTTAAATCGCAGACGCTGGACGACTTGCTGACCCAAGCGGGCTCATTGGCGGAGCGCTGGCATCTGGAGCTCACGAGCAGCGTCAACCGACCCGGTGGTTCAGTGCCCTTGGATCAGACCGTGCAGAGCACCATTGCTGAGTCGGCCCAGGAGTTGGGGATTCCGCACCGGCGCATCCACAGCTGGGCTGGTCATGACGCCTCAGTTTTTGCTCCTGTGGCTCCTACCGGCATGCTGTTTGTGCCCAGCCAGGCCGGTATCAGCCACTCTCCCGACGAGTACACCCACCAAGAAGATGTCCTGGCCGGCGTCAGGGTGCTGGCGGCGACGGTCGCCAGACTGGATAGGCTCTACGCAGGCGGGACAGTAGCGGATTGACCCCCGACCACGTCAAGATCGGATGCTTGGAGCTTGACGGCCGGCTCGTCCTAGCGCCGATGGCGGGCGTTACGGACCTCGCTTTCCGGCTGCTCTGTCGCGAGGCTGGTGCCAGTCTCGTAGCCACAGAGATGCTCAGCGACATGGCTCTCTTGGCCGGTAGTCGCCGGTCGCTGGAGATTCTGACCATCTCTCCGTATGAGCGCCCCGTGTCGTGCCAGATTTGTGGTTCAAACCCTGTTAACATGGCCAAGGCGGCAAGAATCATCGCCGAGGCCGGCGCCGATGTCATCGACATCAACATGGGGTGTCCCGCCCCCAAGATAGTTGGCAACCGCGAAGGGGCCGCGTTGATGTGCGAACCAACGCTGGCGACTGAGATTGTCGCGGCCGTGCGCGAAGCCTTGCCTGCATGCCTGCCCGTCACGGCCAAGATTCGGGCCGGCTGGGATGAGAGCACCGTCAACGCTGTTGACTTCGCCGTCGGCTTGGAGCGGGCAGGTGTCGCCGGTCTCACAATCCACGGGCGGGTGCGCAGCCAGTTCTACTCCGGGTCGGCCGATTGGGACATCATCCGGCAAGTCAAGGAGGCCGTACGGGTGCCGGTCACCGGCAACGGAGATGTAAGAACGGGCCGCGACGCCGTGGCCATGTTGGAGCGGACCGGGTGCGATCTTGTGATGATCGGCCGGGGCGCTCTCGGTAACCCGGCCGTCTTCGCCGAGGCGCGGCGGTGTCTGAGCGAACTGGATACCGCCGGCGTCCGCCCTACTGACCGTGATGCGCGGCGCGCCGGCCCTGGTCCCGAGCTCGCCTCTTTGGCCGTACGCCACTTTCGCGCGGCCCTAGCCCTAAAGGGGACCCACCGGGGCCTGGTCGAGATGCGCAAACATGGTGCCTGGTACATCTCAGGCCGCCGCGGTGCCGCTAAGCTGCGGCAGCGTCTCATGCAGGCCACCACTCCCGAGTCCGCGGAGGCCTGTCTGCGCGAGGCTCTTGCTCCCGAAGCGCCCTTTTGATACGTTTGGTGCACAAGGTTGTGCTCAACGGCGTTGGGCTGCCCCGAGCGGACAAGGACTCCGATCACAAGTCACAAGGGGGCGTCGGCCGGGAACCATGAAGGACTCTGAGCTACTGCGCATCGGCGACAAGCTCATCAGCCGGCAGAAGATTGACCGCAGCATCGACCGCATTCTGGAGCTGCGGGCCAAAGGCCTGTCCCAGCAGCAGGTCGCCGCCCAAGTCGGGGTCGACCGCACCTTTATCTCTCGACTCGAGACATTGGGCGAGGTCCGCAAGGGCCGTTCGATGGCCTTGGTCGGGTTTCCAGTCGCCAATAAGGACCAGTTGGCCCAAGTTGCCGCCAGCGAAGGCCTCGATTTCGTGTTCCTGATGACCAACCAGGAGCGATGGCGATACGTCGAGGACCGCAGCGGCGCGGATCTTCTGGCTGAGGTCATGGAGTTGATCAGCCACGTACGCCGGCACGATGCCGTGATCCTCATCGGCTCTGACGAGCGCAACCGCGCGGCGCAGGCACTAATCGACGGGGAGGTCTTCCGGATCGACCTCGGCGCCTCACCGATCATGGCTGACGTCATCGTGGACCCCGAGCGCCTGCGGCGGCTGATTCGCGAGATGCGCCATCCAGCCCAACGGGGGGATAGATCCTATTGAAGACCATTGTCAGTATCAGTTTGGGCTCGTCTGCCCGGGATCACGTGGCGGAGACGGAGATTCTGGGCGAGACATTTCGCATCGAGCGGCGCGGCACGGACGGCGACCTGCAGCGCGCGGTCAGCTTGATTGAGGAGCTTGACGGAAAGGTTGATGCCTTTGGAATGGGCGGCATTGACCTCTATGTACACGCCGGGAAGGACAAACGATACATCATCCGGGACGCCCTGCGCTTAGTCAGGGCAGCCAAGATTACGCCCATGGTGGACGGCGGTGGAGTCAAGGACTCTTGGGAGTACAGGGTGATCGAGGTCCTTCACAATGACTACGGACTCCAGTTTGCCGGCCGCACAGCCCTGGTTGTTCAGGGCGTTTCGCGCTATGGGATGTCGCTGGGTCTACTTAACGCGGGTGCCAAAGTCACCTTCGGCGACTTGGCCTTCACCCTGGGCCTCCCGTGGCCGATCAGGTCCATCGGCACCCTTAACGTGGTGGCATCCATCGTCGCGCCCGTTGTCGCCCGCCTGCCCATCTCCATGCTCTATCCCACTGGTGCCAAACAGGACGTGGACCAGCCCAAGTTCCCCCGCCTCTATGCGGGCAACGAGTTCATCTGCGGTGATTTTCTTTACATCAAGAAGCACATGCCGCTCGACATGAGCGGCAAGACACTCATAACCAACACGGTGACGGCCAAGGACGTTGAGCTGCTTAGATCGCGGGGCGTCGCCTGCCTCATCACCACATCACCCGAGCTCAATGGGCGTTCTTTTGGCGCCAACGTGCTTGATGCCATGGTCGTGGCGATCGCGGGTCGCCCGCCTGATCAGATCAGCGAAGCCGATTACCTGGAGATCATCGAACGAATGGGGCTCAAGCCACGGGTTCAGGATTTGCAGATCTAGGCACCTCTTTTCACTGGACGGGACTAAGAGAGCCGGCAGTTCAGACTGACGCTTTAGAGGCCACTGCGGAAGTGAGGTGGTCAAGCATCAACGCCGAGATACGCAGACTGACACCTGACCAAGCACAAGCTTATGTGCGATTCTTTGATACAACACCACACTCGGACAACAGGGACGACCACAAATGCTACTGCGTGTGCTGGTGCAACGATGACTCTTTTGGTAAGGATTTTTCGTCGCGAGAGACAAGAAGGGACTTGGCCATCCAGTATGTCAAGGGCAGCAACATACAGGGCTATCTTGCCTACTGTGATGATGAGGTTGTGGGATGGTGCAATGCCAACACGAAAGCTGATTGCCTGAAATGCTTGTCCTGGCGGATGTTCATGGATTCCATTCCCACGGAGGAATCCACCCCTGCCACCAAGGTGAAGTCCATATTCTGCTTTGCGATTGCACCGAAGATGCGAAGAGCGGGTCTCGCCAAGCGGCTTTTGGAACGTGTCTGTCAGGATGCGGCTGAAGACGGTTTCGATCTTGTGGAGGCATACCCGAATAAGACATTCACTGATGAAGTTGAGGATTTCATGGGGCCTATGGAAATGTATCGACAGAGCAGCTTTACCGTGTATCACGAAACGGAGCAAAAGCTTGTCATGAGAAGACAGCTAAGATGAACCCAGGATGCGGGGTGCTTGGCTGTTCAAACGTCCAGTTAGAGCGGGTTTCAACCTCCTAGCGCAGCAACCAAACCCCCCGCCGCAGTCGCTTGGGTTCTGTGCGCTCGTCCTTCCGTGAATGCGGCTCGTTGACAGGCCCCAGCATGCTGCGTATAATGTGCGTGCCATAAGCAGGCCAGGTACACAAGGCCGAAACGGCACTGGCGGAGACCACTTAGTGGACATCCGGCAGTGCTTTGCACTAGTAGTTGGAGTTGGCATGAAGGAGCGGGTTGCCCGTGGAGGAAAAACCGATGCTTTTGTCGCCGGAGGGCTACAAGAAGCTTGATCAAGAGCTTGAGTTCCTACGCTCGGTTCGCCGCCGCGAGATTGCCGAGCGCATCAAGCAGGCCAGATCTTTCGGTGACATCTCGGAGAACTCCGAGTACGAGGATGCCAAGAACGAGCAGGCGTTTATCGAAGGGCGGATTCTGACGCTCGAGAAGATCCTGCGCAATGCGCAAGTGCTAAAGGACAACGGAGCTACCGACCGCATTGCCGTCGGTACCAATGTGCACCTCTTGGACCTGGAGTATAATGACGAGGTGCAGTACACCATCGTCGGCTCAGCCGAGGCCGACCCATCGATCAACCGCATCTCCGACGCTTCGCCGGTCGGCAGCGGCCTGATGGGTAAGCAGGTTGGCGACGAGATCAACGTGCGGGTGCCGGCGGGAACCGTCAGATACCGGATTCTCGGAATCTCCTGAGTTTTGGTCCTTAAGCAATGACGGTGGCCGGCGTCCTGTCGGTCGCCTTTTTCTGTTGGCACAGACTCGCTCGATAGCGGCCGTTGGCCGGAGCGTAACGGCCTAGGTCACGCACACGTAGAGGAGCGCTGGTATAGTGGACAAGCCCAACCCCTCTGAGCCCGGCGACCAGAACCCTTTGGATGCCAACGCCTCCGAAACCGGTCAGACACAGCTGCTCCAGATTCGCCGGGACAAGCTTGCCGCCTTGCGGCAGCGCGGTATCGAGCCATTTGGCGGTCGCTACGACCGCACGCACCATGCGCGCGACGTTATCGCGCACTATCCCACCAACGACGGCGACACCGTGCGAGTGGCCGGGCGCCTAATGGCGCAGCGGGTCCACGGCAAAGCCGCATTCATTGATGTGCGCGACCTGTCCGGTCGCGTGCAAGTCTACGGACGCGTGGACGCTTTGGGCGAACAGGGCTACGCTGACTTTCTCGATCTGGACATCGGCGACCTCGTCGGCGTGGAGGGCACGGTTTTCAAATCGCGCCGCGGCGAAATCAGTATTGCCGCCGCTCAAGTCACTTTGCTCGCCAAGTCTCTCCGCCCGTTGCCCGAGAAGTGGCACGGTCTCCGTGACGTGGACCTCAGGTACCGGCAGCGCTACGTCGACTTGATCGTCAACGCCGAGGTCCGCGAGACGTTCCTCAAGCGAAGCGCGATCATCCGCGCCATACGCAGCTATCTCGACCAGCGCGGTTTCATTGAAGTGGAGACGCCGATCCTGCAGACTCTGGCCGGCGGCGGCCATGCCCGGCCCTTCGCGACCCACCACAATGCCCTGGATATGCAGCTTTACCTGCGCATCGCGCTGGAGTTGTTTCACAAGCGGCTGCTCGTGGGAGGGTTTGAGCGCGTTTACGAGGTTGGGCGGTGCTTTCGCAATGAGGGCATCTCCACCAAGCACAATCCGGAGTTCAGTATGCTGGAGCTGTACCAGGCATACGCCGACTACCATGACATGATGGAACTCGTCGAGGGCATGTTCTCCGAGGTGGCGCAGGCCGTGCTGGGCGCCATGGTCTTCGATTACCAAGGGCAGGTCATCGATCTGACGCCTCCCTGGCCGCGCATCCCAATGATGACGGCGATGCGGCAGTACGCCGGGGTCGACTGGGAGCACATGCCTGATGATGAAACCGCGCGTGCCGATGCCAGGCGGCTTGGCCTTGAGATTGACCCGAAGGCCACCGCCGGGGTGATCTTCGACGGAGTCTGGTCCGAGCTGGTCGAACCGCATCTAACGGGACCGGTGTTCATCACCGACTATCCCGTCGAGATTTCGCCCTTGGCCAAGCGGCGCGCGGACGACCCCAGGCTCACCTACCGTTTTGAAGGGTTCATTTGCGGCTTTGAAGTCTGCAATGCCTTCTCCGAGCTCAACGATCCGTTGGATCAGCGGGAGCGCTTTGTGCAGCAGGCCGAGGAGAAGGCTAAGGGCAACGAAGAGGCCCACGTTTACGATGAGGATTTCGTGGTCTCACTCGAGTACGGCATGCCGCCCGCAGGTGGTTTGGGCGCCGGTGTTGACCGGCTCGTGATGCTGCTTACCAACTCCGCGTCCCTGCGCGACGTGATCCTGTTCCCGGTGATGCGGCCGCGCCCTTAGGGCGTGCCGGGTGGGCTGCCGGCGGCTGCACTCCGCCGGGGGCGTGCTTCCGTCAGCGAGGCCGGACTGATTTCCGTTGTGTCCTCGCGGGTCATGTGCTATAGTACGACTTGTGCCGCTCGGCACCCCGTTCCATCAGCGACGGGCCTGCGACCACTACGGCAGCCGGATTACGATCTTCTGGTCGACCGCGCATCGGTGATCGAGGCCAAAGAAACCTCTTGCGCTTTATGTCAAGGGCAGCTATGATGGGCAATGTTGTGCCGTTGAGCCTGGAGGGAGTCATTTGACACCTCTTCGGGGAGAGTGGTACGCTAAGGGTCCGGAACAGTGGTTAGGCGTCCGGGAGTACCTTGAAAACTAAACAGTGAGCGACGGGAGACGGTTTTGTAGTATAGCGTCTTTCGTACTGAAAGCCTGGCGTTTGTCCGGGAGAGATCCTGGTGCAAGCGAAGAGCGAATGAGCGAAGG
>Ga0114946_10000602_pt1 | contig 24309 bp, 37 predicted proteins | sample WalLakDeSediment_FD_88676 | JGI IMG/M metagenome (GOLD analysis project Ga0114946, IMG submission 88676) | Lake sediment microbial communities from Walker lake, Nevada to study Microbial Dark Matter (Phase II) - Walker Lake 11/02/13 Deep Sediment | ecosystem: Environmental > Aquatic >... | reverse complement strand
TCATCACCTACCAGCTGGATTTTTTCACCCATCTTGTCGGTCATTAATTTCCAGCCTTCCCAGTCATCTTCGGCCATACCGTCTTCGATGGAGATGATCGGGTATTTCTTCACCCATTCGGCCCAGTAATCGACCATCTGGGCAGGAGTGAGCTTTTCTCCGGTTGATTTTTTCAGGTGATAGACCTTCTCATCCGGGATATAATATTCTGATGCGGCAGGATCAAGGGCGATATAAATATCCTCTCCCGGTTTGTAACCTGCTTTTTCGATGGCTTCCAGGACGACCTGGATGGCCTCTTCATTGGAGCCGAGGTTGGGTGCAAAACCTCCCTCGTCACCGACATTGGTGGAATAGTTCTTTTTTTTGAGCACCGCTTTCAGGTTATGAAATACTTCAGCGCCCATCCGCAAGGCTGTGCTGAAATCCGGTGCACCCACGGGCATGATCATGAACTCCTGGAAGTCGATGCTGTTGTCGGCATGGGATCCACCGTTGAGGATATTCATCATGGGGATGGGCAACGTATTGGCCTTCACGCCGCCAACATACCGGTAGAGGTATTGTCCGGTTTCCATGGCGCCCGCTTTGGCCACCGCCAGGGATACGCCAAGGATAGCGTTGGCGCCCAGGCGTGCTTTGTTCGGAGTTCCGTCAATTTCTATCATTCGCCGGTCGATCTCCACCTGGTCGGTTACATTGTACCCCAGCAGTTCTTCCTTGATCACGTTGTTCACGTTATGAACGGCTTTCAGGACACCTTTTCCCAGGTATATCTCTTTATTCCCATCGCGCAGTTCCACCGCTTCATGGATACCGGTGGATGCCCCGGAGGGTATGGCGGCCCTGCCGATCACACCGGATTCGGTAAAAACGTCTACTTCAATGGTCGGATTGCCCCTCGAATCGAGGATCTGGCGGGCAATTATCTCAATGATCTGGCTCATGCTTTTTTCCCTTCTTCTTCAGGTTCAGATTCTTCACCGGGCGTTTCATCACCGGATATTTCTTCAGCCTTTGCCAATTCATCAATTATGGCTTCCGGCACTGCTTCGACCTCAGCTACCGGTTCTGCCTGAGCTATATCTTCCGGTGCAACTTCGGTTTCAGCGACTGGTTCTGCTTCAGTTACAGGCTTTTCAGCTACAGGTGCAGCTTTGGGAGCTTCATCGTCTTTTTTCTTCCCGCCGCCTCTTCTGCCTCTGCGGGTTGTCTTTGCTTTTGCTGTTTCCTTTTCACCCAGCAGGTTCACATTGAAGTCGACCAGTTCGATCATGGCCATTTCGGCATTGTCACCCAGGCGCTGACCCAGCTTTAAAATCCTGGTATAACCGCCCGGACGATCGGCCACTTTCATGGAAATCTCCCGGAACAACTCGGTAACAGCCTCTTTGCTTTGCAAATGACTGAACACAACTCTCCTGGAATGGGTTGTATCTTCCTTCGACCTGGTGATGAGCGGTTCCACATATACTCTGAGGGCTTTGGCCTTTGCCAGGGTGGTGGTAATACGCTTGTGTAATATCAGGGAAGTGGCCATATTGGCCAGCATGGATTTCCGGTGAGCGCTCTTCCTGCTCAGGTGATTGAATTTCTTTCCGTGTCTCATCGCAATTATTCCTTATCAAGTTTGTATTTTGCCACATTCATGCCAAACTCGAGGCCTTTTGTCTTCACCAGATCCTCCAGTTCGGTCAGCGACTTCTTACCAAAATTCCTGAATTTCAACAGGTCATTCTTATTAAACTGGACCAGGTCGCCCAGGGTCTCCACATCGGCTGCCTTAAGGCAGTTCAATGCCCGTACCGACAGGTCCATATCCACCAGTTTGGTTTTCAGCAACTGCCTGATATGCAATGAATTTTCGTCGAATTCTTCCGCTACAGCCTTTTCTTCCGAGTCCAGGGTGATCTTCTCATCGGAAAACAGCATGAAATGGTGGATCAGGATCCTGGCCGCTTCTTTCAACGCTTCCTTGGGCATAACAGAACCATCTGTAAAAATTTCGATGGTAAGTTTTTCATAGTCCGTTTTTTGTTCAACCCGGAAATTATCGACCTGAAACTTCACATTTCTGATGGGGGTATGGATGGAATCGATAAAAATTGAATTCAGGTCCGCGTTGAGGTCTTTATTTTCTTCACCTGAGACATAACCGCGCCCTTTTTCAATATTAATCTCCATGGTTAGTTTAACCCCTGGATCGATATGGCAGATTTCGACTTCCGGGTTCAATACCTGGAAGACAGACAAGAACTTATTGATATCGCCGGCCTTAAACACGTCCTGGTCGCTTATGACCACGTTGATCTTTTCGCTGTTTTCCGAATCAATTTGTCGTTTGAATCTGACTTTTTTAAGGTTGAGGATGATTTCAGAGACATCTTCCACGACCCCTTTAATGGTTGAAAACTCGTGTGCTATACCATCTATGCGGATAGAGGTAATGGCAAACCCTTCCAACGAGGATAACAGGATACGTCTGAGTGCATTTCCGATGGTAACGCCAAAACCAGGTTCGAGAGGTCTGAATTCAAACACGCCCTTATAGTCATCGGTCTCAACCATGATGACCTTTTCGGGTTTTTGAAATGCTAATACTGCCATAGTTTTCTGATTATCGTTTGATTAAATAATATCATAAGGTTATTTGGAGTACAACTCGACGATCAGTTGTTCGCGGATATTCTCCGGTATTTCTTCCCGTGTTGGATAATTCATAAATTTACCCTGCTTGTTTTCCTCATCCCAGTCGAGCCAGGAATATTTGTTTGATCTGGAGGCCAGTGAATCGATGATTACTTCGAGTGATTTTGATTTTTCCCTGACACCCACCACATCGCCTTCTTTAAGGGTATAGGAAGGGATATTGACCACATCCCCGTTCACCAGGATATGCCTGTGGGTCACCAGCTGACGTGCGGCACGGCGCGTGGGGGCAATGCCCATCCGGTAGACCACGTTGTCTAACCTGGCTTCAATCAGTTGCAGGAGGACTTCACCGGTGATCCCTTTGCTTTTGGATGCTCGCATGAAGGTTTTGCGGAATTGCCGTTCCAGGATGCCGTAAGTGTATTTGGCTTTTTGTTTTTCCTGAAGCTGCAGGCCATATTCCGATTCTTTTTTTCTGCGACGTGATGTGCCATGCATGCCGGGGGGATATGGTTTTTTATCCAATGCCCGGTCGGGTCCGAAAATCGGTTCCCTGAACTTTCTCGCAATTTTTGATCTGGGGCCTCTGTATCTAGCCATAATATCTGAATAATTAAATTAAATGATCTTCTGTTACACTCTTCTGCGTTTCGGGGGGCGACAACCGTTGTGCGGCAGCGGGGTCACGTCCTGGATTTCGGTTACCTCTATACCGGCGGTATGGATGGTCCGGATGGCCGATTCCCGGCCAGCACCCGGTCCTTTCACGAACACTTTCACTTTCCTGAGACCGAGATCGAAAGCTACTTTTGAGCATTCTTCCGCGGCCATCTGGGCGGCATAAGGTGTATTCTTCTTGGAGCCCCTGAACCCCATCTTTCCCGCCGAAGCCCAGGAGATGACCTGACCGGTGCTGTTGGTCAGGGTAATGATAATATTGTTGAAAGAAGCGTGCACGTATGCCCTTCCCACAGGGTCAACCTTAACGATCCTCTTCTTTGATGCTCTTGTTGATTTAGCCATGTTAATGCAAAATTAATTTTAACCTTTAGGTGCTTTTTTCTTATTAGCTACTGTCTTTTTCTTCCCTTTGCGGGTACGGGCATTGTTCTTGGTGCTTTGCCCCCGGGTGGGAAGCCCGATACGATGGCGGATGCCCCGATAGGTGCCGATATCCATCAATCGCTTGATGTTCATCTGTACCTCCGAGCGCATGGCGCCTTCGACCTTGTAATCGTTATTGATAATGGTCCGGATCTGATTCTGGTCCTCATCGGTCCAGTCCTGAACCTTTTTGTCCCAACTCACACCGGCCTTTTCCAGGATCTTCCGGGCACTGCTTCGCCCGATGCCATAGATATAGGTCAGGCTGACCTCGCCGCGCTTGTTCTTGGGAATATCGACTCCAGCTATTCTAGCCATATCTTTATAATTTTAAATGATTATCCTTGCCTTTGTTTGAACTTAGGGTTCTTTTTATTGATGATGTAAATTCTCCCCTTCCGTCTGACAATCTTGCAGTCGGCTGATCTTTTCTTTACGGATGCTCTGACTTTCATGACAGTCTGTTGTTATTATTTATATCTGTAGGTTATTCTTCCTTTAGTCAAATCATAGGGTGACATTTCCAGCTTCACCTTATCGCCGGGTAATATTTTAATGTAGTGCATTCTCATTTTACCGGAAATATGGGCCGTGATGATGTGCCCGTTTTCCAGTTCAACACGGAACATGGCATTGCCCAACGATTCAATGACCGTTCCATCTTGTTCTATTGCCGCTTGTTTAGCCATTTATTTCAAATTAGTTGAATTCCGCGTTTCACCAGTTCGTCTTCAATAAATTGGAAAGAGGAAAGGGTTTCGGCTTTACCGGGCCTGACTGCAACCGTATGTTCATAATGTGCGGAAGGCATCCTGTCTGCCGTCCGTATCGTCCATCCGTCACTTTCCTGTACGACATTTTTAACGCCGAGGTTTATCATCGGTTCGATAGCCAGCACCATTCCCGCTTTCAATTTGGCGCCGGTTCCCCTTTTTCCGTAATTGGGGATCTCCGGTTTTTCGTGCAGGTGCCGGCCCACACCATGCCCGACAAGGTCTCTGACCACACCATAGCCATATTTCTCCACATGGCACTGAATGGTAAAACCTATGTCACCGACACGCCGGCCGTCTGCAGCCGCTTCGATCCCAAGGCCCAGCGCTTCTTTGGTGCGTTTCATCAGTCCCAGGGTTTCCGGATTCACCTCTCCTACCGGAAAAGTATAGGCGGAATCGCCGTAAAAACCATTTTTGAGCACCCCGCAGTCGACCGATACGATATCGCCATCCTGCAACTCCCTTTCGCCAGGAAAACCGTGGACAACCTGCTCGTTCACTGAAATGCAGAGGGTAAAAGGGAAACCATTGTAACCCTTGAATCCAGGCACTGCCCCGTTATCACGGATAAATGCTTCAGCCAGTTCATCGAGCACGATGGTCTTTATTCCCGGTCCTATCACCCTGGCAACCTCGGCTAATGTTTTTCCAACAAGTAAAGAACTTTCCCTGATCAGTTCTATTTCTTCTTCCGTCTTGAAATAGATCATCACTACATATTGAACGATGAGCGTCCTTTTATTCTACCGGTCTTGGTCAGACCATCATAATGACGCATCAGCAAATGACTTTCAATTTGCTGCAGTGTATCGAGCACCACCCCGACCATAATGAGCAGGGAAGTGCCACCGAAGAACTGGGCAAATTGTGAATTCACGCCGATATTGATCACCAGTGCGGGCATGATAGCCACAAAGCCCAGGAATATCGATCCCGGGAGGGTGATCCTCGACATAACATTATCGATAAATTCCGCTGTCTTCTTCCCCGGTTTGACACCGGGGATAAATCCGCCGTTTTTCTTCATATCCTCTGCCATCTGATTGGGATTGACCGTGATGGCTGTATAGAAATATGTAAACATGATGATCAGGATGAAGTACACCATATTATACCAGAAGCCGTAGGGGTTGGAGAAAGCTGCGGCAAAAGTAGACATGGTTTCTGTATTTGCAAATCCGGCGATGGTGATCGGCAGGAACATGATTGCCTGGGCAAAAATGATGGGCATAACGCCGGCAGCATTGACTTTCAGCGGGATATACTGTCGTACGCCACCATACTGTTTGTTACCGATGACCCTTTTAGCGTATTGCACCGGGATCCTTCGCGTGCCCTGTACCAGGAGAATGGTAGCCAGGATAATAAACACCAGGATGACCAGTTCGATCACGAAGTAAACCAGTCCTCCTCCCTGTTCCTCCATTCTGGAGATGAATTCCGCGGCCAGCGCGAAGGGCAGGCGGGCGATGATCCCAATCATAATGATCAGTGAAATACCGTTTCCGATCCCTTTGTCGGTGATCCTTTCCCCGAGCCACATAACGAACATGGTACCGGTGATCAGGATGACGATAGATGAGAACCAGAAGAAGGTAGAGGGTGAAATAGCGTTTGGGTCAAACGGAGCGATGGCTTCCGGCGGCAGGTTGGCGATAATCACGCCGCGAATATAGGCCGGAGCCTGGAAAGCGGTAATGACAACTGTAAGATACCGCGTGATCTGGTTGATCCTTTTCCGGCCACTTTCGCCTTCTCTTTGCAGTTTTTGAAAATAGGGGATGGCCATTCCCAGCAATTGGATGACGATAGATGCCGAGATATAGGGCATGATACCCAAAGCAAAGATAGAAGCGTTGGAGAATGCTCCTCCGGTAAACATGCTGAGCAAGCCCAGGAGCCCCGTTGATGTCTGGCTTTGCAACTGTGCCAGCATATTCGGGTCAACTCCCGGCAGGACTATATATGAACCAAGTCGATATATAAGAATAATCCCCAGGGTAAACACGATGCGTTTCCGGAGATCTTCTATCTTATATATGTTTCGTATGGTATCGATTAATCTTTTCATCCGTGTGTTAAATTATTGATGCAACACCTCCTTGAGCTTCAATAGCTGATTTGGCTTTTTCCGAGAAGGCATGGGCTTTTACTTCCAGCTTCATGGTTAATTCACCCCGGCCCAGCACTTTGATCAGGTCTTTTTTTCCAACGAGACCGCTGTTTACTAAGATTTCAGGATCAATTGCCGTCAGGTTTTTCAATTCCGCCAGTTTCTGGAGGGTATCGACATTGATCCCACAGTATTCGACCCTGTTCCTGTTTTTAAAGCCCCATTTCGGGACCCTGCGGTGCAGGGGCATCTGGCCGCCTTCAAAGCCGAACCTGCGGCTATAGCCGGAACGTGATTTCGCCCCTTTATGGCCACGGGTTGCAGTGCCACCTTTGCCGGAGCCCTGCCCTCGTCCAATCCTTTTCCTGGTCTTTGTCGACCCTTTTGCCGGTTTAAGATTACTTAAATCCATTGTTAAAATATCTTATTGTTGTTAAATTTCTTCCACTTTCACCAGGTGTTCCACCTTTTTGCACATTCCCAGGATCTGCGGGGTAGCATCCTGTTCGACGCTGTGGCGGATCCTTTTCAGCCCCAGGGCCTCCAGGGTACGTTTCTGGCGTTCGGTTTTTCCGATACCGCTCTTTATCTGGGTGATTTTAATCCTTTTCATATATCGAATCCTCCATCCATTAACCGTTAAAAACTCTGTTCAGGTCAATTCCACGCAATTGGGCTATGGTATTGGCATCGCGCATTTTAGCCAGGGCGTTGATTGTGGCTTTGACCACGCTGTGCGGGTTGGAGGAGCCTTTTGATTTGGCCAGCACATCCTTTATCCCGACGCTTTCAAAAACGGCACGCATGGCGCCACCGGCGATCACGCCGGTACCGGGGGCTGCCGGTTTGATAAACACCTCTGCACCGCTGTAGCGGCCGGTTTGCTCATGTGGCACTGTCCCCTTTTGTACAGGAACCTTTATCAGGTTTTTCTTGGCATCGTCAATTCCTTTGGAAATAGCTGCGGTTACCTCCTTGGCTTTCCCCAGGCCATGTCCGACCACACCATTTTCGTTTCCCACCACAACAATGGCGGAAAAACTGAATGTACGGCCACCTTTCGTCACTTTTGTCACACGCTGGATAGCCACCAGGCGGTCTTTGAACTCGATCTCGCTCGACTTAACTCTTTTTACGTTTGCGTTTGCCATATTCTTTTAAAATTTTAAACCTCCTTCACGGGCTGCTTCAGCCAATGCCTTTATTCTGCCATGGTAAAGATAACCACCGCGATCGAAAACCACTGTTTCCAGTCCATTCTCTATCGCCCTTTCGGCGATCAGCTGACCTACCATTTTGGCTTTTTCCGTCTTGGTGCCTTTTTTATCCAGGATGCCCTTTTCACCGGATGAAGCGGCGGCCAGGGTCTGCCCGGCCTGATCATCGATCAGCTGGGCATAGATCTGCTTGTTGCTCCTGAATACGCTCAGCCGGGGCCTTTCAGGCGTCCCGTTTATAACCTTCCGGATCCTCAGCTTGATCCTGAGGCGGCGGTAATCCTTTTTATTTTTTCTTTTTGCAGTTCTTAAGTTCATTTTGAACCTCCGGATAATTTATTTAGTATTACTTCTCTGCTGCAGCCTTCCCGGCTTTCGACCTGATCACCTCACCGGCAAATCGAATCCCCTTCCCCTTGTAAGGCTCCGGTTTACGAAGAGATCTTATTTTAGCGGCTACCTGTCCGATCAGCTGTTTATCGACGGATGTCAGGGTAATGGTCGGGTTTTTACCACGTACCGTCACTGTTTCCACCTTAATTTCAGGGGGAAGTTCAAAAGCGACATAGTGCGAAAAGCCCAGCGTAAGCTCCAGCAGCTGTCCCGTTGCCTGGGCCTTGTAACCCACGCCCACCAATTCCTGTACCGTTTTGAAACCTTCCGAAACGCCTGTTACCATGTTGGACAGCAATGAGCGGTAAAGACCATGCATGGAGCGATGGTTCTTTTCATCGCTGGGTCTTGAAACCTGGATCTGCCCATCGGTAACCTTCACTGTGATGTCGGGGTGTACCTTCTGCACCAGCTCTCCCAGGGGGCCTTTGACGGTAACGGTGTTATCGTCTGCAATTTTGACCTGGACACCTGCCGGAAGGTCTATCGGTTGTTTTCCTATTCTTGACATTTTTTCTGAATTTTAACTTATCGTGCAAATAACTTCTCCTCCGATGTTGAGCTGTCTGGCTTCTTTATCGGTCATTAATCCCTGTGATGTGGAAATAATAGCGATCCCCAGGCCGTTCAAAACCCTCGGCAGTTTTGCTGAATGAGTATATTTTCTCAGCCCCGGTTTACTGATCCGGGTCAGGTTATTAATCGCGGATTGTTTTGTCACCGGGTGATATTTCAGCGCTATTTTTATAACGGCCGGTTTTTTCGCTTCATCCACCTTATAATTGAGGATATAACCTTTGTCCATGAGGATCCTGGTAATTTCCTTTTTCAAGTTGGAAGCAGGGATTTCCACGAGCCTGTGATTAGCCATCACGGCATTTCTAACGCGGGTCAAATAATCTGCAATCGGGTCTGTCATTGATCTTGCTTTTTTAATAAATTACCAACTCGCTTTTTTTACGCCCGGGATCAGGCCCTGGTTGGCCATTTCCCTGAAATTAATCCTGGATATTCCAAACTGACGGATATATCCTTTGGGCCGGCCGGTCAACTTGCAACGGTTATGCAAACGGATGGGGGAAGCATCCCTGGGGAGCTTCTGCAAGCCCACGTAATCACCGGCTGCCTTCAGCGCGGCGCGTTTGGCCGCGTATCTGTCAACCATCTTCTGGCGTTTGACCTCCCTGGCCTTCATTGATTCTTTTGCCATATCTTGAATGTTTTGATATTTACTTTTTAAAAGGCAATCCAAATTCCCTGAGCAACGCATGGGCCTCTTTGTCGGTCCGTGCTGAGGTTACAAGGGTGATATCCATACCATTGATCTTACTCACTTTATCCAGGTCTATTTCGGTGAAGATGATCTGTTCAGAAACACCGAATGTGTAATTGCCCCTGCCATCGAAAGCTTTGTCGCTGATCCCCCTGAAGTCGCGTACACGGGGAATGGCAACGGAAATAAGCCTGTCGAGAAATTCATACATCATATCTCCGCGCAAGGTTACCCTGACGCCGACGGGCATGTTGCGGCGCAACTTGAAATTGGAGATGTCCTTCTTTGATTTGGTGGCAACGGCACGCTGGCCGGTGATCAGTGACATTTCCTCAATACCGGTGTCGATCAGTTTCTTATCGGCAATGGCATCGCCCAATCCTTGATTAACAGCGATTTTCTTGAGTTTCGGCACCTGCATCAGGTTCTTGTAATTGAACTCCTTCATCAATGCAGGGACAATCTCCTCCTGGTACTTTTGTTTGAGTCGTGGTGTGTATTTCATTACTTTATGACCTCCCCTGACTTTTTGGAATAACGTACTGTTTTATTGGTCTTTTCATCAGTTTTACGGCCAACGCGCGTTGGTGTGCCGCTGCCGTCGATGACTTTCAGGTTGGAAGCATGGATCGGGGCTTCTTTTTCGATGATCCCGCCTTTGGGGTTCTTGCTGGTAGGGCGGGAATGCCTGGAAACCATGTTCACCCCTTCTACCAGGATTTTTTCCTTTTCAGTATCCACCTTCAGGACCCTGCCCTGCTGGCCTTTCGAGTCACCGGCAATCACCATGACCGTATCGCCTTTTCTTATATGCAATTTTCTTTTCATGTCTTTCTTGATATTATAGAACTTCAGGAGCCAATGAAACGATCTTCATATAATTTTTATCTCTCAATTCCCTGGCTACCGGCCCAAAGATACGGGTGCCGATCAATTCACCGGCAGTATTCAACAGTACGCAGGCATTATCGTCGAAACGAATATATGATCCATCATTTCGGCGCATTTCTTTTTTCGTGCGCACCACAACGGCCTTTATGACCGTGCCCTTCTTGATAGTTCCGGAGGGTAATGCATTTTTCACGGTCACGACGATCTTATCGCCGATCCTGGCATACCTTCTGCCGGTACCGCCAAGCACCCGGATGCACAGGACCTCTTTTGCCCCACTGTTATCTGCAACCGTTAGTCTTGATTCTTGCTGTATCATGGTTACTTTGCCTTTTCAATGATTTCTACTAATCTCCAACACTTGTTTTTACTCAGGGGACGGGTTTCCATAATTTTTACCATATCACCAATGCCACATTCATTTTGTTCATCATGGGCGACGAGTTTGGTAGATTTTCGGACAAATTTCCCGTAGATGGGGTGCTTTACCTTGCGTTCGATCCGGACCACGATGGATTTCTCCATTTTATTGCTGACGACCAGACCTACCCTTTCTTTTCTATATTTTCTTTCCATAAGAACCTTACTTATTTATTCCGGCTTCAATTTCCCTTCTTCTTAGTTCGGTTAGCAGGCGTGCTACCGTTCTCTTATATTCTTTCATTTTATGAGGATTATCCAGGGGGGAAACGGCGTGGGCCAGTTTCATCCTGGTGAGCTGTTTTTTCTCTTCTTCCAGTCGCTCTTTGAGCTCTTCGAGGGTCATTTCAACGATTACTTGCTGTTTCATTGCTTTATTATGTTATGTCTTCAACATAGTCTCTTCTGACGACAAATTTAGTACTGACCGGGAGTTTCTGTGCTGCAAGGCGGAGGGCTTCCTTGGCCAGTTCCAATGGGACGCCTTCGACCTCGAACATTATTCTTCCTGGTTTCACGGTAGCAACGAAGTATTCGGGCGCCCCTTTTCCTTTACCCATTCGAACTTCAGCCGGCTTCTTGGTGATGGGTTTATCGGGGAAAATGCGGATCCAGATTTTCCCTTCACGTTTCATACGGCGGGTAACTGCCTGACGGGCAGCTTCAATTTGCCGGCCAGTGATCCAGCATGTTCCCAGCGATTTGATACCGAAGGAACCAAATGCCAGCTGATCTCCCCGGTAGGAATTCCCCCGGGGGATCATTTTTTGCTGTTTCCTGTATTTCGTCTTTTTAGGCTGTAACATGATCTAAAAGATTTCAGTTTAATATTGCATTACGCCAATCTATCTTCTTCTCCTGGGCCCTTTACGTGGCGCCTGTTTCTTCGCGGTTTCGCCCGCCATGGGAACCAGTTCCGGTTTTCCATATATCTCTCCCTTGCAGATCCATACCTTGATACCGATTCTGCCGTATGTGGTATGCGCTTCTGTTTGCGCATAATCGATATCAGCTCTAAGGGTATGCAACGGGGTCCGGCCTTCCTTGTAAAGTTCGTTACGGGCCATTTCAGCACCACCCAAACGGCCTGATATCTGTACCTTGATCCCTTCGGCGCCCATCCGGATCGTCGAGGAAACGGCGGTTTTTATCGCACGCCTGTAAGAAATTCTACCCTCGATCTGCTTGGCAATTGCACCCGCAACGATCACGGCATCCAGTTCCGGCCGTTTGATCTCCGAAATGTTGATCTGGATCTCCTTTTTGGTCAGCTTTTTCAACTCTTCTTTCAGCTTATCCACTTCCTGTCCGCCTTTTCCGATAATAATCCCCGGCCGGGCGGTGAAAATGGTCACCGTGACCAGCTTCAGCGTCCTTTCGATGACGATCTTGGATATTCCGGCTTTTGACAAACGGGCATTGAGGTAATTCCGGATATGCTGATCTTCCACGAGCTTATGGCTGAAATCTTTTCCGCCATACCAGCTGGAATCCCAACCGCGGATAATGCCGAGTCTGAAGCCTATTGGATTTGTCTTTTGTCCCATTCAGTAAAACAATTATATTATAAATTAACTTTCAATATTTTGCACACGACTTCCCAGGGTCAGGGTAACGTGATTGGATCTTTTACGGATACGGTATGCCCGGCCCTGAGGGGCAGGCCTGACCCTTTTCAGCATCCGGCCGCTGTCAACCATGACCGTTTCGATAAACAGGTTGCTGTCTTCCAGCCGAACGCCTTCATTTTTCGCCTGCCAGTTAGCTATCGCTGATAAAAGCAGCTTCCGCATGCGGCCGGCTGCCTGCTGGGGTGAATGTTCAAGGAGGTGCAATGCGATTTCCACATTTTCCCCCCTGATCATATCGGCTACCAGCCGCATCTTCCTGGGGGATGTCGGGCAATTGTTCAATTTTGCGATAAACAGGCTCTTACGGGCCTCTTTGGTCTTTTCTGATCTCAGTCGTTTACGTGCTCCCATGGCATTATTTCTTTACCGTTTACCTTTATCTTTCTGTCCGGCATGACCCCTGAAAATACGGGTCGGCGCGAATTCGCCCAGTTTATGTCCCACCATGTTTTCAGTGATGTAAACCGGGATAAACTTATTTCCGTTATGAACAGCTATGGTCAATCCGACAAAATCGGGTGAGATCATCGATGCGCGGGACCATGTCTTTATCACGGTTTTCTTTTTGTTTTCCACAGCGTCTAAAATCTTATTTTCGAGTTTATAGTGGATATACGGACCTTTCTTTAATGATCGAGCCATTCCTGTATAGTTTTATAATGATTGCTATTTCTTTCTTCTTTCAATGATATACTTGTTCGAAGCTTTAGTGCGCGAACGGGTTTTCTGTCCTTTTGCATATTTGCCTTTCCTGGAGCGGGGATGGCCGCCGGAAGCCTTGCCTTCGCCTCCACCCATTGGGTGGTCAACCGGGTTCATAGCGACACCACGTGTCCTGGGGCGGCGTCCAAGCCAGCGTTTTCTACCAGCTTTTCCGTGACTTTCCAGGCTGTGATCAGTATTGGAAACCATACCGATGGTTACCTTGCAGCTCTGCAGGATCATCCTTGTTTCGCCTGAGGGCAGCTTGATGATGGCATACTTACCGTCGCGTGATAAAAACTGTGCATAACTGCCGGCGCTCCGGGCCATTTTGGCTCCCTCACCGGGGCGCAGTTCAATATTGTGAATGATCGTACCAAACGGCACCTCACTCAGGTAAAGGGTGTTTCCAATGTCGGGTGAAGCGCCTTTGCCCGACTGAACTTGTTGCCCGACCTTCAACCCGTGGGGAGCGATAATATAACGCTTCTCCCCGTCGACATAATTCAGCAATGCGATGCGGGCCGTGCGATTGGGGTCATACTCGATCGATTTGACAGTAGCGAGGACCCCCTCTTTATCCCGTTTCCAGTCAATCACGCGGTAGCGCTGTTTATGGCCCCCGCCGATGTATCGCATGGTTCTTCTGCCCTGGTTGTTCCGGCCCCCGGACCCTTTGATAGGACCCAGCAGGGACTTTTCCGGTCTGTCCGTTGTGACGTCGTCGAACGCGCTGATAATCTTGAAGCGCTGACCCGGAGTTGTCGGTTTGTACTTTTTTAAAGCCATTTATCTAAATATTGCTGTAAAAATCAATTGTTTCACCTTCTGCTAATGTAACGATCGCCTTTTTAAAAGAAGCTGTTTTTCCCAGGATCAAACCAGAACGTGTACCACGGGATTTTAACTTTCCATTGTAATTCATGGTATTGACCTCTTTGACCTCTACTCCATAGAGTTCTTCCACAGCTTTTTTGATCTGTAGCTTGTTTGCATTTTTTCGGACGAAAAAGCCGTACCTGCCAAGCTTTGCACCAGTATCGGTCATCTTTTCCGAAATGATCGGCTTCAGAATGATATCCATGTCCTTCTGCTTAATAGTTATTTACCTAAAATTTCTTCAATGATCGGCACCGAGCTTTCTGCGATCAGCAAATTATTGGCGTTGAGAATGTCATAAGTGTTCAGCATCTCAGCGCGCATAACCTTTACCTTACTGACATTCCGCGACGACAGCACCAGGTTGTTATCGGTACCGGGCATCACCAGTAATGTTTTCTTATCCGACAGGTTGAAATTCGCCAAAAGGGCCGTAAAATTCCTGGTTTTGGCCTCATCGAAACTAAAATCCTCCAGGATGGTGATGCTATTTTCCTTTGCTTTATAAGCAAGGGCGGATTTACGGGCCAGTCTTCTGAGTTTCTTATTGAGTTTGAACTCATAATCCCTGGGGGTTGGGCCAAAAACACGCCCTCCGCCACGGAATATCGGCGATTTGATATCGCCGGCACGGGCGGTGCCAGTCCCTTTTTGCCGTTTTATCTTGCGTGTACTGCCGGAAACTTCGCTGCGCTCCTTGGTTTTGTGCGTCCCCTGGCGTTTATTGGCCATCACCAGTTTTACATCCAGCCATATGGCATGATCGTTCGGGGTAATGCCGAAAATATCGTCACTCAGTGTGACCTTTTTCGCAGTCTTATCCCCACTTATGTTATAAACTTCTAGCTCCATCTTTCAATAATTACATATGAACCATTAGCTCCCGGAACAGCCCCTTTCACCAGGATAAGGTTTTTTTCCGGAATGATTTTCAATACCTGCAGGTTGATCATTTTAACCCTTTGGTTGCCGGTCTGCCCAGCCATCCGCATCCCTTTGGTCACCCGGGAGGGGTAAGATGACGCACCGATCGATCCGGGTGCCCGCAACCGGTTATGCTGGCCATGGGTCGAATCGCCGACGCCCCCGAAGTTATGTCTTTTGATCACTCCCTGGAATCCCTTTCCTTTACTGGTACCCACCACATCAACGAATTCACCTTCAATGAATACATCAACATGCAGCACGTCGCCGAATTTTTTCTGGTGTCCGGATTCAAAGCGTGTGAATTCGCGAAGTATCCGTTTGGGAGTGGCTCCTGCTTTTGCAAAATGCCCCTTCATCGGCTTATTGACGTGCTTATCTTTTTTATCATCATAAGCCAACTGAATGGCATCGTAACCATCAACATCTTTCGTACGGACCTGTGTTACCACACAGGGCCCGGCCTGAATGACCGTACAGGGGATATTCTTCCCGTTGTCGTCATAAATGCTGGTCATTCCTATTTTCTTTCCAATTAATCCTGACATGTCAATCGTTTATTAATCTGTTCTGAGCTTACCTGATCTTACACTTTTATTTCGACCTCAACACCGCTTGGCAGTTCCAGTTTCATCAATGCATCGATGGTTTTGGAGGTTGTGCTGTAGATGTCGAGCAGCCGTTTATAGGTTGACAGCTCAAATTGCTCCCTGGATTTCTTATTCACAAAAGTCGAGCGGTTCACCGTGAAGATCTTCTTATCGGTAGGCAGGGGAATGGGCCCGCTGACCACCGCTCCCGTCATCTTGACGGTTTTGACGATTTTCTCGGCAGATTTGTCGACCAGATTATGATCGTAAGATTTCAGTTTAATGCGAATCTTTTGGCTCACGTGATTGCGATTTTAATTTTTAATAACGTAACCTTTTATTTTATATAAAATACTTTCAACAAGTTCTTTCGGCACTTCCTGGTAGTGAGAAAGCTCCAGGTTAGCCGATGCCCTTCCCGAAGTGATGGTCCTCAGGGAGGTGATATATCCAAAGAGTTCAGACAGGGGTGCGCGGGCATAGATAAGCTGGAACCCAAGCTGGGCCGATACATCATCGATCTGCCCTCTTCTTTTATTGACATCGCTGGTGACATCCCCGACATACTCATCCGGTGTAGTTATCACCAGCTTCATGATGGGCTCAAGCAAAGCGTTTTCGGCCAGCCGGCTGGCATTTCTGAAGGCTTGTGCGGCGGCGATCTCGAAGGCCAGTGCATCGGAATCGACGGGATGGGTAGCCCCGTCAATCAGCATGACTTTCAGGTTTATCAACGGAAAACCCGCCATAATACCATTTAGCATTGCATTTTTAAAACCTTTTTCGATCGCTGCGATAAATTCTTTCGGGAGTGTACCGCCTTTGGTCTGATTGATAAACTGAAGCCCTTTCACACCATCGTCGGCCGGGCCCAGGATCACGGTAAGGTCGGCAAATTTTCCTTTCCCACCGGTTTGTTTTTTATACACTTCCCTGTATTCGATATCAGAAGAAATGGCTTCACGATATGATACCTGGGGTTTGCCCTGGTTCACCTCAATGCCATATTCCCTTTTCAACCTGTCGACGATGATCTCCAGGTGAAGTTCTCCCATCCCTCTCATGATGGTCTGGCCTGTTTCAGGGTCATAAAAAACATTGAAAGTGGGATCTTCCTCTTCCAGTTTTTTCAGTGCCATGTTCAGCCGTTCCAAATCATCCTGGGTTTTAGGTTCAACGGCGACATTGATAACCGGTTCGGGAAAATCTATATTTTCAAGCACGATAGGATGCTGCAGATCGCAAAGGGTATCGCCGGTGCGGATTTCCTTGAATCCGACGGCCACGCCGATATCGCCTGCTTCAATTTTCGCAAGCGGGTTCCGCTTGTTGGCATGCATCTGCAGAATGCGGGCCAGTCTTTCTTTTTTGTTTGTGCTGGCATTAAGCACCACCTTTCCTTCCCCAATCTGCCCGGAGTAAACCCGGAAGAAAGCGATTTTGCCCACGAAAGCGTCGATGGCGATCTTAAATGCCAGGGCGCAGAAAGGGCTGCTTTCATCGGGATTTCTGTTTTCGGTGCGTTGGGTAAAGGGGTTGATTCCTTCGACAGGTGGGACATCCATGGGTGACGGGAGGTACATGACGATGGCGTCGATGAGTTTCTGCACCCCTTTGTTGCGGAAAGAGGAGCCACAGAGAACAGGTACGATACGGCCTTCCAGGGTAGCTTTTCGGATGGTGACGATCATCTCTTTTGGAGTGATCGAGTCATGATCCTCCAGGAATTTTGCAAACAGTTCTTCGCTCTCTTCAGCGGCGCCTTCAATGAGTTTCATCCTGTACTCACTGACCATTTGGGTCATATCCTCCGGTATCTCAGTCTCATTAAATTCCAGTCCATGTGAAGATTCGTCCCAGACATAGGCTTTATTTTGAATGAGATCGACAATGCCGGTAAAGGTATCTTCAGCGCCAATGGGCAGTTGAAGAGGTATGGGATTGGCTTTCAGTTTTCTTTTGATCTGTTCCAGCACACGAAAAAAATCGGCGCCGGAGCGATCCATCTTATTGACGTAAGCGATCCGGGGGATATTGTATTTGGTTGCCTGGCGCCAGACCGTTTCAGATTGCGGCTCGACACCACCTACCGCACAGAAGAGTGCGACAGCGCCATCGAGCACACGCAGGGCGCGCTCGACCTCAACGGTAAAATCAACATGCCCCGGAGTGTCGATGATATTGATCTTATATGGCTCACCGTTTAACTTCCAAAACACGGTAGTGGCAGCGGAAGTGATAGTAATGCCGCGTTCCTGTTCCTGGATCATCCAGTCCATGGTGGCGGTCCCATCGTCCACTTCGCCGATCTTGTAATTGATACCGGTATAGTACAATATACGCTCGGTCGTCGTGGTTTTCCCCGCGTCGATGTGGGCCATGATGCCGATGTTTCTTGTATGTACTAACCGATCAGTCATATTTTTCTTTTCCCAATGGGATCATTAAAACCTGAAATGGGAGAAAGCCTTGTTGGCTTCGGCCATCCGGTGCATATCTTCTTTCTTCTTGAATGCGCTGCCTTCTTCCTTGTAAGCGGCCAGTATTTCGCCGGCCAGTTTTTCCTGCATCGATTTCTCGTGCCGGTTCCGGGCAAACTTGATCATGTTTTTCATACCGATGGACATTTTCCGCTCCGACCTGATTTCTGAAGGGATCTGGAAAGTAGCGCCTCCTACACGGCGGCTTCTGACCTCCACCGCAGGGGTGACATTGGCCAGGGCTTTTTTCCAGACTTCCAGTCCGTCTTCCTTGCTGCGCTGGGAAACTATATCAATCGCCTCGTAAAAAATATCGAAGGCGCTGTTCTTTTTGCCCTGCAACATGATATTGTTGACAAACTTGGTCACCAGTTCATCTCCGAACTTGGGATCAGGAACGATGGTCCTCGATTTTGATTTGCCTTTTCTCATGATCTATATAATAATGTATCGTTATTTCTTAGGTCTTTTGGTTCCGTATTTAGATCTGCGCTGCTGCCTGCCATCGACGCCTGAAGTATCGAGGGCTCCGCGGATGATGTGATAGCGGACACCGGGAAGGTCTTTTACCCTGCCTCCGCGAATGAGCACTATGGAGTGCTCCTGGAGGTTGTGACCTTCTCCGGGGATATAGGAGTTCACCTCTTTACCGTTGGTCAGCCTCACCCTTGCCACTTTACGCATGGCCGAGTTAGGCTTCTTGGGAGTGGTGGTGTAAACCCTTACACAAACCCCGCGTCGCTGCGGACAGGAATCCAAAGCCGGAGATTTGCTCTTATCAATCGTTTTAGCGCGTCCTTTTCTGACAAGCTGTTGAATCGTTGGCATACGAAACTTTTTAAATTATGTTTTTCTTTTCAATTTTTGATACCCTGAATATATTCCGGGGCATCGGTTTTCAATAAATCTTCAGGAAAAATATACAAGGTGGGCTCTATCGAGACCAGGCAGGCCATTGCGGCACTGCCTTGAAACCTTTAGCGTCTCACCTTGTCAGGTTCCCTAAGTCCCTCTGAACAAGTCAGAAGTACTACCCGTAAAAATTCGGGCTGCAAAGGTACAAATTGATTTTAAATTAACAAACATATGACACGAAAAAAATTCAGAAGGTATTTTCTTGCCTGATATTGAACTGGCGAAGTAAACAATGTAAATTTGCAGGCAAAGGAGCAGTGAATTAATCTGGAAGAAAATAACCAATGGCGCTGAAAGAAAAATATCTTTCCTCAGAAAACCTCCGGAGTGAAGCTTTTCACATGATGGAGGAGTTGTTACAGGATATGAAACCAATCCGGGAGTGGAGGGCTGACATATCCTCCACGGTGTTGCTTGTCATTGATCTCCAACGTTTTTTTCTTGAACCTGAAAATCATGCATTTATACCCTCAGCAGAGGCCATACTTGGGAATATCCGACAGCTTGCCGGCTTTTTCCGGAAACATGGCCGGCCGGTCATCTTTACCCGTCACCTGAATGACGATGATAATGCCGGGAGCATGGCCTACTGGTGGAGTGAGCTGATAAGGGAAAACACCCGGGAATCGGAACTGATCGGCGACATAAAGCAGGAAGGCGATATTGTCGTGATAAAAAGTCAGTTCGATGCTTTTCACAATACCGACTTGCAGGATATTCTGCTTTCGCGGAATGTGGTTTACCCGGTGATCTGCGGCGTAATGACCAATCTCTGCTGTGAAACCACGATCCGGTCGGCTTTCGTAAGGGGATTCCGTCCCGTAATGCCGATCGACGCCACGGCGGCGAATAACCGGGAATACCATCTGGCGACTTTCCGCAATCTTTGCTATGGCTTCATGCCCCTGCTGACCACGGCGGAAGTCATTCAAACTTCACAGTAATGACCGACTCACAGGTGATCATCATCGGTTTCGGCCCCGCCGGCCTGGCCTGCGCCATCCAGCTCACCCGCATGGGACTCCATCCGCTGGTGATTGAAAAAGCAAAACCGGGCGGAATGCTGTTCAATGCCAACCGGGTGGAGAATTACCCGGGTTTCCCGGGCGGAATTAAGGGGGAGGAACTGACACGGCTTTTCAAAAAACAGGCTTCAACATTCAACATCAACCGGATCCGGGATGAAATAACGGATGTGCGTCACGATGGAAGCCGTTTTGAGCTGAAAGGAAGAAAAGATGCTTATAAGTCTGATATCCTGGTCATTGCCACCGGGACCGCGCCGGTAATTCCTGAGGAATGTCCTCCTTTTCTGATCCAACAGGGATTGATCCACGCGGATATTTCCAGCCTCAGGAAAGTCAGTGGCAAAACCATTGGCATTATCGGTGCCGGTGACGCGGCCTTTGATTATGCCGTCAGTCTGGCAGAAAACAATAATACGGTTCATATTTTCAACAGGAGCGACCGGGTCAGGGCGCTGGGATTATTGCAGGAGAGGGCGAAAGCCATGGGCGGGATAAAATATTTTGAGTATTACCGGGCGATGGAACTGACAGAGGCGCTGGGAGGTAAGCTCAGGGCGGTTTTCGGACATTATGAACAGAGCCATCCGTTTTTGCTGGAGTATCTTATTTTTGCCACCGGAAGGATCCCGGCGCTGAACTTCGTGAACCAGGCATTTATGCGTAAAATGAAGGTCCTGGAACAGCATAAACAGCTTTACCTGATCGGCGACGTCCGGAATGAAAACGTCCGCCAGGTATCAGTGGCAGTTGGCGACGGGGTCCGCGCCGCCATGGAGATCATGCAATATGAAAGTCATCAGCAGGACGGAAAACAGTAACATCGCAACCGTTTATATCGCGCAGAAGAACGCGGGGCGGATGGTGGAGTTCGTGGAATCAACACAGCCCCCATTGACAGTTAATGATAAATGGGTGATCATAGTATCCACCCTCTTCGGCTGCCCTGTGGATTGTTCATTCTGCGACGCCGGCGGAAAATACAAGGGCCGGCTCACGGCAGAAGAAATCCTTTTTCAGATTGAGTATCCCGTTCTGCAGCGGTTCCCTGACCGCAATATCGATACAGGCAAATTCAAAATCCAGTTTTCACGGATGGGAGAGCCGTCGTATAACCCGGCCGTGCTGGAGGTATTGAAAATATTACCGGAAAAGTTCCGCTGGAAATCCTTCATACCATCCTTATCCTCGATCGCACCGGCCGGAACGGAAAATTTCTTTGAAGAATTGCTAGAAGTAAAACAAAGCTTTTACCCCGACAGCTTCCAGCTACAGTTCTCCATTCACTCCACTTCACCGGAACAAAGAGACCGGTGGATTCCAGTAAGAAAATGGAGCTTTGATCAGATCTCTGCCTATGGTCAGCGGTTTTATCAGCCGGGTGGGAAGAAGATCACACTGAACTTTGCGGTGTCAAAAGAAAGTGTGATTGAGGAAAATGTGTTGCTCCGCTATTTTTCCCCGGAGATGTTCCTGATCAAGCTCACACCGGTCAATCCAACCTATAAAGCCCTGCAAAACAACATTGTATCCGGGATTTCACCTGATGTGCAAGCGGAATTTGACCTGATGCCAATGCTTCAATCGGCCGGCTACGAGGTTATACTCAGCATGGGCGAATATGAAGAAAACCGGATCGGAAGCAATTGCGGGCAGTATCTGCAAACCTACCTGAACGCGTGTGAGAAATTGCCGGGATCGTATAGCTACGGGTTGATGTAGCGAAGTAGCGAAGTAGCGAAGTAGCGAAGTAGCGATGTAACGAAGTAACGATGTAGCGAAGTAACGATGTAACGAAGTAACGAAGTAACGAGGTGAAGGAAGAAAGAAAAAAGTTGTTCGTTCTAAAAAAATTTTCATTTGTTACTTAATCCTGAGATAAATATACATAATGTTTTATGCAATTTTGGATTCTATGACTTTGTCAAAACATAAATCTCTTATACTATTAAAAGGAATTATTTTTGCTTTTGTTTGCATGTTATGCTTCTTATCTTCAGCCAGTTTAAACTCCCAAACCATCCTTGTTTCCGGAAACATTGACTCAAATACGGTATGGAGCGCCGATACGGTGAAGGTGATTGGCGACCTGTACATTTCACAAAATGTTTTGCTCACAATATTACCTGGTACTTATATTGAATTTCAAGGTTATTACAAGATGGATGTAGCCGGTAGATTAAAAGCAATCGGGGCATTGTCGGATAGCATCGTTTTCACTTCTTTTGACACAACCGGATTTTGGGCCGATACCTTATCAGTAGCAGGTGGTTGGGCAGGAATCCGGTTCCAAAATAGTTCATCAGAACCTGACACAGCGATGTTTGAATTCTGCAGAATTGAATATGCAAAGAAATTTGATGAATATGGAGGAGATATCAATGGAGGTGCAATAAAGGCAGAAAATTACAGCATGTTGATAATCAGGAATTGTGTACTTAAGAGTAATATGGTGATATGTTTTGAAACCGGCATAGATGGGCCTGCGGGTGGGGCTGTATACTGTAAAGATGTGAACACCGTCACCATCGAAAAGAATGAATTTTCATGGAATCGTTCGTTTGATAATGGTGGAGCAATTCACATCGGACAAGACTGCCAGACTTACATTGGTCATAATATTTTTCACCATAACAGGGCCATACAATACAGATGGTCCCCTCCCTGGCTGGTTGTCAGCGGACAGGGCGCTGCCATCGGGACAACTGATGATCTCGGTTTTAGTCCGACAATTTGCGATAACTACTGCTTCAATAATGAAAGTGTCAATGGAATTATCTATACAAGCAACCGGCAAGGTTTGATCTACAACAATGTCATTTGTAATAATGCCGGGGCTGGCATTATGGATGGGCATCAATTGTCAGCAACCAGGATGTTTAATAATACGGTAATCAATAATACCACTTTCGATGGCGGAATCCTGATTTTTTCCAGGGCCATTATTTACAACAACATTTGCTGGGGGAATGAGCGCTATCCTGGTCAGGTTCAGGACCAGATCAATGTTTCAGAAGCTTACCCGGGTTATCAGCTTTTTAACAACTGTGTGGAATATGGTAATGGAGGCGCCAATTCAATCAGTGATTATCCTGAATTTATTGACCCGACAGAAGGTTCCGGCTTAGCCTTTGATGGTTCCACCGCTGATTGGTCGTTAAAGGATGAATCACCATGCATCAACCAGGGAACTGCCGATACAACAGGATTATTCATCCCGGAATATGATATTGCAGGTAATCCAAGGATTTATGGCGATGCGATTGAAATGGGCGCATTTGAAAACCAAAATGTGATCACTGAGATTGATGCATCCGAATTCCCGTTAAACAATATCTCTGTATTTCCAAACCCGGGAAAATCAGTGATAAATATTGCATCTTCTCAAGAAGCTGTATTTGTGCTTTCAACGATTAGCGGGACTATAATTATTGAAAAGCAATTTCAAACCGGTACAAATACTATAGACGTTGAGTCACTTGTGCCCGGATTTTATCTCTATCGGATTCTAAGTAAGAATAAATCAGTAATTCATAGTGGTAAATGGATAAAGATACCTGCTTATTAAGTAAAGCCTGGAGAAATCTGGTCGGATTGAACAGCATATGCATCTGAACAAAAAACAGGCCTGCATTAATCGTCCAAATTTAATAGATGCGTACCGGAAATCCTGAAAATCGAAATTGTCTCCCCTTCGCCACCTCGATACTTCGTTACATCGCTACTTCGCTACATTATTACGCCTGGCAGTTTGAACCAGCCGGTAAAAAATCGCCACCAGTTGGTTGCATTCATCCAGCAGACTATCAATTTTTACCATATTTGATACCGTGCCGGTCCCTTTCATCAGTTTCAGGTTCACATGCGTTTCCCGCAGTTCTTTCAGGACAATGCTGTTTTTATGCACAAAATCCTTTTTCGATTCAGCGGCTTGCGCTTCACCGTAGTTCAACGCCGCGCTGGTACCCGACCGCAGGATCTGCCCAGAAAGATGCTGCCCCAGGTAATCGCGGTTAGCTTCGCCGCACGCCTCCGCCAGCCCGATCGCAAACGAGATCAGCCGGTCTTCAAGTTCTTTTCTCATAAAGTCTATTTTATTGCTTTATCCGGAAAAAAGCACAAATATACCCGTTGGTGTTGATAAAAAGTTTTTCATGTAACGAAGTAGCGAAGTAGCGAAGTAGCGAAGTAGCGATGTAGCGAAGTAACGAGTTAACGAAGGGAAGGAAGAAGGATCAAGTACTTCAATACTTCAATACATCGCTACATCGCTACTTCGCTACTTCGCTACTTCGCTACTTCGCTACTTGAAAACAACTATTTT
>Ga0114946_10000601_pt1 | contig 24377 bp, 17 predicted proteins | sample WalLakDeSediment_FD_88676 | JGI IMG/M metagenome (GOLD analysis project Ga0114946, IMG submission 88676) | Lake sediment microbial communities from Walker lake, Nevada to study Microbial Dark Matter (Phase II) - Walker Lake 11/02/13 Deep Sediment | ecosystem: Environmental > Aquatic >... | reverse complement strand
TCGCCGTGCGCCAGGCGGTCCTCGATCGTCGACCGCAGGGTCTGCGGGAAGCGTCGGTACAGCTCCGTCATGCGCTCGCCCATCGGTGCATCGAGCACCACCCGCGCTCGCGGGATCGCGTGCCTCGCCTCGAGGGCCTGCAAGGTGTTCAGCACGGCCTGCGTGCGCTCGAGGGCGAACGTCGGGATCAGCACGTTGCCGCCGCGCTCCAGCGTGCGGCCGACCACCGTGCCGAACGCGCGCGCCGTCGCCTCCCAGCTCCGATGGCGGGCGTCGGCGTAGGTCGCCTCGATCAGCAGGGCGTCGGTGGGCGGCGGCGGCTCCGGCGGCGGGTGCAGCGGCCCGTCGGCGTCACCGAGGTCGCCCGACACGAGGACGCGCCCGTCGGGGCCGTCGAGCGCGAGCCAGGCGGCGCCGAGCACGTGTCCGGCGCGCCCCAGCGTGCCGCGCACCCCGCGGCAGACGGTGAAGCGGCGGTGGAAGGGGACGGCGCGACCCCGTGCGAGGACGGCCTCGAGGTCGTTCTCGGTGTACGGCGGCCGGGCCGCGTCGCCCGGGAACCCGGCCCGGCGCGTGCGCCGCCGAGCGCGGGCGTGATCCTCCGCCTGGATGCGCGCGGCGTCGCGCAGGACGACCTCCGTGACCGCGAGCGTCGCGGCGGTCGCGAACACGGGGCCGCGAAAGCCGTCGGCCCACAGGCGGGGGAGCCGGCCGACGTGGTCGAGGTGCCCGTGGGTCAGCACGACGGCGTCGATCGAGCGCGGGTCGAACGGCCACGGTGCCCGGTTCGCCGCCTCCTCGTCCGGTCCCTGGAACAGGCCGGCGTCCACGAGGACGCGGGCGTCGTCGGTGGCGAGGAGGTGGGCGCTGCCGGTGACCCCCTCGCAGCCGCCGGCGCTGCACAGCGTCCAGCCGCTGACACTCCCGGATCCGGGCGCCGTGTGGACGCTCTCGGAGGATCGGGTGGGTGGGGTGATCGCCATGCCCGCAGCTACGCCGGCGGCGCGCGTCGTGGGCCGCTCTCCGCCCGCTCCAGGCAGGCGAGGTAGAAGCCGTCGAGGCCCTCGTCGCTCGGCAGCAGCCACACGCCGACCGGCGCGGCCACGGCCGGCAGCGGCACGGTCGGGGCGACGGCGCGCCACGCGGGGTGCCCGGCGAGGAAGGCCGTGACCACATCTGGGCCCTCCTCGAGGCCCAGGGCGCAGACCGCGTACACCAGCGTGCCGCCCGGCCGGACCCGCTCCGCGACCGCCGCGAGCATCGCGCGCTGTCGCGCCGCGGCCCGGCTCGCATCGTCCGGCGTCCAGCGCAGCTTGATCTCCGGATGCCCGCGCAGGGTGCCGGTGCCGGTGCAGGGGGCGTCGAGCAGCGCCGCGTCGACGGTCGGGACGCCGGGCATGGGCAGGGAGGCGTCGAGGACGTGGTGGCGCGCACTCAGCCCCAGGCGCGCGAGGTTGCGCCGCCCCACCTCGCTGCGTCGCGCGTCGACTTCGACGGCCTCGACGGCGGCGCCGGCGGCGGCCAGCTGCGCCGCCTTGACGCCGTGGCCCGACCCGACGTCGAGCACCCGCCGGCCGGCGACGTCGCCCAGCGCGCTCACCACGGCGGCCGAACTCGGGTTCTGCGGCTGGATCGCCCCCCGGCGAAACGCGGCGAGCGCGCCCAGGGGGCGGCCGGGCCGCAACGCCCAGGAGCCGGGCAGGGGGCCCGGGCGCGCCTCGGCGCCCTCGGCGCGCAGCAGCTCCAGAGCGTCGTCGCGGTAGACGGTCACCCACAGCGGCTCCGGTTGCAGCATGGCGCGCGCCGCATCCGCGGCGCGCGGACCGAGACCGACCACGAGGTGTTCCCAGAGCGGCCCAGGTAGGCCGACGCCCGCCGGCGGGCCGCCGGCATCCCGGAGATCGACGCGCCGGAGCACGGCGTTCACCAGCCCGGCCAGGCGCGCCGCCGGACCCGGGAGCCGCTTGACCTCCTCGACCCAGGCGTGGACCGCTGCGTGGGCCGGCGTGCCGCGCACGAGGCGCTCGAAAGCGCCCGCGCGCAGCGCGTCGAGCACGACGGTGGGCAGGGCCGCCGCGTCCTCGAGGCGGGCGTTCAGCGCGGCGTCGAGCGCCGGGAGCCAGCGCAGCGTGCCGTAGGCGACGTCCGTGATCATGGCGCGGTCCGGTCCCGGGCCGACGTCGCGCAGCGCTTCGGTCAGGGCGGCGCTGGCCGCCGCATCGCGACGCTGAACGGCATCGAGGACGAGCAGGACCCGGTCGCGGCTTCCGGCCGCGGCGCGGCCGGCGGGCGCCGCGTCGCGGCTGGCATCCGCCGACGCGCTGCCCGGCGCGGCCTTGCGCCGGCTCACGCCCCGTCGAGGGGCGGCTCGACCTCGGATTCCGGTGCGCCGGTCTCGTCTTCGGGGGGCTCGGCCAGCGCTTCCTCCCTGGTGACGGCGCGAACGTCGAAGCGTATCGCCGTGCGCTCCTCGTCGTGCAGCTCGAGCTTGACGAACCCGGGCGCCACCACGAGGTCGAGCGCGTCCTGCTCGAGGTACGAGCGCGCGATCGCGAGGGACTTGACGGCCTGGTTGACGGCGTGGGGGCCGATCGCCTGCATCTCGACCGCGCCGTCGAGGCGCAGGAGCGCAGCGATCGCACCGGCCACGGCGTTGGGTCGGGACTGCGCGGACACACGCAGGGTGGGCATGCGGACCTCCGAGCTAGGGTGAAGGAGGCGGCGAAGTCGGCGGCCAGGACGGAGCAGAATGCTTCGGCGGTCGGTTGACACCCAGGATAGCACCCCGTATACTCCGCGGCGATGATCGCGTCGCCCACCGCCCACATCGCCGCCCTGCGGCTACCCACGGAGGGGTAACGGGATCACCGCTCGCGGTCGACCACCTGGACCCCGTCACGGTCATGGACCTGGCGGGGTCTTCTCGTAGGGTGCACACGGTACGGAGCAGCGTCCGACGAGCTCGCGCGCAGGACGCACTGGAGGAGATCATGCAACGAGGTAACGGGTGAACGGGGCCGCGGCCGTGCTCAAGGCGCTCGAACGGCAGGGCGTGACCACGGTGTTCGGTCACCCCGGCGGCGCCATCATGCCGATCTACGACGCGCTCTACGACTCGCCGATCCAGCACGTCCTGGTGCGCCACGAGCAGGCGGGCGCCCACGCCGCCGACGCCTACTACCGGGCGAGCGGCCGCGTAGGCGTGTGCTTCGCGACCTCGGGTCCCGGCGCCACCAACCTGGTCACCGGGTTGGCGACCGCCTACATGGACTCATCCGCGGTCGTCGCCGTGACCGGCAACGTGCCGCTCTCGCTGATCGGCACCGACGCGTTCCAGGAGGCCGACGTCACCGGCGTCACCCTGCCGGTCACCAAGCACAACTACCTGGTCAAGGACGTCCGCGACCTGCCCCGCATCCTTGCCGAGGCCTTTCACATCGCCCGTAGCGGCCGCCCGGGGCCCGTCCTGGTCGACGTGCCGAAGGACATCCAGCAGGCGGCCTTCGAGGGCGACTTCGACGTCGAGATCGACCTCCCGGGCTACCGCCCGACCGTCGTCGGCAACGCTCGGCAGATCCGGCGCGCGGCCGAGGCGATCGAGGCGGCCGAGCGACCGGTGCTGATGGTGGGGGGCGGCGCCCAGGTGGCCGCCGACGAGATCGAGGCGTTCACGCGGCTCACCGGGATCCCCGTCATCACCACCCTCATGGGCATCGGCGCGTACCCCGGCGGCGCGCCCCAGTCGCTCGGCATGCCCGGTATGCACGGCACCGTGACGGCCAACCGTGCGATCAGCCATTGCGACCTGATCGTCGGCGCCGGCCTGCGCTTCGACGATCGCGTGACCGGCAAGCTCAGCCGCTTCGCGCCCAACGCCACGATCGTCCACATCGACATCGACCCGGCCGAGATCTCGAAGCTGGTCAAGGCGCACGTCCCCGTCGTCGGCGACCTGCGCGACGTCCTGCCGCGCCTCACCGAGCTGCTCGGGCCGCTCGAGCTCGGCGACTGGTGGAAGCAGCTCGACGCCTGGAAGGCGAGCTACCCGGAGCGCTACAAGACCGACAAGCCGCTGGTGTCGCAGGAGGTCATCGCGCTGTTGGCGAAGGAGACGGGCGGCGACTGCATCGTCACCACCGAGGTCGGGCAGCACCAGATGTTCGCGGCCCGGCTCTTCCCGACCAACCGGCCGCGCACATGGATCAGCTCCGGCGGCCTGGGCACCATGGGATTCGGGCTCCCCGCGGCGATCGGCGCGGCCTTCGCGCGGCCAGGCGAGACCGTCGTCTGCGTCGCCGGCGACGGCAGCATCCAGATGAACATCCAGGAGCTGGCCACCGTCTACAAGCACCAGCTGCCGATCGTCATCGCGATCACCAACAACGGCATGCTCGGCATGGTGCGCCAGTGGCAGGAGATGTTCCACGCGCAGCGCTACTCCGAGGTGTACCTGGCGGACTCGAACCCGGACTTCGCCAAGCTGGCCGAGGCCTACGGCATCGACGGCTACAACGTCTTCGACCGCGAGACGGCCGCGAAGCTGGTGCCCGAGGTGCTGGGGCGCAAGAAGCCGGCGTTGATCAACTTCGTGGTGTACGAGTCCGAGAAGGTCTTCCCGATGGTGCCCGCGGGCGCCGGCGTCGACGAGATGATCATCGGCGACCAGGAGGCCGACGAGGCCGAGGGGGTGCCCGCGTGAGCGTCCGGCGGCACGTCATGTCCGTCACGGTGCGCGACCAGCCAGGCGTGTTGGTGCGCATCGCCGCCCTCTTCGCCCGCCGCGCCTACAACATCGAGTCGCTGTCGGTGGCCCAGACCCACGAGCCCGGTCTCAGCCGCACCACCTTCGTGGTCTCCGGCGAGGACGCTCACATCGAGCAGATGCAGAAGCAGCTGCAGAAGTTGATCGACGTCATCAAGGTGATCGACCACTCCGAGGGGCCGTACGTCGACCGCGAGCTCATGCTCATCAAGGTCGCCGTCCGCAACCCCGACGACCGCGTCGAGATGCGCCAGATCGCCCAGGACTTCCGCGCCCGCATCATCGACGTCGCGCGCGACGCGCTGGTGTTCGAGGTCACCGGCGATGAGGCCAAGACCGACGCCTTCATCCAGCAGATGCGTACCTTCGGCGTGCTCGACCTGATCCGCACCGGTCGGGTGGCGCTCCCCCGGACCGCCTCGCGTCATGCCGCCAATGGCGGCACCGCCACCGGAGGTGGCGCTGGTACCGACGACCGTCCCGCAACACGTTCGCGCGCCGCCTGACGCGCACCTAGGAGAAACCCCGATGGCCACGATCTACTACGACGACGACGCCCACCTCGCCCACCTCGACGGCCAGACGATCGCCGTGATCGGCTACGGCTCACAGGGCCACGCGCATGCGCTGAACGCTAAGGACAGCGGCTTGGACGTGGTCGTGGGCCTGCGGCCCGGGTCCGCCTCGTGGGCCGAGGCCGAGGCCGCCGGGCTGCGCGTGCTCGATGTCGACGAGGCCGCAGCGGCCGGCGACCTGGTGATGATCCTGCTGCCGGACGAGGTGCAGGGGGCGGTCTACCGCGAGCGCATCGCCCCGCACCTCCGGCCAGGCAACGCCCTGCTCTTCGCCCACGGCTTCAACGTGCACTTCCACCAGGTGGTCGCCCCCGAGGGGGTCGACGTGTTCATGGTCGCACCCAAGGGCCCCGGGCACCTGGTGCGGCGCACGTTCGCGGAGGGGGGCGGCGTGCCCTGCCTGCTGGCCGTCCACCAGGACGCCACCGGCACGGCGATGCAGCGTGGGTTGGCGTACGCCAAGGCGATCGGCGGCACCCGCGGCGGCGTGCTCCTCACGAGCTTCCAGGAGGAGACGGAGACCGACCTGTTCGGTGAGCAGGCCGTGCTCTGCGGCGGCGTGACGGCACTCATGCAGGCGGGCTTCGAGACGCTGGTCGAGGCCGGCTACCAGCCCGAGATCGCCTACTTCGAGTGCGTGCACGAGATGAAGCTGATCGTCGACCTGATCTACGAGGGCGGCTTCGAACGCATGCGTTACTCCGTCTCGAACACGGCGGAGTACGGCGACTACGTCACCGGACCGAAGATGGTCACCGATGAGACCAGGGCCGCGATGCGTGGCGTCCTGCGCGACATCCAGCAGGGCGTGTTCGCCCGCGACTTCCTGCTCGAGAACCAGGTCGGCCAGCCGCGCCTCAAGGCCCAGCGCGCCGCGACCACCGCCTCCCAGGTCGCCGAGGTCGGCGCACGCCTGCGCAAGATGATGCCGTTCATCGCGGGCAAGGGCAAGTGAGCGCGCTCGGTGCTGGGGCGGGGCGACGGCTAGGCCGGCCGGGCTGACGACGTCGGCCCGGCAGACGCTTGCGACGACCCGCACCCGCACCGGTCACGACCGGACCTCCCCGGAGGCACCCCGCATGTCCCACATCCGCATCTTCGACACCACCCTGCGCGACGGCGAGCAGACGCCCGGCGTCGCCCTGAACACGGCGCAGAAGATCGAGATCGCCAGGCAGTTGGCGCGGCTGAACGTCGACGTCATCGAGGCCGGCTTCCCGATCACGAGCGCCGGCGACTTCGAGGCGGTGCAGCGCATCGCTCGTGAGGTGCGCGGCCCCATCGTGTGTGCGCTCGCGCGCACGGCCGCGGCCGACATCGAACGAGCCGGGCAGGCGATCGAGCCCGCCGAGGCCGGGCGCATCCACGTCTTCACCTCGGGCTCGAGGATCCACCTCGAGCACATGCTGCGCAAGACCGAGGACGAGGTCGTCGCCGCGACGATCGAGAGCGTGCGCTACGCGCGCGAGTTCACCGACGACGTCCAGTTCTCGGCGCAGGACTGCACCCGCAGCGAGTTCGACTTCCTCGTCCGCCTCTACCGGGCCGCCATCGAGGCCGGCGCGACCACCCTCAACGTGCCCGACACCGTGGGTTACGGCATGCCGGACGAGTACGGCGGCCTCGTCCGGGCGCTGATCGCTGCCCTGCCGAGCGCCCCCGGGCTGCACTACTCCACCCACTGCCACGACGACCTCGGCCTGGCGGTCGCCAACTCGCTCGCCGCCGTTGGCGCCGGCGCCACCCAGATCGAGTGCACCCTCAACGGCATCGGTGAGCGCGCCGGCAACGCCTCGCTCGAGGAGGTCGTGATGGCGCTGGAGACGCGCAAGGACTTCTGGGGCCATCGGACGCGGATCGACACCCGAGAGCTCTACCGCGCGTCGCGCATGGTCAGCATGTTCACGGGCGTGTCGGTCTCGCCGAACAAGGCGGTCGTCGGCGACAACGCCTTCGCCCACGAGTCGGGCATCCATCAGGACGGCGTGATCAAGGCCGTCGAGACCTACGAGATCATGTCGGCCGAGACCGTCGGCCGGGACGCGGGCGTGCTGGTGATGGGCAAGCACTCCGGCCGGCGGGCGTTCCGCAAGACGCTGGGTGACCTCGGCTACGAGGGGCTCGACGACGAGACCGTCAACGCCCTCTTCCGCCAGTTCAAGGACCTGTGCGACCGCAAGCAGAGCGTCACCAGCGACGACATCCGGGCCCTGGTCGACAGCGAGACCGCCCGGGTCGCCGAGACCTACGTCCTCGAGGCCGTGCAGTTCCAGTCGGGTACCCGCATGACGCCGGTCGCCACCGTCAGGCTCGTCAGCGACGCGGGGACGATGGAGGAGGCCGCGACCGGCGACGGGCCCGTCGACGCCGTCTACCACGCCCTGGAGCGGATCGCCCAGGTGCCGCTGGTGCTGGAGAGCTACGAGATCCGCAGCGTCGGCAGCGGCAAGGACGCCCTCGGCGAGGTGACGGTGCGCATGGTCTCCGACGGGCGCACCGTACACGGCCGCGGGCTTTCGACGGACGTGGTCGAGGCCTCGGCTCGCGCCTACGTCGACGTGCTCAACAAGCTCGCGGCGGGCGTGGGCCGTGAGCGGAACCCCGTCGCCACACCGTGACCGCGGTGGGCGGGAGCCTGGCGGGCGCACGGGTGGAGATCTACGACACCACCCTGCGGGACGGGACCCAGGGCGAGGGCGTGAGCTTCACCAGCGACGACAAGGTCGCGGTCGCCTTACGGCTCGACGCCTTCGGCATCGACCTGATCGAGGGTGGCTGGCCCGGCTCGAACCCGAAGGACGTCGACTTCTTCGCGCGCATGCGCGACGTGCCGCTGCTGCGCGCCCGGCTGACGGCCTTCGGATCGACGCGCCGGAAGGGCATCGCGCCGGAGGACGACGCCAACCTGGCGGCGCTGCTGGCCGCCGCCACGCCCGTCGTCACCCTGTTCGGTAAATCGTGGCCACTGCACGTGCGCGAGGCGCTCGGCGCCAGCCTCGACGAGAACCTCGCGATGATCGCCGATTCGGTCGCCTACGCGCGCGCCGCGGGTCGCGAGGTCGTCTACGACGCGGAGCACTACTTCGACGGCTGGCGCGCCGACGCGGCGTACGCGCTGGCGACGCTGGAGGCCGCGGTCGCGGCGGGCGCGACCACGGTGGTCTTGTGCGACACGAACGGAGGTTCGCTCCCGGACGTCGTCACGGAGGGGACGCGCGCGGCCGTGCGCGCGCTGGCCGCCGCGCCCAGCGGCCGGGGCGTGCGGCTGGGCATCCACCCGCACGACGACGCCGGCCTCGCCGTCGCCAACGCCCTGGCGAGCGTGCAGGCGGGATCCCGGCAGGTGCAGGGGACGGTCAACGGGTACGGCGAGCGCTGTGGGAACGTCGACCTGGTCACCGTCCTGGCGAACCTCGTGCTCAAGCTCGGGGCGGACCAGCCGCAGCCGCTCGCCGACCTGCTCGCCCTGTCGCGCTACGTCGACGATCGCGCCAACCTCGAGCCGAACGTCCGGCGACCGTACGTCGGCGACGCGGCCTTCGCCCACAAGGGCGGCATCCACGTCTCTGCCGTCAACCGGCGGCCAGATACCTACGAGCACGTCGCGCCCGAGGCGGTCGGCAACCAGCGGCGGGTGCTCCTCTCCGACCTCTCCGGCCGCGCGAACGTGGTCGCCGTCGGCGAGGGCGCCGGCAGCCAGGTGGGCGGCAGCGACGGGGCCGCGGCGCTCGTAGCGCGCATGAAGGAGCTGGAGCACCTCGGCTACGCGTTCGAGGGCGCCGAGGCGTCGTTCCGGCTGCTGGCGCGCCGCATGCGCGGTGAGCACCGGCCGTTCTTCGACCTCCACGGCTACTCGGTGTTCATCGACAAGCGCGTCGGCGACGGGGCGCCGCGCTGCGAGGCGTCCGTCCGCCTGTCCGTCGGTGGCGAGGCGGCGCACACGGCGGCCGGCGGCGACGGCCCGGTCAACGCCCTCGACCGGGCGCTGCGCAAGGCCCTGCTGCCCTTCTACCCGACGCTCTCCGAGCTGCGCCTGGTCGACTACAAGGTGCGCGTGTTGCACGGGCCGTCGACCGGCACGGCAAGCGTGGTGCGGGTGCACGTCGAGACGACCGACGGACGCACGTCGTGGGGGACGGTCGGCGCGCACAGCAACATCATCGACGCGTCGTACGAGGCGCTGCTCGACGCAATCGAGTCGAAGCTGCTGGCCGACGGGGTGTCGGCGTCGGCGCCTGGGGCCGTGCTGGCGAGCGCGTAGGCGCCCGACGGATCCGCCGTCCCGCTGCATCGCCTTCGAAGGCTATGCATGCTTCCTCGCCTTCGGGTCGCTGCCCCAATTGGATCTGCGCTTCGGGAACGTGTCTTCGGTGCGGCCCCCCTTGCGGTGGTTGCGTCCTGGAGCGGCCTACGGCCGAGTCGTCGCGTTGACACCCCGGTGCGGCGGTTGCTACACTTCGCGCCACGGCCGGGGCCTCCTGCCTCCCGGCGCATGAGGTTACCGTCGCGGGCGTGTCCGCCGCCTTGGGCGGAAGCGCACCCGCAGCCCGAGCCACCCCACCACGCTGCCGTGGGGGACCGAACGTGCGGTCCCGCCCGCGAAAGGACCGCATGCCCGAGTACTCCGACATCCGTCGATCGGCCTGGCCCGCTGAGCGCGATGCGTGCGGCGTCGGCTTCATCGCCGCCCTCGAGGGCGGCCCGCGCCGAGGGGTGCTCGACCACGCGCTCGCGGCCCTGCGCAACCTCGCCCATCGAGGAGCGGTGTCGGCCGATGGGCGCACCGGTGACGGCGCCGGCATCCTCACGCAGATCCCGTACGCGCTCTTCCGCCGCGAGCTCGCCGCCCAAGGTGTCTCCTTCGGCGACGACCACGACCTCGGGGTCGGCTCCTTCTTCGTTGCCAACGACGCGCCGGTCGACGAGATCTACGGCGTGATCGACGACGAGATCGCGGCCAGCGCGCTCACCGAGCTCGCCTGGCGCGATCCGCCGATCGACGACGGCGCCCTCGGCGAGCAGGCCCGGGCGCGGCGGCCGATCATGCGGCAGGTCCTCGTCGCCCGGCCGGCGGGGCTCGACGACCTCGGCTACGAGCGCCTGCTGTACCTGACCCGCAAGCGCATCGAGCGCCGCCTGCGGGCCAGTGGTCTGGGTCGCGCCTACGTGCCGTCGTTCTCGAGCCGCACGATCGTCTACAAGGGGCTGATGGTCGGCGACGCCCTCGCGACGTTCTACCGCGACCTGGCGGATCCCGATTACGCGACGGCGATCGCCATCTTCCACGAGCGCTACTCGACGAACACGCTGCCGCGCTGGTCGCTGGCGCAGCCGTTCCGCTTCCTGGGACACAACGGCGAGATCAACACGCTGCAAGGGAACGTCAACTTCATGCGCTCGCGGGAACCCGTGCTGGAGAGCCGGGCGTTCGGCGACGCGATCTTCGACGTCCTGCCGGTCATCGAGCCCGAGGGCTCGGACTCCGCCGCGCTCGACAACGCGTTCGAACTGCTCACGCTCGCCGGTCGCGACCCCCTCCACGCGCTGGCCATGCTCGTGCCCGAGGCGTTCGAGCACGACGACGCGATGGACGCCGAGCTGCGCGGGTTCTACGAGTACCACGCCACCCTGATGGAGCCCTGGGACGGTCCCGCCGCGCTCGCCGTCTCCGACGGCCGCTTCGCGATCGCCTCGCTCGACCGCAACGGGCTGCGCCCACAGCGCTACCTGATCACCGACGACGGTCTGGTGGTCGTCGGGTCGGAGGCCGGCATGGTGCCGCTCGCCGACCGCACGGTGGTCGAGCGCGGCCGCCTGGGGCCGGGCTCGGTCCTGGCGGTCGACGTCGAGCGCGGTGAGCTGTTGCGTAACGCCGACGTCAAGCGCCGACTGGCGCGCCAGGCGCCCTACCGCGCGTGGGTCGACCGCCACCTGGTCGTGGCGCGTCCCCGCGCGAGCACCGCGGGCGCGGACGCGGCGATGCCGCCGGAGGCGCGCCGGTGGCGCGGCGAGGCGCTCGTCCGCGCGCAGAAGCTCTTCGGCTACGGCAGCGAGGACATCGACCGCATCATCGGTCCCATGGCGACGGGCGCCGACGTCCCGGTCGGCTCGATGGGCGACGACACCCCGCTGGCCGTCCTCTCGGCGCAGCCGCAGCCGCTCTACCGCTACTTCAAGCAGCGCTTCGCGCAGGTGACCAACCCGCCGATCGACCCGCTGCGCGAGCGGAGCGTCATGTCGCTGCACACCGTCCTCGGGCCCCGGGGACCGCTGCTCGACGAGGCACCCACGTCGTCGGCGGTGCTCCGCTTCGACGGCCCCGTGATCGACGAGGCCCAGTACGGTTGGTTGCTCGGGCAGGCGTCGTTCCGGCCGGCCGTGTTGTCGGCGAGGTGGCGGGTCGAGGACGGGCCCGAGGGGATGGAGACGGCGCTCGAGGCGCTGTGCGACGACGCCGTGACGGCCGTCGAGGAGGGGCACGGCATCGTGGTGGTGTCCGACCGGGGGGCCGACGAGGCGCACGCCCCCATCCCGATGCTGCTCGCCGTCTCGGCCGTCCACCAGCGCCTGCTGCGCGTGGGCCGACGCACGCGGACCGCGCTCGTCGCCGACACGGGCGAGGCGCGCGAGGACCACCACGTGGCCTGCCTCATCGGCTTCGGCGCAGCGCTGGTGCACCCCTACCTGGCGCTGGCGACGGCGCGTGAATTCGCTCAAGCGGGTGAGGTCGCGGCAGCGGGCGGCGATGCGTCGGTCGCCGCGGCAGCCGCCGACCGCTACCTCACAGCCGTCGAGAAGGGGCTCCTCAAGACGATGTCGAAGATGGGCATCTCGGCGGTCTCGAGCTACCGCGGGGCGCAGATCTTCGAGATGATCGGGGTCGCGGGTGACGTCGTCGACCGCTACTTCAGTGGGACGCCGTGGCGCATCGGCGGCGCCGGCCTCGAGGCGTTCGCGAGCGACGCCCTGCGCTGTCACGCCGAGGCCTTCGGCGAGGATCCGGTCCTGCGCGACCGCGGCATCTACCGCTTCCGTAAGGCCGGCGAGTACCACGCGCTGCATCCGCTTGTCTTCAAGTCGCTGCACAAGGCCGTCCGCACCGCCGACGCCGACGCCTACGCCGAGTACGTGCGACAGGTCGACCAGCGGCCCCCCACGACGCTGCGCGACCTGCTCGAGCCGGTCGCGCTGGGACCGGCGGTGCCCCTCGACGAGGTCGAGCCGGTCGACGCCATCGTCCGGCGCTTCTCGACGCAGGCGATGAGCCACGGCGCCGTGTCGCGCGAGGTGCACGAGACCCTTGCGGTGGCCATGAACCGGCTCGGGGCCAAGAGCAACTCGGGCGAGGGCGGCGAGGACGACGCGCGCTACGCTCCGTACGAGCGGGACATGCCCGAGCTGGGACACGGCGGCTGGTACCCCCGGGCGGGCGACCTCGCGAACAGCTCGATCAAGCAGGTCGCGTCCGGCCGCTTCGGGGTGACGGCCGCCTACCTGGCGTCCGCCAGCGAGATCGAGATCAAGATGGCGCAGGGTTCCAAGCCCGGCGAGGGCGGCCAGATCCCGGGGCACAAGGTCGACGACGAGATCGCGCGCATCCGGCGCAGCGTCCCGGGCGTCACGCTGATCTCCCCGCCGCCGCACCACGACATCTACTCCATCGAGGACCTCTCGCAGCTGATCTACGACCTCAAACGCGTCAACCCCCGGGCCCGCGTCGGCGTCAAGCTGGTGTCGACGACCGGCGTCGGGACGATCGCGGCGGGGGTGGCGAAGGGGTACGCCGACAACGTCCAGGTATCCGGCAACGACGGCGGGACGGGCGCGTCACCGCTCGCCTCGATCAAGCACGTGGGCCTGCCATGGGAGCTCGGCCTGGCGGAGACGCAGCAGGTGCTGGTGGCCAACGGCCTGCGCGGTCGCGTCACGCTGCGCGTCGACGGTGGGTTGAAGACCGGCAGGGACGTCGTCATCGCCGCCCTGTTGGGCGCCGATGCCTACGGCTTCGGAACGGCCGCGCTGGTGGCGGCGGGCTGCGCCATGATCCGCCAGTGCCACCTCAACACCTGCCCCGTGGGCGTCGCGACCCAGCGTCCGGACCTGCGCGCGAAGTACCCCGGCGAGCCCGAGCACGTCGTGCGCTTCATGCTGTACGTGGCCCAGCAGGTCCGCATGCTGCTGGCGGACCTCGGCGCCCGGTCGCTCGACGAGATCGTCGGCCGCGTCGACCTGCTGCGCGCCCGCGAGGTCGCGACCCCCAAGGTGGCGCGGCTCGACCTGGGCGAGCTGCTTCGCCGGCCGGCTGCCGTGGCTTCCGGGGGCGAGCCGTCGCTGCGGGCGAGCGGCATCCTCGTGCGCAACGATCGGCCAGGCGACGAGCCGCTCGACGAGCAGTTCCTGCGCGACGTCGCGCCGGCTCTGGCGCGCGCCGAGCCCGTGTCGCGCGGCTACGCGGTCTCCAACCGCGACCGCTCGCTCGGCGCGCGCGTCGCGGGCGAGGTCGCGCGCCGCTTCGGCGAACCGGGGCTTCCGCCGGGGTCGATCCGCTTGCGGATGCGCGGCGCCGCCGGACAGAGCTTCGGTGCCTTCACGGTCGCCGGGATGGAGCTGACGCTCGTCGGCGAGGCGCAAGACTACGTCGGCAAGGGCATGAGCGGCGGCGAGCTGGTGCTGCGGCCGCCGTCCGGCGACCCGCTCCCGAGCGAGCGCAGCGTCATCCTCGGGAACACGGCGCTGTACGGCGCGACCGGTGGCGCGCTGTTCGCCGCCGGTCAGGCGGGCGAGCGCTTCGCGGTGCGTAACTCGGGCGCGGTCGCCGTGGTGGAGGGCTGTGGCGATCATGGCGCGGAGTACATGACCGGCGGCGTGATCGTGGTGGTCGGGCGGGTCGGCCGCAACTTCGGCGCGGGCATGTCCGGCGGCGTCGCGTTCGTGCTCGATCCCGAGGGCACGGTGTCGCGGCGCATCAACCGGGGGAGCGTGGTCGTCGGCGATCTCGCTGCCGACGACGCCGATTGGATCGAGCGGCTGCTGCGGCGCCACGTCGCCGTCACGGGTTCGCGCCACGCGGCCGAACTCCTCGCTGCCGGCGGGCTGGCGCGGGCCGGGTTCGTGCGGGTGGCTCCGGCGACGGACCCGGCGGTGCCGGTGGACGTGCGCCAGGCGGCGCTGCTGCAGGCCGACGCGGCCTTGCGTGGCGCGGCCGCGCCGCTGGTCATCCCAGGCAGGTGAGGGTGCCGTCGAGGGCGGCGACGATGACGGCGTCGCCGAGCGGCAGCGCGCTGGCCTGGACCGCCGAGGGCGCCACGCGATGGCGCCCCAACTCGCGCCCGCTGCGCGCCTCGAAGGCCAGCAACTCGCCGCCCTCGGTGACGACGTACAGGGTGCCGCCCGCGAGCACGGGTGAGGCCGTCACCGGATGCGCCAGCGGGCGCGACCAGACGTCGTCACCGGAGCGCAGCGCCAGCGCATGCAGCTGGTCGCCCCAGGAGGCGACGAACACGTGGCGGCCGGCGACCGCGGGCGCACCCCAGCACTCGCCCTCGAGGTCGTAGGTCCAGACGACCTCATGGCGCTGGACGTCGAACGCGTGGAGTTCGCCGGCGCGCGTGGGCACGAGCAGCAGGCGATCGACCGCGACGGTGGGGGCGACCATCGCGCCCACGTCGACCTTGAACCGCGCGCGCCCGTCCGCCAGATCGAGCGCGTGGAGCCAGCCGTCCTCGCTGCCGACGAAAGCGAGCGTGCCCAGAACGGTCGGCGGCGTCGTCGCCGGTGCGCTCAGCTCGGCTCGCCAGCGCACCGCGCCGGGCGCCTGCCCCCAGCGCTCCAGCGAGCCATCGCGCCGGGCGACCAGGACGTCGTGGGCAAGGGCGGTGAGTCCGACGGCCTCGACGTCGCGGGCCGTCCAGGCGCGCGCCCCGCTCGGCCACGCGATCGCCGACAGCGAGCCGTCCCGGGTGGTGACCCAGACCCGGTCACCGTGCACGAGTGGGGGAGACGTCACCTCGTCGTCGAGCTCGAGGGTCGCCTGGATCTCGCCGTCCGCCGGCCGGATGACGGCGAGCGCGTCACTCCGTTGGCCGACGAGCAGGAAGCCGTCGGCCGCCGCCAAGCCCGCGGGCCACTGGGGCCCCTCGGTCAGGCGGACCTGCCACCGCGGCGTCAGCTGGCCCGGGTCGGCCACGGCCGTCGGGTAGCTTCCCCGGCGTCCGGCCCCACCGTGCGGGCGGTGCGTCGCGCGGGCCAGGCCGTCTTCTCGCAGCGCCCGCAGCGCGTCGGCGACGGCGGCGGCGGAGGCGGGTCGGTCCTCGGGGCGCTTGGCCAGCATGCGCTCGAGCAGGGCCGAGAGGCCGCTGGGCACGCCTGGGTGCACCTCCGACGCGGGCCTCGGGGTGTGGTAGACGTGCTGGTACATGATCGCCTGGTCGTTCTCGGCGTCGAAGGGCGCCTCGCCCGTCACGGTCCGGTAGAGGACGGCGCCGAAGGCGTAGAGGTCGGTCGCCGCGCCGGTCGCGTCGCCGGTCGCCTGCTCGGGCGCCATGTACTGCGGGGTCCCCAGGGTCGACCCAGTCCGCGTCAGCTGCCGCGAAGTCTCGGTGAGTTGCACCAGGCCGAAGTCCATGACCTTCGGGCGCCCGCCCTCGCCGAGGAGGATGTTGCGCGGCGTGAGGTCGCGGTGAACCATCCCGAGCCGGTGCACGTAGGCGAGCGCCTCCGCGACCAGGACGGCGCCGTCGAGCAGCGCCAGGAACGGCTCGACGTCGTCGGCGACGGGACCGAGCTCGGTGAACGGACCGCCCTCGACCAGTTCCATGGCGAAGTAGACGTGCTCGCCCTCGCCCAGGTCGTAGATGGACACGATCGCGGGGTGGTTGAGCCGACTCAACGCGCGGATCTCGCGCCGGAAGCGGTCGGCGTCGGTCTCGGTCAGGTGGGGCCGGAGCACTTTGAGGGCGACGATGCGCTCCAGGCGGCGGTCCTGGGCGCGAAACACGTGACCCATGCCGCCCTGCCCGAGGGGGCCGAGCACGTCGTAGCGGCCGTCGATCACGTCACCCGGGCGGAACACGGGTCAGTGGTCGTCGAGGGCCTGGAGCAACTCCGGGTCGAGCTGGCCGTCCTCCACCGCGCGGTTGAGCATCGCGATGCCCAGCCGCACGACCTCGGACTTGGACACCAGGCGCTCGGGGTTCGAGAGGTGGTAGGCGGTCTTGGTCAGCAGCGAGTCCTGTTCCTCGCTGATCACCACCTGCAGACGCTTGCTCTTCTCCCGCTTCGGCACGTCGACCTCCAGGTCGTTCGCGGTCCGCCGGGGACCGGGTATGATGCACATCATAGCATCATCGGTACCAGACGCATCCGGTTGACCCGACTGATGATGCGGGCTACACTCAAGTTACACATGGTGCCCAGGAGAGTCCCGACGGGGCCACGGCGCCGGGAGGAGGCGTACCCATGACGATGCGCAGCGCGTTGGAGATCGTGGGCGCCGGGCCCCTGGCCGGCGACGTCCAGGTCCATGCGGCGAAGAACTCCGCGCTCTACCTGATCCTCGCCAGCCTGCTGAGCGACGAGCCCGTGGTCATCGAGGGGGTGCCGAAGCTCTCGGACGTGCTCGTTGGCCTCGAGATCCTCGAACACACCGGCGTGCAGGTCGCCTGGGACGGACCGGACGTCCACCTCCACGCCCACCGCGTCCGCGACACCAGCGCGCCGTACCGGCTGGTCAGCAAGATGCGTGCGAGCTTCGTCGTCATGGGCGCCCTGCTCGGCCGCGCCGGAGAGGCGCGCATCTCGATGCCCGGCGGCTGCGCCTTCGGGCCGAGGCCCGTCGATCGCCACATCAAGGCCTTCGCGGCGCTCGGCGTCGAGGTCTCGGACGACAACGGCGACTTCGTCGCCCGGCGCCATGGGCCACTCACGGGCCGCGTCGTGTTCGAGGCGCCCACGGTCGGCGGCACGCAGAACGTCCTCCTGGCGACGGCACTGGGCGACGGCATGGCCGAGATCGAGAACGCCGCCCTCGAGCCGGAGATCGCGGACCTCGCCGAGCTGCTCAACCGCATGGGCGCGCGTATCGAGGGCGCCGGGACGCCGTTCATCCGGGTCCACGGGGTCGACCGCCTGTCCGGGACGCGCTTCCGGCCGATCCCCGATCGGATCGAGGCCGGCACCTTCATGCTGGCCGCCGCGGCCACCCGGGGCGACGTCACCCTGCGCGGCATCCGACCCGACCACCTCGTCGCCGTGCGCGAGAAGCTGACCGAGGCCGGCGTGCGGATCGTCGACGTGGCCCGCGACGCGTGGCGCGTCGACGCGACCGGCGAGCTCGCGGCCGTGGACGTGACCGCGGTCGAGTACCCCGGCATCCCCACCGACCTGCAGGCGCCCTTCGGGGCCTTCCTGGCGACGGTGCCCGGCGTGTCGGTCGTCCGCGACCGCGTCTACCCGGACCGCTTCACGCACGTCGCGGAGCTGCAACGCATGGGCGCCCGCATGGAGTTGACCGAGCGCACGCTGGTCGTGCGCGGGGGTCCGCTGGTGGGGGCCGAGGTCCATGCGGCCGACCTGCGCGCCGGCGGGGCGTTGGCCGTGGCCGGCCTGGCGGCGGAGGGGACCACCCGGGTCCTCGGGGTCGAGTCGATCGATCGGGGTTACGAACGCTTCGCCGAGCGGCTGTCGTCGCTCGGTGCGTCGGTCGCGCGCGTCGAGCTGCCCTCGGGGTCGCCGTCCGTGGCGGCCCCGTCGTCGCCGCCGTCCGAGCGGGTCGCGGGCGGCGTCGCGGCCGGCTGACCTTCCTCGGACCGCGCCTCTGCGGCGGCATCGCCGGCGGCCGGGAGCGTCGGCGTCGCGTCGCCGGCCGGCGGCGCGCTCAGTTCGGCGTCGGTGATCAGGACGTCGTCGCCATCGCCCGACGGCACGGCGGACGGGGCCACCTCCTCCGACCTCGTTGGTTCCTCCTCGGATGGCGGCCGGCTCCGCCACCACAGGCCGCCCGAGGCGAGGCCGAGGCCCATCGCCATCAGCGCCCACCAATACCAGCGCGTGGCGCCACGGCTCCCCTCCGCCGTGGACGCGTCGCGCACGAGCGCGCCGGCGTCACGCACCTGCTCCCAGACGTCCATCCCGCCGGGCAGGACGTCGATCACCGGCGGCCCGCCTGCCTCGCTCGCGAACGCCCACGGCGAGGCTGCGGGTGACAGCGGACGCCAACCGTCCGGCGAGAAGGGGTCGTAGACCCCACTGATGGCGTAGACCCGGGCGTCACCAGGCCGCTCCGTCGGCCACGCGATGCGGACCACGCGACCGTCCAGCACGGCGGGTAGCGACCTCGGTGGCAGGAGGCCGCGACCATCGACCGTCGCCTCCCACCACCAGACGCCGTCGCCGGTGATGCGCACCGCATGGCGCCAACCGTCTCCATCGGGCATCCGCAGGCCGGAGCCGGGGAGCAGCGTCGCCGCGCCGCCACCGCCGTCGTCGACGTACACCTCGACGATCGGCTGGCGGAGGCCGAGGGGACCCGTCCCGGCGGCATCCACGGCCGCCAGTTCGACCTCCAGCCACACCCTGGCGGCATCGGGCTCGACCCAGCGGATCGCCACCAGGTCGTACCAGGCGACGTCCGCATAGGCGGGTGACGTCGGCGCCAGTAGCCCGGGCGGCACCCCGAGCTCGGGCGGGTCGTCGCTCACCTGGGCCGAGGCGAGGCCGAGCAGGAGGCACGCCACGAGCGCGGTCCACGTCCCCCAGCCGCGCGACCCCGCGACGGATACCGGCCGCATCACCTGCCCCCCCGCTCCGTCCACCAGGTCACCAGGCCTCGCGCCAGTGCCGCTGCATCGTGCTGTGCGTGCGGGGCGGGCCCGAGCAGCGGCCAGGCGACGAACTCCACGCCGGCCGCGCGGAAGCGGTCCGGATCGACCGCCACGACCTCGGCGCCCTCGGCGCGGTACGCGGCGACGCGCCCGGCATCGAGCGGCGTCGCGTTGACGACCACCAGGTCGGGGCGCCGACCCACGTGCCGCTCGATGGCGTCGACGTGGTCCCAGGCGTCGAACCCGTCGGTCTCGCCGGCCTCCGTCATGATGTTGATCACCTGGACGAGCGTGGCGGGCGAGCCGCGGAGCGCGGCGCCGACCGCGGGCACCACGATCGGCGGCAGGGTGCTGGTGAACACGCTGCCGGGCCCCAACACGACCAGGTCCGCGTCCGCCAGCGCCGTGACCACCTCGGGCAGGGCCTCGGGGGCGTCCGGGCTCAGCGTGACGCGCGCGGCCGGACCCGGGTGCGCGGCCAGGGTGCTCTCGCCCTCGACCACGCTGCCGTCGGCCTTGACCACCCGCAGCGTCACCGCCTGAGCGGTGGCCGGCCAGACGGCCCCATTGAGGTCGAGCAGGCGCTGCATCACCCGCAGGGCATCACCGAAGTCGCCCTCCACCTCGCTCAGGGTCGTGATGAGGAGGTTGCCGAAGGTGTGGCCCTCGAGCGCCTCCCCCCGCGTGAAGCGGTACTGCAGCAGGCGCCCGAGCGAGGCCTCGTCCACCGAGAGGGCGGCGAGACAGTCGCTCAGGTCGCCCGGCGCAGGCATCCCGAAGGCGGCACGCAGCCTGCCCGAAGAGCCGCCATCGTCGCTGACGGCGACGACGGCCGTGAGGTTCGACGTGTGCTCGCGCAGGCCGCGGAGCAGGAGGCTCAGGCCGGTGCCGCCGCCGATCGCCACGATCCGGGGACCGCGGGCGAGCGTCAGGCGGCGGTGGAGGAGCTGCGCCGCCTCCTGGGGTCGGTCGAGCCAGTTCGAGAGCAGCGAGCGGTTGAGGCGACCGATCGCGGCCACGGTGAAGGCGACGCCGAGCGCGACCAGCGCGCCCGCCGCCCATCCGCCGGCGCGCGCCCACCGTTCGCCGACCAGCAGGTCCTCGATCGGCGCGGCCAAGGCTTCGCGTTGGTCGCCCAGCAGCCACAGCGTGAAGCCGATCGTACCGACGATGGCGACGGAGGCACCGAGGACGGCCCACGTGACGTGCCGCTTCACGCCCATGCCCGGGACGAGCCAGTAGCGCCAGGAGCCCCTGGCGCGCGCTCCGTGGGCCATGGGCGGCACGCGCCTCACGGTGCCGTCGCCAGCCCACACGCGACGATCGCGTCGCCCTGATCGACGATGGCGACGTCCCCGATCGACGCCATGAGGCGACCGGGGCAGAGGGCACCCCACAGGGCGTGGCGCACGATGTCCTGACCCGCGAGGGTGGCGGCGCGCACGACGCTCCCACTGAGGCCGGTCGTGCCGGTCTCTGGCGCGACCGCCTCCGGCGCCGGCGCGACCGCCTGCCACAGGCGCCAACCCGAGCCGTCGTAACGGAGGTAGGCGGCGTGGCCGGCGACCTCGACCCGGAAGGTCGGCTGCTCGTCGGCTCGCGACACCAGCGCCCAATCCGCCGGCTTGCGGAAGCCGACGTCGACCGCCACGCAGGGAACGCCCGTCGGCAGCGCGTCCAGCGGCAGCGCGACCGCCTCCGAGGTGACGCCAGCCCGCAGCAGACCCGCCCACCGCTCGGCCGTCTCGCGGTCGAAGCAGCCGACCCTGACGCGCACGTACTGCAGACCGTCGAGCATGGTGAACCCCGTGTACGCGGCGAGCCCCAGGTCGCCGAGCCGGGCCACCTCCGCGTTCGCCTCGCGGAGGTCCCGCAGGGCCACCGTCTGGACGGTCCACGCCGCCTGCGCCGAGGCCGCGCCGCCCCAGGCTAGCCACCCGGCCAGCAGGACCGCCGTCCACCCGCGGATCACGTCGCCGTCTCCTCGTTACGCGCCCCATGCTGCACTTGCGCGGCGCGCTCCACCAGCGCGGCGCGCTCTTCAAGCGCGGCCCGCTCTACGAGCGACGCGCGCTCTACAAGCGCGGCGAAGTTCGCCAACAGCCGCAGCCCCACGCGCTGGCTCTTCTCGGGATGGAACTGGGTCGCGTGCACCGGGCCGCTCGAGAGCGCGCTGAGGAAGCGCGTCGGTCCGTGCTCGGTCCAGGCACCACCGCGCACGCCGGACGCGGCCGGATCCGCCTCGTCGAAGGCCACCAGGTACGAGTGCGCGAAGTAGGCGTGATCGCCGTCCGCGACGCCCGCCAGCAGGGGTGAGTCGCCCCACGGTCGCAGGGCGTTCCAGCCCATGTGCGGCACGCTGACGTCCGCGGCCGGGAAGCGCACCACGCGGCCGCGCAGGAGGCCGAGGCCCGCGACCCCGGGCGCCTCGTCGGAACCCTCCATGAGCAGCTGCAACCCGACACAGATCCCCAGGAAGGGCCTCCCCTCGGCAAGGTGACGCCGCACGACGCCCTCGAAGCCGCTGGCCTCGAAGGCGGCCATCACCTGGCCGAAGTGCCCCTGCCCGGGCAGCACCAGGGCGTCGGCCTCGGCCGCTGCCGCGGGATCGCGGGTCCGGAAGGCGGGGACGCCGGCGGCGGCCAGGGCCTTGGCGACGCTGTGCAGGTTGCCGGCGCCGTAGTCGATCAGTGCGACGCGCATCGCATCACAACGTCCCTTTGGTCGACGGCAGCGCGTCACCGGTGACGCGGGTCGCCTCGTACAGCGCCCTGGCGAACGCCTTCATCACGGCCTCGCAACCGTGGTGTGGGTCGCCAGTCGCGAGCCAACGGACGTGGATGGTGGCGCGCGCGTGGTTCGCGAAGCCGCGCAGGAACTCGCGCAGGTGGTAGGTCGTGAAACCGCCCACGTCGCCCGGCACCGCCGCGGGGTCGAAGGCGAGGAACGGGCGGCCCGAAAGGTCGACCACCACGTGCGCCAGCGTCTCGTCCATGGGGACGAACGCGTCCGCGTAGCGCTCGATCCCCAGCGCATCGCCCAGCGCGCTGCGCCACGCCTGGCCGAGCGTGATGCCGACGTCCTCGGCGAGGTGGTGGACGTCGATGTGCAGGTCGCCCTCGGCGACGATCTCCAGGCCGAGCCGTCCGTGGCGGACGAGCTGCTCGAGGAGGTGGTCGAGGAACCCGTGACCGGTCGCCGGTGTGCCGCGACCGCCGCCGTCCAGGTCGAGGTTCACGCGCACGTCGGTCTCGCGCGTGACGCGATGGATCTCGGATCGACGTTCAGGCATGCGGCTCCCCGTTCACCCGCGTCAGCGCGTCCCACGCCCGCAGGAAGGCGTCGTTCTCGTCCGGCCGGCCGACGGTCACGCGAAGCGCGCCGGCCAGGCCGGGAAGGTGGTCCTGACGCCGCACGAGCACACCGTGCTGCAAGAGCCCGCGGTGGGTCGCGGCAGCGTCGGCCACGCTCAGCAGGATGAAGTTGGTCACGCTCGGCACGAAGCGCACGCCCCGGTCGCGCAGCTCGGCGGCCAGCCGCTCGCGCTCCGCGACCGTCGCGCGCACGCGCTCGTCGATCAAGTGGGGCGCGTCCAGGACCGCCTCACCGACCGCGACCTGAAGGGCCGAGACCGAGAACGGCAGGACCACCTTGCGCAGCTCCACGGCCAGCGCCGGATCCGCGATGGCGTAACCGAGGCGAGCGCCCGCCAGGCCGAAGGCCTTCGAGAGGGTGCGCAGCACCACCACGCGCGGGTAGTCTCGCGCGAGGACCGTATGGTCGGCGCCGGCGAACTCGGCGTACGCCTCGTCGATGACGATCGTCCAACCCGGTCCCGCCGCATCGGCGACCCGTCGCAGGTCACGCGGATCGACGGCGTTGCCGGTCGGCGCCAGGGGCGCCGGCAGGAAGGCGACGCCCGAACCGCTGGCGACCGCGGCGATCACGCCCTCAGTCGGGAAGGCTTGCTCGGGTCCGAGCGGCACCTCGTGCAGCTCGGACCCGAGCAAGCGTGCCTGCTGTGCGTACAGGGGAAACGATGGGCTCAGGGCCGCCACGCGCCGACCGAGCCCCGACAGGACGACCAGCGCCTGGATCAGGACGTTCGAGCCGCCGGCGACCACGACGCCATCCGCCGGCCAGCCGTGGCGCGTGGCCAGCCGGGCCGCGAGCCCGTCCGGGTGGAGCGCTGGGTAGCGATGCCACTCGGCCGCCGCGACGCGCGCCAGCGCCGCCTCGCGCAGCGCCGCTGGCAGGTCGTCGGGGCTCTCGTTCTGGTCGAGCTTGACGCATGCGGGCAGCGCCTCGAAGCGGTACGCGGGCACGTCCCGCACTTCCTGCCTGACGTTCATCGCAGCCATCCCGGCGTCCCCCTCAGCGACCGGCCCGACGGCGGGCGTCGTCGATCACGGACCCCGCGACCGCGGCCAGGGACGGGTCGAGCGCAAGCGCGTCGTCGAAGGCTTGGGCCGCGTCCGTGAAGCGCGAGAGGCCGTAGAGGGTCAGGCCGAGGTTGAGGTGCGCGCGGGCGTTGTCGGGGTTCGCCTCGAGCGCCAGGCGGAGCGTCTCGAGCGCGAGGTCGAGGCGCCCGACCTGCAGTTGGGCGTAGCCGAGGTTGTTGAGCAACACGTCGTTGTCACCGAGCTCGTCGCGCGCGGCCTGGTACGCGCCGATGGCGCCGCGGGGGTCGCCGAGCACCTGCCGGGCGTACCCCTCGTAGAACGCCAGCAGCCCAGCGTCGTCGAGCCCACGGGCCCGCACGAACGCATCGCGCGCCGTCGCCATGTCGCCGTTCTCCAGGGCGAAGAGGCCCTGCTCGAAGGCGGTCGATGCCTCCGGCGACAGGGCCACGGCATCGCCGCCCGACACCTGGCGCTGGTCGGCGAGGACCGCCAGCGCACGCTCGGCGAAAGCGCCGGCCTCCAGCGTGCGGGCGTCAGCGTCGGCCGCCCCCGCGCTCCGTACCACGTCCTCGAGCATGGCGCTCGCCTCGTCGGAGCGTCCGATCCGGCCGAGGGCGATCGCGTAGAGGGTCCGGCGCAGCGCGTCGGCCTCGCCAGCGGCCACGCGTGGCTCCAGCGTGGTCAGCGCGGCCCTGGCGCGGCCGGCGGCCAGCTCGATCCTGGCGCTGCGCAGGTCGGCGTCGTCGTCGGCGTCGGCAACGGTCGCCAGCCACGCCTGGGCCTCGTCGAAGCGACCCTGCGAGGCCAGGCCCTCCGC
>Ga0114946_10000600_pt1 | contig 24377 bp, 22 predicted proteins | sample WalLakDeSediment_FD_88676 | JGI IMG/M metagenome (GOLD analysis project Ga0114946, IMG submission 88676) | Lake sediment microbial communities from Walker lake, Nevada to study Microbial Dark Matter (Phase II) - Walker Lake 11/02/13 Deep Sediment | ecosystem: Environmental > Aquatic >... | reverse complement strand
TCAGTTCTCCTTGGGCCGGCCGGGCATGGGGAGGGCGTCCTTGGAGGCGCGCTCCTTGGCGGGCGCCTCCGGCGGTTCGACGCCGATCTTGGCCAGCGCGGCGTTCGCCGACACGAACTCCTTGCCTATGCCCACCGTCTTGGCGTCGTGGCCGAAGGCCAGACCCATGACCTGGGTGAAGTACAGGACGGGGATGCGGAAGTCCGTGCCGAAGTGCTTGTTGACCGCGTCCTGGTAGGCATCCAGGTTCAGCTGGCACATGGGGCACAGCGTCACGATGGCGTCCGCCGAGTAGTCGGCGGCGTTCTTGAGCAGGCGGCGGATCATCTCCAGGGCCACCGGCTCGCTGATCTGCGTCATGTGCCCGCCGCAGCACTGCGCCTTCATGGGGTAGTCGACGACCGTGGCGCCCAGGGCGCGCACGAGCTCGTCCATGGAGGTGGGGTACTCCGGGTCGTCGCGCGCCTCGCCGTAGGCCGGCCGGACGATCAGGCAACCGTAGTACGGCGCGACGCGCAGGCCGTACAGCGGCCTCTGCACGCGCGCCCTGACCGCCTCCAGGCCCACGTCCTCCGTGATGACGTGCAGCAGGTGGCGCACCTGCACGCTGCCCGGGTCGTAGCGGAGGCCGCCGGCGGCCAGGGCGCGGTTGACGTTGTCCGCCACGGCCGGCACGCTGGCCATGTGGTGGTCGACCTTGGAGAGGTTGAGGAAGCACATGCTGCACGGGGCCACCAGCTTGTGCGCCGGTCCCGGCTGCCGCTCGGCAATGGCCAGGTTGCGCGCGATCAGCGAGTAGGCCGGCAGCAGCTCCAGCGCCACGTACTCCGAAGCGCCGCAGCAGTTCCAGTCCTCTATGCTCTCGAACTCGATGCCCAGCGGACCCGCCACGGCCATGGCCGAGTCGTGATACGCGCCGGCGTTGCGCTCGAGCGAGCAGCCCGGGTAGTACGCGTACTTCATGCCGCACCGCCTATCGTCTTGGCTTCGGCCAGGATGGCCTTCAGCTGCGCGAGGCCCTTGATGCGGGTGGGCTTGATCTCCATCCGGCCGCGCACGAACATGCCCAGGCCCATGCCGGTGGCCATCTTGACGGCGTTGAGCGGGTGATGCCGCAGGTGGTAGCGCGTGGCCAGGCCCAGCTCGAAGCTGCGACCGTACTGCTCCACGTAGTCGATGAACGTCTCGGACCAGCCGGGCGCGGACGCGGCCGTGGAGTCGCGGTAGTGGCCCTCGCGGATGGCCATGCGCTTGAGCGAGTACATGATGTCCGTGATGTGGATCTCCTGCGGGCAGCGGGACGTGCAGTAGTAGCACGAGACGCAGTACCACGGCGTGTTGCTGCGCAGCACGTCCTCGCGCATGCCCGCGGCGATCATGGCAAACAGGTGGCGGGGCGTGTGCTCCATGTCGGGCCCCGACGGGCAGGACCCGCCGCAGGTGCCGCACTGGATGCAGTGGATCAGACGGGCGTCGCCGGGCGTCTCGGCCTCGACCTCCGCCAGGAAGGTCATGGTGGGCGCCCGGGCGAGCATGGCGCCCGAGGCATGTGCTTCCGGGGACGAAGGGCTCAAGAGTGGCCTCCTTGGCGGACCGGCCGCGGCGGCGCGTTTCCGCGCCGGGCCATGCGGTCGCGGTTGACGGGTGGTGGGTGGCGGGGACCCGACGGCGGGTGACGACCAAACCGCACGACACGGGGCCGTGCACGCCCAGTATACGGCCCCGCGCCGCCCGCGAGCTAGCGCGTTTCCTGGACTCCGCCCTAGGCCGTTTGGCGCGGCTTGCGGGCGCCTGTCCGGAAACGACCGTCAGGGAATCCGCGCCTGTAGGGGCTCTTACCTACGACAGGACGTGTTCGCCGCGCCGAGCCATGGTGGCGGGCAGTGGCTACAATTGCCGCGCCGGCGCCAAGGCGGCCCGGCCGGCGCGGGGAGGAGTCTGACACATGGTCGACGAGACGATCCTGAAGGCGGTGCGGGCGCGCTCCAGCCGGCTGCCCGGCTTTCACCGCTTGCCGCTGGCGCGGCGGCGGGAGGTGGTTGCGGCCTGGGCCGGCCTGTCGGAGGAGGAGGCCGCGCTGTTGCACGACGGCCTGGCGGCGGACACCGCGAACGTCCTGGTGGAGAACGCGGTCGGCACGTTCGCATTGCCGCTCGGCATAGCCACCAACTTCGTGGTCGACGGGCGCGACGTGCTCGTGCCCATGGCGGTCGAGGAGCCGTCGGTGATAGCCGCCGCCAGCCACGGGGCGCTCATGGCCCGCAGCGGCGGCGGCCTGGAGACGGAGACGGACGAGCCGGTGATGATCGGCCAGCTCCAGGTCCTGGACCTGCCCGGCGGCGACCTGGCCGCCGCGGCGGCGCGCGTGGAGGCCCGCCGGGCGGAGGTGCTGGCCCTGGCCGGCGCCCAGAATCCAGTCCTGGCCGGCCTGGGCGGCGGGGCCAAGGGACTCGAGGCGCGCCGGCTCGCCGAGACGCCGGTGGGGCCCATGCTGGTGCTGCACCTGTACTACGACACCCGCGACGCCATGGGCGCCAACTCCGTCAACACCGCCTGCGAGGCGGTGGCGCCGCTCGTGGAGGCCATCACCGGCGGTCGCGTGCTGCTGCGCATCCTGTCCAACCTGGCCGACCGCCGGCTGGCACGCGCCCGGTGTCGGGTGCCCGCCGCCACGCTGGAGCGCGCGGGCATGCCGGGCACCCTGGTGGCGCGGCGCATCGTGGAGGCGGCCACCCTGGCCGTGGTCGACCCCTATCGGGCGGCCACCCACAACAAGGGCATCATGAACGGCATCGACCCGCTGGCCGTGGCCACCGGCAACGACTGGCGCGGGGCGGAGGCGGGCGCGCACGCGTTCGCCGCGCGCGACGGTCGCTACAGGGCGCTGAGCGAGTGGCGGCAGGACGGCGACGGCGACCTGATCGGCACCCTCGAGCTGCCGCTGGCTCTGGGCACGGTCGGCGGCACCACGGGCAGCCACCCCACGGCCCGGGTGTGCCTGAAGATGCTCGGCGTCTCCACGGCACGCGAGCTGGCGGCGGTGGCGGTGAGCGTGGGCCTGGTGCAGAACCTGTCGGCGCTGCGCGCCCTGGCCACCGAGGGCATCCAGCAGGGGCACATGGCGCTGCACGCCCGGCAGGTGGCGGTGGCGGCCGGCGCCTCCGGCGACGAGGCGGTGCGCATTGCCGAGCAGATGGTGCGCGAGGGCGCGATAGGGGCAGACCGGGCGCGCGAACTGCTGGCCGGCGACGGCGGATGACACGCCGCCGCCCGGGCTTCAGGCCTGGCGGCGGCGCTCGCCGGGCCGGCAGCGCCGGCCGGTCAGACAGACAGGGCTCGCGGCGGGCGGACGCGCGCCACCAGCGCCGCCGCGACAAGGCACAGCACGCCGGAGATCACGAACGCCGGCAGCCACGCCTCCACGCCGCGCTCCGCGCCCATGTCCTTGAAGTTGCCGGCCATGACGGGGCCTGCTATGCCCGCCAGGCCGTAAGCCAGGAACACCCAGCCGTAGTTCTTGCCCACGTTCTTGGCCCCGAACGTCTCGGCGGTGGCCACCGGGAACAACGCGAAGTTGCCGCCGAAGTTGAAGCCGATGAGCGCGGCGCCCAGGAACAGCAGGGCCGTGGTCTGGCCCATCCAGAAGAACACCAGCATGGCCGCGCCCTGCATCACGCACATGGCAACGGCGGAGCGGCGCCAGCCGACCCGGTCGGAGACGATGCCCCAGGTGATGCGCCCGGCGCCGTTGAACAGCGCCAGGAAGACGCCGGCGGCGGTGGCGGCGATGGGCGCGGCGCGCTCGGGCGCCAGGCCGCCGGCCTGCAGGGCGTCGATGCCGAACAGCTTGATGATGCCGATGGTCATGAGCCCGGCCATGGCCGAGAAGGCGAAGGTGAGGAGGATAAGGTAGAACTGCGGCGTGCGCAGCATCTGGCCGGACTCGTACTCCGTGGTGCCCGTCCCCCGTTCCGTTGCCGCGGTCTGCGGCGGCCGATAGCCGGCCGGCTGCCAGCCGTCCGGCGGGTAGATCATGCACAGCGCGCCGATGGAGACCATGACGAGGAAGATCACGCCGTACAGCACGAAGACGCTCTGCACGCCCGGCAGACCGAAGAGCTCCAGGTTGTAGAGCAGGCGGCCCCAGGGGCCGGCCAGCTGGATCCACAGCAGCGCGCCGGCGCCGAAGCCGGCCACGGCCAGGCCGGAGATCAGTCCCTTCTTGTCCACGTACCAGCGCATGCCGACGGCGATGGGCGTGACGTAGGCCAGGCCGATGCCTGCGCCGCCCAGCAGGCCGATGAACAGCACCTGCAGGGCGAACGTCTGGCCCAGGAACCCGCCCAGGACGTAACCGAGCCCCAGGAACAGGCCGCCGGTCAGGGCCACGGTGCGGGGCCCCACCTTGGCCATCCAGCGGCCGGCCAGCACCATGACCACCGCGAAGCTGGCCAGGCCGACCGAGAAGACGATCTGCGTCTGCGTGGCCGTGAAGCCGTAGGGCGGCTCCTTCAGGAAGTCGGTGAACACGCTCCAGGCGTAGATGGCGCCCAGCGCCAGCTGGATCAGGACGGCACCCACCACGACCAGCCAGCGGTTGCGCATGAGGACTTCGGACATGGGGACACTCCGGGGATGGGCTGTGGGAAGAAGCGGGTGGGCCAGGACGCGCGTCACCGCGCAAGAGCACCGCGCGCCGTGCCCGGCGCGCCGCGGGCCGGCATCGTAGCCGCATGCGGACAGCCGGTCAACCGGCGCCGAAGCCGGGTCGCCAACCGACCCTGCGGCTACCGCGCCTCCAAGGCCGCGACCGTGCCCAGCGCCTGCTCGATGCGACGCTCGCGCTCGCGGCCGTACGCTTCCACCGCGTCGTTGTCGCGGGCAAGCGCCGCCGCGTCGGCCAGGCAGCGGGCCATGATGCTGCGCGGTATCTTGACCCTGTGCGCGCCGGTGAACAGCGACTCGTGGCCGCACGCCGCCTGGTACAGCGTCTCGTACGCCGGCAACAGACACAGCAGGCTCGCGGTGCGGTAGCCCACCGCCGCGTAGGGCAGGGCACGCACGTACTCCACGGCGTCCCGCAGCTCGCGCAGCACGTCGCCCAGGACGCGCCGGGTCCAGTCGACCGGCGCCCCGAGCAGGGCCAACGGCTGGCGGCCGACCTCGGCCAGCCAGTCGTCCGGCAGGTAGCACACGCCGCGTGACAGGTCGTCCGCGAAGTCCTTGACGATGTTCGTCTTCTGCAGGCCGCGCCCGCAGGCATCGCTGTGCGCGCGCAGCCGCTCGGCCACGGCCGAAGGCAACCGGTAGTGCTCGACGGCCAGCTCTGTGGCCATGCGGCCTACCGTCCCGGCCACGATGAAGCAGTAGCGGTTGTAGTCCTCCACCCGGTGCAGGCAGCGCACGGACGAGGCCGGCGATGTCCACGCGCCCCCGTTGGCGCCGGCCATGCCGGACATGCCGCGCACCATGGCCTGCACCCAGCGGCGGATGGAGAGCCGCACCGCGGGCGGCAGGCGCCAGTAGATCACCCACAGCAGCGCGCCCCCCTCCGGCGACATGAGCCGCGCCTCGTGTAGGGTCAGGCCCGGCCAGGTGTGCCGCGCCCAGGCCGCCAGCACGCGCGGCGGCGCCGCGCGGTCGTGCAGCATTCGATCCAGCTCCCCAAAGCGGTCGCGCCGCCAGTCCGGCGGCGCGGCGCAGTCCTCGACGTTGTCGACCACCCGGCACACCATGTACGCCACGGCCAGGTGATGGCCCAGCGGCGTCTCCACGCGCGGCACAACGAGCGCGAAGGAGCGCGAGACCTCGGTCATGCGCTGTGCCAGGTAGGCCACGTGGTCCGGCGGCAGCTCGCCGTGTGGGTCCATAGACGGTGCATCCTAGGTCCCCGGCGCTTCCGCTGGGCTCCGGGGCGGACATGGCGGATGAAGTACGTCAAGCATACCAGAGTCGGTCCGCCGGTCGCCAGGGCCGGCGCGCCGGCGCGGGTGATCGGAGTGCTAGACAGCCGGCCTGGTGTGGGGGCATCATAGGTCCGCCCCGCTTTCTTCCCGCTCGGTCGAGGAGACGCCTATGCCGTGAGGACCGCTCGTCCGGACCCGCCGAGTCGCACCCGGAGCAAGGAGAGCCTCCATGAGGGATCGCGTAGCCATCGTGGGCGTGGGCTGGGCCGGATTCCGGCCCGTGACGCCCGAAGCATCGTACAAGGAGTTGATGTACCGCGCCGCGGTGCAGGCCTACGACGACGCCGGCGTGAACCCGCGCAGCGACGTCGACGGCTTCATCACCGTCTCCGAGGACTTCCACGAGGGAACCAGCATCGTCGACGAGTACGTGCCCGATCAGCTGGGGGCCATGCTGAAGCCGGTGCACACCATCACCGGCGACGGGCTGCACGCGCTGGCCGCCGCCGTGATGCTCATCCGCACCGGCCGGCAGGACGTGGTGGTGGTGGAGGGTCACAGCAAGGCCTCCAACATCCTGAACCTGCCGCACATCACGGGGCACGCCCAGGACCCGGTGCTGAACCGGCCGCTGCGGCTCAACACGCTGTTCGTGGCGGGGATGGAGATGAACCGGTACATGTTCGAGACCGACGTCACGGCCGAGCAGGTGGCCGCGGTGGTGGTGAAGAACCGCGGCAACGCGCTGGCCAATCCCCTGGCGTCGTACGGCGCGCGGCTCTCGGTGGAGGACGTGCTGGCCGGGGAGGCGTTGGCGTGGCCGCTGGGAGCGCGCGAGGTGGCCTCGCACGCGGACGGCGCCGTGGTCATGGTGCTGGCGAGCGAGGATCGGGCGCGGGCCCTGACGCGGCGGCCGGTGTGGGTGCTGGGCGTGGGCTGGTGCAACGGCTCGGCCGCGCTGGAGAGCCGCGACTGGGCGGAAGTGCCGTACGTGACCAAGGCGGCGCGGATGGCCTATCGCCAGGCCGGCATCCGCGACCCGTTCGGCGCCATCGACTTCGCCGAGGTCGATGACACCTGCGCCTTCAAGGAGCTTCAGCACCTGGAGGCGCTGGGCGTGTGTCGACCGGGTGAAGCCGGCCCCATGGTCGAGGACGGCGCCACGGCACCCGACGGCGCGCTGCCGGTGAACGTGTCGGGCGGCAGCCTGGGCATGGGCGACCTGCTGGAGGCCAACGGGCTGGCCCGTGCGCTGGAGGCGGTGCTGCAGTTGAGGGAGGAGGCCGGTCCGCGCCAGCTGGACGATGCGGACATGGCCCTCGTGCAGTCGTGGCGCGGCCTGCCGACCGCGAGCGCCGCCGTTGCCGTGTTGGGCCGATAGGAGGATTGCCATGTCCTACAGAAGAGTCGCCGTAGTTGGCGCCGGCATGACCAAGTTCGTGCGCCGGGCGCAGGAGACCGGCAAGGAGCTGTCGTGGCAGGCGTCGCGCATGGCGCTCCAGTCCTGTGACCTGACGCTGGATGACATCGAAGCCGTGTGCATGGGCACCGCGCCCGACGCCTTCGACGCCGTGCACATGAAGGGCGAGTACCTGAGCGACGGCGCCGGCGGCTGGAACAAGCCGTACATGCGCGCGTACGTGGGCGGGGGCACGGGGGTGTTCGCGCCCATCCAGGGCTGGTACCACGTGGCGTCCGGGCTGTTCGACACGTGCCTGGTCGTGTGCGAGGAGAAGATGTCGAGCTACTACCCGCACGCCCAGGCCGCGTTCCTGACCATCTTCGATCACACCACCGAGCGACCGCTGCTGCCCAACCTGCTGTGGATCTTTGCGCTGGAGATGAACCGCTACATGCAGACGTACGGCATCACCCGGGAGGACATCGCGCAGGTGGCGGTGCAGCACAAGCGCAATGCGGCGGATCACCCGTGCGCCCTGCTGGGCGATGTGGACATCACGGTGGAGGACGTGCTGCAGTCGGAGGTGTTGGCCTGGCCGGTGCACCGGCTGGACGTGAGCCCGGTGAGCGACGGCGCGGTGGCGGTGGTGCTGGCGGCCGAGAACGTGGCGCGGCGGGTCACCGACCGGCCGGTCTGGATCCAGGGCGTGGGCTGGAACCTGGACACCGCGTACTGGGCCAACCGCGATCTGGCGTACCCGCGCTACGTGGAGAACGCGGCGCGCATGGCGTACGAGATGGCGGGCATCCGGGAGCCGCGGCGCGAGATCCACATCGCGGAGCCGTATGACCCGTTCGACTACAAGGCGCTGCACCACCTGGAGGGGCTGATGCTGGCGGACCGCGGCGAGGCGGCGCGCCTCTACAGCGACGGCATCGCCGCCCGCGACGGAGCCATGCCGGTGTGCCCGTCCGGCGGGCTGTTGGGTGTGGGCAACCCCATCGCCGCCGCCGGGCTGATGAAGATCGCCGAGCTCTTCTGGCAGATGCGCGGCGAGGCCGGCGCCCGACAGGTGCCCGGCCACCCCAAGCGCGGCATCGCCCAGGCCTGGGGCGACCTCATGCAGGTCGGCACGGTCGTGATCATGGGCACCAACCCGTAAGGAGCATGCGAGATGACCGTGCGATTCGAGTCGTTTCCCGGAACGGCGCTGAGCGAGCGCGACTTCGAGGAAGGGCGCGTGCTGTACGTCAGGGACGATTTGCTGGGGCGCTACGCCTGGGACACCGGCGTGGCCATCGGGCACTACCTGAACGGCCTGCGCGCGGGCGTGATCCTGGGCGGTCACTGCCGGCATTGCCGGAGGACCGTGGTGCCGCCGCGCGAGTTCTGCGAGTGGTGCTTCCAGCCCATGGACGGCTACGTACCGCTGCTTTCCACCGGCACGGTGAACACGTTCTCGCTGTGCTACGTCACGTGGGACGTCCAGCGACTGAGCACGCCGGAGATACCGGCCGTCATCGAGATCGACGGCGCCTCGCCGCTGTGCGGCATCATGCACAAGCTGGGTGAGGTGGACCCCGAGCGCGTCCGCGTGGGCATGAGGGTCCAGGCCGTGTGGAAGCCGGTCGAGGAGCGCGAGGGCGCCATCACCGACATCCGCTACTTCAAGCCCATCGAGGAGGCATAGGCATGGCTCTTCTCAAGCGGGGCAGCTCCGACCCCACCGCGTGGATAGGCCAACTGCCCATTCCCGGCCGCTACACGGCCGGGCTGGCGGGTGAGCGCTTCTTTCGCGGCCTCAAGGACGACGGCCAGATCCTGGGCGCGCGCTGCCCCCAGTGCGACCTGCTGTACGTCCCGGCGCGGCAGTTCTGCGAGCGCTGCCTGTCCGAGCTGGTGGACTGGTCGGACGTGGGCCTGACGGGCCACGTGGTCACGTTCACGTTTCTGTTCCGCGACTACGACGGCAACGCGCGCGCGGAGCCGGAGACGGTGGCGTTCGTGGGGCTGGGTGACGGCGGCCTAGTGCACCGGCTGCGCGAGGTGGAGCCGGAGGACGTGTTCATAGGCATGCCCGTGGTGGCGGTCCTCAAGCCGGCGGATCAGCGGACCGGCAGCATCCTGGACATCGCCTACTTCCGGCCGGCAGAGGCCTGAGGCCGCCGGCCCGGGCCCACGCCCGGGCCCGGCGGCGGGGGCACGGAGACGCGGCGGCCGGGGCGCGGACCCGGCCGCCGGGGTATGGGCGCGCCGGCTGCGGCGCGTGGTGGACCACGGGGGCGCCTTCGCGGCGCCCCCGTCGTCTGTCGCGATCGTGGCGCGCGACGCCTCCCGCGCGCTGCCGTCGGTCGCTACGCTGGAGAGGAACACCGCCTCCGTCGCGCGGCCGACGCCCCCGGAGCAGCTGAGTCGGCGCCAGCCGCGCCGTTCTTCGGCGCCACGGCCCGCGGCGGGTCACCGAGGAGAGGACATGATGACCGTCAACAAGAAGCGTCTGCTGGCCGTGGCCGCGTTCGTGGCGGTCGCCGCGTTGTCGGCGGCGCTGGGGCTGCGGGCCGCGAGGGGCCGGGTGCCGGACGCCACTGCCGCGCTCGAGCCCGTCCCGGCCGAGACGGCGCTGCCGCCGGTGACCGCGCTGCCCGTCACGCCCACCGCGCCCATCACGCCCGTGCGGTTCGCGGCGTGGTACCCCACCAGCCAGCCCCACTTCCTGCCGCCCAGCGTGACCGCTCGCGGCGCGGCCTTCGCGCCCAGCAGCTTCGACATGGCCTTCGTCCTCAACAAGGCCGCCGACGGCGATGCGCCGGACGTGTTCCTGGCCGTCGCCGGGCCGGACGGCGAGTTGTCCGGCCAGGCCGAGCGGCTGGTCGGCCTGCCCGACGACGCCGCCGTGGCGCACGTCGTCTCCCATCAGGCTGCGCGGCGCTACGCGCTGGGCGCCGTGGCTGGCGGCGGCAGCGCGGGGCGCGGCCGGTACTCGGACGTGTGGCTCGTCTCCGAGGACGGCCACGCCGTCCAGCGACTGACCGACGGCACGGTGGACGTGGCCGACTTCTGGTGGCTGCCCGACGGCGCCGCCCTGGCCGTCCTGGAGGCGGACGGTCGGCTTGTGGTGCGGGACATCGGCCTCGGCCCCGAGACGGTCCTGGCCCACGACCTGCTCACGCCGTCCGGTGCCGCCGGCGTGTACCTGGCGTGGGCGCCGGACGGCTCCGCGGTCGTGCTGGGCACGTACGACGCCGACGACCTGTCCGGGCGACTGGAGCTGGTGCGCCGGTCGGACGGCCGGCGGACGGTGCTGGCTCGCTTCGCCGAGAGCGGCATGCCGCTGCCCGTGTTCGCCCCGGACGGCGGGCGCGTGTTCGCCTTCGTCACGGACGGCGAGAACACCACGCGGGCGGCGCTGTACGAGGTGGACCTGCAGCCGGGAGGCGGTCAACGCTACCTGGCGGACCTCGGCGTGGCGGGCGACGCCTCGGCCTGGGTCCGCTCGGCCCTGGCCCACCCCACGCAGCCCTACCTGATCTTCGTCCAGGACGGCGCCGTGCGGCGCATCAACACGGACGGAACCGGACTGGCCGACGTGGTGCCGCGCGGCGACGAGGTGGTGCGCGGTGACGTGCTGCTGCGCGTGCTGCCCGACGGCCGGGCGCGCGTCGGCTACGTAGCGTCCACCTATCTGGGCGACGCGGGTGCCGCCGCGGACGGCGGCCAGACCGTGTCGACCGCCTTTGGCGTGCGCAGCGCGGCGCTGCCGGACGCGCCGTGACCTGACGGCGCGCTGACCCAGGTCCATCGCCGGGCGCCGGCCGGCCGCTGCGCGCCCGTGTTCCCGCACGCAACCGCCCACTGATCGCTCGCTTCCAGTGGCGAGCTCGAGGAGGACCGACCATGTTGCCTCTACCCGCAATCCAGCCGCGGGCGGCCCGGTGGGCTGCCGTCGCTCTCCTGCTCCCGGCGGTGGCCGCCAGCCCCGGCGCGGCGCGCGCCCAGGCCCCGGTGCCGTTGCCGGTGCCGTGGATGGGCCAGGCGTACTGCCAGGACGACTGCCGGGGCGGCTTCTCCTGGCAGGGCCGCAACAACTGCGGCCCGGCGTCATTGGCCATGGTGGCCGAGGCCAACGGCCTGCGCCGCCCGGCCGACATGAGCCGGGCCCGGTTCGTGCGCTACGTCAAGACGCTCACGGAGGGCCGCGACGACTGCGGCGCCACCGCGCGCGAGGAGCTGGACCTGGGCGCCGCCGCCCTGGGCCTCTGCGTGCGCGAGCACGCGTGGAAGACGCACCAGATCGAGGCCCTGACGCGTCGTTGTCTGCCCGTTGCCACCTACCTGGACGAACGCACCATGCCCTGGCGCTACAACCCGTCGTTCTACGCCGGCGGCGACCACATCGTGGTCACTACCGGCTTCACGGGCAACCGGGTCACCATCAACGACCCGCTCGAGGCGCGCGGCGGCCGGCGCTCGTGCAGCCCGCGCCCGCCGGACCACGAGAACGCCGTGGTGGGCGTGGCGCACTCCAGCTACGCTCGGGCGGACTTCGACGCCGCGGCCTACCTGGCCGACCTGGGCTGGTGGGGCAAGGCGTACGGCGACGCGTTGGGCGGCTGCGACGTCCCGCCCTGCAACGCGGCGCCGGCGCCGGCCGCGCCGCCGGGCCGGCTGCCGTTCACCAAGCTGACCTTCCGCATGTCCAGCCACTGCCCGGACAGAGAGGTGCGGGTCTACTACGTGACCACCATGACGCTGGCCGACGGGGCGTTCCACGAGCAGTTCTCCAAGAGCAAGACCATCGAGAACGACGGCTTGTTCCGCACCTACACCATCAGCTTCGACGGCGACACGTCGCGCCTCTACTGGCAGGGCAAGCTGCGCAAGCTGAGGATCGACCCGTCCCAGGTACGCGGCTGCCTGGTGGCGTTCAGCTGGATCGGGGTCCACGACGCCGAGGGCCGGACCGCGAAGTCATGGACCTTCCCTGCCGGGACGGGCGGCGGTTACTGGTGGGCCAAGGACACCATCACGACCCAGCCGCTGGGGCCTATCTGGGCCATGCACACTACGAGCAACGATCCCTGGATAGAGAACGACTACGTGGACGTGGACCTCGGCCGCTGACGCCTGCGGCCGGTCGGCGCCGGCGAGGCGTGGGTCAGGCGCGCCGGCATAGAAACAGGAAGATGCTGGCCATGTCCACCGGCAGCCAGCGCGTGGCCGGGATGAGGAGCCGGCTGGGATGGCGCAGCAGGAGTCCCGGCCAGTCGCGGGCGCGACGGGGCAGGTCCGCCGGCTCGTCGAAGCCCAGGACCCGTTCCACGCGCAGGCCGCCGGCCTGCAGCAGGCGCGTCCACTGCAGCCGCGTGCCGTAGCGCTGGATCGGTTGCCCGTCGTCGTGCACGTCGCCGTGGCGCCAGGCATGGAGCACGCTCCAGCGCAGTCCGAAGCTGTTGGGCACGTGAAGGCAGGCAAGGCCGTCCGACGCCAGTACGCGCGCCATCTCGCGGGCGCCTCGCACGGGGTCCTCGTAGTGCTCCAGGCTGCCCAAGTTGGTCACGCGCTGGAAGAGGCCGTCAGGGTACGGCAGCCGCTCGCCGCTGGCCACCGCCAACACGGCTTCCGCGGCCGAGGACCGCGCGCGGGCCAACGCCACGTCGGACAGATCGATGCCGTGGGCTTCCAGGCCGCGCCGGGCCGCGAAGGCGAGCAGCTGGCCCTCGCCGCACGCCACGTCCAGCAGGCGCATCCCGGGCCCGGCACCGATCAGATCCAGCAGCCACGGCCACAGCCGATCCGGGTGGCGGATGCCGGCAGAGGCGTAGATGGCGTTGTAGGCGGCGCGCGTGGTGCCGGCAACGTGCCGCATCTCCATCATGGCGCGGGTGTGTTGGTCCATCGCGTCCATCGCGTGAAGCGCCTCCCAACGGTGTGCCGCCGCAGCCAGTTATAGCCGTCGCCGACGGCGCGCGCCAGGGCCGGCCAGGGTATACTCGTGCCTACTCCGAGGAGGAGCGCCCATGCGACAGCGTCGGTGCCGACCCGCCCGCGCTCCACGCGGGAGGGCAGCGTGACCCTGGCGGCCGTGCTGGTGGCCCTGGCGGCCGTGCTGGTGGCGCTGGCGGCGGCAGTGGCGGTCGCCTACTGGCTGCTGGCCGTGTCGGAGGGGGCGTACCTGGGCCCGCGGGTCGTGCTGTGGCTGTACGATCGCGGTGCGGCCACCTACGACGGCGTGAAACGGTTCCAGCCGCACGACGAGGCGGCCCACATCGCCAACCCGCTCGTGACGCGGCTGGAGGACGGTGCCGGCCCGGGCGGCCGGGTGCTGGACGTGGCCACCGGCACCGGGCGGGCCGCCGTGGCCCTGCTCATGCTGGACTTCTATCACGGCACGGTGGTGGGGCTGGACCTGTCGCGGCGGATGCTGGAGCAGGCGGCGGTCAAGACCGAGCCGTGGCGCGAGCGCTTCCCGCTGCTGCGCGCCCCTGCCGTGCCCCTGCCGTTCTCCGACGGCGCGTTCGACGCGGTGGTCATGCTCGAGGCGCTGGAGTTCCTGCCGGACCGCGAGCGCGCGGTGCGCGAGCTGGCGCGGGTGCTGGCGCCGGGCGGCTGGCTCCTTCTGTCCAACCGTGTGGGATTGGACCGCTGGCTGCTGGCCGGCCGCGTCGATGCTCCGGAGGGCCTGGTGCGCCGACTGCTGGCGGCCGGCCTGACGGAGGTGTCGGTGTGCGGTTGGGAGACGTACTACGATCTGGTCTGGGCGCGCAAGCCCGGTGCGCCTTGCCGGCGCGCCGAGGCGCCGGACGCGTGGCTGGTCGACCTGCGTTGCCCGGCGTGCGGCGCGACGGGCGAGTGGCGCTCGTGCGCGCCGGAGCAGGCCGAACCCAAGGGGGAACGGGGCGCGGCTGCAGAAGGCGCGCGGGAGCGCAACCTGCTGAGGTGGCGGACGGCCGATGCCGGCCGTGGCGTGGGCGTTGCCTGCCATGCTTGCGGCCGCTCGCTGGCGCGCGACGGCGTGTGTTGGGATCTGGCGCCTGGCGGCCGGACCACGTAGCGCCTCCGGACGGCGCGCCTTCCGCGGCCGTGGCCCGCAGCCTGCACGTTGAGCGCGTTGGGTGGTGAACGCTTGAGCACGAACCTGCAGGAGTGGCTGGCGGGGCAGGCGGCCGGGTTGGGCTTTGACGGCGTGGGCGTCTGCGCGCCGGAGCCGGCGCCGCGCTCCGTACAGGCGTTCCGCGGCTGGCTGGCGGCCGGCATGCACGGCGACATGGCGTACATGGCGCGGCCGGATCGGCTGGAGCGCACGATCGACGTGCGGCGCACCCTCAGGGACGCCCGCAGCGCGGTCGTGGTCGGTAGATCGTACGCCGCAACGGCGCTCGACGAGTCCCTCTTCGCGGACCGGGCGCGGGGCCGGATTGCCGCCTACGCCTGGGCGGACGACTACCACGACGTCATGCTGCCGCGGCTGCGCGCGCTCGCCGGGCGCCTGTCGCTGCGAGTCGGCTCACCCGTGGCGGCCTGGGCCGGGGTGGACGCCGGCCCGTTTCTGGAGCGTGACGCTGCGGCGCGCGCGGGGCTGGGGTTCGTGGGCCGGAACACGATGTTGATCCGACCCGGGCCCGGTTCCTGGTGCTTCCTGGGCGTGCTGCTGCTCGACCTGACGCTCGCGGCGGACGCGCCGGACGAGCGGGGCACGTGCGGGTCGTGTCGCCGTTGCCTGGAGGCCTGCCCCACCGGCGCCTTCCCGCAGCCGTACGTGCTCGACGCCCGGCGCTGCATCAGCTACCTGACCATCGAGCACCGCGGTCCGGTGCCGCGCGAGTTGCGCCCGCTGATGGGCAACTGGGTGTTCGGTTGCGACGTCTGCAACACCGTCTGTCCGTACAACGCGCCAACACGGCGCGGCACAGGCGGCTCGGCCGGGGGCGGCGGGCCGCGGCCCAGGTCGCCCGGGCCCGGCGTGGGCCCGCCACCGGCCGGGCCCGGCCCGCCGGCGCCTTTGGACGTGGCGCGCATGGCCCCGCTCCTGGCCGACCTGGTGGCATTGGACGAGGCCGACATGGGCCGGCGCTTCGCGGGCAGCCCGGTGTTGCGCGCCCGGCGGGGCGGCCTGGTGCGCAACGCGTGCATTGCGCTTGGCAACTGGGGCACGGCCGCGGCCGTGGCCCCGCTGACGGCGGCCCTCCTGGACCGCGACCCCCTGGTGCGCGGCCACGCGGCGTGGGCGCTGGGGCGCGTCCGGGCGCCCGGCGCGCGCGCCGCGCTGGAGCGGGCCCGCGCCGTGGAGACCGAGCCGTGGGTGGCCGACGAGATCCGCGCGGCCGGACGCTAGCGCTCGCTCGGCTGGGTTGCCCGCCCGAACAGGCTCTGCCACAGCGCGCGCTCACCCGCCAGCCCCTGCGGCATCACGGCCGGCGTCCGCTTGCGGTAGGCGTCGTAGTCCTCGCCGAAGCGGTCCAGCAGCTCGCGCTCCTCGATGCCGTACCAGACCGGGTGCCAGACGGCCAGGAACAGCGTGGCCAGGAGCAGGGCCAGGAGGCTGCCGTTCCAGAGGGCGAAGGCGAGCGTGAGGCGGTCCAGCGCCGCATACAGCGGATGGCGCACCACCGAGTAGGCCGGCCCGTCCAGTTGGCTGCCCTCGTTGGGGTAGTAGACGTACACGCCCAAGATGGTGTCCACACCGGCGGTCTGGACGGCGCGCGCCACCAGAAGCATGGCGCTGGCCAGCAGGTAGACGGCCACCACCGCTCCCAGCGCCAGCGGCACGAAGCGCTGCGATCCGTCGGCAGCCGCGGCCAGGGTGCTTGTGGTCAGCAACACGAACAGGATGCTGGCGGCGTTCAGGCCGGCGGCGGGCAGGAAGCGGTTGAAGAGCGCTTCGGCGTACGGCACGCGGTCCTTGCGCCCGCGGAAGAATCCGCTGACCATCCAGCGCAGGAGGACGTAGACGCCGAGCTGTGCCAGGAGTGCCACGAACGGCCAGGCCCGCTCGAGCCACAGCAGCAGGGTCAGCGCCAGCGCCAGGGCCCCCAGGGTCATCACCGCGGCGCGAAGGAAGCCCCGCACGGTGGTCAACTCGGGCACCTTCTCTAGGACAACCTGCGTTCCGGGTAGGATGGCCATGGCCGAATTCTCCTCGTTGCGGGCTGGGGCGGGGTGCGTGGACGGCAGACACGGCCGTCGGCACCGATGGTTGGCGGCCACGCGGGCATGACGTGCGTGCCTCTGGCCGCGGCGCCGCAGGGTAGACCGTGGTCGTGACCTAGTCAAGGCGGCGCGCGCCTGCCCCCAGGCCGGGCCGGGTTACCGCGGGGGGCGCCGCGGCGGTATACTGGCTCGTCGCATTCGCGCCACCAACGGGGAGGGGTTCCTTGCGCAGACCGATGATCGCGGGCAACTGGAAGATGCACAAGACCACGGTTGCCGCCAGGCAGCTGGCGACGGACGTGGCCGCCCGCACCGCGGGCCTGGGCGGGCGCGCCGACGTGGTCCTGGCTCCGCCCTTCAGTGCGCTTTGCGCTGTCTGCCAGGCGGTTGACGGAAGCGCGGTCGGGGTGGCGGCGCAGGACATGCACTGGGCGGACGAGGGCGCGTACACGGGCGCCGTCAGCCCCCTCATGGTGGCCGAGTTCGCGCGCTACGTGATCCTGGGCCATTCGGAGCGACGCGCGCACTTCTGTGAGACCGACGCGGACGTCAACCGCAAGACGCACGCGGCGTTTGCCCACGGCCTGACGCCCATCGTCTGCGTGGGGGAGACCCTGGCCCAACGAGAGGCGGGCCGCACCGACGAGGTGGTGGCGTCGCAACTGCGGTTGGCGCTGGAAGGGCTGGCGGCGGCCGAGGCGGAACGGCTGATCGTGGCCTACGAGCCGGTGTGGGCCATAGGCTCCGGCCTGCCGTGCGATCCCGACGAGGCGGCGCGCGTGAGCGCGGCCATTCGGTCGTCCGTTCACGAGGCGTTCGGGCGGCAGCCCGCCGGGGGCCTGCGCGTGCTCTACGGGGGCTCGGTCAATGCGGATAACGCGGCCGCGTACCTGGCGCGGGCGGACATAGACGGCGCGCTCGTGGGCGGCGCGTCGCTGGACGCCGCGGGTTTCGCGGCGATCGTGCGGGCGGCCGGTTGAACGGCGGGCCCTTCACGCCCGGGCCGGCACGCAGACCGCGGCGCCCGGCTGGGCCGTCGGAGCCAGGAGGAAGGCCATGACAAGTCCGCTGCGCATCATCCCCCTCGGCGGCCTGGGCGAGGTCGGGCGCAACCTGACGGTGGTGGAGGTAGACCGCCAGCTGCTGTGCATCGACTGTGGGCTCATGTTCCCGCAGAGCGACATGTTGGGCGTGGACCTGGTGGTGCCGAACATCAGCTACTTGACGGAGCGCGTGGAGCAGGTGATCGGCTACCTCATCACGCACGGGCACGAAGACCACATCGGGGCGCTGCCCTACGTGCTGCCGCACGCGCCCGCGCCCGTGTTCGCCACACGGCTGACACGCGGTCTGATCGAGGTCAAGCTGCGCGAGCACGGGCTGCTGGGCAGCACGCGGATCGAGACCATTCGGCCCGGCGAGGCGTTCGACCTGGGCCCGTTCCGGGTGGAGCCGTACCGGGTGAGCCACTCCATCCCCGACGCGGTGGGCTTTGCGGTGGACACGCCGCTCGGCTTGATCGTTCACACCGGCGAGTTCAAGTTCGACCTGACCCCGGTGGACGGCCAGCTGACCGACATGCACCGGCTGGCGGAGTACGGCCGGCGCGGCGTCCTGGCGCTGCTGTCCGACAGCACCAACGCCGAGCGCGAGGGGCACACGCCATCCGAGTCCACGGTGGGCGAGGCGCTGCGACGGGTGTTCGAACGGGCCAAGGGCCGCGTGGTGGTGGCTACCTTCGCCTCCAACATCTCGCGCGTGCAGGAGGTCATCGATGTCGCGGCCGAGAACGGCCGCAAGGTGGGCATGGTCGGTCGCTCCATGGAGCAGAACACCGCCATGGCCATGTCGCTGGGCTACCTCCGCGCCCCCGACGGGCAGATCGTCTCGGTGCGCGCGCTGGAGGACCTGCCCGACGAGAAGGTGGCCATCTGCTGCACCGGGACGCAGGGCGAGCCCACGTCGGCGTTGGTGCGGATGGCCAACGACACGCACCGCTCGGTCAAGCTGCGCCCCGGAGACACCGTGGTGCTGTCGGCGACGCCCATTCCCGGCAACGAGGAGCTGGTGCACCGCACGCTGAACCAGCTCTTCCGGCGCGGCGTGGACGTGATCTACCACGCGCTCACGCCGGTTCACGTGTCCGGGCACGCCAGTCGTGAGGAGCTGAAGCTGATGTTGCGCCTGGTCGCGCCCCGCTACTTCGTGCCGGTGGGCGGCGAATACCGAATGCTGGTGCTCCACGGGCGATTGGCCGAGGAACTGGGCATGGCGCCCGAGGACGTGCTCGTGATCGAGAACGGGCAGGTCCTTGAGTTCGACGGCATGTCGGCGCGCGTCGTCGGCGAGGTGCCCGGCGGCTACGTGTACGTCGACGGGCTCGGCGTGGGCGACATCGGGCAGGTAGTGCTGCGCGACCGTCACCACCTGGCGCGCGACGGCTTCGTCGTGGTGGTCGTGGCCGTCGACGCGCACACGGGGGCGCTGGCCTCGAGCCCCGAGGTGCTGACCCGTGGCTTCGTGTACCTGCCCGAGGCCGCGGACCTGATCGACCACCTGCGCGACAGGGTCGCGGCCCTGGTCGCCGAGGCGCACGGCGCGCACGACGTTCTCCACGAGCGGCTACGGGACGCCCTGGGCCAGGAGATCTACGACGCCACCAAACGCCGACCCATGGTCATGCCCATGGTCGTGCGGGTCTAGTGTCCCGTCCTGTACGTTCCCGCACAGATCCATCTCTCGGCACGGGACACGGAGGGGTGCGGGGAGGAAGCCTCCCCGCGCGGGCCGAGGTAAGAGGGCCCGTTCTGACGACGTCCATAGCTTCGGTAGACCAAGTCAGATGGACCGAGGTGGGACTACCTACCAAAACGACAGCTTCTCCTCCTCCTTGCTGGAAGGGGTCGAACCCGGGGCAGGTTCGGCCCCTTCTTCTTGTTGGGCCACGGCCACGGCGCTCATGCCCAGGCCCACCACGAGCCACAGCAGGGCGAAGGCATGGGGATAGGTGAAGAAGTAGTGGTCCAGGAGCCCGCTGGTCAGGGCGGCGGCCAGCGCGGCCAGGCACCCCAGGACGACGGCCCGCAGGCCATCGGGCGGCATGCGGCGCCAAGCGAGGGCCAGGCGCGCGGCGGCGGCGGCCATCAGCACCAGGAAGGCGCCCAGGCCCACCAGGCCCGTGGACTCGGCGATGATGAGGTACAGCATGGACACGCCACGGTACAGGTCCACGTCCCGCGGGCGGCCAAAGCCCACGCCCAGCAGCGGATAGCGCTCCACCAGGCGCAATGCGTCCCGGTACTCCCCGGCCCGCATCTGGGTGGCGCGGTCCTCCACGCGCACGCCGGCCGCGAAGTGGTCCACGTAGGCCGCCGTCCAGGGCATGATGCGGGCGAGCACCAGCAGGCCCACCACACCGGCCGCGGCCACGCCCAGCATGCGCCGGTCGCGTGCCAGCCCTATCGCCGCCAGGGCCGCGCCGAATCCCAGCAGCGAGCCGCGCGAGACGGTGGCCAGCAGGGCCGCGGTCAGCAGGCCCGTCAGCAGCAGCGCCGGTCGGCGCGCGACCAGCGGCGCGCGACTGATGATCTGGGGCGCGAGCAGGGCGGCCACCACGGCCAGCATGCCGCCGAACGAGTTGGGATCGATGGACGTGCCCGTGGCGCGCTGCAGGCGCGACGGGTCGTCGTTGATGTAGCGCAGCACGCCCAAGCCGCTGGGATAGTCGAACACGCGCAGGGCGGAGAGAAGCCGCGCCTGCCACAGGTCCGGCAACACGTGCAGGCCCAAGCCCACCGCCGCCGCCACGGCGCCGCAGCCCACGAGCGCCAGGAAGACCTTGTACACGCCGGCGCGGTCGGCGACCAGGTTGGCGACCACGAAGAACAGGCCTATGCCGGCCAGGAGCTCGGCGAACTGGCGCAACTCGTTGCGCGCGGGCATGCCGTGCACCGTTCCTGCCAGCAGGGCCAGGACCATGATGCCGGCGAAGGCCAGGACGCCCACGGAGAGCGGCGGCCAGCGCAGGTGCTGCAGCCGTTGGGCCACGCGCACCGCGAGGATGAGGTAGAGCGCGCCCAGCGCGAGGTTCAGGAGCGTAGGGTTGAAGCCGACGCCCAGGGGGATGGCCCCGAAGGGCAGCAGGGTGATGACCGCGACCGCGGCCAGGAAGGCCAACTCGATGGACCGTAGCACGGCCGGCGCCAGCGCCAGGCCCAACACCAGCGCCACGCCCACGGCCGGGTGCACGAAGACCGAGACCGCCGTGCCCACGGTCACCAGGAGCACCGCCGCGGCGGCCACGGCGAGGCGGGCGGTGCCCGGGTTGTCGCTCGTGACGCGCGCGCTCCGGATCACGGTGGCTATGCTAGGGGGGGCGCCGTCCACCGTCAAGCGCCGGCTCGCGCGCCCGCGGCGGTTTATAATCCTTGGCTTGGAGGCCATGTCCATGACTGCTGCGCCGGCCGGCGCGCCCTCGATCGGCCGGGCCGCCGTGGCGGCGCTCGCTGCGGCTGGTGCCCTTGTCGTCGGCGGCTGCGCCCCGGCGCCGGTGGCACGGGACGCCGCGCCCCCGGCCGACGTGGCCGTCGCGCCGGCGGCGACCGCGCGGCCCCGGACGGCGGCGGCGCCGCTCGACGCCACTGCGGGCGCCGTGCTGCCGCTCCACCTGGCGGCCGGCGCGGATGTGGAGCGCCGCCTGGCGGAGGTGGTGGCGGTGTACCCGCACGACCCGGCGGCCTTCACCCAGGGCCTGTTGCTCGCGGACGACGACACCCTGATCGAGAGCACGGGCCTGTACGGCCAGTCCAGCCTGCGCGAGGTGGAACTGGCATCGGGCCGGGTGCTGCGACGGCTGGAGCTGCCGCCGGATCTGTTCGCCGAAGGCGTCGCACTGGTGGGTGAGCGGCTGTGGCAGCTGACGTGGCGCGAGCAGCTGGCGCTGCAGTACGACGCGGCCGAGTGGCGGATGGTGGACAGCGTGCGCTACGAGGGCGAGGGCTGGGGCCTGTGCCACGACGGGCGGCGGCTGGTCATGAGCGACGGCTCGAGCCGGCTGACGTTCCGCGATCCGGAGACGTTTGCCGTTGTCGGCGGCGTTAACGTCAGGTTGGGCGGTGCGGGAGTGGAGGTGGCGGGGCTCAACGAGCTCGAGTGCGTGAGCGGCGCCGTGTACGCCAACGTATGGCAGACGGACGAGATCGTGCGCATCGACGCGGCGACCGGCGCGGTGGAGGCGCTGGTGGACGCCTCGGGCTTGCTGACCGCACGCGAGCGCGCGGCGGCGGACGTGCTCAACGGCATCGCCTACCGCGCCGCCGGCAACACGTTCCTGGTCACGGGCAAGCTGTGGCCGTGGCTGTTCGAGGTGCGCTTCGTCGTCCGGGACGGCGGATGAGCGGCGGCAGTAGGAGCGCGGCCGGAACCCTGGCCATCCTGGCGCTCCTGGCATTCCTGGTGGCGCCGTCGCCGTCGCGAGCGACGGACCTGCCGGTGAGGCCAGCGCCACAGGCGCCCGCAGCGGAGCCAGAGCGCCTGACCGTGCGCGTGATCTCGGTGCGACCGCACGACCCGGGCGCCTACACCCAAGGTCTGCTCCTTCACGACGGCTGGCTGTACGAGAGCACGGGCCGCGACCGCGGCGAGGCCCGCCTGCGACAGGTGGACCCCGTCACCGGGGTGGCGGTGCGGGAGGTCTATCTGCCGCCCGCGCCCGACGGCAGCACGTACTGGGGCGAGGGATTGGCGCTGGTGGGGCGGCGGCTCATCCAGCTCACCTGGCTGCACGGCGTGGCCTTCGTGCACGACCTGCAGTCCTTCGACGAGATCGGCCGCTACCGGTACGACGGCGAGGGCTGGGGGCTGTGCTACGACGGCCGGCGCCTGGTGATGAGCGACGGCTCGAGCACGCTGCGGTTCCGCGACCCGGACACGTTCGCGGTCATCGGCGAGGTGGACGTGACGGAGAGCGGACGGCCCGTGGTGCGCTTGAACGAGCTGGAATGCGTGGGCGACGCGGTGTTCGCCAACGTCTTCCTGAGCGACGAGATCGTGCGTATCGACCCCCAGTCGGGCGTGGTGACCGCGCGCGTTGACGCCGGTGGCCTGCTTGCGCCGGACGAGCGCGCGGCCGCGGACGTGCTCAACGGCATCGCCTATGACCCGGACGGCGGCACGTTCCTGATCACCGGCAAGTGGTGGCCCAAGCTGTTCGAGGTGACGTTCCGGCCGGCGGACCATCCCGACGGCACGCGGGCCTACCTACCCCTGGCGGCGCGGTCGGGGCGCAGCCCCTCACTCCGCGAAGAGGTGCAGCCCTTCGGCACGGGCAGCTTCGTTGCAGCGCTCGTCAAACGCCACCAAGGTGACGGGGACTTCGGTCCGTGCCTGCAGCACGATGCACGAGGCCAACTGCACGGCGTCGCCGGCGCGCAGTGCATGGCCGGCGAGTAGCCGTTCCGCTTCCTGGATGACCTCGGCCGTCAGTTCGACGGCGACGAGCTTCTCGAAGTCGCGGCGGAGGCTCGCTGCAATGTAGCGATAGTCGGCAACCGCGAGGTCGCCTTCCCGCAGCCGGCGTGCCAGCGCCGACAGTATCTCCAGGTGCGTGTACCGTGCTGTCGCGGCGACGCCCTCGAGCAGGAGCGACGCCACGCGCTCGCTTCCTGGCTCCTGGACGTAACGCTTGACCAGCGCGCTGGCGTCGTAGTAGTGGATCAAAGCCGGTCCGCGCGGCCGCGGTCGATGGTCGCGGACACCGGGGCGCCCCTGACCTCGACGCGACGGAGCGGCCCGAGATCGCGACCGGTGCCCGACGACAGCAGGGATTGAGCGGCCAGGTAGCGCAGCCGTTCCTCGAGATGACCTGCCGGAGGGCCAACTCGCCGCAGCTCGGCAACAGGACGGCCCCGGTCCGACACGACGATCACGGTGCCCTCCCGGACCATGCGGAGATATCGGCCGAGGCGGTTCTTGAGTTCGCGGGCTCCAACGGTGATCAACATGTAGCCATTGTAGCTACATGGTGCGCCGTCGCCAAGCTGCCGGCCGGTGCGTAGTGGAGGCCGCCGGCGTCTGTGCCGTGTCCGGTCCGGCCTCAGGCGCGCCCCTCGCTGCCGGTCACGGCCGGCGCCGGCAGCCCGGCCGAGCGGGCCAGGGACTCTGCCCGGTTGGTGTGCTCCCACGGCAGGTCAAGGTCCGGCCGACCGAAGTGGCCGTAGGCCGCCGTCTGGCGGAAGATGGGCCGCCGCAACCCCAGGTCGCGGATGATGGCGCCCGGTCGCAGGTCGAAGTGATCGTCGATGAGCGCGCGGATGCGCTCGGGGTCCACGCGTTCCGTGCCGAAGGTGTCCAGGGACAGGGAGACCGGGTGCGCCACGCCGATGGCATAGGCCAGCTGCAGCTGGAGGCGGTCGGCGAGGCCGGCGGCCACCACGTTCTTGGCCACCCATCGGGCGGCGTAGGCGCCACTGCGGTCCACCTTGGTGGCGTCCTTGCCGCTGAACGCGCCGCCGCCGTGGCTGGCCATGCCGCCGTACGTGTCCACGATGATCTTGCGGCCGGTGAGGCCGGCATCGGCCTCCGGTCCGCCGAGAACGAAGCGGCCGCTGGGGTTGACCAGGAAGCGCGTTTCGTCCAGGTAGGCCTCCGGCACGACCGGGCGGATGACGTGCTCCACGACGTCCTGCTCGATCTGGTCCCTGGCGGCCTCCTCGCCGTGCTGCGTGGAGACCACCACGGTGGAGACGCGCGAGGGCAGGCCGTGGGCGTACTCCACGGAGACCTGCGTCTTGCCGTCGGGGCGCAGATACGGCAGCAGCCCGGTCTTGCGCACCGCGGCCAACCGGCGGGCCAGAGCGTGCGCCAGGCTGATGGGCAGCGGCATGAGCTCTTCGGTCTCGCGGCAGGCGAAGCCGATCATCATG
>Ga0114946_10000599_pt1 | contig 24396 bp, 18 predicted proteins | sample WalLakDeSediment_FD_88676 | JGI IMG/M metagenome (GOLD analysis project Ga0114946, IMG submission 88676) | Lake sediment microbial communities from Walker lake, Nevada to study Microbial Dark Matter (Phase II) - Walker Lake 11/02/13 Deep Sediment | ecosystem: Environmental > Aquatic >... | reverse complement strand
TCATCAGGAGCTGCGCCGGCTGCTGGTGCGCATGGGTCAGCGGCTGATGCCGCAGGCTCGGCGCGAGGCGGCCGAGACCGCGGTCGAGGGCCTGGCCAGCGCGTGTGAGCGGCTGGTCAAGGCGCGGATCGGGGCGCTGCTGATCCTCGAGGGCGAGTTCGATGTCCTGCAGATCTGCAGCGACGTCGGCAAGCGCATCGACGCGCCGCTGCGGCCCGAGACCCTGGTCGCGCTGACGGTCCCGCACGCGGTCAACACCGCCCACGACGGCGCGATCTTGATACGCGAGTTTCGGATCGAGCGAGCCGGGGTCGTGTGTCCGCTGTCGAGCCAAACCCTCGACCCTCGGTTCGGCACGCGCCACCGCGGCGCGATCGGGGTCAGCGAGGACAGCGACGCCCTGGTGATCGTGCTGTCCGAAGAGCGCGGCGAGGTCCGCGTGGTCGAAGCCGGGGTGATCAGCGAGGCGCTCGATCGCAAGCAGCTCGAACAGCGGGTCCAAGCCTGGATCGATCGGGGCTGGAGCGATCGCGGTTGGATCGAGCGTGGGGCCGGGGCGCAGGTGGAGGCGCCATGAGTGGGCGGGGGAGTGGGCGGGGGAGTGGGCGGGGCGAGTCGGCCGCGGAGCCGCGCGCGCCGGGGATCCGCGGCGGGTAGGAGCTGGTGCTCGAGTTCGTGATCGAGGCCGCGACCAAGCACTGGGGGACCAAGGCCATGGCCTTCTTGCTGGCGCTGCTCGTGTTCATCGTGACCCGCGACGAGGTCACGCGCAGCTTCACGATCCCGCTCGTGGTCGTCGAGGATCCCGAGCGGGTGCTGCTGACCGAGCCGCCCGCGACGGTCGAGGTCCGGCTGCGTGGGCCGTGGGCGGACGTCAACCGGATCGCCAGCGCCGAGCTCGGCCCGGCGAGCCTCGATCTCCGTGAGGTCCGGCCGGGGCCCATGACCCTCGATCCAGCCTCGGTCGTGATGCCGCGCGGGGTCGTGCTCGATCAGCTCTTGTACGATCCGGTCGACCTGCGGTTCGAGGCCATGGTCGAGCGCGGGTTCATGATCACCGCGGCGGTCAGCGGGGAGCTCGACGGCGATCACCGGCTGGTCACGACCCGGGTCGAGCCCGACAGCTGGCGGGTGCGCGGGCGCGAGTCGGCGCTCGACGAGTTCGCCGGGCTGCGGACCCGGGCGATCGACGTCAGCGACGCGCGCGGTGACCTCGATCAGCGCGTCGAGCTCGACGCGATCGGGGTCCCGGGGATCGAGTTCACCGGGGTCGCGAGCGGGGAGCGGCCGGTGGTCCGGTTCGTCGCCGTGATCACGCCGGTCGCCGGCGAGCTCGAGCTCGAGGTTGCGACGGGCGCGGCCCTGCGTGCGGCGCTGCTGCCGGCTGACCACGACGAGATGGAGCTGCCGGCGAGCGAGCGGGTCGTCGTGCGCGGGCCGCTGACGGCCCTGCGCGAGCTCGAGGGCCTCGACGCGGCGATCGTGCCGGTCGTCGAGATCGAGCCGGTGGCCAAGGGTGGCGCGGCTCGTGGGGCGCCGTTGCCGGTCACGCTGCGGTTCGAGTGGTCCGAGGAGGTGCCTGAGCAGACCCGCGCGCGCCTGTCGATCGTGCCGCCGCTGATCCGCTTGCGCTTGGCCCAAGCGGACCGGTGATTTCGCGGGGCTGCCGAGATTGGGCTATCAATCGCGGGTGGCTCGCTCCGAAGAGACCAAGCGCAAGCTGTTCGGCACCGATGGCATCCGCGGTCGCGCCAACGTCCACCCGATGACCCCGGAGGTCGCGATGCGCTTGGGCATGGCGGTCGCGGCTCACTTTGGGCGCGAGGGCAAGATCGTCGTCGGCAAGGACACGCGGCGCAGCTGCTACATGCTGGAGATGGCCCTGGCCTCGGGGCTGTGCTCGTTGGGCGTCGACGTGATGCTGACCGGGCCGGTGCCGACGCCAGCGGTCGCGTATCTGGCCAAGTCCATGCGCGCCGACGCTGGCGTGATGATCTCGGCGAGCCATAACCCGTTTGAGGACAACGGCTTCAAGCTGTTCGCGAACGACGGCTTCAAGCTGCCCGACAGCGTCGAGACCCATATCGAGTCGTTGATGCAGCCGGGCGCCGTCGATGATCGGCTGGTCTACGGCGAGAGCATCGGCAAGGCGTTTCGGCTCGAGGACGCTGGCGGCCGCTACATCACCCACGTCAAGCACGTGCTCCCGTCGGAGTACGAGCTCGACGGGCTCCGCGTGGTCGTCGACTGCGCCCACGGGGCCGCCTACAAGATCGCGCCCAAGGTGTTCGAGGAGCTCGGGGCTGACGTGATCCGGACCGGCGTCGAGCCCGACGGGACCAACATCAACCTGGGCTCCGGGGCGATGCACCCCGAGCACCTCTCGCACGTGGTCCGCGAGTACCGGGCCGACTTTGGGGTCGCGCTCGACGGTGACGCCGATCGGGCGGTGGTCTGCGATCACCGGGGGGAGATCGTCGACGGCGACGTGCTCTTGGCGATCATCGGACGCGACCTCGCGGGCCGGGAGCTCCTGCGTGGCGGTGCGGTCGTAGCCACGGTGATGTCGAACATCGGGCTCGAGCGCAGCCTCGCGCAGGTCGGGGTCGGGCTGCATCGGACCCCGGTCGGCGATCGCTACGTGGTCGAGGCGATGCGCGAGCACGGCTGCAACCTCGGCGGCGAACAGTCGGGCCACGTGGTCTGCCTCGATCACTCGACCACCGGCGACGGGTTGGTCTCGGCCCTGATGGTGCTCTCGGTCATGGTCCGCGAACAAAAACAGCTCGCCGAGCTGGCCGCGGTCATGACCCGCTACCCGCAGATCTCGCGGAGCTACGCGGTCGCGCGCAAGATCCCGCTGACCGAGCTCAGCAAGTCGCGCGAGGTGATCGCGGCGGTCGAGCAGCGGTTCGGCGCGGACGGGCGGGTGGTCGTGCGCTACTCGGGGACCGAGTCGAAGCTGCGGGTCATGGCCGAAGGCAGCGACCTGCGGGCGCTCGAGGCGGCGGTCGAGGAGATCGGCGAGGTCGCGCTGGCCGAGATCGCCGCCCGCGTCGGCTGAGCCGTCGAGCTACAATCCCTCGATGATCGAGCTGGCGCCCGCTGAGTTGTGGACGGCGGCGCAGGCCGCTGCTGCCGATCGTCACACGATCGAGGCGCTCGGCGTGCCGTCGCCGGTGTTGATGGAGCGCGCGGCCCTGTGCGTGAGCGCGGAGGTCGAGCGCGTCGCGGATGCCTGCGGGGCCACGCGGGTGCTGGTCTTGGTCGGACCCGGGAACAACGGCGGCGATGGCCTCGCGGTCGCGCGCCAGCTCCACGGACGCGGTCGCTCGGTGACCGCGGTGCTCGTGACGCCGCCGCGCAACGCCGCCGCCGAGCAGCAGCTAGGGCTCGCGCGGGCCCACGGGGTCGCGCTGGCCGAGGAGCTGCCCGAGCTTGGGCCGGCGACGGTGATCGTCGATGCGCTGCTTGGGACCGGCAGCCGCGGGGCGCCGCGGGGGGCGATCGAGCAGGCCTTGCGGTGGGTGGCCGCGCAGGCCAGCCCGGTCGTGGCCATCGATCTGCCGAGCGGGATCGAGGTCGACACCGGCGCGGTCGCAGGCGTGGCCGCGCGAGCGCAGACGACCGTGACGTTTCAGCGCAGCAAGGTTGGCCTGCACCTGACGCCGGCGCGGGCGTTGGTCGGGCGGGTGGTGGTCGCGGACATCGGCCTGGTCGAGCCGCCGGGCGAGGGCGCCGAGCACAGGACCGAGCTGATCGGGCCGAGCTGGATCGCCCAGCAGCTCTCGAGCCTGCCGAGCGCGGCGCACAAGGGCAGCCGCGGGCACGTCGGGGTGGTCGGCGGGACCGGGGGCACGCCGGGCGCGGCGGTGCTGACGGGGATGGCCGCGCTGCGTGCGGGCGCTGGGCTCGCGAGCTTGGCGGTGGCCGATGAGCAGCTGCGCCGGACCTTGCTCGAGGTCCGCCCGGAGCTGATGCTGGCCGAGCGCGAGGATCCGTGGGTCGCGAGCGCGGGCGTGCTGGTGGTCGGCCCGGGCCTGACCGACGCGAGCCGACGCGCGGGCCTGGCCGAGCTCGATCGCGCGGACCGGCGCCCGATGGTCTGGGACGCGAGCGCGCTCGCGGAGCTGGTCCCGGGCGCGAGCGCGGGTCCGCGGATCCTGACGCCGCACCCCGGCGAGGCGGCGCAGCTGCTCGCGCGGATCGAGGGTGATCCGAGCTGGACCAGCGCGCGGGTCCAAGCCGACCGCCGATCCGCCGCCGAGCAGCTCGCGCGAGCCTGCGCGGCGATCGTGGTGCTCAAGGGCGCGGGGACGATCGTCGCCCGATCCGTGGGCGAGCGCGTGCAGCTGGCGATCTGCACGACCGGCGGCCCGGCCCTCGCAACCGCCGGATCGGGTGACGTGCTCGCGGGCGCGATCGCAGCGTTGCTCGCCCGCGGGCTCAACGAGTGGGCGGCGACTTGCGTCGCCGTCCACGTCCACGGGCTCGCGGGTGATGCTGCGCCGATCGACGGCGCCCTCGCCCTCGACGTCGCCGACGGCCTCCCGGCTGCGCTGGCTCGAGCGCGAGCCGCCGCCGCGCCCGGCCGCTGGCCGAGCTACGTCCGCGGGTAGACCCTCAGTACTCGCGCGCAGGGAAGCCGGCGTTGAGGTAGTCGGTCGGCTTGTCGGGGGTCGAGCAGCTCGTCGCCCAGGGGGTGGTTTGGCTGGCCGACTGCGAGGCCGACACGCAGACCGAGGCGGTGCGCAGGTAGGTCCGAGTGAAGCGCTCGTGCAGCTCGCCGCGGTCGAGCACGCTGGGGTCGGCGGTCTTGACGTCGAAGGTGAGCACGTCGCTCGACGACTTGGGCTGGACCCGGCGGAGCGTGAGGCGATTGGGGATGGTGAAGCTGTTGGACTGCTGGCCCTCGAGCAACCACAGGGTGTCGTCGCCGCGCGGGAGGAAGTTGACGTGGTCGAATTGGAGCTGGCTCGGCGAGGCGTCTGGTCGGGCCCCGTGAAAGCCGTCGTAGGCGACCACGGCCCACGGGCGGACGACGCCATCCTCGGCTTCGAAGCGCCGGGGCGGGACGGCGTAGAGCCGCCAGCTGTTGGTCTCGTTGGTGAGCCGGGTGAACTCTTGGGCGGCGGGATCGTAGGCGTAGATCAGATCGACGCCGCGCCTGGCGGTGGCGGTCGAGCTGGCCCTGCGCTCGCTCGACTCGAAGTACAAGGTCCCATCGGCGGCGAAGCCCGCGAGCATGTGCTTGGCGGCGGTCGCCGGGCGGATCATGCAGGCGCGGTCGTCGTAGTCGTCCTCGGCGGGGGTCAGGCTGCGCAGGGCCAGCGAGCCGCGCGGCGTGATGTAGGCGAGGTGGCTGCCGCTGGGCGAGACCGGGTTTAGCCCGGTGATGGTCTCGAGCGGGAGCGGCGAGCTGACCACGGCGCCCTCGAAGTTGGCGACCTGCTCGGTGTTGGACACGGCGTAGATCAGCGTGCGCGCGCTCGAGCCCGTACCGGAGGTCGCGATGACCTGCACGTCGGTGGGGACCTCGTGCTGGAACTCCGAAGGGTCGCCGCGCTCGGCCGGGGAGGGGCCGGTGGTGATCAACACGCGGGTGAACGGCTTGCCGCGAGCGAGCAGCAGCGGCTTGCCGCGGTTGCTCTCGCCGAGCTCGTCGTAGCGGCGGGCCGGGGCGATGCGCACGAGGTAGAGCTCCTCTTCACCGTTGCCGAGCAGCCGGCGGGCGACGATGTGGCGGTGGCCCATGGCGGCGACGCGTAGATCGATGGTGGAGCCGAGGCTTTCCCCAATGCGAAAGTGGCGGTTGGGTTGCTCGTCGGCCTCGACGCCGGGGACGACCCCAGGCACGTAGTAGGCCCACAGCTCGCTCTCGTGGATCGGCGGCGTCGAGCCCTTGCTCGCGGTGTGCGAGTCTCCCCAGGTCCGGTAGATCAGCCAATCGCCGCCGCGCAGCGAACCGATCAGATCGTGGGCGACCGGACCACCGCGGGTGTAGAGGTCGTCGCTCTCGAGGTCGAGGCTGTAGACCTGGGTGTCGATGCGGTAGGTGAGCCATCGGCCCGAGGCGGTCAACAGCAGCTGATCGGGGACGCCGCGCTCACCGAGGCTGATGGTCTGGGTGACGAGCTCGGCCTCGCAGGCGCCGAGCTGCTGACACGCGCGGACGACGGTGATCTCGTTGGTGCCGGTGCTCAGGGCGATGACCGTGGGCGCGACCGGCTCGTGCGCGCGGGTCTGGGTGGCCGTGAGGTCGAGGCTGCCGCAGACGCGCGAGGGCTCCGAGTCGAGGCCGCAAGCCGATAGCGTGACCGCCACCAGCGCCGCTGCACCCCAAGTAAACCCTCTCAAACCCACGAACCGACGGTACACCAAAACTCGAGGGCTGTGGCAACCTTCGCCGGCTGTCGCTGTCCGCCGACTCCATCACACGAGACCGCACGAGCCCCCACCATGCCAATCGCTTCGAGGACCCCCCTGATCGCCGCCGCCGCCGCCGTGGTCGCCTGTCTCTCTTCCTTCGGTTGTGGAAAGACCGCTGGATCCGACGCCGCTGGGGCCGATTCAGCGAGCGGGGCCGAACCGGCGGACTCCACGGCCGCGCCCGCGTTGCCGCCCTTGACCCAAGCGGAGCTCGAGGAGCTCTACCGGGTCAGCAAGGCGCGATTTCAAGCGACCGAGACGCTGCCCGAGGCGAGCGCGGTCGAGATCGAGGCGGATCTTCGCCGGGTCGCCAACGAGGCCGAGGACGTGCATCTACGGGCGAACGCCAGCTTGCTCCTCGGCCACCTGTTCGAGGCCCGCGCGGATCAACGGGCAGCGATCTCGTTCTACCGGCAGGCGGCCGAGCTGGTCCCGGACAACGTCGACATCCACATCGTGCTCGCGCTCGCGCTCGCCCACGCCGAGCGCTGGGACGAAGCGCTCGCCGAGCAATGGAAGGTCGTCGAGGGGATCCCCGATGACCTGATGGCGTGGCTGCTGCTCGGCGAGCTCCACATCAAGGGGGGCAAGCCCGACGAGGCCGCGCAGGTCTACGTCGCCTATGAGCTCCGGCGCATGGGCTTGCTCGAGGGCCTGACGGCCAAGCAAGGCGGCGAGTACGTCAAGGACGAGGCTGAGCGGGCGGGCTGCGCCGAGGCTCTCGCGCCGGCGGTCGACAACGGGACCGCGCTCGCCTTGATGTACGCGTTCGACTCCGATCCCTCGCCGGGGGTCCGCGCGCAAATCGCGACGGTGATGGGCGACCAGCGGCTGCTCGGCTACCAGACGCTGCTGACCAACAAGCTCGCGAGCGAAACCGACGCCGAGGTCAAAGCGGCGATGGAGTGGGCGCTCGCCGAGATCGAGCGTGAGGGCCTCGACACCTCGCCGGGGCCGGTGCCCGAGTCGCTCGCGGAGCTGGTCGAGGCCGAGGCCAAGGCCCAAGCGGCCGCGCCCGAAGCCGAGCCCGCGGGTGAGGCGAACGCCCCCGCGCCGATCGAACCTGACTGATCAGGGGGGCGCGTGGTCGCGATTGGGGTCGGGCTCGCTTCGCGGTACACCTCCGGCTCCGCGACCCGATGACCGCCCGTCTCCCAGCTTCGCTCGAGGTCAGCGACCTGACCTTTCGCTACCCCGGATCCCAAGATCCGGCGCTGCGCGACGTTGGCTTTCGGATCGCCTCGGGCGAGCGGGTCGGCCTCCTGGGCCCCAACGGCGCGGGCAAGAGCACGCTGATGCGGATCTTGTGCGGCTATCTACCCGTCCCGTGGGGGCTCCCGTGGGGGCCCACGGTCGCTCGGGGCCTGCCGGCGGCTCGCCGCGGGCCGACCGTGCGGGTCGCCGATCTGAGCGTCGCGACCGAGTCGCTGCAGGTCCGCGAGTTGGTCGGCTACCTCCCGGAGCAAGTGCCGCTCTACCAGGAGCTGCGGGTCCGCGAGCAGCTCGAGTTCCGCGCGACGCTCAAGCGCGTCGCTCGGCGCGAACGCAGCCGCGAGATCGCCCGGGTGGTCGAGCTCTCGGGCCTCGAGGGCATGCTCGAGACGCCGATCGCTCGGCTCAGTCGCGGCTACCGGCAGCGGGTTGGGATCGCCGACGCGCTCTTGGGATCGCCGCCGCTGGTGGTCCTCGACGAGCCCACGGTCGGCCTGGATCCAAACCAGGTCCAGGGCATCCGCGCGATGCTCAAGAACCTCGGCGGCGGGCAAACGCTGATCTTCTCGTCGCACATCCTCGCCGAGGTCGAGGCCTTGTGTGATCGCATCATCATCTTGTCGCGCGGTCGGGTGGTCGCCGATGAGCCGGTCACCCGGGCGCTAGCGAGCGACACGCTGGTCGTCGAGTGGGGCGCGGCCGATGGCGCGGCGATCCGAGCCGTGATCCATGCGGCGTGGCGCAGCCTTGGGCGCGAGGACCCGGTCGAGCTCCAGATCACGCCCCACGACGGGCGACTGCGGGCGGCGGTGACGAGCGCCGGGATCCCGATGGACGAGCTCGCGGCGGCGGTCGGGCGGGCGAGCCTCGAGGCCAAGCTCGTGCTAGTTCGGCTCGAGCCTGGGCGTCGGCGGCTCGAGGAGCGGTTTGCGCTCGTGACCGGGTTTCGTGACGGGCTAGGCGACGGGCTGGGCGACGGGCTGGGAGACGGCGGCGAGGGATGAACGCGATCACGCAGCTGTGGACGAGGACCCGGAACTGGTTTCGGGGGACCGCCGCGATCGCCGGCCGCGAGCTGCTCTCGCTGTTCGTGACGCCCCTCGCTTACCTGGTCGGGACCTTGTTCCTCCTCAACCAGGGCTGGAACTTCGCGATCTTGCTGCAAGTGCTCAACCAGCCCCTCGCCGCGCGTGGGCCGGTGATGCAGTACTTCTTCGGCGGCAGCATCTTCATCTTTTGGCTGCCGGTGATCTTCATCTGCGCGGCGATCAGCATGCGCCTGATCGCCGAGGAGCGGCGCTCGGGCACGCTCGAGGCCCTGCTCACGGCGCCGCTCGAGCCTTCGCAGGTGGTGATCGGCAAGTACCTGGGCGCGCTCGGCTTCTACGTGATCTTGTGGCTGCCGACCGGGAGCTTCTACCTGCTGTTGCGCGGCGCCGCGGGTCCGACGATGGCGCCCGATCCAGGGCCGATCCTCGCGGGCTACCTCGGCACGTTCATGGTCGGGGCGAGCTTCATCGCGGTCGGCCTGCTGTTCTCGGCGTTCTCGCGCAGCCAGCTCGCGGCGGCGATCGGGACCTTCGTGAGCTCGACGATCGTGCTGCTCGCCGGGCTGCTGACCGATCAGGTCGAGGTCTGGCTGGCGAAGATCTTGTCGTGGACCTCGCTGCTGGGGATGATGCAGGAGCTCGCCCAGGGCATCGTCGATGGGCACTGGATGTGGCTGCACCTCGCCGTGGTCGTCGCGGCGCTCTCGGTTGCGACGGTCGCCGTCAACCCGCGGCGCGACTGGCAGTCGGCCGCCCAAGCGGCGCTGGTCTGCTTGGCCGTCGGGCACCTCGCGGTGTTCGCCGGGCGCCACTCGGAGCGCGCCGATTGGACGGCCGGGCAGGTTTACACCCTCTCGGAGCGCGCCGAACAGGTGCTCGGCCAGCTCGGCGCGGCGAGCCTCGACGTGGTCGTGGTCGTGCCCACGACGATCGGCAACGGCCGGCCCAACCCGGTCCGCGGCGAGCTGCGCGAGGTCTTGCTGCGCATGCAGCAGGTCAACCAATCGATCCGCATCCGGCTCGTCGATCCCGACATCGATCGGCAAGAGGCCGAGCGGCTGGTCGACGACTTCGGCCTGACCGGCCGCGAGCTGCCCGACGGCGTGGTCTTGATCCGCTCGGGCCAGGGCAGCGAGCTCCGCCGCGCGCACCTGCTGCCGACCGAGCTCGTGACCTTCGCGACCGGGCCCGAGGTCCAGGCCAACGGTCCGCAGGTCAAGTCGTTCCGCGGCGAGGAGGCGCTGCTCGGCAAGTTCCTCGAGGTCTCCGATCCGCGCGAGCTGACGGTCTGCTACACCCAGGGCCACGGCGAGCCGGCGTTCGACGATCTCGAGCCGTTCAACGGCTACGCCCACCTGCGTGACCTCCTGCGCGAGGCCAACTTGGAGACGCAAGTCGCCAACCTCGACGACGAGGACGGCCTCGACGGCTGTGATTTGCTGCTCGTGGCCGGGCCCAAGGGCATGTTGCCGCCGGCCCACGTCGCGTCGATCCGGCGGTTCGCGGATCGCGGCCGCGACATCTTGATCCTCGCGGGCGCCGAGTTCGTCCGCGGCAAGCCCTTGTTGATCGATCACGGCCTCGAGCCGCTGACGGCGGAGTACGGGATCCACTTTGGCGATCGCGTGGTCCTCGATCCCCACGCGGTCCCGGGCGGCTCGGAGCTGCTCGCGTTCACGGTGATCGACGGCTGGGCCGATCACCCGGCGGTCCGCAGCTTGGTGCTCCAGCCCGTCGCGTTCTTCGAGGTCCGCGAGCTGTGGCTCGACAGCCGCGCCGTCGCCCTGGTCTCGTCCTCCGAGCAGGGCTGGGCCGAGGCTGATCTGATCCGGTTTCAGTCGGGCGGGGTGCTGCGCTTCGACCCCGGCACCGATAGGCGGGGGCCGATCCCGGTCGTCGCCGCCGGCGAGCGCGGGGAGTCGCGGCTGGTCGTGATCGGCTCTGATCACTTCGCGCTCAACGCTTGGCTGCGCGAGGACGTGGCCTACTCGCGCGGGCGCGACCTGATCTTGAACCTGATCGGCTGGCTGACCCAACGCGACACGCTGCTGGGGATCCGCGCCCGCGACCGCGAGCACGTCAAGCTGGTGCTGCTGCCTGAGCAGCTCAACCGGATGACCTGGATCTGCCTGCTCGGCCTGCCGGGCTTTGCGATCGGCGTCGGGCTGCTGGTCTGGTGGAGGCGGCGCAAGTGAGCGAGGCCGGAGCACCGCTGGACCATGGCCAGGCGCGCGGGCGAGCCCGGCGGATCCGGTCTGCGCTCGGGCCGATCCGTCCGCGCGCGGGCACGATCGTCGCGCTCGCGGTCGCGACCATCGCGGCCGCCTTGGCCTGGGCTGATCCCTTCGCCAAGCCCGATGACACGGTCATGCTGGTCAACGACCGCTCGGGCGCTCGGCGGGTGTTTCCCACCTTGGTCGACGCCGATCCGAGCAAGGCGACGATCGAGCTCCAGGCCCCGGGCCAGCCCTTGGTCCGGATCGTCCCGGCGCCCCAAGGCGGCCACCAGCTCATGCGCGACGACACGCTGCTAGGCCCGGTCGCGGCCGAGGGCTTCGACGGGTTGTGGTCGTCGTTGCGCCTAGCCACGGCCACGCGCAAGACCGGCGGGCGCAAGGGCCTCGGGGTCGGGCAGCGCGGGGTCATCCGCATCAGCTTGCCCGACAGCCACCTGACCCTCTCGCTCGGCGACGCGACCACCGGCGGCGGCGTGTATGCGGCGTTCGAGACCGACGGCCAGCCGTGGGTGGTCGAGGCCGAGCTCTTGAGCCTGCTCGACCAGCAGCCCCTGACGTGGCTGTCGCCGCGGCTCACCGCGGTCGAGCCCGAGCTGGTCACGGGTCTCGCGTGGGGCGACGATCTGGTCGTCGGTCGGGGCAACGACGGGTTTTGGCGGGTCCGGTCGGGGGCCGAGCCGGCCCTGCTCTCGAGCGAGGCCGTCGACTTTCGGCTCCGCCGGCTGCTGCGGGCCAAGCTCGATCCCTTCATCGAGCGCGACGCCGTGGCCGCCGAGTCGCTGCGACCGTGGTTGGTCGTGACCACGATCAACGGCGGCTCGCAGACCCTGCTCGTCGGCGGCGCGTGCCCGGGCCAGCCCGATCGGCGCCTCGTCGATCGGGGGCCGGGGTTGATCGGCTGCGTGCCGGAGGCGCTGTTCGAGCGCTGGCCGCTCCACGACCCCGAAGCGGCGATGATCGAGACCCGGCTCGTGCCCCACGAGTACGGCCGGATCGTCGCGCTCGAGCTCGAGCTTGGCGCTGACGCGTCGGCGGGGCGCCAGCTGATCCGGCGCGGCGGCGAGTGGTTCCACACCGAAGCCGACGCGGGCCTCGTGCCGGTCGCCGAGGAGGAGGTCCGGCGCTGGTACAAGGCCGTCAGCCGGCTCGAGATCGCGCTCGCGAGCGCGGCCGCCGATGCCGATGCCGAGGTCGAGCACCCAGGGGTGGGCGAGGCGCAGCCGCTCGAGCCCGACTGGACCCTAGGCGTCCACGCTGACAGCGACGAGATCCTGCGCGTCGCTTGCCGCCTCGCCGAGACCCCGGTCCGCTGCGTCCGCGATGGCGGCCCGATCTTGCGGGTGCTCGGCGAGGTCCCGCGCGACCTCGCCTTCGATCTCGAGACCTTCGCGGATCGGCGGCTGATCACGATCGGCGCCGGCGAGGTCCGGGCGCTCGAGATCCTGCCGCCGAGCAACCAGCCGATCCATGCGCAGCGCGCGAGCACGGTCCGTCAGAGCATCCACGCCGACATGGGCGTCTGGGAGCTCGACGCTCCGGCGCACGTCGACGACAGCGGCGGGATCGACGAGGTCCGGCTCGAGACGATCCTGTGGGCGCTGCGGCAGCTCCGCGCGGAGGTCTGGGTCGAGACCCCGACTGGCGCGCCGCTGCGGCACATCTCGGTCGAGGTCGTGCCGGCCTCGGGGCTGCGTCGCACGGTCACGATCAGCTTGTATGACGATTGCATCGTCGAGGTCGAAGGTCACCCGAGCGCGGCCATCTCCAGGGCCCAATGCGCGGCGCTGTCCGAGGATCTGTTCTTCGACGATCCGCTGCGGTTTTGGCTCGAGCGCTCGCGCAGCGTCGAGCTCGCCGACGCCAACGGGGAGCAGCGGGTGTTCCTGCGCCGCCGCGACGAGCAGTTCGTGACCGACGACGGCCGCTCGATCGACGACCAGACCCTCGCGGGCCAGCTCGCTGCGTGGATCGACTGGCGCTCGGCGGGCCTGCGCGCCGGTGAGCCGCCTACGGCCCTCGACTGGAGCTTGGACATCCGCCGCGAATTCGGGCCCGCGGTCCAGGTCGAGCTCGGTCCGGGCTGGGTGCGCTTGCGCGGCGCGGACTGGTACTACAAACAGCGAGAGGCCGGGGTCGAAGCGCCGTCGGGTGTCCCCGACGACGATTCAGACCTCGACCCCGATTGAGCTCGCTCAGCGCCAGTCAGCTCAGCCGGCGCCTTGCTTCTTCTTGGCCGCCTCGGCGTCCTTTTGCATCCGCGCTTGCATCTCGGCCGCTTGGGCCGCTTCGGCCGCGAGGGTCTGCGGGTGCCAGTCGGAGTTGGGTGGAGCGATCCACACGAGCTCGCCGGGGTTCACGGCCTTGGGATCGGGGTTGGGCACCTTGTAGGAGACGAACTCGAGCAGGCCGTTGTCGTGGGCGAAGCCCGAGTCCGAGAACCGCTTGAACTTGCCCTTGATCGTGTACTGCTTGCCGACTTCGACCACGACTAGGGGCACGTCCTTCCAGATGTTCTGGGTGTCCGTGTCCCAGTCGGCGATCGGGAAGTAGTAGTTGACGACCATCATCGCCCGCTTCTTGCCGAGCTCGTTCTCGTTGTCGGTGATCCAAAAGTGCGGCTGCTTGCCGGGCGGGCACAGCTGATCGGCGGGACACTCGGCGGGGACGTAGATCTCTTGGACCCACCCCTTGATGACCACTTCCTTGCCGGCCTCGCCGTCTTTGAGGTGGTCGTCGATGTCCTTGCGCAGGCCGTAGATCGAGAAGGCCTCGTCCGGGTCGTTGTCCCACTTCACGGGCGCGCGGGCCTCGTCGAAGTTGGGCGCGGTCGGGAGCTTGACGTCGATGGTCGGGAGCTCTTCTTCCTGCGGGCCGGTCTCGGCGACCTTCTCGGCACAACCCCCGAGTAGGAGGAGCGGTGCTACGAGTCCGACGGAGGTGCCAATGGTCACCAGAGCAGGGCCGAAGTTTGCGAAGGAGAAGGTGGTTCGGAGCTTCATCGAGGTCTTGCCTCCGGGCGTGGGCCGGGCGGGAGTCACGGGCGGTTATGCCGCGTGAGCCCATTTATCATGGTCTGTCGCAAAATGTCCATTCCGGAGCGGGCCCGCGCTTGACGGAAACGGGGGCATGGTCGAACAACGAGGCGATGCACCGCCCCTTCGCCCGTGGCCGCCGGAGTCGAGCCGCTGTGGCCGCGCTCGCGCTGCTCGGCGTGTGCGGGGTCGCGTGTGGTCCCGGTAGCGGCGCTGACACGGACGGCGAGGTCGAGGTCCGGCTGAGCGAGGGTGGGCTGAGCGAGGGTGGGCTGAGCGAGGGGGCCGAGATCGCCGAGGAGATCGACCGCGCAGCGAACCCCGCGCTGAACGAGCCGATCACCATCGGGCTCCCGCAGCTCCCGCGAAAATTCGATCCCCTCGATGATCTCGAGCCTTGGGCCGCGCGGATCGGTGACGATCTCGTGTTCGAGGGCCTGGTTCGGCGGACCGGCGAGGGCTACCCGTGGGCCGAGCCCGCGCTCGCCGATCGCTGCGAGGTCGACCGCGAGTACGCGGTGGCCTCGGTGCTCTGCCACATCCCCGCGGGGATCCGCTTCCACGACGGCAGCGAGCTCGCCGTCGAGGACGTGGTCTACTCCCTGAGCTACTGGCTGGATCCCCGGCGGGTCTGGGAGCGACAGCGACGCGGCCTCGCGAACCTCGAGCGGGTCGAGATCGTCGATGGGCCCCGGGGTGGGGTCGGCGCGGGCGAGCGCGATCCGGGCCGCTGGGTGCGGATCGGCTTCGGCAAGCGCGAGCCGCTCGCCCTCGAGGCCCTCGCGACCATCAAGATCGTCCCCCGCGACGCCCACCGCGGCAAGGAGACCCGGTTCTCGCAGCAGCCGATCGGCACCGGGCCCATGAAGATCACGAGCCTCGGGCAGGATCGGATCGTGCTCGAGCAGTTCGCCGACTACCACGATCCAACCCGCCGGACCGCGACCGGCAAGATCATCGTGCGGGCGATCAGCGACGGGGCCGAGGCGCTCACGGCTCTGCGTCGCGGCGAGATCCACCTGCTGCCCGAGGTCGCCCCGGTCCACATCCCCGTCGAGCTCGGCAAGCCGGGCATGTCTGGGCGCTTCGTCGCGTGGCTGGTCAGCCCGCCGCACTACGACCTGATCCTGTGGAACCTGCAGTCGGGGCCGCAGGCGGGGCCGGGCTTGCGCGCGGCGGTCCACGACGCCCTGCCGCTGTCGGCGATCGCCCGCGAGGTCCATGGCGCGCCGGGCCTGCCGATCGGCGCGCCTGTCGATCTCCACGAGCCGACCGTCATCGATCTCGACGCGCTCGAGGACATCAAGCTCGGTGAGCCGGTCCGCGGCGGGCTGCTGCCGCTGCCCTCGCTCGAGGATGACGTGCGCGCCTTGCTGGGCGCGAGCGCGGCCCTCGACGCCCTCGAGTGGACCATCGAACGAGGCATGCGCCGACGGCCCGGCGGCCCGCTGCGGATGACCTTGACCTGGGACGGCCAGACCGGCCGACCCTCGGCGACCGTCAACCGGATCCGCGCGGCCTGGGAGGCCCTGGGGATCTCGGTCCCGGAGGCCACGGCCTCGTGGAACTACCTGCTGATCCTCCTGCGCAAGGCCGAGTTCAAGGGGGCGCTGGTCCACCTCGGCGGGCACAGCGACGAGGACCTCTATCACCTGTTCCACTCCCGCGGCGCGATCAACTTTTCGGGCGTCGCCGACGAGGCGCTCGATCGGGCGTTGAGCGACTACCGGGGCGCGCCCGATCGGGCCGCTCGTGACGCCGCCAAGCAGCGAGTCTCCGAGCGCATCGCGCAGCTGCGGGTCGTGTCGATCCTGTACGCGCCGACCCGCGTGATGCTCGGCTCTCGCCGGCTCACCGGCGTCGATTTCGTCGATGATATCCCGCGCCTCGATCGACTCGCGTTGATCCCCGGTGACATCGACTGGGGTGCGTGATCACTGAACGGGAGTGCGGGCGGAACTTGCCGATTTCTTTCGGCTGTGGCGCGTGCTTCGTACAAGCGAGGAGCAGCGAGACCTCGCCGCGTTCGCAGGTTGGACGACCCATCCATGAAGACCTGGGAGCGTGCGGGGCCAAACCCACAGGTACCCCATGATGACCAGCGTAATTCTCTTGTTCTCCCTGTTGACCCCCAACCACCTCGAACAGTACGCCAGCGAGCTGCTGGTCCCCGAGCAGATCGAGCCCCGTTGCGACGGCATCGATCGGTTGTTCGCCAAGTTCGAAGCCGAGTACGAGGCCGAGCGGCTCGCGTCGCTGTTCGGGGACTAGGCGTGCTAGGCGTGCCCGAGGGCTTCGACCTCGAACCGACGCCGATGAGCTCACGCTCGTCGGCGTCGTCGCGACCGCGGTTCTTGCCGGGGACCCACAAAACCAGCACCCTTGGCCCATGCCGATCCGCAGTATGACGGGGTTTGGGGTCGCCGATCACCCGTGGCCCGAGCGCGGCCAACGGGTTCGTGTCGAGCTCCGCTCGGTCAACTCGCGGTTCCTCGAGATCAAGCTCCGGCAGCCGTTCGGCGTGGCGGTCGAGCACGAGCTGCGACGCGGGCTCGAAGGCCGCTTGGGTCGGGGTCGCGTCGACATCTCGGTCCGCACCGAGGGCGCCGGGGAGGTCGCGGACGATCCGCTGATGGCCCTGGGCGTCGAGCGTAGCCGAGTCGATCCAGTGCTCGCCGCGCTCGGCACCGTGGCCGACGCAGCGTATCAAGCGAGCCTTCATGTCTCGCACCCTACGTCGCTAGATTTATTGAGGTTTTTTATCTCCATGGGGACTCCAGGTGTGGGCGAGTCGCTGGCCCCCCCGGCGTTCCTCGCCGAGCTGGTCGAGGAGGCGCTCGTGCGGCTGACGAAGATGCGCGAGACCGAGGGCGAGGCTCTCGCCGCGACCTTGGGCGCGCTGCTCGACGAGCTCGAGGCGCAGATCGGCGACGCCGAGCAGCGCTTGGTCGGCGAGCCCGAGCGGCTCCAAGATCAACTGGTCGCGCGCTGCGACGCGCTCCTCGCTCGGGTCGACGCTGGCGCCGTCGACCGCGATCGCCTCGCTCAGGAGTTGGCCTTGCTCGTGGTCCGCGGCGACGTCAGCGAGGAGCTCGCGCGGATCGCTAGCCACCTCGATCAGGCCCGGTCGATCCTCCGCGCGCCAGCGGGGACAGGGCAGGGCAAGACCCTCGATTTCCTCAGCCAAGAATTGCTCCGCGAGGTCACGACCATCGGGAGTAAGATCACCAGCCACGCCGGCAGCGCGGTGGTGATCGAGGCCAAGGGCACCATCGAACGAATTCGCGAGCAGGTTCAAAATGTCGAGTGAGCGCCCCCGAGGCCTGTTGTTGGTCGTCAGCTCGCCTTCGGGCGCGGGCAAGACCACGTTGTGCAACCGCTTGCGAGCGGAGTTCCCGAGGATCGGGTTCTCCGTCAGCTTCACCACCCGGCAGCCGCGGCCCGGCGAGACCGACGGCGTCGAGTACCACTTCGTCTCGCACGCGCGCTTCCAGGAGATGGCCGCGGCCGACGAATTCGCCGAGTACGCCATGGTCCACGGCAACATGTACGGGACGTCCGCCGACCAGGTGAACGTCGCTCTGCATCAGGGCCGCGACCTCCTGTTCGACATCGACTTCCAGGGCGGCCGCCAGCTACGCAACCGGTTCCGTGACGAGGTCGTGCTGGTGTTCATCCTGCCGCCCTCGCTGCGCGAGCTCGAGCGCCGGCTTCGCCAGCGGGCCACGGACGCCGACGAGGTCATCCAGCAGCGCCTCAAAGTGGCTCGTTCCGAGCTCGCGCACTACGATGAGTACGATTACCTGATCGTGAACGAAGACCTCGACAAGGCCTATGACGCGCTCCGAGCGGTCTACGTCGCCGCCTGCCACCGTCGCCAACGGCAGGCAGTCGTCGCGCAGCAGCTGCTCGAGGGTCAAGAGGAGCTGCCCTGGTGAGCCAGCACGCAGCTCACGAGCCGGCGGCTGAGGACTCGGCGGACGCGGACGCGGACCGCCCGGCGGCTGAGCAGTCGGGCTCGGCCCTGGTGAGCGTCCCGGCCAGCGAGGGCGAGCTCGGCGAGGGCTTCTTGCCGGCGGTCGACCCCCACGTCCGCGAGGGCGCGGCCGAGGTCCTGCTCAGCCGCGAGTATCAAAATTTGGCCGACGAGGTCCGGCGCCGGCTCGGGCCCGAGGCCCTCGAGCTCGTGCGCCAGGCGTTCGAGCTGGCCGAGTCCTGCCACGCCGGGCAGATGCGCAAGAGCGGCGATCCCTACCTCGTGCACCCCTTGCGGGTCGCGCGGATGCTCGCGGGCCTCGGGCTCGACACCCCCAGCGTCGTCGCCGGCATCCTGCACGACACCGTCGAGGATTCGGAGCTCACGGTGGTCGAGTTGACCGATCGCTTCGGTCGCGAGATCGCGCTGCTCGTCGACGGCGTGACCAAGCTCGGCAAGGTCCCGTACCTGTCGCAGCGCGAGAACCAGGCCGTCAGCTTCCGCAAGTTGCTGGTCGCGATGAGCCACGACATCCGGGTGCTGCTCGTCAAGCTGTGCGACCGCGTCGACAACATGCGGACCCTCGAGGCGATGCCGTCGGTCAAGCAGCGCCGCATCGCCCAAGAGACCGCCGACATCTACGCGCCGCTCGCCCGCTTGCTCGGCATCGACTGGATCCGCCGGGAGCTCGCCGACCTCTCGTTTCGCTACCTCGAGCCGGTCGCGGCCAAGGAGATCCGAACCGAGATGGTCGGGCTGCTGACCGCCGATCCAACCCACATCGATCGGGGGCTCGAGCTGCTGCGAGACGCCTTCGTCGGGGTCCCGGGGGCGGTCGCGCTCGAGCCCACGAGCGAGCCGCGCCCGCAAAACCCGATCGCGCCAGGCTTGGGTCTGGGCTTGGGCCTGGGCGTGGGTCCGGGCTTGGGCCCGGGCTCGGGGGTCCCGCGCTGGCGCCGGGAGATGTTCGGCCTCGTCGAGCTGCGCGCCAACGTCTTGACCCCGCAAGAGGTCCACGAGCTGCGCACGCGGGGCCGGGTCGTCGAGAAGCTGCGTGACATGGTCACCTACCAGGTCATCCCGCAGGATCGCGACACCTGCTACCTCGCGCTCGGGCACGTCCACGCCCACTTCAAGCCGGTCCCGGGGACGATCCGCGACTACATCGCGCTGCCCCGCGCCAACCGTTACCAGGGCCTTCACTCGCAGGTGCTCGATCGCGCCGGCGTGCGCATGTACGTCGAGATCCGTTCACGGGCGATGGACGCCGTGGCCGAGCGCGGGGTCGTGGTCGAGCTTCAGCACGGCCTCCAGGCCAGCGAGCTCGGCTGGTTGCGCGAGCTGATGGGCTGGCAGGCGGAGGTCGAGGATCCCAACGAGTTCATCGAGGCGGTCAAGCGCGAGCTGTTCGCCGATCAGGTGTTCGTGTTCACGCCCGAGGGCGATCTCAAGACCTTCCCGCGGGGCGCGACGCCGATCGACTTCGCGTTCACGGTCCACACCGACGTCGGCGTCCACGCGGCCGGGGCCCGGGTCAACGGTCAGGTCGTCCCGCTGCGCTACCGCCTGCGCCAGGGCGACACCGTCGAGATCCTCACCGATCCCAAGGTCGAGCCGCGCGACGAGTGGCTCGACCTGGTCCAGACCTCCCGGGCCAAGGCCAGGATCAAGCAGTTCCTGCGCCAGCGGGCCCGCTCCCTCGCCGTCGAGACCGGCCGCTCGTTGCTCGCCCAGCGCCTCGAGACCCACCACCTCGAGCTCGACGTGCTCGAGGCCGACGGGACCCTCACCAGTCAGCTCGAGCCCCTTGGGATCGCCCCGGAGCACGGCGTCGAGCGGCTCTATGAGCTGATCGGCGACGGCGACCTGCGGATCGGCTTGGTCGTGCGGGCGCTCAACCTCGAGTCGGCCAGCGAGAGCATGTTCGGCCGGCTGCTTCGGCCGTTTCGGCGCCGGCCCGATCAAGCCAACCCAGCCCGCTCGCCCCGCGCTGGCGAAGCCGGCGGCGCGGCCATCGAGATCGACGAGCAGCGGGTCGAGAGCAGGCTGATCCAACTCGCGTCGTGTTGCTCGCCGCTGCCGGGCGATCCCGTGGTCGGCTTTCGGATCCCCGGGCGGGGGATCGTCGCCCACGTCGAGGGCTGCCTAGTCGCCGTCGACGAGCTCGCCGAGCGCGTGTTTTTGGCGTGGAGCCCCGACTTCGAGGTCGAGCGGCCAGTCACCGTGCGGGTTCGCACGGCTAACACCGTTGGTCTGCTCGCCGAGATGAGCCGGGCGTTCTCGGCGACGGGCCTGAACATCAAGCAAGCCAACTGCCGCGCCTACGAAGACGGGAAGTTCGCGCTCAACACCTTCCACGCCACGGTGGGATCGCTCGGCCGTCTGGACCAATTGCTCGACCACCTGCGCGAGGTGCCGGGCGTCATCAGCGTCGAGCGGGTCTTTTCCGGGCCGCAGTCCGACGACTAGAGCGCCGATCAGTTTGGAGTCGCGTGCTGAGGTGCGTCTGGGGCGTGCATCAGCGCGTGAATTCAAACTGGTCGGCGCTCTAGAGCGTTGGGTCGGTTGACAAAGCGCCGGGCTCTGGCTATTTGGCCCGTCCTCGCTGCTTGGCGGCGAGCACGAAAGCAGAGCAGATCATGGCTTCTGATACCGACATCGTCCGCCGTAAGCGCAAGCGCCGTCAGAAAAACGCTGGGCACCAGCGTAAGATCAAGCAGAGCAGGCAGAGCACGCTGTCGTACAGCGAGCTGTTCGCAAAGCTGGGCGAGCCCGGCGAGCCCGCGCCCAAGCGCGAAGGCTGAGCGAAGCCGCGGGGGTCCCACGATCACCCTCGACAGACCGACCCGCCGATCGCGGGTCGACTCAATTCTAGTCCGAGGCGTGCCTCGGACTCTAAGACTTGGTTTGACGACCGCAGTTGCTTGATCCGGCCCATGACGAGCGCGTAGTCTGCTCGGGTGCCGGTGGCCAGGCTGCCAGCGGTGGAGCACGCAATCATGACACCTGCGCCTGAGCTCACCCCGGGAACCGTCATCGATGGCTACACCATCGGTGCAAAGATCCGCACGCGCTCCGGCGCGGCGACCTACGCCGCCACGGACTCGAGCGGCGCCGCGGTTCACTTCACCGCGTACGCGTCGGCGTGCTTTCCCTCGACCTTGGTCCGCGAGCGTTCGCTTCGTGAACTTCGCCAGCTGCAAGGCGTCGACGCGCCGCAGCTCGCCCGCGTGCTCGGCTGCGGCAAGCTCGACGATGGTGGGATCTACGAAGCCGGCGAGGTCGTCGAAGGCGAGGTGCTCAGCGACGTGGGGGCGCTCAGCCGGCCCGAGGTCGGCGCCGCGATGACGACGATCGGCGCGGCGCTGTTGGCCGCGCAAAAGGTCGGGGTCATCCATCGCAACTTGGGCGGCACGGTCGCCTTCGGCACGGCGCGCGGGCTCAAGCTGCTCGGGTTCGCGGTCGCCGAGCCCCAGCCTAACGGCGGGTTTGGGTCGCTCGACTCGATCGCCCCCGAGCAGGTCAACGGCAAGGTCGTCGATCAGCGCACGCTCATCTACAACCTCGCGGCCTTGACCCACCAGCTGCTCACCGGCGAGCCGCTGTTCGCTGGCAGCCCCGAGCAAAAGCTCGATCTCCACGCCAACCGCGAGCCCGGCGAGATCGACCCGCTGCTCAAGCGGGCGCTGAGCAAGGACCCGCGCATGCGGCCGATGATGCTCAAGCAGTTCTTGGGGGACATCGCCAAGCTCGCCGGGGCCGAGAGCCCAAGCGCTGGACCGGCGGCGCCCAAACCCTCGACCCGGGGCTGGACCATGTTCATGGACGCGCAGGATGCTGTCGGCCCGAGCTCGGCCCCAGCGAGCCCCAGCCCCGCGCCGGCCTCCAGCGCGCCGGCCCCCAGCGCGCCGGCCCCCAGCGCGCCGGCCCCCAGCGCGCCCGTCGCTCCGGCGGCCGCGAAGCCCTCGACCCGGGGTTGGACGATGTTCATGGAGGCCGAGGAGGCCGCCGGTCCCAGCGCGGATGGCCCGGTCGCGCCGAGCCCCGCGGTCGCCAGCCCTGTGGCGCCTGCGCCCGCTCAGCCCGCGCAGGCGGTCGCGCCCGCGCAGGCGGTCGCGCCCGCAGCCGCGAAGCCCTCGACCCGGGGTTGGACGATGTTCATGGAGGCCGAGGAAGCCGCCGGTCCCGCGCCCGCGAGTCCAGCCGCGCCGGCGCCCAGCCAGCTAGCCGCGCCCGCGCAGCCGGTCCCGAGCCAGCCAATCGCTGCACCCGCGCAACCGGTTGTATCCGCACCCGCACCCGCACCCGCTGCACCCGCACCCGCACAACCGGCTGTATCCGCGCAACCGGCGGCCGCGAAGCCCTCGACCCGGGGTTGGACGATGTTCATGGAGGCCGAGGAGGCGGCGGGTCCCAGCGCGGATGGCCCGGTCGAGCCGAGCCCCGCGGTCGCCAGCCCAGCCGCGCCGGCGCCCAGCCAGCCGCTCGCACCTGCGCAGCCGGTCCAAGGGGCTGCGGCCGCGAAGCCCTCGACCCGGGGTTGGACGATGTTCATGGAGGCCGAGGCCCCCGCGGATCCAGCCCCAGCGCCGGCACCCCCGCCGGAGCCAGCGGCGACGCCCGCACCGGCCCCGGCGGATCCCGGCGGCGCGCCCTCGACCCGGGGTTGGACGATGTTCATGGAGGCCGAGGTGCCGAGCGAAGCGTCGCCCGTGGCACCCCCGCAAGAGCCGATGATGGACGCGATGCCGGCCCAGGCGGCCGAGGCGACCGGTGCTTCGGACGCTAAGGGTTGGACGCTCTTCATGGAGAAGCAGCCGCCCGCGCAAGCCGATCAGGCGGAGGCCGACCAGCCACCCGCGACCACGCAGCCCATGGCCACGCAGCCCATGGTCACGCAGCCCATGGCCACGCAGCCCGCCGAGCCCGCGCCCGCGCCCGCGCAGCCCGAGCCAGCCCAGCCTCAGGTCGTCAGCGGGCGGACCATGATGATGGACGCCAGCCAAGCGCCGGATGCCGACGACCACGGCGCTCCGATCCGCACGTCGGTCCCCGCGACCCCGGCGATCGAGACCGGCGGTCCCAATCGCCAGGCTCCGCACACGATGGCCGTGGCCCCGCCGACGGCCATCGTGAAGGGGGAGTCCAAGGGCAACACGCAGGTGATCATCGTGGTCGCCGTCGTCGCGGTCATCGCGATTTTGGCGATTATCGCGCTAGCGACCTGAGCGGTGCTTGCGGATCCACCGGCCTAGCCAGCGCAGCAAGCCGATCACCAAGACGAGGCTGCTGCCGTCCCAGCCGATCTGCTCGAACCCAGGGCTCGCCTGGTAGCGTACGAGCGGCACCGGAGGCTCGCGGCGCTGCTGCCTCGCGCGGGCGTCCCGGCGCTCGGTCAGGCCGAGGCCCCCGCCGCGAACGAAGGCGACCACGCCCTCGAGTTCGCCAGCGTCGAAGAAGGTGCCGCAGCCGTGGCACTCGTCGACGACGATCCCCGAGTAGCGCCCAAAGTTGCGCCGGTTCATGCGGAGATCGCAGCGCGGGCACGGCCGGTAGATCACGACATCGACCATCGCCATCGTCTGGCGGGGGACCGCCTGATCGTCGGTGTTGTGGGCCTGGGCCTGGGCCTCGTCGATGATCGCGTTCAAGGTCGAGCGGTCGACCCACGCGCCGCCGCAGCCCTGGCAGCCGAAGATCTGCGGATCGTTGCCGCGGTAGCCCACGGTCGCGCCGCGGCCCCCGAGGCTTGGATTGAGGCCCCAGCTGGCCATGGCCTGTTGACAGGCGGGGCAGGCCAGCTTGGATTGGGTCAGGGGAGCTTCGGCCTCGCCCTGGGCGGCTCCACAGCGCGGGCAGAATGGGTGATCACCAGCGATTGAGCTCATGCACTCTGGGCACCGCTGAGCGGTGCGAGGATCGGGCACGCCCAGCGGGACCCGTACGGCTCCACAGAAGTGACACTGACCAGGCCCAGGGTGGCGTTGGGGCCCGCCACAGGCTGGGCAATGGTAGGCTGGAGCGTGCACCGACCGACTCTAACAGCACTTCCGGGGGGGGCCAGAGGCTGGTAGCATCGCCGCGATGATCGCTTACGAGATCCTCGTCCAGACCATCGCCGGGGCCAAAGCCGGCGTGCGGCCAAGCGCTCCCACCCTTCCGCCGATCCCCACCGGCGCGCCGGTGGCCGTCGAGGAGTACAGCTCGGGCTTGGTCGATCTCGACGAAGAACAAGTCGCCGAAGCCGAGGGCTACGAAGCCGCCGAGTACGGCGAAGCCGAGGGCTACGAAGAAGCCCCGGCCTACGCCGAGGGCCAGTTCGACGACGACGACGAGGACTAGCTAGCAGCCCGTGGTGGAAGTCCTCGTGGCGCCTCGCGCCGGAATTTTCGTCGAGGGCTAGGAGCCGAAACGCAGTTGTACCGGGCGTACTACAAGTTTCGGCGACACCGCCCTCGGCG
>Ga0114946_10000598_pt1 | contig 24398 bp, 19 predicted proteins | sample WalLakDeSediment_FD_88676 | JGI IMG/M metagenome (GOLD analysis project Ga0114946, IMG submission 88676) | Lake sediment microbial communities from Walker lake, Nevada to study Microbial Dark Matter (Phase II) - Walker Lake 11/02/13 Deep Sediment | ecosystem: Environmental > Aquatic >... | reverse complement strand
GTATTTCGCTCCTGCTGCAACGAGCGCAGCGGAACCCACCTGCTCCAGCGTCGCCGCACACAATCGGGCTTGCCCGAAACGCAACATGACGTCCATGAATCCGCGGTTGCGACTGATGACGCAACCCATGCGACTGCCGCAAAGACTGTAGCGCTTCGAGAGGCTGTCCAATACGACGGCATGATTCTCGAGTCCCTCGAGTTCCAACACGCTGCTGGTACGCCCTTCGTACACGAACTCACGATAGACTTCATCGGAAAGAACATACAGATCGTGCGTGAGCGCTATGTCGCGAATCATCGCCAATTCATCGTCGCTCATCACGACGCCTGTGGGATTGTTGGGATTGCAAATCACAATGCCCCGTGTCCGGGATGAGATGTGACGCACGATTTCATCCATCGAAGGAAGATGAAAACCGTCTTCCGCACGCGTTGCGATGGGGACCAGATTCACACCGGACATGATAGCAAAACCGTTGTAGTTCGTATAGAACGGTTCGAAGACGATGATCTCATCTCCCGGTTCCGCAATCGCCATCATGGCGAACATAATCGCTTCGGAACCGCCGGTTGTGATCACAACATCGTCGTACGCGAGCGGGATGGAGATCGAGTTGTAGTATTCGAGAAGACTTTCGATGAAAACGCGTATTCCCTGCGAATTGCCGTACGCGATGACTTTCTCCTGAAAGTTTCGCACCGCGTCGTAAAACTCGACGGGGGTTTCAATATCGGGTTGACCAATGTTCAAGTGATAGACGTGCGTTCCGCGAGCCTTTGCCTGATCTCCCAGTGGAACAAGTTTCCGAATCGGGGAGGCCGGCATTATGGTCGCGCGGCGTGAGAGCTGAGGTGCGGAATTCATCAGTTGATCGCCGTTGGTAAGAAAAAGCTGTTGTATCGGCAACAGACGCATTGGCAAGCCGTACGTGTGACTGCCGAAGGTAAGCTATCCTGTCAAATGTAAGGACATACTGTGCAATTATCAAAACCGTCGGGAGGATTCGGATGTGCGGTAACGCGATTCGGATGTGCAGACGGGATTTCAGCGACGACGCGGATGCCGGAAATCGTCGGTGAAGCTCGTCACACTCGACGACCTGAAGCAGCGGGAAGAATCATACAGCACGACGGTCCGTCATCCGCCAGCATGCGTTCCGCCTCCAAGCGAATATCCTCTGTCGAGAGTTCCTGCAAGCCAGTCAACAATTCCGAGACCGGTACGTTCCGGCCGCAGCCTAGTTCGTCGCGTCCGAGGCGGGTCATTCTCGCGCTCATGCTTTCCAGCCCGAGCACCAATCCTCCGACGACCTGCTCGCGGGCTCGATTGAACTCGCGCATCGAAACGCGCGACGTGGCAAGCTCCTGAATTTCGCGAAGCACGAGTTCCCTGGCCCGCCGTTCACGACCTTGCTCGACGGCGGCGTATACACCCAACGTCGAAACGTCCTGATACGAATTGACAAACGAGTAGATATTGTACGCATATCCATGACGCTCGCGTATGCGCTGAAACAGCCGCGAACTCATCCCCTCGCCCAACAACGCGCTGAAGGTTTGAAGCAGCATGCGTCTCTCATCTCGGCTCCCTACCGTGTCAACACCCATCACGAGATGGGATTGCTGCACGGACCGTTCTGCGACAAGCTCGCTGCCGCGACAGACCGAGGGCCTACGACGTCGGACCGGGACGCCATGCGGAACAATCGAGAATTCTCGCTCGCAAAGTTCGAGCAGCGCTTCGTGATCCACTGCTCCCGCAGCCGCGACAAGCATGTTTTCAGAAACATATTTTTTAGCGACAAAATCGCTGAGCGCATTCCGAGTGAACGAGCGCACCGCTTTCTCGTTTCCGATTACCGGCTGACCGAGCGGATGTCTTCCGTAGAGTAATGCTTCGAAGCGATCGTGAACCATGTCCTCGGGATCGTCCTCGGCACCGCGCATTTCCTCTATCACGACATTTTTTTCTTTTTCTATTTCTTTTTCGGGAAGACTGGCGCAAAGCACGATGTCCGCCAGGAGATGCGTCGCCCTGGAGAGGTGCGGTGTCAGAACTCTCGCGTAGTAGCACGTGCTGTCCTTCGTCGTGTATGCGTTGATATAGCCACCGACGGTTTCGAGATACTGCGCGATGTGATGCGACCTTCTACGCGTGGTACCTTTGAATACCGTGTGCTCGACGAAGTGCGCGATGCCCTCGCGCCCGCGTGCTTCATCACGACTCCCGGCGTTGATCCAAACACCTATAGCAAGCGAATGGACACCCGGAACGTATTCGCTCAGTATTCGAAGCCCCGAGGGAAGAATCGATTTCCTGAAACGGTGCCCTTCATCGAGGAAACGCCGCACATGCGTCGTGAATGATGTGCTCATGTTCGTTGTCACGAAAGTCTCGTCAAAGCTGTATATGTTGTTTTCGCTTGCGGTCTGCCAGGCAGAGATGCATGAACGCATCGATGCCGTATTGTCGGTAGCACGGCGCTGGAGTAGCGTAGAAAGACTACTATGGATGTTCCGATGGGAAAACGCATGAGAATGCACGGCTGAATCACGAGGCGATACTCCACGGCGTCAGGGCGTCAACTACTCCGTGATGGCTGTACGAGACAGACGGTTCGACGTAACACATTGTCATAGTCAACAAGTCCGAACAACTTGACGGAGTACCGGAGGCTGCCGCCATCGCGCTTGCGCAACAACATGTTTCGATTGATCCGGCTCTCCGATGCGAATGCCTTGGAATCAGGTAATTCCGATTCCTCCGCAAGCAACATTAAAATATCCTTCTCCAAAACCTCGTCCCGCGAATACCCGAATTCCATTGACGCCGCAGCATTCCACGAAAGAATTTCACCACTGGAGGAGAACGAAAAAATGGCCGTTTCCGTCAGCTCGTCGGCTATCGCCAACATCAGCTCACGGTATGCAACGGAAAAATGACGGCAATTCTTGACATCCGTGATATCGCGCAAACTGATGCGAACACCGATATGCTTACCGTTCCGCGTCATGACCGGGTTCCAAGTCATCAGCATCCACAGCGGAGAGCCATCCTTGGCAATGAAGCGATACTCGCGATCCACACCAGATCCACCGGATAGGGCGTTCGATTTATCTTTTCTGAATCGATCGAGTTCGTCCGAATGAACAATGCCCTCGAGACGCACGCCGTGACGAATGAAGTCCTCGCTTGAATAACCGAGAACGGACTCGCATGATGGACTGACGAATTCATACGACCCGTTGACGTTGTACCAGAATTCGAGACTTGTCGACAGATCGGCGATAATATGCATGCGCTCGTGCGCTTCGTGTAACAGCTTCTTATACTTGTGCTTCTGCATGGCGAGAAGTCGCGCTACAGAGGCTCGCTGAGGATTTGTCAGCTTTATCGTGTCAAGTGTCAGAGTCTTTTTCTTCCTGAGCATGGTCAGTCGTTTCACGTTGCCTGGATGTGCGTCCCACACCCGGAGCCGGCGGTTATGCGAGGCTGAAGACATGGAAAAGTTACGAAATTCACATTTGAAAACCTAAACCAATCACGGAATTGAGGAACAAAAGTACGAACCGGCATGCTTGCAGTGTTTCTGATATCGACGTGCACCGGGAATCATTCGGAAACTCACCTAGCGGAGAGCTGATAATACTCGCTCGCGTAATCTGGAGAAACGCTCCTGCTGGCGAACCGTTCGAAGAGCTACAGAGAGCGCCTGCCGCTGCCCAAGTAACACGAGCATGCGGCGTGCACGCGTCATTGCGGTATACAACAAATTTCGGCGCAGCATGATGCGATGCTGCATCACGAGTGGTATCACAACGACGTCGTACTCGCTTCCCTGGCTTTTATGTATTGTCACGGCATACGCAAGTACGAGATCATCGACGTCTTCGATGGCGATGTCCACACTTCTTGCATCGAATTGAACGCGAAGTTGCTGCTCCTCTTCGTCATAGCCACGGATGAAACCAATGTCACCGTTGTACACGTCCTTTTCGTAGTTGTTTCGTATCTGCATCACTTTGTCACCCAGGTGAAATACTCTCTCCCCTCGCCGCAACACTACGCGGCTGCCTCCATTGAGTGCCCGCTGTAAAAGCGCATTCAAATTATTGACTCCTGCAGATGTATTGTACATCGGTGACAGCACCTGTATGTCATGCATCGAGTCGCAGTCCAACTCGCGAGGGATGCGTTCGGCCACGAGATCGCGAACAAGCGACGCAATGTTCTCGTCGGATCCGACTTCACGAAAAAACGTCTGCCCGGAATCCGTCCTCCGCGTATCAAATACCGGCATGAAGCCATCGCGCACTCTGTGAGCATTGGTTACAATACTGCTGTTGGTGGCCTGACGAAAAATCAATTTCAGCATGACTGAATCAATGCAGCCGGAGGCGAGCAAATCTCGGAGTACCGAGCCAGGCCCGACAGATGGCAGTTGATCCGCATCACCGATGAGCGCGAGGCGACATCCAGTTGGCCGAGCACGCATCAATGCCGCGAACAACGGCACATCGACCATGGACATTTCATCCACTATCAACAACCCCGCTTCCAGCGGGTTGCTCTCGTCGCGTCCGAATCGTCCGGATGGTGGATCGAATTCAAGCAGGCGGTGTATGGTTTTCGCATGCGCACCGGTCAACTCCTGAATACGTCTCGCCGCCCTTCCCGTCGGTGCGCAAACAGCTACGTCTATTCCGAGCAACACAGCGACATCGATAATGCCTGCGAGCGCCGTCGTCTTCCCCGTTCCCGGTCCACCTGTCAGTATGCATGCTGGCCCCCCCAAACATTTGTGCACCGCTTCCACCTGTTGCGCGTTGAAGCGTACGCCACGCCGCTTTTCAACGCGTGTCAGCAAATCGCCTATCACGAGGTGGTCGAGCCCGTTCCAAACTTCCGCGAACGCCGCTCGGAACTCGTCAGCAACACGCTGCTCCGCTTCGTACAACTCCGGCAAGTACAGGTACTCATCCTCCTCGATAACATGTCCCTGTTCAACCGCTTGGCGAATCGCGGAGAACATCTGACCACTGTGTGTTCCCAGCAGTGCTGCAGTGTGCTGAGCAAACAGCTCGGCCGGTAAACAGCAATGACCATCGCGTCTCGCGGCCTCCCGCAGTGCGTAGATGCTTCCGGCCAGCAAACGACGATGATCATCCGGCTCGACACCAATGCTTAGGGCGATCCGATCGGCCGCCTTGAAACCGATGCCGTCGACGTCGTGAAGCAAACGATACGGATTGTTTCGTATGCTCTCCACCGCTTGCGTACCGTACGTGCGATAGATGCGCACCGCGAAGGTTGTGCTGATGCCATGTTGTTTGAGGAACAGCATGACGTGCTGCACACCTCTGAGACGATCCCATGCTCCGCGTATGATTTCGAGTTTCTTTTCTCCTATGCCCTCGATTTCCAGGAGACGATCGATATCCTCGTTCATTATACGTATCGCGTCCGTACCGAAGCGCTTCACGATTCGTGTTGCCAGTGTGATACCTATACCCTTGATCAATCCCGAGGCGAGGTACTGAAGCACGCCTTCCCTGCTTTCCGGATATTTCGTCTGATACGCGGTGAAGCGAAACCTGCGCCCGTATTTCGGGTGCTCATCCCAATTCCCGGTCAGCAGGTACTCGTCACCGCATGTTGGAGAATACATCTCACCGACGGCGATCACGGGAAAGAGTTCTCCTTCCACACGGAATCTCGCGACTACGAAGTCTCCGTGAGGCGAAGACCAGTTTATCCGCTCCAACGTGCCCTCCAATTCGTCCTGCTGTTGCGAATCTCCCGGCAAGCGGCTATCATTGATATTGTTGACGTCAATCATGTTCGAGGAGCGAATCGTGAAATTTCAAACCGAGTATCTGTATTTCAACACCCGCAAAAAGCGGGAGTACATCAATATCACCGGTGAGGTCGAAGCCATTCTGAGCAAGAGCGGGATACGCGAAGGAATGCTTCTTGTTTCCGCCATGCATATCACCGCCGGAGTATGGGTCAACGACGCCGAAAGCGGCTTGCTGGCAGACATCGACGAGTGGCTGGAAGACCTGGCACCGTTCCGACGGGACTACCGTCACCATGCCACGGGTGAAACAAACGGAGACGCGCATCTTAAAAACTTGCTGGTACATCACCAAGTCATTGTTCCAGTGACGGACGGAAAGCTTGATTTCGGCCCATGGCAGCAAATCTACTATGCCGAATTCGACGGTATGCGCCGAAAGCGCGTCATCGTCAAAGTGATGGGCGAATGACGTCCGGCCACTGCCCGGATACACCCGCGTTACATCCTTGTGATCACGACCTCGGTACGGCGATTGAGCCTTCGGCCCAGTTCCGTGTCATTGGGTGCTATAGGCTGTGATTTACCCATACCCCGTGTCGAAATTCGCTCGGTCGAGATTCCGCGGTCAACCAGATACTTCTTCACCGAGCGCGCTCTCGCATCCGAAAGAGCGATGTTGTACTCGTCGCTGCCGATGATGTCGGTGTGTCCCCGGATTTCGATGTGCAGATTGGGGTACGCACGCAACATCGCAAATATACGTCGCAGTTCATCGGTATACGACATGTCGAATGTCGCGCGATTGAAGTCGAAGAGAATATTTTCCAGTACGAATTTCTTGTCGACATCAAGTATTGTCACATCCTCGCGCAACACCGTCTCATCAGCTCTGTTGCGAATCTCAAGCCGCATCCTTTCCGGAGGAACTTCTTCGGTGACGGTGTATTTCACTGCATAGAGATTCGTGATCGATTCGCTGAATTCATCGAGAATAGAGCTGAAATCCTCGATGATGTTGAATCGTTTGCCCCGTGTCGCCTCCGTCATGTACTCGTATTCCTCTATCGTCGGCGGAGTTATCGCAAACAACTTGACATTCTGTTTGATCAGGAATTCCGTCATCGTTTCAGTCGTGAATTCCGTTCTCCCGTCCCCTCTGTCTCCTTTCTGATGGAACATCGCATCGGTGATCAGAATGAATACGCGTTGCGCAGCTTGACGGAATTTGAATGACGTCGCTTCGTACAACCCCTCCAGCGCGTTTTCGTTGTCGTCACCGCCGCCGCCAACCTTGATTTCATCAATCCAGGTAATGAAGGTCTTAACATCTTCCGTAAAATCCTTGTACCGCTCTATCCTGTCGCTGAACGTGATTAGAGCAAGCCGATAGTCGATTCCGCGCACCGCGAGTCTCTTGGTGAATTCGATGATGTTCTCCTTCACCTCGTTGACCTCTTGTTGCATACTCCCCGTTTGGTCGATGATGAAGGCGATATCCACGGGTACACTGTTCTCCGCTGAAATATGCTCCAAAGCATCAATGCGAACCGGTCGGCCGTCTTGATACACCACCATATCATCTTTTTTCAGATTCGGAAAGTGATGCCCGGTGGAATCCCTCGCGTCGAGAATAACGGCCACCTCGGGATAGCGGCTGATATCCACGGCACGTATGGAAATGGTAACGCGACCCGGATCTTTACTTTTTGCTGAAATCACTGTCGGTTTGCGCAGACTATCCGCAGGTGATTCCGATGAGAATGTTGGTACCGCCACTGATATAAACAGAAAGGCACGCAACACCAGCGTGAAAAAAATCGGGATGAACAGTGTGACGAGTATATGCAACATTCGCGGTGCGTTCCATCGGAGGAAATAGTCGAAAGCAGTAAATGATCGCAATCGGCTGTCCGTCTCGCAGGCGGATAATACCGAAAGCGATGGGTAAAACCCACCGCCTGCGGTTCGAAATCAATAGCGCTTGGACACGCTAACGCCTACGGACTCGTCAGAAGGCGAAACCGAATCGTAGTCCCGGCACAATCATTTCATCATGTTCCCACCGTTCGGGATCACGGAAGATGATGCGGGAGTACTTCACCTCTGCACGCATCCAACTGAAAATATGCAGATACACTTCACCCATCAGACCGCCGTTGAAATACTGTAATGCGGCACCATAGGTGGTTTTGCCCGAATGATCGTAGGACATTCGCGCGAAGAGATCCAATACCGAATGACCGGCAATGACACTGACACTGTCCATGTATGCGGGATTTCGTGCAGCCTCGATGATCTTCTGATGACCTAATCCTGCTGCAAGCCGAAGGCCGTTAAGCATGAAATGCAAGTCGCGCCAGTAGTACAGATTCGCAGTGGATGCGATGTAATAGAAACGCCGAGAGACGAATTCCGGATCGGCCAGATTTATTTTCGCACCGTCGCCATTGATGATTGTACCATCGGCGTCCGTGATTTTCCTATTGCCCAGTGTTTGGAGTCCGAAGGACACGAACGCTGCCGCCCCGATTCCATCGGCGTCTCTTCCCGGTACTGCGGACAGATTGGAAAGCTGCTTGTGGTATTCACCGGCAGCACCCCATGTACCGTTCAGGCGTCGCTGTTTGAAGAGGGCGAAATTCTCGAGAATGCTCGCATCGCCCCAAGTGAACGGAATGGACGGACCGATTTTGATACGTTCCGTCGTCGATGGTTCGTACACGAGCAGCGTATTCCACTGAGCACCGTAGAGGAAGGGTAGATTCACCCAGTCATTACCGATTTTCAGTTCGAATCCGGCACGAATGCGAGAGGGTTGCAACGCGACACCGTCGCTGCCACGCTCATCAGAATCCAGCGTCCACATGAAACCACCGCCGAACGGAACACTCACCGTGGCTTCTGCAACATACGGTGCTGGCCTGAGCGCGCCTGTTTCATCGAGATGCGCATACTGCCTGCGATCAACAACATACTCGTAGAGATCCGGTGTAAGTATGCTCTGCAGTATTCTGCGACCAACAATGCGGTAATCGTCGAAATCCGGATTGTCCCTGTTCGGAGAGAAACCGGCCGATTGCCGCTCGGCGTCATGAGGCCTCGCTTTTTCGATAATGATAGCTATGAGGTTCTGATCGTCCTTTGGGCTTTGTATAACACGCATACGGGCATTGCCAGTCAACAAACGCTCGGCGATATTGACTGCTTCAGCGTCACGAAGGTCATCGCGATTGTCGCGCACCTTTCTCATGACCTCAAGAATCGTCGGTTCGTCTTGTATGATCCACTGAGGGAAATACTTGTTCACTAAAGGATCGAGACTGGTCAATGCGCGAAGAAGAATGCGGAGACGGTCGTTCTCGTCTTTATAGTAGTCTATGGCGATATCGAGTAAGCGCATATAGTTCTGTCTGTCGTCTTCGATTACCCTGTAGGAAACCAAGTCGTTGATCAACCTGTCGCCCCAAGCCATTCGCCGGAGCAAATCGTCCTCAGAGTAATTCGCGCTTTTCATGTACCGCAGAATTTGTTCGACAGTGGCGAGCGCATCGTCGGAACTCTGCGAATGAACGGTTGCGGGAGCAAGCAGCGCTGCAATGAAAACCAGAACGAAGAGAGGGAGGAGTCGGTGTTTCGTCCGCATGCTGTGTGTTTCCGTGCTTGAGAGTAGAATTGTATTCATGGTTGCCTCCTTCAGTTAAATATGGAAGGAAGCCCGATGCGCAAGCGGGGCGTGATAAGAAAGTAGGTGTTTTCGCTCTCCCACACCTCGCGTTCGCGAAGCAGGAAGGAGTATTTCGCTTCCACGCGCAGCCATTCCGTCAATTCCAGGAAGGCGTCCGCCATCATACGACCGGCGAAATACTGAATACCCATGCCGTAGTTGTTCGCTGAACCGAGATTGATGAAGGACATACGCACGTAAACATCCATGACGTCATTCTCCTTGCCCAACGTGACCATCCTGCCGATTTCATTCTCTCGGAAGGAGCGTTGCATTTTGACCGTACCAAGAGCGACGTCCTCATCCGTGACGAGGTGGTTGCGCTGTATCCGCATGTATGCACCACCGATGTTCAAACGAAACGCGACGTTCGGGTTGGTGGCCCTGTCCTTGAACATGATTGGGTAGTAGATTTGCGCGATTGTTCCGATACTGAAGAAATCGTTGAAGTAATCTTCCTCGCCTTCCTCAGGCCTGACGTTGATCACTTTCAGATGATCGTAAGCTTTTTCGGCATCGAAGTCGTTGAGCACTGTCAAACTGCCACCGAGCGCGAACGGGAAACCGAAAGCGAAATCGAAGGACATGTTGTACCCCGAAGACGCCGAAAGAATCCCCTTGTTAAACGCCAGAGGCGTTGGCAAATCGTTCGCGAGCATATTCATTGGCAGAACAATGCCGACACTCATCTGATTTTTGAATCCAACGGTCAGGGTGGAAATACCTGTGGACCATCGAGGCATATTGATCTCGTCGTTGCCTATGGTATACGTCATTTTCCAATTCGGCGCTATCGGCGAGCGTGCGGGTGAACGCAGCTCGATTCTGTCCAACGATGCGTCGATAATCATCACGTCCGAAGGATACAGCCCCGGATTCGCCACGACTTCTATAGCTTGCTGCAAGCCGGCCTCCCGTGCTTCGACAACAAGTTGCGCTCGAGTTTCGTAGGGAGAATCGCCTATGTAACCGAACTCGACATCGACTTGTTGCGTAGCGCCGCCCCGCTGATCGAGTTGTATCGGGAATTTGGCACGAAGCTCGAATTTATCGGCGTCTGGTCCCACGAACTGGATGTTCGTGATCATGATAGGACGCGGTTCCGGATTACGAATACGTATTCTGCGATAATCCGGGTACAACACCGGAATCTGCAACTCATAGAAAGGTCCGGCCGCGTCATACTGCGGAACATGCACCGCGCCTGCCAAGGTGTCGCGTTTGTTCCAAAAATCGGTGAAGCGGCTGGTCGTCGTCTCCAGCTCGCGCTGCGTCATGACGATGAATGGACCAACCTTGCCAGGCATCCAGTCGCCGCGTTCCGGTAATGGAATGGACATCGACTGACTGCGTTTCGAGAGAATGTCTACGTACAGCGGTTCATCGACAAGCTGTAAGACGCTCAACAGATCCGTTCCGGCGAGACTGAACCCTTTTGCTATTGGCTCGCCACCTCCGGTACCCATTCCGAGCAAGAAGCTCTGATCATCGTCGCCAGCGTCGATACCGACATCCTCAGGGGGCAAGGTTTCGAGTTTTTCAACATATATCTCGATAATCTCGAATGGCTCGATGCCATAAAGATCCTGTTCCTCCGGCGTCGCCTCGACATAGAACACATCGACCTTTCGCATTTGCGTACTGCCTTTGCCAGCGCGATTCGGGACGTCGAAAGTGCCGTCGGGCCGGTATTCCTCATCGAAAATCCCGAGATCGTTGGCACGCGCGAACACATTGTCGATGCGATCCTGGTAGTCACGGAGCGTGAATCCCTTCACTTGCGTATAGTCGTAGCCTGTTGTTGCCGAGCCTCGACGGCGCCCGGTCGTTGCACGCGGTTTGTCTTGTGCAGCGGAACGGATAATCTGATTCTTCTCCTGCGCGTCGTTGTATTCCAGTTTCAGATCGCTCTGCTTCGCTTTGACGTCGCGGTCGGTCTGAGCTGAAACGTACGGCACGCTGCAGGCGAAGAGCGCCGCAACAAGGAACGCGCGAAAAATTAAGTGTTTGCTCATGGAGTAACCTCTGCTATCGAATTGAACGTTCAACTTCGCGAATGTCATGGTCTGCACCGATTATTCCGAATACAACAATATGTTGTATCGTTCGTTGACTGAACCGAAGCGAATTGTAATGGTGGCCTCGGTGCCATCTCGCTGGACTCTGCCTCTCAGATAAAATTTCACGAGTGTCCCCATTTCCTGTCCGGTAGTGGGATTCGTGCGGGGAAAGACTTCCATGTCATCGAGCAGATTCTGACCGTCTTCCGATTCGACGTCGAGACGAATATCCGTCCGTGGAATGTTTTTGATATTGCCTCCGACACAGCGTCCGCATTTTGCGGCGATGAACTGGAAGACCTGTCCGATGGGATATTCACCGGCGTTCGCGAAGGATGGCGATGCGATTCGATCTATCGGGGCTGACACGTTGAAGACAAACTCCGATGATGTCATATCTTGCGAAGCCGAATCGGGAAGAACCTGATAGGGGAGATCACGGTACTTCGATTTAATGACAAGCGGTCTACCGACAGCGTCCTCTGGTATCACGTATTTGACTATGGCCCCTCGGCCTTCATCGACTTCCCGGCCGTCGAGTTCAACTTGGTAGCTGTAACTACCGACGTCTTCGAGACCAGCGACGTTGATGTTCATCTCGAACAACTCGCCGGCAAACGCACCGGGAGGCATCCTGCGCGCCAGGAACGGCTCCTTGACGATGACGTCGAAGGCCACCGGACGGGAAACACTTTTCGGACCCGCTTGACGGTTGTCCCGAGCATCGACGGTGATTCGTTTCGTGCCCGGTTCAAGAAGCGTGTGCGACCACACCCAGCGTCCACGTTCGGGATCGGTATTGTAAAACGGGTTGATTCTATTATCCGGGCGCAATGCTATACCGCCACCGACAACGTTCATGTTCGAGATTTTATCAACAGTCGTACCTCTGACCTTGATTTCATTGAAGGTTTGATACCCAATAGCGGTCACGACCGGGTCCACTTGCAATTGCAACTGGTCGAACTCTTCAGACACCACTTCGACCACGAACTTGTCGGGGTTGAGGTTTTCCGATTGGCGCACGAATTCCTCGATCGGAACACCCTCGAAATCCGGATCGGAATCGAGCGCGCTGCGAATTTCTCTGCGAGTGAATTCAAGTGAGCCGACCTTGACCTTTGCTGTGCCTGCGTCTAGGTCTGGTTGCAATGATACACGATTCGTCCCGGCCTGCACCCATAGTTCGAAGGTCCCCGGGCCCATGTCGGCACGCCATGTGAAACGATAGAGACGCTCGCCTTGAGCGCCATGCAGAAGGGAATCTTGAATATCTTCGGGATATTTCAACGTCTGCATCTCTATCCCTTCCCTGTACACTTTGACTTCGGGGGGCGTTGTGACTTCATCGGAATCGCCGAGACCCTTGACGTGTATCGTGAACTTACGTTCCTCACCAACCTTGAGCTGGTTATCTCCAGCCGCTGCGACAGCGGGCATGTTCTTGAGTAGTTCAAGAATGATCATTCGGTTCTTCTCTTCCAGCGCTCGTTGCTGCGCCATCAACTCCGCTTCGGCATCGTCGCGTTCCACGATGATGATGAGCAATTCGCAAATCACCGCCAGATAGAGGAAGAAGTATACCTGGTATTTTTTGTATTTATCGGCAGTTTGTGCCATGGTGGTCGATCCTCCGTAGAAAGATGGCTAATCCGGCACGCGTTACTGACGCAGCCCACGTTGGGCGTCGACGGTGCTATGCAATTCCTGTTTGAGTTGATCCAGTCGTCGTTCGACGTCAGCCAGGGAAAGCTGCTTTCCGGCGAAGCCAGGTTCCTTGCCCAGTTCTTCCTCTTCTTCTTTCTCATACCACGTCGTGAGACCGAGCAGGAACAGCACGGTGATCTCGATGATGAGGGCCGTGACAATCCATGTGGGTTCATGTGCGGTCATGAATTTCACACCTCGAAGACCGATACTGAGGATCAGGAATGCCGTACCCATGAAGGCGATGGCAGTGACATTATTCTTGTATTCGGGGATGAAATTCGTATGCATATAGATTGCAAATGCCTTGCGAACCTTCTTGTGTTTGTCCAACGCCTTCTTGGGCAACTCCATCAGATGATCACCGAGATCCGGAGATATGCGCACCCCCTTCAGTATGCTTCCAGCTAGATAGTGGAGACTCCCTCTGCCCAAAGCCAAGCCTATGGGCGTGAAGAAAAACAGCACGATGGAACTTGAAATAAGAATGAGTATACTCAACCACAACATGTTAATGATGAAGGTGGAGAGACCGATCTTCAGAACGTATTGTTTGTTGAACAGGTTGCCCCACGTACCGCCGGTGGATTCCTTGAGCTGCTCGAGTTCTTCGTGTGTGAGCTGACTGATGTTTCTCCCATCTTCCTTCAGCTTCAGCAGCATTTCATCCAAGGTGATCTCACCTCCACCCCCGTGCTGCGCTTGAACGGTAGGGGCGGTAAAGACCGCAGTGAGGGCAAGCAGCAGGGCGCCGAATAACAGGTGGCGGGTAAATCCACTACTCTTCATAAGGATAGCCTCCTAACAAGACATGGTGTAATAGGTTCCCGCAGCGGGGCGGGTCGCGTTTTGTTGTATTTTTTCAAAATAAAATCGATGGTGCGGCACGATCGCGGGCATGAAATCAGTGTTGAAGGCGTTCGTAAAAAATCGCTTGTTGCGGTTTCCAAAAGCCACATCGATTAAAGATGGCACAAAGTTCATATATATGTCAAATAGTCCGGGCATTTCTTTTCACACACTATCGTCGGATGAATACATTGCGATGCACTGTCGTCTCGCCTGCGCTGATACGCAGTAGAGCGTACTCTCCACCACGGGCGATTCGTTCCGGATCCTTGATAAGGAATTCGAACACGCCCTTGCGTATCATCGATATTTCCGTGGGTAGCACGCGGCCATCGCCTGTGACAACCTCGACTTTCACATCCATCATGCGGTCTATCGGTTGCTCGCCCGCGAAACGCGGATCGAAAAACCGCGATGCTTTGAAACGATGTGATTGCACTGCGGTAATATTCTCGGCGAATTGCATCTCTATCCGGGTCGGTGGTGAAATAACCGGGAAAACAAATCGCGATTGCCCCGAGGCATGGCTGGTTCGCGAAATAAACCGATAGGGGAGTCCGGAATATCGCGCCTCGACGGCAAGCAGCTTGCCGGCGTAATTGCTCGGGATACGATACGTGACCAACGGTCCGCTTCCCTTCAACTTCGAAACCGGAAAGCGTGAACCTGCGTCTTCGAACAACTCCCATGTGTAAAGTTGTTCTTGTTCGAGACCGGTTATCCGTATATCGATGGTCAACTCCTCACCGGAGTACAGAAGCTGTGGCGGCGAAACGATAAGATACGGAACGACTCCGGATACAGCGAAACTGGCTACGGCGATATCCTTCCCGCCAGCGTTTCGCTGCAATCGTGCCTCGACGACCACGGTGTCGGAATACGAAGGCGTCCGCCCAACCCATTGGTATTCGGTCTGTCGGTCCGTGGAGGAAACGCGGATCAGCCGTCCGCCTCCGCGAACAACCGAGACATCGGGTGATGCCCATCCCAGGTTCGTGAGAATCGTGTTCCTCTCCTCGAAACCGATTGCCGAAACAATCTCGGTGCGCTCGACACTCATCCACAGTGGTTCAAATGTCTTGACGGGATGCATCGATGTGTCAATCACATTCACGGTGAACGATACGACGTTTCGCTCGAGCGAAGCGATCAAGTCGCGTGACGCGAGAGTCGAGTCGAAGTGGCGGTCGCGATACCTGAATCTTCCGGGTGCGGTTTCGCGTACGCGCGTTGAACGTCCGACGAGATTCACCGTGTATTTGCCTGTGTAGGGAAACACGCCGGATAGCGGAAAACTCACTATCATGTCCTCCAATGGTCCGCGTCCCGATCGCTTGCCGACACGGAGAAGTTCCGGCGAAGTGAGCAGGCTGTCACGTATGATGGAGTGAATGTTCATCGATATGTTGTCGTCCGCGTGAATATCTGAAACGATGATTTGTGTTTGAAACACTTCGTTGTATCCGGTGACAAGACCGTTGGTGTCGCTACCGTTGACGTACCAGCGCATGGTATCGCTCTCGGCCGTGAGGGGTAAACGCGGTAAAAAGGTCTCGATCGCCTTTTCGACACGCTCGCTCCAATATTCGCTTTCGAGCGAACGTTCGCGTGAAACCACCGCGAACCCCACGACTGCTGTGAGATACAAGATGAGAAAAATGTCGAATCGACGGCGGCGGCCCACACGTGTTACACCATGAAAAAGTTGTGAATATCATGTAGCGGTACATTCGACGTCATGCGTCTTCCCCCGCTTTGCGATCTATCAGCGAGAGCATTCGCCTCGTCTGCTGCAAGGTCTGCTCCTGCTGCTTCATCAGACTCTGCATCTGCGTGCGTGAAACCTCGATTTGTTCTCGCAGAATACCATTGGTCTGATCAAGCTTGTCAGCGAATTTCCTTGCGTTCTCGGCATTGAGCTTGGCGATGTTCTCCGTCAATCTCGTCAGTAGTACATCCTGACGGATGTCCGTCTGTGAAATGAGACGAAACAAATCGGATACGGAATTCGTCATCTCGCGAATGGAAGAGTTGATCGAAGAGATGAGCGTTTCGGACAACCCGAACGCGGCAGCGGATGTCGTCGGCTCTTCGCTGCGACTGTACGCCGTGAGCACGGAGAACATCAGAAGAAACACCGCCTCGATGGCCAAGCCGGCCAGTGCGTACCAGAGGTCATACCCGGAAAGATGAAGGGCAACCCCGACAAGCACCAGCATCGCTCCGAAATACACCAACCCCTGCACGAAATTGTAGTAGTACACACCTGCAATCTCCTCGAGAAAAACACGAGTGCCTTCCTTTAAACCCAAACTGGTTTCGAAGCGTACCCGCCTCCCGTCGCTGAGAGCCAACTCGGTGCCCACACGACATAACTTCCAGCATTCAAGCAGGGTTTTGCTCGTGAACATATTCTTCATGCGACGCTCATGGTAGAACTCATGCAACAGACGCCGCCCTTCGATGGTATCGAAATCTCTGAGTGTTTCGGAAGTGTCAAATAGGAAATCCGGCATTGCCTGAATTGGTCTCACATAGTTCCGGTAATAATGATCTCATAAACCATGCCAAAATAAAATACCCTGAATGCTGCCGAAAAACAGGGGATGCTATGCTATTTTACACCAAACAACGTGAATTATCTTCACGTATCGTGCGATTGATTCACACTGCATCGGCTGGAAAAAACACAACTTGCCTGACAGCAATGAATACCATTCTCACTATAACGTGGAATTCCGAGCGATTCGCAACCGTGTTACGGAATTCATGCTTCACGCCACCATTTCCCGCCGCTCTTCACGAGTTCGCCGATTTCGCTTACTCGTCGTCAATCGTACACTTGAACCATTCCAGCGTTCTACGCAGCCCCTCCTCGATATCAACGGAGGGCAGCCAACCGGTGTGGGCTTGTATTTTGTCGAATGAGCAGACGCTGCGCAACTGCTCGCCGCCTTTGGCTGGGCCGTGCAACTCTTTCGCGGGGTTTCCGAGTTCACGATTGAGTATGCGAAATATCGAGTTGACGGATGTTTCCACATTCGTGCTCACATTATACGAGTCGCTCCCCGACATATCGAGAGCAAGTACATTGGCGCGTGTCACATCGTCGATGTACACGTAATCGCGAGTTTGCTCTCCGTCTCCATTGATCAACGCAGCATCGCCGCGCAGCAGCTTGTCGCAAAATATCGCTACGACACCGGCTTCACCGTGCGGATTCTGACGGGGGCCGTAAACATTCGTGTAACGGAACACCGTATACGTCAACCCTTGAACAATATTGAAGTAATGCAAATACCGTTCGACCGTCACTTTCGTGATGCCATAGGGGGAACATGGTGCGATAGGGTGCGCCTCGTCAGCAGGATAATACTCCTGCTCGCCGTACCCGGCACCTCCGGACGAAGCGAAAATCACGCGTGATACACCGTGCTTCAACGCCGCTTCGAACACATTCAGGGACCCGAGAACATTGACCTCCAAATCGTAGCGCGGATCCTCCACGGACTTCCGTACGTCTATTTGCGCGGCGTGGTGATTGATGACGTCTATGCGATGCTCGCTCACTATGTCGGAAAAACTCTCGTCCCGGATGTCCATCTGATAAAACACCGCTCCGCGCGGGACGTTTTCGAGCACGCCGGTGGAAAGGTTGTCGACGATTACGATATCATGCCCGAGTTCTCTGTATGCATCGGCGATGGAAGACCCGATAAAACCGGCACCGCCCGTGATCAGAATATTCATTCCAGGGTTGCGAGTGAGTGGTACATAGTGCAATGTACAACCTCTCGCAAGTCGGAAACAAGCCTCTTGCGAATTTCATCTGTTTCCGTGAGAATCGCTCGTGCCTCAGCGAACGTCTCCGACCGGGTAGAGCGATTCGAAGCATAAGCTGGACGCAGTCGGCGGTGCGCTATCTTCTCTCTGCTGCTGCCCGCGCAAGTCCGCTCGACACGATTCCTTCGACACTACAGTACAAACGATCCCTTCCCGAGCTGACGTACCGAACTGTCGCGGAGCAGTGTTTAGAAGGATTTTCTGTTGTCAGCCATTTCACGACTGCATGCTCACTGTTTTTGCGCCCACTTTTCGTTATTTTGCTCCCGCGAGACAACACGTATGAAAGCTCATCTGAAACAGCTCACCTCCGATTCGGCCGTATACGGTATCAGCAACGTTCTGGGCCGCTTCGTCACCTTTCTTCTCGTCCCGTTCTACACGAACATGTTACCTCGTGATGAATATGGCATTGTCATCGTTGTCTACTCATGGGTAGCATTCCTCAACGCCGTGTTCACGTTCGGCCTCGAGCCCGCGTACATGCGCTTCGTTGCAGGCACCGACGAGTCGCGCAAGTCGCGTGTATTCAGTACCGCATTTTTCTTCATTCTCGTCGGCGGGAGCACGCTGGCGATACTGCTTCTGCTTTTCGGGGACGGAATACGCGGGGTACTCGAAATCCGTGATGCATGGTCGGCGATACTGCCGCTTTCTCTCGGAATGGTTGTCCTGGATGCGGCGAACGCCATACCCTTCGCCGCACTCCGGATGGAGCATCGTGCAAAATCCTTTGCCGCGATCAAATTGACGTCGATTCTGATCAACGTCTCGCTGAACGTGCTCTTCCTCGCTTTTCTTCACTGGTCGATCGTTGCGATTTTCATTTCCGGTTTGCTCGCTTCGCTGTCATCGACTCTGCTACTACTCCCGAGCATCTTTTCTCGCGCGCGAGTTGGAGCTGATCGCGGGCTGCTGCGCGAGCTGCTCACCTACGGCCTGCCAACCATGCCGGGTGCCATCGCTATCATGCTCATCGAAATCATCGATAAACCCATCATGTTGAAGTTGACCGATGCCGAAACTGTCGGCGTGTACGGCACGAATTACAAGCTGGGAATATTCATGATGCTTGTCGTCACGGTGTTCCGTTACGCGTGGCAACCGCTGTACCTGCAGATGAGCGATAACCCCGAAGCCAAACGGCTTTTTGCGCGAGTGTTGACGTATTTTGTTTTTCTGGGTTCGGCTATAGTTCTGATCTTGTCACTGTTCATGGGCGATATCGTCCGCATACCGCTGTCTGCCGACCGCACGCTCATAGCTGCGGAATACTGGGCAGGTCTCGGTATCGTGCCAATAGTGTTGTTCAGTTACCTGCTTGCAGGAATGGCGCAAATACTGAACGCGGGGTTGTACATACAGAAAAAAACCATGATCATACTCTATGCAACAGTCACAGCGGCGGCGGTGAACGTCGGTGTCAATCTCGCACTGATTCCTTCCATTGGAATGTATGGCGGCGCACTGGCAACCTTCGCGGCCTACGCTACTCTTGTCGTCGTGTACTGGTTTGCCGGCCGTCGGATATATCCAACCAATTGGGAAATCGCTCGACTCTTGCGAATCGGATTGGCTTTGGGCATTGCGGGCCTGTTGTGGTACGGCGTACCTGCACCGGATTTCCTGGGCCAAATAGTATGGAAGCTGTGCATTGTATCGGTATTCTTCGTGGCAACCGGACTTGGTTCTTTCTTCACGAAGCGCGAAAAAGAGGAACTCGCTAATCTGTTCCGTCCTTTGCGCCGACAACAGAATCGTCCGAAATAGCTAATCGGACTGCACGTCAATCACATTCGCACTGCTCGTGTTCCGTAACGCGCAAGATGGCCGGTGCGCGAATTCACCCGCATTGCCGTCTGGACATCGGCAATACTTCCGCGTGTGCTACACACTCGGCCAAGCGCGACAGCGGGTGGCTTTTTCTGATAATCATTTTTCTGCTGTTCATGCTCTCAGAGTTGAAAACGTAATCTCGGCGCAATACATTGTCCCCACTTCTGCGATTCGTGTACTTGCGTCATTTTGCGGTACGACGTCAGCCAGCGCATCAGCTCGCATGCGCTGTTTCGACGCATCCAGGTTTCCGAACTGGATCGGCGACAGTGGGCTGGTCTCCGGGAAGACTGATCGGCGATGGACATCGGACAATTGATTTCTCATCATTTCTCACTGATTACTATCACTGCTCCCGCGATCCACTGCTTTGAAATTCTCGAGGAATCGCCATACATTGTACCATTGTATCTGAACGAGACGCAAGGAGGATGTCTTCGAAGTAGTAGAGAAGCGTTCCATCGCGATCAGTGGACGTGTCTTGGTATTGAACCAGAGTTATGAACCGATCAGCATCTGCAACGTGCAGAAAGCAGTGGTTATGCTCTTTCTCCATAAAGCCGAACTCGTGGTCGACAACAAAAAACGGTGCATTCGTTCCGTCAACGCCGCTTGGCCTTTCCCCAGTGTGATCCGCTTGAAACAGTACCATCGCATACCGTTCAAGGGCATCATGCTTTCGCGGAAAAATATTCTCCGCCGCGATGGTCACCGATGTCAATACTGTGGCTCCGTGTCGCCACCCCTCACCGTCGATCATGTCATTCCCAAGGCGCGAGGAGGTTCGGACAGTTGGGAAAATCTGGTAACGGCCTGCATCAAGTGCAACAATAAAAAAGGTGATCTTACACCTGACATGGCAGGCCTCACGCTCTTGAGTACCCCCAAGCGACCGTCGCATGTCGCCTTCATCTTTCAATCGGTCGCTTCGATCGACGAGGTTTGGAAACCGTACCTGTTCATCGCCTGACCCCCTGCCCTTTCATTGCACACCTCCTCTTGTGTATCTTACACGTCTGTACACACTATACCGTAACGGATAGAATGACTCTTACACGGCGACAAACTATACTCAGCGGCATGCGCCCAACCGGCAAGCTCCATCTCGGCCACTGGGCTGGTGCACTTGAAAACTGGGCGACTCTGCAACACAGCTACGACAATTACCACCTCGTGGCCGATTATCATGCGTTGACGACGAATCCGGACACTTCCGAACTCTACAGGAACACCATCGACATGGTCATCGATTGGCTCGCGGGCGGCATAGACCCTGATCGCAGCCCCATGTTCCGTCAATCGAAAATCAAGGAGCACACTGAGCTGCACCTGATATTCTCCATGCTCATCTCCAAGAACCGACTCGAACGCAATCCTTCCATCAAAGAACAGGTGCGCGATCTCGACATCGAACACGTCTCGTACGGTCATCTGGGCTACCCTGTGCTTCAAGCTGCGGATATTCTCCTGTATCGCGCGGACCTCGTCCCGGTCGGTGAAGACCAACTCTCCCATGTGGAAATCACTCGGGAAATCGCGCGACGATTCAACTCGCTGTACGACGTGGTGTTTCCCGAACCCGAAGCGAAATTGACACGTTTCGCCAGACTCCCCGGTTTGGACGGTATAGACAGGAAAATGTCCAAGTCTTCAGGAAATACCTTACTCCTCTCAGACGAATCCGAGACGGTACAACAGAAATTGCGCAAAGCTCCAACGGATACGATGAAAGTACGTCGCAATGATCCGGGGCGACCTGACGTCTGTCTGATCTTCACCTACCATGGCAAATTCAACGTCGGTGAAACAGCGGACATACGAGACGGGTGTGAATCCGGCGTATTGGGCTGTGTCGAGTGTAAACAACGTTGCGCGGAACGCATCAACACCTTTCTCGCACCGCATATCGAACGTCGGCGACAGTATGAACAGAGACCCGAAATCGTGGACGATATTCTGCACGCCGGTGAACAGCGCGCCCGCGAGGTCGCCGTCGAAACCATGGCCGCTGTACGAGAAGCAATGAAACTGGGTTGAACATGAACGTGTTCAAAATCAGAATTCCGGATTTCGAAGGCCCGCTCGACCTGTTGCTCTTCTTCATAAAGCGGGATGAACTCGATATCTACAACATTCCCATCGCCTACATCACTCGTGAATTTCTTTCGTGGATACGGGTGATGCAAATGCTCGACCTCGAACTCGCAGGCGACTTCATCGTCATGGCCGCAACGCTCATGCAGATCAAGTCAAGAATGTTGCTGCCGAAGGTCGAAAGCGAGATGGAAGAAGATGCTGCGGACCCGCGAGCGGAACTGACACAACGACTGCTGGATTACAAACGCTTCAAGGAGAGTGCGCTTGAACTACAGAAGCTGGAGATGGATCAACGTGACCGGTACTATCGCGGATTGTTCAAATACGACACGCGAAAAGCTCCGGTAAGGGAAGATGAGGACGTCCTCCAGGATGTCACCATGTTCCAACTCATCAAGGCGTTTCAACATGCCATCACCAACATCCCGATGAAAGCAACACATGAAGTCGCCACGGTTCCGTATAGTATCGAGGAACAGGGTGCTTGGCTGATGCAGCGCTTCAACAAACGATCCCGCTACAATTTCCTTGAAATTCTGGTTGATTTGCATGAGAAAGTGCAGATTGTCGTGACCTTCATCGCCTTGCTCGAATTGATTCGCGCCAGGAGAATCCGGGTCGAACTACATGCGCAATTCAACGACTTCGAAATAATCCGAAACGACATTGACGACGAACCGATTGCCGATAACAACAATGCAAGCATCAGCTACGGAATTACACACTGAACATTCTACTCGACATTCAGTCATGGATACCACCGGAACCGAAGCATCCGGACAAGCTTACAGCATGAGCACAAAACCTGTAGACAACCCTGCATCCACCTCGCAGCATACCGATAATGTCGCCCGTGATAATAAGCGGCATGCCGATAGCAATGCTCGTGCGGAGGCGCGGGACGTACATGCTTCCGATCCCGTTGAACGAGATACCGAAGATTCCGACTTCGACGAGAACGGCGAACTCGAGGGCATACTCGAAGCGCTGATCTTCGCCTCGGATGAGGCGCTGACGTTCAAGCAGATCAAGGATCTGATTGCTCCGGACCAGGATTCGGCGAATGATGAGCAAGGCAACGACGACATCCCGGGCAGACGACGCAAACGCAGTACTGGCATGACCATCACACGGGTGAAACGAGCAATAGACTCGCTGAACAAGCATTACCGGGAACACGGACGTGCTTTTCGTATCGTTGAAGTGTCGGGCGGTTTTGCATTCCAAACCATTCCGGCGTTCGGATCCTGGGTAGGGCGCCTCTTCGCGGAACGTTCGCGACGCAGACTTACTCAATCGGCACTGGAAACGTTGGCTATCGTCGCCTTCAGGCAACCCATCAGCAAACCTGCTATCGAAAACATACGCGGAGTCAACGCCGAATACGTAGTGAAATCACTGCTCGAAAGGAATCTCATTTCCATCGTGGGACGTGATGACAGCCCGGGACGCCCGCTGCTTTACGGAACGACGAAAACCTTTCTCAAGCACTTCGGCCTCAGCAGCATTAATGATCTCCCGAAACCCCGTGAAATAGAAGATATCCTCGTATCCGATGAGGAATTCTCCCGCAATCCCATAGAAGAGATGGAACCGGACCAGGCTGCGAAGCTTTCGAACATGTCCTCTCGGGAATTGGAACAGTTGTTCGATACAGCCCGTCTGAAAGCTGAACGGCGTAACGATGAAGATACGGACGAGCAAGCCCATGAACACGATGCACCGAGCATTCATGTCACCTTCGACTCGAATGCCGAGATGACGACTGACGTTGATGTCGATGACACGCGTTCCGATACCCCCGATGCGCATTCTCATGCTGGTCTCAGCATTGCTGCCGACGAGGAAGAGAGCGAGAACAGCGTGATCGCTCCAACTATCAAGGGAGCACCAGATGATGCAGAGGAGACCTCCGGAGCGGACATGACAGCTCCCGACGACGTGCTCGTTTACGAACAAACGCTTATCCCGCAGGAGTTTACGGCGGCAGACGACTCTCCTACACCTGCGGAAACGGATTCCGAAATGAGACGTGCGTATAAACCTGACGACGATTGCGGCGTCGACGCACCCGGGCAGGAACAACGCGTCGACATGCACAGTGATGAAGACCTACCAGATGATGGGCTACGCGACGATTTCGAGCTTGAGAAATCGGATGAACATGAGGAACATACAGTACGCGACGATGTGGAAAGAAATGAAGTAAACGATGTCGATGACAATGAAAAGGAACAATGATGGCTCAACGCAGAACGTCTCATGCATCTCATGCTACTCGACGTAAACGTGAGGGAAAGCGTAGCTCGCGAATACGCAGAGAATCGAACAACAAGAACACCGGTCGCCCCCGACGCTATGTCGCAAGGAAGAATCGCGATGAAGCACACGACACCGAGAAGCATGCCGGACGCAAACGCGGGAGAAGCGAGTATGGCGGAAAGAAAACTTTCGTGAGACTCGACACCGGTCGCCCCCG
>Ga0114946_10000597_pt1 | contig 24451 bp, 22 predicted proteins | sample WalLakDeSediment_FD_88676 | JGI IMG/M metagenome (GOLD analysis project Ga0114946, IMG submission 88676) | Lake sediment microbial communities from Walker lake, Nevada to study Microbial Dark Matter (Phase II) - Walker Lake 11/02/13 Deep Sediment | ecosystem: Environmental > Aquatic >... | reverse complement strand
CTCCTGGTTCCGGGAGCGCGTCTACAAGCTGGAAGACGAAGGACACGACGCATCGGACCGCTCAGCGGCATTCGAGCTTTCGATGACGACGTTCCACGAGATGACGTGCACACCCGACGAGTGCCGCGTACCCATCGGCATCTTCTACCGCGACGACGACGTGCCGACGTACAACAAGGGCGCGACAGGCGCCGGCAAGCCGGGATACGAGCGCGCAGGAAGCGTGAGAGACGTTTCGGAACTCATCAAGTCCTTCGGCTGAGCGTGGCGGGCGCGGCCACTCACGTGGGCGGTTAGCCGGGTGTCGGTTATCCCTCGTCCCACATGATCCTCACGAATGCGGAAGCGAGCGACGGGTCGAAATGACTACCCGCCTCGAGTTCGATGTGGCGAAGCGCCGCGTGGTGACTGAGAGCCGGCTGATACGGCCGTCCGGATATCATGACCTCGTGCGCGTCGGCGATCGCGATGATCCGGGCTTCGATCGGTATCTCCTCGCCCTCGAGTCCGTCGGGGTAGCCGGAGCCGTCCCAGCGCTCGTGGTGGTGCCGGATCCAGGGCAGGATCTCGCCCACACCTGCTGACCGCAGGATCCGCTCCCCGAACACCGGGTGGTCCTGGATTCGCTCTCGCTCCGCATGCGTCAACAGGTGGGGGGTGCTGAGGACGCGGTCGTCCACTGCCAGCTTGCCGATGTCGTGCAGCAGCGCGGCTGTCTCGACGAGTGCCGTGCGCTCCTCGGAAAGGCCGATCTCGCGCGCGAGCCGTGCGGCCGCGTGCGCAACAGCTCGGGAGTGCTCCGGCGCATACGGATCGCGCGCATCCACTGCCGACGCAAGCGCCCTCACGGTCGACAGATGGTCTCCGCGCCGTATCCTCTCCAGGCGCTCCGCCGGATCGAGCAGGTGTCCCTCGCTGTCGTCGTAGACCCGAGCCCGCGCCCCGCCCGCCGCCCGCGCCCACTCCCTCGCAGTCAGCGCCTTGCGGACAAGGTCCTCGGCCTCGCTCCCGTGAACCGGTGCACTGGCGACTCCGGCAGACACCGAGACGGCCATGGAACCCCAGCGAACCGACCGCTCGACCGCGACGACGGATTCTGTCGCGACGGCCACTCCGTGGACCGGACCCGCATCGGGAACGAGCGCGATCAGGTCGTCGCCGGCGAGGCGATAGACTTCACCCTCGGACCCCACGACGTCGGCGACGGCGCACGCGGCTTCGCGAAGCACGCGGTCGCTTTCGGAGCGGCCTCCGATCTCATCGATGCGGCGGAAGCCGTCCACGTCGAAGGCGATAACCGAGATCGTGCCCGCCCGGGGTGATACGGCTGCGTGAAGCGCCATCTGGAACGCACGGCGGTTCGGAAGGCCGGTTAGCTGGTCGGTGATCGACTCTGCGAGCAGATAGGAACCCTCGAGCGTAGACAACCAGCTTCGCACTCCGAGGAGGAACACCAGGACGACAGCCATACCCAGATATACCTGCGAGTCCTCGGGGCTCACCGCCGTAGCGGAGGCCCAGGCAAGAAGAGGGACACACAGCGTGATCAAACCCAGAAGGACGGGTGCCAGCCAGACGGGCCACTTCCCTATCGGAGCGGAGTATGTGCGCGGCACCGGGCGGGAGTCAGGTTCGGTGATCCGGTAGACCGCCGCGATGAACAGCAGGTAGAAACCCGCCATGAACAGGTAGTCCAGGAGCGTGTCGGTCGTGCCCAACGCTCCCGCCTCCTGTCGCCCGACATACCACCAGGGCCACAAGAGCATCCCGGCCGTGTAGATCGTCAGACTCGCAGCAAAGAGGCGCTCCCAGGGTTGCCAGCGTTCGACCTTCCAGCCGACGACGACTGCCAGAGTGCCTACAACCAGCGTCAGACCAACTGCCGGGTAGGCGGATCCGATCAGCAGCAATCCCATCGTACGTCTGGGAATATCTTCGAACAAGGGGGCGATCAGCCACCGATACGCGGCCACGTAGGGCACCACCATCGCAAGCATCACGTCAACGTAGAAGCGCAGCCGCACGACCAACGGCTCGGCTCCGAAACGAGTCAGAGAGACAAGCATCGCGAGGAACGCCATTATCGCGCCCGCATAGAGGAGCTGTACGGGGTCGGGCATCGGCAGCCCGCGCGGATCGACGAAGAGCACTGTGTAGACCAGGTGCACCTCGGCGATCAATACCAGAGAGACGGCAACGGTGAGGAGCACCCAGAACCGGCGCTCATCGCCCTTGACGCGTCCGCACACGGCCGCTGCGCCGACCAGACCGAGGAGAATGGGCACCAGCGACAGCACCCACGAGGCGACTGCTTCCCCTTGAGGCCCCAGACTCGTGAACGCGATTCTCAGCAATGCCAGCACGATCAGGCCGCCCCACGCCAGGAGCCTCATCTCTCTTGCACGCCGGCGGCCACTCACCTGAGCTCACCCGCTCTGCTCCACGGTTCACCCGGTTCGTGTGCCAGCACAGCGATCAATGCCTCGGCGACCTCCGGTTCGTAGACAACGCCCAGGTTCTGGTCGAGCTCCTGGAGTGCCGCGGCGAGAGACAGGGCCGGGCGGTCCGGGCGTCCCGCCACCATGCACTCGAACGCATCACAGGCCGCCACGATCCTGGCGATCCTGGGTATCGCCTCGCCCGCCAGGCGGTCCGGGTAGCCTGAACCGTCCCAGCGCTCGTGATGAGCACGGATCACCGGCGACACACGCCTGAGCGGCGAGGCCTCGACGATTCGCGCACCTGTCACGGGATGCTCGCGGAAGAGAGCCTCCTCGGCGCGGGTGCGGGGTGCGCGCTTCATCAGCACCTCATCGGGTACAGCGGTCTTCCCTATGTCGTGGAGCAGCGCCGCCACCTCGGTGTCCCGGATCTCCCGCGGCGACATGCCGATCATCTCGGCGACCCTGACAGCGAGAGCCGCTACGTTGCGAGAGTGGTAGCGAGTGGTATCGTGGCGCGCCTCGGAGGCAACGGCGATCGCAAGCAGCATGTCGAGCTCTGCCTCCTCCTCGGCTGTCGATGCGCGCGCATGCACATCGAGCACATCGACCGAGAGCGGATCGTAGGCGACGATCGAGTCCTTACCGTGCGACTTGGCCCACTGCTGGGCGGCGTATCCCTTCGTGACGAGATCGCGGGGGCGCGTGGAGTCATCCGGACATGTGGCGACTCCCCAGGAGGCTGTCAGAGGCAGTCCCGCACTCGTCGTGACCTCGCGGAGGGCAGCGCGGAGGTCGGCGGCACGCGACAGGGCTTCGACACTTCCTACTCCGTCCAGTACGACAACGAAGTCGTCACTGGCCAGGCGGCCGACGATCGCATCATCACCGGCTCTCGCCACGAGCATCTTCGCGGCGTCCTTGAGCAGGGTGTCCGCCTCTTCCCTTCCGTAGAGGGTGTTGACCCGTCCGAAGTCGTTGAGATCGACGACGATGACCGATGCTGGTTGTCCGTAGCGCTGGTTCAGACGTACCGACTCGGTGAGCCGGGCGTGGATCGCACGCACATCCGGTAGCGCGGTCAGCGGATCCGTCCCCGCCCTGCGTCGAAGCCGACCTGTCTCCACCGCGTCGATAGCTGTCCGAAGCACCATGGCAAGTCCGACGAACGCCATGACCGCGAAGTCCACTCTGCCGAGTTCCGAACCTGCTGGGGCGCGGACAGCCATGAAGCCGAGCACGGGGATGGCAACGAGCAGCACGCTGGCCACCAGGACGCTCTCCGCCGCCGGACGCAGCGACATCCGGGGCCGCATCCCTGCCTCTGCCAGGCTGTCAGAGACGGGTCCGGCCACACGGTAGACGCCGGCCATGAAGAAAAGGTAGTGGCCGCAGAGGAACAGCACAGAGAGCGCCACTTCCATGCCCTGCGCTCCGACCGTGCGCACGTACAGGTTCCAGACCGGCCACAACATCACCGCGATGCCGTAGAGCGACAGGCCGGCGATGAGCGACCCTTCCCACGGCAACCAATCACGGCCCCGGATGGCAAGTGCGTTGAGTATGGCGCCGCCCAGTATCACCAGACCTACGAGCACGTAGGTAGCCTCAGCCGCGGTGTCGACCGCTACCGCCGACCTGCGCCCGGCAAGCGTGTACACGACGGTGTTCACGCCTGCGAACGCGACTGCAACCAGACCGAACGCATCGACGATGCGACGTGCACGAACGAGGGGGGACATGCGCGCCGAGGAGTACAGCGACAGCATTGCTGCGAAGAACCCTAGGGCACCGATCCCGTAGAAGAGGTCGGCCACGAATACGTCTACCAGACCACGCGCATCGGCGAACACCTGATAGGCACTGAAGGCGGTCTCACCCAGCGCGACGGCCGTGCAGGCCGATGCGAGTAACGCCCACGTGCGGCGCGCGGTTGCCTCCTCCGCAGCCCGCGCCGCACGAAGCGTGCTTACAACGCTCAGCCACACCACAAGGAGGAACACTGCCTGGCTCGCTACGAACGCGACCGACTCGGTGTCCTGCACGCGCAGTGCGACGAAGGTCACCGCTGCAAGCGGCAACCCCCACCACAGAGCGGATACCTTGCGCCCGGCAGGAGCAGGTCTCATCCGCTCATCGGGTCCATGCCTGGAAACGACGCGACGCGCACCAGCTACACCATCCCCCCTGCGCAGATTCTAGCCGATGGGACGCGCAAAGGACCCCGCGCCGGATGACATCGCGGACGGTCGCGACCGGTTCTAGATAAGCCCGAGCGCTCTGCCCGACTCGGCGAACGCAGTCAGCGACCTGTCGATGTCCTCGTCCGTGTGGGTGGCCATAAGGCAGGTACGCAGCCGGTCCATGCCTCTCGGTACCGCCGGGTGAACGATCGGGCACACGAAGATACTGCGGTCGAAGAGCATCCGCGTAAGGTCCATCGTCTTTCCCTCGTCCCCTACCAGCACGGGGACGACGCACGTGGTCGAGTCCATCGTGTCCCATCCCTGCGCCTGGAGGCCTTCGGAGTACCGCCGGGTGACCTCGTGAAGACGGGTCACCCGCTCCGGCTCGTCCTCGATGACATCGAGGGCGACGATCGCCGAGGCGGTCTGTGCCGGAGGAAGGGCGGCCGAGAAGATGAAAGGCCGCGACATGTGCCGCTGGTAGTCGATGATCTCCCGCGTCGCGGCGAGATATCCGCCGACCGACGGGATCGACTTAGAAAGCGTCCCCATCTTCAGATCGATCGAGCCGACCATGTCGAAGTGCTCTTCGATGCCGTGTCCCGTAGCGCCGAGCGAGCCGATGGAGTGCGCCTCATCGACCATCAGGCGGGCACTGTAACGGTCGCACAACTCGCGCGTTGTGGGCAGGTCCATGACGTCACCGTCCATCGAGAACACCGAGTCGGCCACGACGAGGACGGTGTTGTACTCGCCTGCGGACTTCTCGAGCAGTTTCTCGAGGTGCTCCATGTCGTTATGCCGGTAGGTGCGCCACTTCGCTCCGGAGAGCAGACAGCCGTCCACGATGGATGCGTGGTCGAGCTTGTCCATGAGCACCAGGTCGCCCGGGCCGACAAGACCGGTGATGATCGCGACGTTCGCTACGTAGCCGCTCGAGTACACGCACGAGTCCTCGCGCGACGTGAACTCGGCGATCCTCGCTTCGAGGCGCTCGTGAAGATCGGTCGTGCCGGTGAGCAGGCGTACTCCGCCTGCCCCGGTGCCATAGACATCGATGGCCTCCTTGGCGGCCGCCTCGATCCGCGGATGGCCGATGAGGCCCAGATAGCTGTAGGACGCAAGCTGCACCATCTCGCGTCCGTCCGCCATGGTGACGACGTGGTTGGTCCGTCCGACCGTAGGCTGGAGATAGAAGTATCGATCCGCTGCTTCGACCGCGGCACGGCGCTCGGCGAACGCGGTGACGCGCTCTGAGATGCCATCGCGCAGCATGGTGGCGGAGTCGGTCATCGGGAGGTCCCCTCTCTGGCTGAGAGCACCGCGGGCAGGCACCCGCGGACTGCGTGTGTACAAAGTTGTACACACTATACCCTACCGCGCCACGCGATGGGCGGCGGGAGGGCAGTACCTCCTTCTCAGAAGAAGCCCGGCGTCTGCTCCTCCAGAAGACCTGAGCGGATGACCTGCCCGAAAGCCTCGAGCGGCAGCGAGGTGTCCCAGTTCCCCGTCAGCTTCGCGACACCCCAGATGCCGAGCCACACCGCAACCACTGCAAGCGGCCACACCCACACAGGGATGACGGTCCTGCGGAACACGCGAGCCGTCAAGCAGCCTTCGACAGGGCACTCCTTCACGCACTCCATGCACCCGTCACACTCGACCGCACGCACGTCAACGGAGCGCTCGACGTCGACGAACGCATGGCACACCTCGGTGCAGCGGCTGCAGTGAATGCAGGTGGATCCTTCCCTCACCACCGTGCACGGAGAGGCAAGCCCGAAGAGGCTGTAGAGCGCGCCCAGAGGACAGAGCCACCGGCACCATACCGGGCCAAAGAGCATCGAGAGCACGAACGCGAGCGCGATCACCGCCATGAACACCGGTGTGAAGAACCCCTCGAGGATCTTGATGTCCGCCACCCACATGTACGGCAGCTCCCTGAACCAGAGGGCCTCCTGCACCGACACCTGGGCCACGAACGCGAATGCCAGGAATGCGATCACGTACCGCAGCGTGCGACCGGCGATGTCGAGCCAGCGCGGCAAACGGACGTTCCGACCCCCCATGAGACGTTTCCCGAGTGAGGCGGCGGCCTCCCAGAGAGTCCCGACGGGACAGATCCACCCGCAGAACCCGCGCTTGAAGAGGAGCGAGGTCGCGATGGCGGCGATGATTATCACGAGACCCGCGGGCAGAATGAAGTCCCAACCCCCGCCCTTGAGCCATGCGAAGAAGCTCGTGAAGTGACCTACGGGCAGGATGCCTGCAACCGTCTCGGGCCGCGGCACGAAGGGGCCGTTTCCGCGGGCCCACTCCGCGAAGCGCCACAGCTGCACGCATGTCCATACGAAGAACAGGAAGAACGCGCCCTTCACGACCCATCGGCCTGCGAGTGTGCGCACCAGCTTCTCGATCGGCTCCACTCCAGTCCCTTCGCCCGCGGCCTCCTCCCGGCACCTGCCGGGTTACCGCCCCCGCTCGGCCGCCGGCCGCGTCGCGATGGCTCCGGGTATATTCTCATAAGAGACCCCGTTCGCGGTGAGGAGTTTGCATGAAGAAAGTGCTGATGGTGATAGCGCCCGAGACTTTCCGCGATGAGGAGTACGCTCACCCGAAGGAAGTCCTCGAGAGCCGGGGCGCACGGGTAGTCACAGCCAGCACGCGGCCCGGCACGTGCGTGGGGAAACTCGGGATGACCGCCGAGGCGGAGATCTCGGTCGCCGAAGCCGATGCGCTCGACTACGACGCGGTGGTGTTCGTGGGCGGCACGGGCTCGAAGGTGTTCTTCGACGACCCCTACGCACAAGCCCTCGCGCGAGCCGCCCGGGTGAACAAGCGTGTTCTCGCCGCGATCTGTGTCGCGCCGTCGATCCTCGCCCGAGCGGGGCTGCTTCGCGGGTGGCCGGCAACCGCGTTCGAGAGCCAGAAAGAAGACCTCGAGGCCCACGGCGCGATCTGGACCGGCGAGCCTCTGACCGTCCAGGGGCACGTCATCACCGCGAACGGACCCGAAGCGGCGCGCGACTTCGGCGTCGCGATAGCCGACGCCCTCGGCATCTAAGGCCGCACGCCCGGCACACCCGCCGGGCTGCCCTATCCCGAACGCGCACGGAGAGAGAGGAGCTGTACGGTGAAGATGATCCGGTGCCGCATCTGCGGTGAGGTCTACCTCGGCTCGGAGACCCCGAGCCACTGTCCGTTCTGCGGCGCACACAGCGAGTATCTGGTGGCGTCGGAGGAGTATCCCGCAGACATCAACGATGTGCGCGTCACCGAGGTCGAGCGGGCCGACCTCCAGTCCGCGATCGAACTCGAACGCTCGAACACCCGTTTCTACCTCGGTATGGCGAAGCACAAGGAGGACGACGTGCTCTCCTCGGCGTACAAGCGCCTCTCCAAGATCGAGGCCGAGCACTGCGAGCTCTTCTGCAAGCTCGCCGATGTGGATGAGCCCGACGACCTCTCGGTGCCGATGGACGTCTCGAGCGACTGGTGCGCGAACATCGCCGAGTCGGTCGAGCGCGAGAAGCGGGCGTCCTCGCTCTACCGGACCTTTGCCGGCCGGGCGACCAACGAACGCATCCGCGAGGTCTTCGACGCGGTGAGTGCCATCGAGGCCGACCACATCGAGTTCGACGGGGTCGCGTCGGTATACGCCGGCTGCGAGTAACTCGCTGGATCGGGCTCACACGCGAACCGGGAGCCCGGGCGTCCGATGCCCGGGCTCTCTCATGCCGCGAGACATCGCCGTCCGCTACAGCTCCTGCCTGTCGAACGCCCAGCACGCGAGCATGATGAGTATGACCACGCTCATGAGCGTCGCTGCCACGGGCCAGAAGACCGAGAGGTCCTCCCCGCCCGTGAGGATGCGGTCGCCCAACCCCAACAGCCCCACCGGCGAGTAGTCGCGCATGACGACCCAGAGCGACAGCACCGACATCGCGAAGTAGACCGCGAGTCCCGCACCTGCAGCTCCGGCCTGCGACTTCAGCAGGACCGACAGCGTGACCGAAAGCGCCACCAGAAAGCATGCGAGCAGATACCACAACGCGACGAGCGCAAGGAACTCGGGCACGAGTGGGGTGTCGAACATGAACGCCGTCACACCGATGCAGAGCGCCGCGCTTATCACTCCGGTAACGAGTACCAGCAGCCAGTTCGACACCATCTTGGCGATGACCATCGCCGAGCGAGAGACCGGTTTCGTAAGCACGAGCTGGGCGGTCCCGCTCCTCCGCTCGCCGGACACCGCACCCGCAACCGTGATGATGAGGGCGAAGAGCGCGATCTGCATCGCGTTGTTGCTCCACTGCAGGTAGGCGTCGACCGTCGTTGCCGGCGGAATCTCGATCACGATACCTTGCACATCCGAGCTCGCCATGTTCGACAGCAGACTCGGCGTGATCTCGGCGATGATCGGACTCGTGAGTCCGAAGAACAGCAGGATGCCCGGGACCACGTATAGTCGCCAGGTCCTGAGGATCTCGGTGAGCTCCTTGCCGAGAAACACGGCGAATCCATGCATCAGGACCGCCCCCCGACAAGTCCGACGAAGACATCTTCGAGCGTCGGCTCCTCTTCCACCATGCGCACGAGCGCGAGGTCCTTCTCGACCACCATCGCCGGGATCGATCGCCTGGCAGCCGTCATGCCCTCGACGACGCACCTGATGACCTGCCCCTCGCGGCGGCACTCGACCACCCAGGGCTGACTCGCCAGGAGGGGCTCGAGTTCCTCGGCGCCCTGCTCCACCTCGACGAGCACCCGAAGTGCATGACCCTCACTCTTGAGTTCCGCCATGGCGGCCTGACGGACGACGCGCCCCTCGTCGAGGATGGCGACGGTATCGCAGACGCGCTCCACGTCGGTGAGGATGTGTGTCGAGAAGAACACCGTCGTCCTGCCTCTGAGAGCGGCGATCATCTCCAGCACGTCCTTGCGCCCCATCGGATCGAGCGCACTCGTCGGCTCGTCGAGCATCAGGAGCCGGGGCGCGTTGATAAGCGCCTGCGCCACGCCGAGTCTCTGTTTCATGCCGCGGGAGTACCCGCCCACCCGCTGTTTGATCCCCTCGAGGCCGGCCATCGCCAGAAGCGACTCCACGCGCTCCTCGAGCACCGGTCCCTTCAAGCCGAACAGCTTGCCGGAGAAGCGGAGGAACTCCTCGGCGGTCATCCAAGGGTAGTAGCCGGGCACGTCGGGCAGAAAGCCGATGAGCGACCGGACATCGTTCGTCGCGCGAACGACGTCGTGACCGAACACCGTCGCGCCGCCCGAGGTCGGGCGGGCCATGCCGGTCAGGATGCGAAGGGCCGTGGTCTTGCCGGCGCCGTTCGGACCGAGGAATCCGTAGATCGACCCCTCGGGTACCGTCAGGTCCACGCCGTCGAGGGCTCTGGTCTCCTTGTAGACCTTGGTGAGACCGGAGATCTGGATCGCTCCGCTCATCGGCCACTGTCCGAGCCGTAGAGAGTGTCGACCGCGCGGTCAGTGCGGTCACCGTCCGTCGCCGCGGTTGTACGATCCTCCTCGACTGACTCCTGCGGCACACTGCGTCCGACGGCCGCGTAGATGATGGGCCCTATGAACGAGTTCCCGAGGAAGATGATGACGATCGCCCAGATCCACTTCTTCTCGAAGCGGACCCGACGACGACGGGCCAGGTCGACCAGCGCCCACACCTGAACCGCGAGCTGAACCAGCAGAAGCCCCAATAGCCCCTGGACCACTGCTACCGAAACGCCCAGCGCATCAGCGATACTCTCGAACATGCTCTCCCCCATCTCTCAGCGGCCGGGAACGGTTGCGCCATCTAGAAGGATGCCCCACCCGGGGGCCCCTCAACCGGGGTTCGTCACGCGCTCGCAACGCCATGGAACTCCTCCGCATAGCGCTCTGCGAGACGCTCGAACGTGAACGCCGCGGCAACCTCCCGCGCCTCACCGGGATTCGGACGGTCGAGAATCAGAGACCGCAGCTTGGCCACGAGCGCGTCGTGGTGAGCGTAGCGAAATGCGGACGGGTAGATCTCCGGATACGCCAGGCGGTCGGGTACGAGCGGGAAGCACCCGGCGTATGCCGCCTCGATCATCGCGAGACCGAAGAACTCGTTGACGGCGGTCGACACTGCGATGTCCGCCGAGGCGAGCAGGGCGGCGTACTCGGACCTCGAGGTCGGCTCGCCCACATGCACGAGCCGGTCGCCGAGGGCCGCAGCAGCATTCTGCATCGTGTCTGCGGTCTCTCGAAACGACTGACCCGCGACCGCGACTTCGAACCGGAGCCCCTCCGAGGCGAGCGCCGCGACCGCCGCGAAGAACGCCTCAGGGTCCTTGTCGTGTTCCCAGCGGTGGGGCCACACGATCCGCACGCGTTCGCCGCGCACGGGCGGGCGGGCGTCGAACGGCGCAGGGTCGAACGGGGGCGCCAGCACGGTGGACTTGGCCCCGATGCGCTCGGCGACCCCGCGGGGATGGTGATCGGGGAAGCGTTTCAGGAACGGCGGTGCCTCGACCAGAAAGTGCTCCAGGTTCCAGCACGTGTTGAAGATGCAGCGCTCGGCCGAGAGCGCGCTCGTGATGTTAGTGAGCGGGAACTGGTAGTCCCACTCGGCCTCGTGGCGGTTCGGGTAGACGAGCTGGTTCTCGTGGAAGTAGACGATCGCCGGTATCGCGGCTATTCCGGCACCCGCGAGCCCCCGGAACTCGGCGAGGTTCACGAAGGTCGACGCGAAGACGAGGTCCCAGGGTGGTGCATCGTGCTCATTACCGGCCGCCCGCTTCTCTTCGGCGAGCCTCCGCGCCTCCGCGGCCATCGTGATCGCGGCCCCGCGCATGCGCCACTTCCACTTGCGTGCCGGAAGCGTAAGCAAGGTCCACTCGGCGTCGACGTGCTGGACGAGCCCGTCGAGCACCGCGCGGTGAGAGCCGCCGTAGTACGGTTCGAGCGCAAGGATCCTGAGCAGCTTCGAAGCAGGGAGGCGCGTCATCACTGGGCTCCGGCCGTCGCGACTCCCTCGGGCAGGCGAGCGGGAGCGCGGTATGCGGGAGAGGCGAAGTCTCGATACCCGGCCGCTGCGACCGCCTCGGCAACCATGCGCTCCATGTCGAGGTCCGCCTCGGCAGCGCGCACCTCGTCGACGGTCGCGTGAGTCTCGGGTGTACGCGGCATGAAGAGCGTGCAGCAGTCGACGTGGTCCTGCGTCGAGAGCTCGTAGGTTCCGATCGAACGTGCCTCGGCGATGATCTCGAGTTTGTCCGTCCCGATCAGCGGACGCAGGACCGGCAGAGTCGCCGCGTCATCGACCGCAGCGATGTTGTCGAGCGTCTGAGACGCGACCTGGCCGAGGCTTTCGCCCGTCACAAGAGCGCGTGCCTGTTCGACCTCCGCGAAGCGCTCCGCCACACGCACCATGAGCCGACGGTAGAGCAGCACGCGAAGATCGGGTGGAGTGGCGAGCGAGATCTCACGCTGGAGATCGCCGAAGGGCACGAGGTAGATGCGGGCGAGCCCGCCATACTGCTCCATCGCCGTCCCGATGTCGGTGACCAGGCGCTCGGACAGATCGTTCGTCTGCGGCCTTCCAGAGAAGTGCACACCAACCGCCACCGCTCCCCGTTTGATCAGCCGCCACGTCGCCACCGGGGAGTCGATCCCGGCCGAGAGCAGGGAGACGACCGTGCCGGCGGTGCCCACCGGAAGGCCCCCCACACCGGGGAATCTCCGGCTGAAGAGGTACGCCTCGCCCTGAACGACCTCGACGCTGCACTTCACGTCGGGATTCGAGAGATCGACCTTCAGACCGGTCTGATCGACGATGTGTTGACCGATCGCGCGGTTCATGTCGAGCGACCGGATCGGGTGATCGGTATTCGAGCGGCGGGACTCGACAGCGAATGACGCCGCTCCCGGAACGTCGCGGACCGCTAGAAGCGCGGCCGCGTTCATGTCGTGCTCCTCGCGAGAGGTCACGTACGCGGCAGCCGCGTAGGACACTCCGGGCGTGGAGGCGGCGCGTGCACAGACCTCGTCGAGGCGGGAATGGTCGGGGACCAGTACGATGAGACGGCTCGATATGCGCTCGACGCGCTCGGGGGTGAGGTGGCCGACCGCGAAGCGGAGGTTGTCCTGGAGACGGCGCTCGAAGGAGGCGCGGTTGCGGCCCTTGAGGCCGATCTCGTGATAGTGGATGAGGGCGGCGCGCTCGAACATGGCGCGCCGGCTACTTGTAGCTGTCCTGGACCCGCTCGTAGCTGACGTCGCCCTCGGCGATCTCCTCGAGGGCCTTGGTCAGCGGCTTGGTCCTCGTGAGCTCGGAGATCTGTGAGGACGCCATCGTCAGCAGCGCCTGGTCCCGCACGCCGTGCAGCATGTCGTTGATCTGCCGCGCGCGGCGGGCCGACACGATGCAGAGGGTGTACTTGGAGTCGACCTTCTCGAGGAGCAGGTCTATCTCGGGCTTGATGACCATGGGGGCGTCAGTCCTTCACGTCGGGGACACGCGGATGCGTGTGAGATTCTACGATGCACGCGAGCTCGTCGGTGGCCCGCGCAACGTCGTCATTTATTACCACATAGTCGTAGGTACCCGCAATCTCGAGCTCCGCGACGGCGCGGTGCAGACGGCGCTCTATCTGCTCGGGCGTCTCGCTGCCCCGGCCCTCCAACCTGCGTCGCAGCTCCGCGAAGGTCGGAGGGACGATGAAGACGAGCACGGCAGAGGGCATCGCGCGTTTGACCTGCTCCGCGCCTTGCGGGTCGATCTCGAGAACGACCGTCTGGCCGCCGCGAGTCCGCTCTTCGACAGCGGACCGGAGCGTACCGTAGCGGTTGCCGTGGACCTCGGCCCATTCGAGGAATCCGTTCTCGGCGACGATACGTTCGAACTCCCCGGCCTCGAGGAAGACGTAGTGAACGCCTTCCGACTCCCCGGGCCGAGGAGCACGAGTCGTAGCGGAGACGGAGAGCCAGATGTCGGGGTCCCGCTTCAGAAGCTCCCGGACGAGAGTCCCCTTCCCCGCACCCGAAGGCCCGGAGACGATGAACAACTCACCGGGCCGCTCGCTCCGGCCTGCCCGCTCCGTATATGCTGTCTCGTTCTGCGGAACGGGAATCAGCCGAGCTTCTCCATGAGGGCTTCGCGCTGGCGTGCGCCGAGGCCCTGAATGCGGCGGCTCTCGGAGATCTGCAGCTCGTCCATGATCTTGGCAGCCTTGGCCTTGCCGTAGCCCGGCAGGCTCTCGAGAAGGGTGGAGACCTTCATGCGGGCGACGATGGGGTCGTCCGACTTCGCCATGACCTGAGCGAAGGACACGTCGCCGGCCTTGATCTTCGCGCGCAGCTCTGCGCGCTTCTGGCGCGCCTCGGCCGCTTTCTTCAGGGCAGCCTGCCGATCCTCATCGGAAAGGTTAGGAAGTGCCATGGTTCCTCCTCGTCCTTGGTGCCGGAGTTTGCTCGACGCCACACGATTGTATGCACAAGCGCGAGCACCTTACAACCGCTATACCCCAATAGATGTTACGCCTGACCTGCGAGGATGCCAAGCACTCTCTCAGAGCCGACGACTTCCCGGCGAATCAAGGGGCACTCCCGCGCCGCAGTGGACACACTTAGAAGGCTCCCAGGACTTCACCTCGAGTCTCAATAGAGGGATGAGCTCGTCATCGAAACTCTTGGCTCCGCCACGGTCGATGATGGAGACGACTGCCCCTACTTCGCCGCCTGCTCCTCTGACGAGTTCGGCGACTTCTGCTACCGATCCACCGGTCGTGACCACATCTTCTACGATGAGAACGCGTGAACCGGGAGGTACCGAGAACGAGCGTCGGAACCGCATCTCGCTGCCTTCGCGTTCGCTGAAGATGAACTTGAGGCCGAGTGCCTGCGCGACGGCGAACCCGATGACGATCCCGCCCACGGCGGGAGAAGCCACCAGGTCGAACTCGCGTCCCTCAAGTCGTGCAGCGGCGGTCTCGGCGAGACGCGTCGTCAACTGCGTGTCCTCGAGGATTCGGGCACACTGAACGTAGGTTCCCGAGTGCCTGCCGCTCGTCAACCGGAAATGTCCGTGCAAAATGGCGCCGGCCTCTTCGAGCGCGGCGCGGACCTCTTGTTCGGTCATCGGAACGTTCGTGCTCACGTCTCTCATCCCTCCCTGACGATGCGCGCCACCGCCGTGGCAGGCTCTGCGGCTCCGGTTATGGGACGGCCGATGACGAGGTGGGACGCCCCCGATGAGAGAGCCTGAGCCGGTGTGGCGACACGGGCCTGGTCGTCGGCTGCGGCCCATACAGGTCGCACGCCCGGCGTGACAACGAGCGCCTCGCGCCCGAGTATCGCGCGGGCGGAGCCAGCCTCCCGCGGCGAACACACGACACCCTGAACGCCCGCGGTGCGCGCGAGTTGAGTGAGCAGGTCGACCTGGGCTGCCGGGGAGTGCCCGACGCCGACGGCGGCCAGCGCTGCGGCGTCCAGGCTCGTAAGCACCGTCACCGCAAGCACGTCGGGGGTGTCCGATCCGCATTCGGCGCTGCCCTCGCAGGCGCCCCGGACCGCCGCCTCCATCATCGCCTGTCCGCCCGACGCGTGCACCGTGAACATGCTGGCCCCGACACGCGCTATCTGACGTGCAGCGCCTTCAACCTGATGCGGGATATCGTGCAACTTGAGGTCGACGAAGACCGAGAAGCCCATGTCGACCAATCGCCCGACTATCTCTGGTCCCTCCGAGTAGTAGAGCGTCATGCCGACCTTGAGGTAGTCGACGTGCCCGCGCAGCGTTCGCGCCAACGACAGCGCCGTGTGCGCATCGGTGTCGAGCGCGACGATGATCGCGCGTCGAAGGCGGTCCTGATCGATGCCGGATGTGTGCGTCACGGTGTTCTCACTACTCCTCGCTCCTCCACTCGCCCGTCCATGCCGCCGCCCACTCCCCTGTCTCCCGCTCCAGATGCAGGAGAACGTCGCGCGAGAGCGGCCCGTCGGCATCGTGATCCTCGGCAAGCACGAGTAAGCCGCCGTTTGGATGGTACACCGACGGCGAGGTCGCATCCGGCACGGCACTCGACAGCGCGACACGGCCCTCCCCCACGGACCAGCGTGCGAGCACACCAGCCGAATCGAGGAGAAGTCCCTCCGGCCCGCTCCGGTGCACCGCCGTGCCTCTCACGTCCTCGACGTCCGCCGCATCTCCGGTGCCGAGGAACTCGCCCGCCGGACGGGGTGCACCGCCGGGCTCCAGCACCAGCACGACGGGTTCGAGTGACGAGGGTGACCCGGTGGGCTCTCCGGCGTCCGCGTCGACCCAGAGAAGCAGATCGCGGCTATCGTCCCAGACCGGCGACGGTCCGGACGCGGGCATGACCTTCTGGACGACCGTGGACACGACGCGCTGATCCGACGCATCGATCACGAACAGACGACGTGCGAAGGTCCCTTCTCCATCCTCGGCGCCGCTCGAGATCATCTCGGCAAGGGCAAGGTAGCGTCCCGAGTGGGACCACCCGATCACATCGAAGGTCACCACGTCATCCGGCAGGCTCACCGCCCGATCGTCGACCGGACTGCTCGAAGCCCCGACGGCGATCTCGCTCGGGTACGCGCCACGCGAAGGATCGATCGCCGCGGCCGCCGACCACTCGCCGGGACCTGGCCACCTGACCCAGGCGGACTCACGCGGAACCGCGGGCTGAGGCGGATCGGTCCTGAGGTCCCACGCGAGCAGCGACTCAGGTGGGGCATCGAAGGCCCCTCCCGCCGGCACGAGTACCGAGCCCCACTCGCCGTCGAGGCGCTCGGTGAGTTCCCCCTCGCTGACGGGGACGAGCCAGGCCACCGCGCCATAGTGCTCGACGGCAGCAAGTCGGTAACCTGCAACGCTGTTCGCCTCATCTGTCTGGCGGTCCCACGCGACCACTCCGGGAGTCCCGTCGGCGCCGATGATCTGGGCCACCGCGTAGCGCCCGTCCCCGCTCCACGACACGCGGTGGGCGGACTCCACCCATTCGACGTACTCGACCTGCGAACTGGACACGAAGCTTCGGCCCGCGATGATCGCACCGATCCCACAAGGACACGCGATCAGGAAGGCGAGCAGCACCGCGAACACCACGATGGCGGTGCTCAGCCGGCGAGGGGCCTCATCAGCCGGCGGGGCCAGTGAGGTGTCTTCTCCGTGTTCGCTCACGTGCGCAGGGCGCCCGTGAGGTCGCGCACGCGCTCTACGTCATTCGCGCGGCAGAACTCCGCGAGCCCGTCGGTGATCCTGATGACCGAGGTGGGATCGATGAAATTCGCGGTACCGACCGCCACTGCGGTAGCGCCCGCCAGCATGAACTCGACCGCGTCCTCGGCGTCGCTGATGCCACCCATCCCGATGACCGGAACCGTGACCGCCCGGGACGTCTCCCACACCATCCGCAGTGCCACCGGCTTGATGGCCGGTCCGGAGAGGCCGCCTACGACACGTGCCAGCCGGGGCCTGAAGGTACGCACGTCGATCGACATGCCCAGCAGCGTATTGATGAGCGAGATCGCATCGGCACCCGCCGCTTCGACCGCTCGTGCTATCTCGGTGATGTGCGTGACGTTCGGCGAGAGCTTCACGATCAGAGGCCGTGAAGTGACGGTCCGACACGCGCGGGTGACCTCCTCGGCAGGCGCGCACGCGGTCCCGAAGGCCATCCCCCCGGCATCGACGTTCGGGCACGAGATGTTGATCTCGTAGGCGGCGACTCCCGGCTCGTCTTCGAGGCGCTCGACCACACCAACGTACTCGGGCAGCGTATGACCCGAGACGTTCACGATAACGGGGACATCGACAGAGGAGAGCCAGGCCAGGTCGTTCGCGCAGAACGCCTCCACGCCGGGGTTCTGAAGCCCGATCGAGTTCAGCATCCCGCTCGAGGTCTCGGCGATACGCGGTCCCGGGTTTCCTTCCCAGGGCTCGAGCGAGACCCCCTTGGTCACCACGGCACCGACCCGCTCGAGGTCGACGAAGTCCGCGAACTCGCGTCCGCTCGCGAACGTGCCCGAAGCGGTCAGAACGGGCGACCGAAGCGCCAGTCCGGCCAGGTTCACGTTCATGTCAACGGTCTGACTCACTCCACAGCCTACTCTCTACCTTGACTCTATCTCTAGTGTTCTGGCACTCGCTCGGCAGGCTCCCACTCGACGGCTGCCGCATCGAAGACAGGGCCATCGACGCACGCCTTCTTCAGGCCTTCCGTCGTCCGCACAACGCACGACAGGCACGCTCCGATCCCGCACGCCATCAGCCGCTCGAGCGACACCTGACAGGGTACTCCAGCCGCCGCGGCCTGCGACGCAACGATGCGCTGCATCGGCTCCGGCCCGCACGTGTAGACGATGTCGAGGGCCTCGTCGGCAAGAAGGCTCGCACAGACTCCGGTAACGAACCCCGGTGTCCCGCACGAGCCATCGTCCGTCGCGACCTCGACCCGCCGGGCCACAGCCTCGAAGAGATCGCGAGCGAGCAAGCGGTCCTCGCTCGGCGCACCGGACGCAACGGTGACCGCCACCCCCCGGGCGGCCAGCTCCTCTGCGAGCATGCCGAGGGGCGCCGCCCCGAGACCGCCCGCCACCAGGAGCGCGTGCGAGACGTCCGCGGGGATATCCCACCCGTGCCCGAGTGGACCGATCAGATCCATCTGCGTTCCGGCGGTCGCTGCCGCCAGCGCGCGCGTCCCCCGACCGACAACCTGATAGAGGATCTCGAGCCGTTCGCCGCGCACGCGGTGAACGGAGAACGGCCGCCTCAGGATGAACGGGGTCCCGTATCCGATGCGCACATGCACGAACTGCCCGGGCCGTACCGCGGCGGCGGTTCGCGGAGCGTGAAGCACGATCAGTCCCACTCCGGTAGTGATGCGATCGTTCGCGACGACCTCGACGCGTTCGAGCGCCGGCGGCGCGTCGTGTCCTGCGCAGCTGGAGTCACTCATCAGTCGGACCCGTCCTCGAAGTCCTGAAGCGCGATCACATCGAGACGACCGTCGCCGCTGATGAACGCGTCGATCGCATTCACTACCGCATCCGCGGCCGGGACCGTGGTGATGTTGGTGATGCCGTGCCTGATGGCTGCCGCGCGGATGTGGTAACCGTCCGAGCGGGTCTCCTGGCCGAACGGCGTGTTGATGACGAGTTGCACTTCACCGTTCTTCATCGCGTCGACGATGTTGGGCCGGCCTTCGTGAACCTTGAGCACCTCCGTGACGGGGATCCCCGCCGCTCTGAAGCTGCGTGCGGTGCCGCGCGTGGAGAGAATCCCGAACCCGAGGGCGTGCAGGTGTCTGGCCACCGACAGGATGGCGCGCTTGTCCCGATCGCTCACGCTGATGAACGCCGCACCCTCCCGGGGCAGCGAGTAGTCGATCGCGAGTTGTGACTTCGCATACGCAGCCGGGAAATCGGCGGCCACACCCATCACCTCGCCAGTGGACTTCATCTCGGGTCCGAGCACCGAGTCCGCACCGGGGAAGCGGCCGAACGGCATGACCGCCTCCTTCACGCAGTAGCGCCCCGTGTCGCGCCGCTCGGCGGGCAGATCCATCCCGGAAAGCCGCTCCCCTGCCATCACCCGAGCCGCCACCTTCGCGAGTGGCACACCCGTGGCTTTGCTCACGAACGGGACGGTTCGGCTGGCGCGCGGGTTGACCTCCAGCACGTAGACCTTCTGATCTTTGACCGCGAACTGGATGTTGATGAGACCGCGCACGCCGACCTCGAGCGCAAGGGTACGCGCATGTTCGACGATCGCCTCAACGGTCTCCTCACCCAGTGAGAACGGCGGGATGCAACACGCGGAGTCTCCGGAGTGGATGCCGGCCTCCTCGATGTGCTCCATGACACCGGCGACGTAGACGCTCTCGCCGTCGCAGACCGCATCCACGTCCACCTCGATCGCGCCCTCGAGGAAGCGATCGAGGAGCACCGGGTGCTCCGGAGAAACGCTCGCGGCCTCGTCCATGTAGCGTCCCAGGTAATCCTCGTTGTACGCGATGACCATGCCACGCCCGCCGAGCACGTAGCTCGGACGCACGAGCAAGGGGAACCCGATGCGGCGCGCCACCTCGACGGCCTCTTCATGCGTGTACGCGGTACCGGCGGCGGGGTATGCGATGCCGAGGCGGTCGAGCACCTCAGAGAAGCGGCTGCGGTCCTCGGCAAGATCGATCGCCTCGGGAGCGGTGCCCATTATCGGAACCCCGGCGTCCTCCAGCGCGTGCGCGAGCTTGAGCGGCGTCTGCCCCCCGAAGGTCACGACCACTCCGGCCGGGCGCTCGGCCTCGACGACATCCATCACGTCCTCGAAGGTCAGCGGCTCGAAGTAGAGCCGGTCGGAGGTGTCGTAGTCGGTCGAGACCGTCTCCGGGTTGCAGTTCACCATGATCGTCTCGAAGCCGAGCTCTGAGAGCGCGTATGCGGCGTGCACGCAGCAGTAGTCGAACTCGATGCCCTGGCCGATACGGTTCGGGCCGGCGCCGAGGATCATCGCCTTCGGACGGTCCGAGGGAGCAACCTCGTCCTCCTCCTCATACGTCTTGTAGTAGTACGGCGTGCCGGCCGCGAACTCGGCCGCGCACGTGTCGACCGCCTTGAACGTAGCCTTCACCCCGAGCTCGAGCCTTCGGGCCCGGACCTCGGCCTCGGTAACACCGAGAGCGTACGAGATCTGCGCGTCGGCGAGCCCGTGCTGCTTGGCACGGCGCATGAGCGTGGAGTCAACGCGGTCGAGGGAGCCGGACCTCGCGACCTCGGCCTCCACGGCGATGGCACGCTCGATCTGCGCGAGGAACCACGGGTCGACGCGGGTGAGATCATGCACGTCATCGACGGACCGGCCGCGCCGGAACGCCTCGGCTATGTAGTAGGGGCGCCGCTCGGTCGGGGTCGCGAGCATGGCGTCGAACTTGTTCTCGTCGAACGCGTCCTTGCCGTCGCAGCCAAGGCCCGCCCGCCCGTTCTCCAGGGACCGCATGGCCTTCCCGAACGCCTCGGCAAATGTCCGTCCGATCGCCATCGCCTCGCCGACCGACTTCATGCGGGTCGTGAGCGTGGTATCGGTGCCCGGGAACTTCTCGAACGCCCAGCGGGGCACCTTCACGACCGTGTAGTCGATGCTCGGTTCGAAGCACGCCGGCGTCATCTTGGTGATGTCGTTGGGGATCTCGTCGAGCGTGTAGCCGACCGCGAGCTTCGCAGCGAACTTCGCAATCGGGAAGCCCGTCGCCTTGGAGGCGAGCGCCGAGGAGCGCGAGACGCGGGGATTCATCTCGATGACCACGAGACGGCCGGTGGCGGGGTCGACCGCGAACTGCACGTTGCTGCCGCCCGTCTCCACGCCTATCTCGCGCATGATCGCAAGCGAAGCGTCGCGCATGACCTGGTACTCGCGGTCGGTGAGCGTCTGGGCCGGCGCGACCGTGATCGAATCCCCGGTGTGCACGCCCATCGCGTCGAAGTTCTCGATGGAGCACACGATGACCGCGTTGTCGTTGCGGTCGCGCATGACCTCCATCTCGAACTCTTTCCAGCCGATGACGCTCTCCTCCACGAGCACCTCGGCTACCGGCGAGAGCGCGAGGCCGTGAGATACGATGTCGCGCAGTTCCTCGATGTTGTATGCGATGCCGCCACCCGCCCCACCAAGCGTGAAGCTCGGCCGCACGACCACCGGGAAACCCAGCCCCCCGACGAGGTCCTCGGCATCGCGCGTGGAGTAGGCGTATCCACTCTTCGGCACGTCGAGACCGATGCGCTCCATGGCCTCGGCGAAGAGCTTGCGGTCCTCACCCTTCTTGATGACGTCGAGCGTCGCGCCGATGAGTTCGACGCCGTACTCGTCGAGCACTCCGGATTCGGCGAGAGCGACCGCGCAGTTCAGGCCGGTCTGCCCTCCGAGCGTGGGCAGAAGCGCGTCCGGGCGCTCTTTCTGGATGACCTTGGTCACGAACTCCGGCGTCACCGGTTCGACGTAGGTCCGGTGCGCCAGTTCGGGGTCGGTCATTATCGTCGCGGGGTTCGAGTTCACCAGCACGACCTCGTACCCGTCGTCGCGCAGGACCTTGCACGCCTGCGCGCCCGAGTAGTCGAACTCGCAGGCCTGGCCGATGATGATCGGTCCGGAGCCGATCACCAGGATCTTCTGTATGTCGTCGCGTCGGGGCACGCGTGCTCCTTCTTGGTCGCCTAGTGAACGATCAGTACGGGACAGGACGCCTGACGGACGAGAGTGAGCGACACGCTGCCGAGCAGGGCCTCCGTGAGCGGACCCGCTGCGCGGCCATGTCGGCCATGTTGCGCAGCTGGAACTCGGCGCCTGTCGCGGCCTTCTTGAGCTGTTCGCCCGCGAGTGCAGGGTCGAGTGCGTGAACGAGGTACAGCATCCCGACGCTCCCCGAGGGCAGGTCGAGCACTGCCATCAGCGCGCGGGTGGAGGCGGCCGAGAAATCCGTCGTGAGCACGAGCGTCCTTCCGAACGTGCGCACCAGCTCGGCAGGATCCTCGACCGTTCGCAGCAGGCTGAATCGCACCATCAGGGACGGCCCGTCCGCGCTGGAGATGACCTCTTCCGACACCGACCCGGCGATGAGCCGCTCCATCGTTCCTTTGCCATGAGAGCCGCAGACGATGGCGTCGACGTTCGCGTCGGCCGCCAGGCCCAGAATGCCCTCCGAGGGATCGCCGCCGGCCGCGATGCGCACCTCCACGTCCAGACCGGCGTCCACGAGAGGGCCGGACGCCTCGCGCACACCCTCACGTGCCCTGTCGACCTCGGCGGCGATCACAGGGCCCTCCATCCCGGACGCATCGACCACATGGCCGAGGACGACTCGCTTCACGCCGAGTGCCGGCAGGCCGGTGGCAAACCGGGCGATCAGGTCGAATTCCGGTGTGAAGTCCGCCGGAACGAGCACGCTGCGTATCACGGCATCCTCCCTACTCACCCGCCGACAGGTAGTCGGTCCGTCCGTCCATCATCGACGTGAAAGCACCGAACAGATAGCGAGAGTCGTGCGGACCCGGCGCGGCCTCGGGATGGTACTGGACCGAGAATGCTCGTGCGTCGAGCAACCGGATTCCCTCGGTGGTCATGTCGTTGAGGTTCACGTGCGTCAGCTGCACGCGTCCGAACCGCTCGGAGCGGACCACCGGTGACACTCCCGCGCTCACCCATGCCCCGAGATCGTTCGCATCGTGCGCAAGCCCTCCGGATTCCCCGTGCAGCAGCGGGCCGATGGAGCCGAAGTCCACGCAGAAGCCGTGGTTCTGACTCGTGATCTCGACGCGACCCGTGAGCAGGTTCTTCACGGGCTGATTGCCGCCCCGGTGGCCGTACTTCAGTTTGTACGTCGAGCACCCGACCGCAAGCGAGAGCATCTGATGGCCGAGACAGATGCCGAAGACCGGCACCTCGCCGATGAGCTCGGTGAGCGTCCCGTAGAGGTAGTCGACTGCGGCGGGGTCTCCGGGGCCGTTCGCAAGGAAGACACCGTCGGGCGCGTGCGACATGATCTCGGCGGCAGGGGTGGTCGGTGGTACGACCACGATGTCGCAGTCCGCCTCGGCGAGACGCCTGAGGATGTTGTACTTGATGCCCGAGTCGAGCGCGACGACCCGGTAGCGCGGCTCGACGGGCAGAACGCCGGTGTCGACCGGCAGGCCGTCGGGCCCCTCGCTCCCCCACCGGTACGGTTCGCGCACCGCCACCTCGGCCACCAGATCGCGTCCCACGAGCCCGGGAGAGGCAGCAGCCTTGGCGACGAGCGAACCCGGCTCGAGATCGACCGTCGAGAGCACGGCCCGCATCGCGCCTGCCTCGCGGATGTGGCGGGTCAGGCGTCGCGTGTCCACGCCCTCGATGGCGACAACACCGTGGCGCGCGAGAAACGAGCCCATCGTCTCCTCGGCACGCCAGTTCGATGCCAGCTCGGAGAGTTCGCGCACCACGAACCCCGCAGCGAAGACCCCGCGTGACTCCATGTCGGCGCCGTTCGCGCCGTAGTTGCCGATGTGCGGCATCGTCATCGTGACGATCTGCCCGGCATACGACGGATCGGTGATGACCTCCTGGTATCCCGAGAGAGAGGTGTTGAACACGAGCTCCCCGGCGGTCTCACCCGGAGCGCCACACGAGCGTCCGTGAAAGACGGTGCCGTCCTCGAGCGCGAGCAGAGCGGGGGTGTCGCTCACTCAGTCGACCACCTTTCCGTTCCTGAGGGCGAACTGCCCCTCGACGAGCACGTCGGTCGCTTTTCCGAGAAGTGTAGCGCCGAGAAACGCCGAGTTCGACGATTTCGAGGCGAACCACTCGCGCGTGACCTCGACGCGCGCCTCGGGGTCGATGACGGTGAGGTCGGCCACCGCACCCGGCTCGAGGCGCACCTCGGGCAGGGCGAACGCGGCGCGCGGCGCGTGTGCCATCACGCGAACGAGGTCGGCCCACTCGAAGCGCCCCGGCTGCACGAGATGGGTGATGACGAGCGAGAGTGCTGTCTCCAATCCGGTGGTTCCGAAGGGCGCCAGCTCGAACTCGAGCTCCTTCTCATGCCGGGCGTGCGGCGCGTGGTCCGTAGCTACGCAGTCGATCGTACCGTCGAGCAGCGCTTCCACGAGCGCCTCGCGGTCCTCGGCGGTGCGCAGTGGCGGGTTCATCTTCAGGTTCGTGTTGTACGTGCGATCGAGCGCGTCCTCATCGAGAAAGAGGTGGTGCGGGGTGACCTCCGCGGTCACCGCCACGCCTCTCGCCTTGGCTTCGCGGATGAGCTCCGCGGAACCCGCAGTGGACACGTGCGCCAGGTG
>Ga0114946_10000596_pt1 | contig 24463 bp, 20 predicted proteins | sample WalLakDeSediment_FD_88676 | JGI IMG/M metagenome (GOLD analysis project Ga0114946, IMG submission 88676) | Lake sediment microbial communities from Walker lake, Nevada to study Microbial Dark Matter (Phase II) - Walker Lake 11/02/13 Deep Sediment | ecosystem: Environmental > Aquatic >... | reverse complement strand
TGCATTTCCGCCCTGAACACCATTGAATTTTGCAATTCAAAAAACCTGAATCAAAGCGAGCTACCCCTTTCTGCCCTTCGGCCTTGAAAAAAACCTGGTAACAAGACAAGTGAGCGGAGCGTAAAAAAATTTGCAGTCCCGCTCTTGCGGGGCCTTAAATTTTTTAGCGTAGCGATCGCTGACTTGTCAGGTTTTTTTTCGAAGCCTTGATTTTTGCTCCACTTTTTATCAAGAAAAAGTGGAAATAAAACATTTTAAATCAACATTACCCCCTTGCGCTGCGAGGGCGCCTCTGCTGCTCAGACCTGCCTTGCGCAGCGCCCGAAAATAATGATGCTCCTTAACCCAGGGTTACGCTCGCTTTGCTCGCTAACCCTGGGCTATAATAATTTTACCCCTACGGGGTAATGACGTGTTTGCGAAGATTGGTTTTCAGTTCGAAAGGTGGGAATTGCTATGAACTTTTAAGAATTTAGCTTCGCTGAGCTCCCTCCGGTCGGTTGTAATTCTGGGAAAAATCATAGCTTTGCTAAAACATGGTTGATAATGGTGAAACGATGTTCTTTGTTTCATTAGAGTTTTGGATAATTACAAATTATCCTGTGTTCCGAGCGGCATTACAACCGATCCCGCTCTTGCGGGTGAGCTCAGCGAAGCTAAATGCCGCTCAGCTGGGGCGATAGAAATTCTTGTGCATTCTCCTGAGGCAATATTTAGGATTTATTTTAAAGGACGATATTTTCCATATAGCCCCTAGCTGCATTAATAAATAAATAATTTAGCGATGCTAAACATCTAAAAAGTAAAGTCATGAAAATATACAGAGTATTCATTATGATCATATTGCTATTTACTTTAGCACATTGCAAAAGCCGTATGTCGAACAACGAAGAATTATATAACGGGATAGAGGTTGAAGACATAAATATTTACCCCCATGTTTACGACTCAATTAAAGTGGCCCAAAAAATAATAGAACCAACAGAATTAATGTTACCGATTTTGGATTCAGTAATCGAAACCATAAATCATTGCCCTGCACCTTACTATGGTATTGAAATGCCATTAAAAATAGATATATCAGTTCGGATACAAGATTCACGTGCTTATATGTATTTATACACCATTCGTTCTCGGGAAGGAGAAAAAGCAAATGCAATTTTTAATTACAGAGATTATGATTTTACCTATTCAGGAAAAATTTTGGAAAACCTTTTTTTTAACACGGGTGAATTAGCAATAAATAGCTATCCGGACCTTACAAGTGCTCTATATGATATTGATGACAGGGCATATCAATGGAGGCTTATCATTGAAAACTCAACTTTTAAATGGTTGTTTGTAAAGAACTGTGATTTTTCCTGGCGCCATGAGCTTTTTGACAGCTTATGGGTTTACTAAATTAATCCACGGTCTGGGGCAATTTGTTTTTCTCGCTGAGCGGAAATTAGCTTCGCTGCGGTGTTTCAGGTTTTAGCTTTGTGCCAATAGTTGGGCATATACAGCTTTGGTAGTTTCCGGAGCCACCAGTGAAATCGATCGCATACAAGATAACATTATAAACAGCCGAAATCCCTTTGTGGGTGTTTATAATCCAAGTTTAGGTTTTTAAATGGAACTTATGTACAAATATTTTTCCCATTCTAAGTTTTACAGCCTGGTTGGTTAATTATGACAACAAAGAATACATCAATGTTGCCGTAATCATATTGGGTGCGGTACTCTTTTTATACAATATTTACAGGTACAAAGTATTGATTTCATTTATTGAATTACATAACAAATGGCGTAATAAACCCATAAATCAAAGATTATCTATCACCAAAACTTATGCTTTAATAACCATTGTTGCTTTTTTTCTTACTCTTTGGCTTGTTAATTAGTAAATTGGCTATTTGACTCATAGTCCTTAAAAACAATCCTTGTATTGGATATTCCGGACCACTATAGTTTAGTGTTTCCACTTCCCTAAAACGGTGAAGCAGTTCTGAGTTTTTCAGGGCTGCTTTTGCTTTTCTTTGTTGCACTTTGAAACTTCCTGTTTCTTGATTTTTTGCGTTTTGGATCTGTCAATTTTAACCCTATTTTTGTAACCTTAAAAGAAAGAGACCATCAATGGCAAAAGAAATTCAAATAATCAGTGATGAAGCCATCATCAGCAAAATATACCTGATACGAGGTAGAAAAGTGATGATAGACAGAGACCTGGCCCAATTGTATGATGTAGAAACCAGGGTACTGAACCAAGCGGTCAAAAGGAATAAAAGACGCTTTCCTGATGACTTTATGTTCCAGATGACCAAAGAAGAAATGCTGGAATGGAAATCACAAATTGTGATATCCAATAGCGAAAATATGGGATTGCGAAAACCCCCACAGGTGTTTTCAGAACAGGGTGTGGCCATGCTTTCCAGTGTGCTGAACAGCGACAGGGCCATCCAGGTTAACATAAAAATCATTCGGGTATTTACCAAAATGCGTGAACTGCTTGCCACCCATAAAGAAATACTGGTAAAGCTTGAACAACTTGAAAAGAAAGACATAGAGCAGGACGATAAAATCATGCTCATCTTTGAATACCTAAAACAGCTGGAAAAGATCAAGCAGGAAGAACTGGAATACCGAAACCGGCAGCAAATCGGGTACAAAATAAAAGAGGAAAAGTAATCCTCTGAAGGGCGGAAATTGAATTTGCAATTCAAAAACCCTGAATCAATGTGGGCTCCCCCTTTGCTGCCCTTTTGGCCTTGAAAAAAACCTGTTAACAAGACAAGAGAGCGAAGCGGGAAAAAGTAGAAATAAATATTTTAAAACAACACTTACCCACTTGCGCTGCGACGGCGCACCTGATGCTAAGACCTGCATTGCGCAGCGCCCGAAAATAATGATGCTCCTTAACCCAGGGTTACGCTCGCTTTGCTCGCTAACCCTGGGCTATTATAGTTTTACCCTTTCAGGGTAATGACGTGTTTGCGAAGATTTTCTAATAATGTTCGAGACCCTTCGTCCCGAAGAAAATCGGGACTCAGGGTGACAAGGTGCTGTGGGTAAAGAGAAAGCGCCGGCTGTCTCTCGCTTCAGGCGAGACAGCCGGCGCCTTTTCTGCAGTGAACTGGTAATGCCGCCGCTATGCGGCTTTTTCAAAAAACTTCCGACTCCGGTCTCCGGTCTCCGGTCTCCGGTTTCCGTCTTCCTCATACTGATTTCTGCCTCCTGCCGCTATCTCCTGCCGCTGCCTCCTGCTTACAGCCGCTTACCTCCCCGGCTGATCCATTTTCGCGAAAGCATAACCAGTAAAAGCAATGCGGTGAAGAACAGCGACATTTTGCCTAACACATTGCCTTGCAGTGCGTAATAGGTAGGCTTTCGGTTTTGATTTACCACGCCGCGAATGGCCGTCACCTCCCACCAGCCGGTTTTTTGCAGCACTTCGCCTTTCTGGTCGATAAGTGATGAAATGCCGGTGCTGGCAGCCCGCACCACCGGTCTGCGGAACTCAATGGCCCTGAGGCGGGCGTATTCCAGGTGCTGGCGGTGGCCGGGGGTGTTGCGCCACCAGCCATCATTGGTCAGCACAAAGATCATGGTGGCCCTACGGCGCATATATTCACTCATAAAGTCGCCGTATATTGACTCATAGCAGATGACCGGTGCAACCACGGGCTGATTATTTCCGGTTTTGAAAACGCCCCGGTGCTCTTGGGTGCCCATGCTGCCGGCAGTGCCGCCAAGGGCCGAAACCAGCGTGCCGATGGGTTTGAGCACGGTAAAAAAGGGCATGCGTTCAATGCCCGGCACAAGCATGGATTTATGGTAGGCATCAAACTGATCTTGCTGACCAATCATGATCGCCGAGTTGTACACATCGTAATAATCGTTGGTGCCGGCTATCGGTCGGGCAGTTCGCGAAGCGTTTTTCCCTTCAGGATAAAGCTCGTAGGAAAAGCTGCCAGTGACCCAGGTAAGCCCAGGGTAAAAGGCCAGAAATCCCTTGATTTGCAGCACACCCATGTGCAGGTGACTTTGGTGCAGCCAAATCCCTTCGGGAAGTGCCCCCTCAGGGGCAACAACAAATTTGGTTTCAGGGGTGATCAGGGCCTGGGCCATACCGATCATTTGTTCAACCCTGGCGATGGATTCTTCTCTCGATTCCGAAGGTTTGTAGGGGTCTTTCGAAGGCTGAAGCACCACTACTTCTACCGGGTCGGGCTTTTCCTGGTAGCGCCGGTGCATTGCCAGTGATATGATCAAAGGGATCAGGAATGTGGCCGCTGCCAGCGCCCCGAACCAACGCACCCGCTTCAGCGCCTTTTCAGGTTTCATGAGTTGGCTGATAAGCATGAACAGTAGCAAGTTAACCAGCAAAACCCACAGCGCCCCGCCCGAAGTGCCCGTATATTCGTACCACTGTACCCATCGCGGCCATGAGGCGAATACGTTGCCCAGATCGAGCCAGCTCCAGCTCAGGTCCCATTTTGCATGCAGGTATTCAAAGCTCAGCCAGAAAATGATAACCGGCAGTGGCCCCTGACGCTCTGGCAGCAATCGCCTGAAGACATGCATAAGCCACCAGGGTATTGCCATAAAGAAAGAGTTCAGCACCACGGCCGTGATCATGCCCGGAATGGTGGCATATACTATCCACCAAGTGGTTAAAAGGTTCCAAACAAAAAAGGCCAGCCAGGCGTAAAGAAAAAAACCTGCACTGCGCCGGACCTTACGCTCATTAAACATTATGTTTTCAACAAAAAACAGCGGAATCAGAGCCACAAAGGCCAGCACCGGGATCCCCCTGGCGGGCCAGCTGGCCGAAAGCAATAGTCCGCTGGCAATGCTCAATAAGAGCAAGCGGCGTCTGTTCAAAAAGCTGCGTATATCCATAGGTATTTTTTAAAGCATCAAAATTAACGAAAAATGATTCTTTTAACAGCAAATAAAGGGTTTACCAAAATTTTCCAAAAAAGGAATTTAAACTTTGTTTAAAACATCTATTTTCCTATATTTGGCCACCAAATCAAGCAACTATGGCAAAAAGTAAAAATACCGAGCAAAAAATTTTCGATGCAGCCACCGAGCTTTTCCTTGAAAAAGGCGTTGACCGTACTTCAGTGCGCGAAATTGCCAACAAGGCGGGCATAAACCTGGCTTTGATGAATTATTATTTCCGCTCGAAGGAAAACCTTTTCGATGCCATTTTTACCATGCTGGTAAAGAAGAACACCCGCAAGCTGATCAAGATACTCGACAGCGAGGTAGGGCTGGAGGAAAAGATCAGGAAATACGTGGAGGCATATATCGACATGCTTTCTGATAACCCCTTGCTGGTTTCGTTTGTCATGGCCATTGTGCATCGAAGTCAGGATCGCATCACGCAAATGAAAGCCATCAGCAGCCTTTACAGCACCCCAAAATTTGCTCAGCAGGTCTTTGAAGAAAATAAAAAGGGAACCATCAGGCATACCAGCCCAACGCAGCTTTTTGTGGACATGCTTTCGCTGATTACTTTCCCGTTTGCCATAAAATTCCTGATCCAGGACAAGACGGGTTATGACGAAGAGCAGTTTAAGGCGTTTATTGAGGAGCGCAAAACCCGAATTCCTGATCTTTTACTGGCAAGCTTGCAGCCTGAGTAACCCAGAAAAGGCAGCTGATTAATCTTCTTCAGCCGCAAGTGCCGCGCTGATGTTATCCATCAACTTTTCGTATTTTACCCTTGCCATGGGCGACAAGGCCTTTTTAATCATTTGGTTAAACCTGGGTTTTTCCAGATTTTTCCATTCGGTGGTGTCCCATAGAGCAATGGCTTGAAGTTGCTCAAATGCCGTTTCGCGGGTTGGAGCAGAAAACCGGTTGTGCGGGCAAACATCCTGACAAATGTCGCAGCCAAAGATCCTTCCTTTCAGCTTTCCGCGAAAAGTTTCAGGGATCCTATCCTTCAGTTCAATGGTGAGGTAAGAGATGCAGCGCCGCGCATCAATTGTTTTTGGGGCCACAATTGCCCCTGTTGGGCAGGCTTCAATGCAGCGGCTGCAATTACCGCAATGATCTTTTTCAAAAGGCTTGTCGGGCGACAGCCCCACATTGGTGATCAGTTCTCCCAAAAAGAAAAAACTGCCCTTACGGGGAATGATCAGGCAGGCGTTTTTTCCCACCCAGCCTAATCCGGCCTTCACCGCCCAGGCCCTTTCGAGCACGGGGGCGCTGTCGGTAAACTCCCTGCCCTGGTGTTCAGGCACCAATTCAAGAAGCTTCCCGGAAAGGCGACGAAGTTTTTCCCTGACCACATAATGATAGTCGATGCCGTAAGCATATTTCGAAACGATGGCGGCTGAACCCGTATTCTGAAACTTCTGCGGGTAATAGTTCAGCGCCACCAAAATCACCGAGCGGGCGCCTTCCACCAGTTTTCGGGGGTCGAGGCGTTTCTCAATGTTGTTTTCCATGTAGCCCATCTTGGCGTTGCGGCCCGATTTCAGCCACTGGGTAAAGGATTGCTCATGCTCATGAAGTTTTCCGGCGGTGGCAATGCCGCAGGCATCGAAGCCAAGGGCAAGGGCTTCCTGTTTAATTTTTTGGGCAAGTATTTCAGGTGTAAGGGCTTCCATGAGGAGCCTTTTAGTCGAAAAGGGTGCCGGTGCCCGATGCCTTTATCCGGCCAAGGTGTTTGTAAGCCATGGCGGTTGCTTCGCGTCCGCGGGGGGTGCGCATGATATAGCCTTCCTGTATCAGGTAGGGCTCGTAAACTTCTTCAATGGTGCCGGGGTCTTCTCCCACGGCGGTGGCCACATTGTTTAAGCCCACCGGGCCGCCCTTGAACTTGTCAATGATGGTAGTCAGTATCCTGTTGTCCATCTCATCAAGGCCGTACTTATCAACATTCAGGGCCGACAAACCATAATGGGAAATGTCGATGTCGATGCTGCCGTTGCCTTTCACCTGGGCAAAGTCGCGCACCCTGCGCAGAAGGGCGTTGGCAATACGGGGTGTGCCGCGGCTGCGGCCTGCAATTTCGCGGGCGGCCTCTTCGGTAATGCTTACCTTGAGAATGCCTGCCGAACGCTTTACAATAGTAGTCAGCAGTTTGGCATCGTAATAGTTAAGCCTTGAGTTGATGCCGAAACGGGCACGCAGGGGCGAGGTGAGCAGGCCCGAGCGGGTGGTGGCCCCGATCAGCGTAAAGGGGTGCAGGTTGATCTGCACGCTGCGGGCATTGGGGCCGGTCTCGATCATAATGTCGATCTTGAAGTCCTCCATGGCAGAGTACAGGTACTCCTCCACCACGGGGCTCAGGCGGTGTATCTCATCAATAAACAGCACGTCATTGAGCTCGAGGTTGGTGAGCAGGCCTGCCAGGTCGCCCGGCTTGTCGAGCACAGGGCCTGAGGTGACCTTGATGCCGACGCTCATTTCGTTGGCAATGATGTGTGCCAGGGTTGTTTTTCCCAAGCCAGGAGGCCCATGCAGCAGCACATGATCGAGTGCTTCGCCCCGCTGACGGGCCGCACCAACAAAGACCTTAAGGTTCTCGACCACGCCATGCTGACCGGTAAAACTTGAAAAGCTGCCCGGTCTGAGTGCGTTTTCAAACTCCCTCTCAGCAGGAGTCAGATGGCTGCCATCAGGATCAAGGTTAATATTCATGGGTGATTTTTTGGCTTCGGGCATACCGTGCAAATTTAATCATTAAATCGGTTGAAGCTAATATACTGTTCTTAACGAAAAATTATTACCACTCATTTACCAATTTTTTTATCTTTACCTTTTCGAAACATCCCCATGAGCCACGCTTCACTCATTGAGCGTATTTTCTCCCTTGAGGACAACGGCGATTTTGATGCCCTGGCCCTGGATATTTTTCGCCACCAGTTTTTTCACAACAAGGTGTACCGATGGTTCTGCGAAGCTCTGAAAAAGAACCCCTTCAATGTGAAAACGCTTTCGCAGGTACCTTTTCTGCCTGTTTCTTTCTTTCAGCAGCACCGCGTGGTGGCTTTTGATGCAACAGAAGAGCGCACCTTCACCAGTTCGGGCACCGCGGGAAGTACTCCATCAAAACATTATGTGTTCGACACCGGCATTTACGAGAGCAGTTTCTTAAGGGCTTTTCGAAGGTTCTACGGCGAACCTTCCGATTATTGCATCCTGGCCCTGCTGCCGGGCTACCTTGAGCGAAGCAGCTCTTCGCTCATTTACATGGTCGATGCCCTGATCGGGCTTACCGGTTGCCCGCACAGCGGCTTTTACCTTTACGACCTGGCCGCACTGGCCGATAAACTGCAGCAGCTTCACGACAAGGGTCAGCGAATAATGCTTATTGGGGTGTCGTTTGCCCTGCTCGATCTTGCCGAAAAACATCCAGTCAGGATACCCAGTGCCATTGTAATGGAAACCGGTGGCATGAAGGGCCGCCGCCGGGAGCTGGTGCGCGAGGAACTGCATCAAACCCTCATGGAAGCATTTGCCGTTAATACCATTCATTCTGAATACGGAATGACCGAACTTTTTTCGCAGGCCTATTCAAAGGGTCAGGGGCTTTTTGAATGTCCGCCATGGATGAGAGTGCTGATTCGCGACCCTAACGACCCCTTGAGTCTTTTGCCCGAAGGACGCAGCGGCGGCATCAATGTGATTGACCTGGCCAATATTCACACCTGTAGTTTCCTTGCCACCCAGGATCTGGGAAAGATTCATCCAAACGGGCAGTTTGAAGTGCTGGGCCGCTTCGACCACAGCGATGTAAGGGGGTGTAACCTTATGGTGGAATAGACAAGAGGGAAGAAGATTAGAAAGTGAGAAAATGAGAGTGTGAGAAAACATTAAGGAGTGAAAATCTCAAGAAAAGAGAGGTAGCAAAGAACCCGGGGGAAAGGTTATCCGCGTAATCATTCATTAAAACTCCCTGAGGACCAAAGTATCTAACCAATTTCCAGCAACAATTATTTTTCACACCATACTATTGATTTGGACTTTAATTTATTGTAATTTTTAGTTGTTTATTGAAAAATTTACCATAACAGGTAGTTGATTTTTTGTTAGCTATTTTTATTTAAATTTGCTTTGAATGTCAATCATGCTTCATCAGCCCAAAAATAATCAGACTATTTTATGAGATTTTATTTGCTTGACAGAGTTACGGAAATGATTCCTGGCAAGAGCATTGAAGGCATAAAATGCTGGTCAATGTCCGATGAAATTTTCAATGAGCACTTTCCCGGATTTCCTGTGGTTCCGGGAGTTTTGCTTACAGAGTCGAAAGCACAGTTGATGGGTCTGCTCATCGAGAAAAGTCATGAACTGGAATATCAAAATACATCGGGGGTGTATGTACTTCTGGCCATCATCCAAAAGGCTAAGTTCAGAAGTTTAGTAATTCCTGGTGATCAGTGTATTATAAAGGGGGAATTGAAAAGTATAGATATAAACCGTGCGTCGGGGCATGTAAAGACCTATGTTAACGGAAACTGTGTCGCGGAAGCTAACCTGTCATTCATAGTTTTACCCAAAGATACTGCACCTGAAAACAAGTATGCTTATAAGAGAGATGAGTATCTGGATATTCTTTTTAATAAAATCAATCGCTTCAATGGTTTCTGATTTAATGGAAAATCTTTTTTAGAATGAGTTTAACTCAAATGATTAATTGGAAAGCCGGTTTATGCAAGTTTCACCTGGTTAACAAAAATTGTAACTGTTTTTATTAAATGAAAAAAGAAGTTTTTCTGTCTGGATATAGTTTACGGCTTCCTGGAATTGATAGTCTTCCGGATATTGAAATGATGGCAGAAGGGCAGAAGAATTTTCTGAAGAAACAGGTTAAGTTGGCAGATCCGAATCGCCATGCTGAGTTCGGGGAACTTGAGTTTGCACATGACATCGCCCACTTTCCGCAACGACAGGATGCAAAAATCATGCGCCAGGATGTGCTTGCCGCCTCTATCTGCGCTGGAGAGTTGATGGAGAAAATGGGTTTTCCGGAAGACACTGTTCAGGATATTCCTTTATACTTGTCAAGCGGCGTGTTTATTGAAAATATTTTTGGCCAGAGCGACAAAACTACTGAAATTTTTAAAAAAGCACTCACCCTGACTGACAGGTCAAAAATGAGAGAGATGCTTTTTAAAGCGGTTCCACCGCTTCTGGCATTAAATACTCTCACCAATGCTTCTTCCAGTTATGTTGCACAGTATAGCAATATTGCCGGCCGTAATACAACTCTCGGTAATACTTCTGTAAGCGGAGCTCAGTCCCTGGCGCTTGCCTTCAGCGATATTACAAATGGCTTGAGTGATGTTGCTGTTGCCGGGGCCAGCAGCAGAGGCGAATTGTTTTCCTTCTTAACTTTCAGTCAGTTTACAGATGATCAAAGCAGCTGGCGCGAAAGTGCCGGAGCATGTTTGCTGGCTCTCTCTGATAAGGATTTCTTTGAAAAACAGAATAGTTTGCCAATTTGCAGAATTGAATCAATTGATTTCTCCCGCAATGTGCCTTCCTTAATGGCAAAAACTGTTATTGACGACATCAGCTTCATACATGAGTTAAAAGATTTTCCGTTCGTGGTTTTTAGCGGGGCTTTCACATTAGACTCATTCAGGCAGCAGGAAACATTCTTTAAATCAATTTGCAGCGGTAAAACATTCAGTTGGTTCCCTGTATTGGGGAATACAGGACCGGTAAACTCTTTGCTTGCCTTGCTTACCTGCACTGTTTTTATGAGAAAGTATAAGATTAGTTCGGCTGTTTGTGTGGATATTGACCCTTACAACAGGCAATCGCTTATAAAAATTTCATTACCCTAACGAAACAATTAGACGGGTTTTATGAAGAAAAAAATATACATAATCGATTACGATCTAATAAGCCCATTAGGTGTCGGAAAATCGGAAGTATATCAATCACTTAAAAATAATTTTGCCGCAGAGGGAAAGATTACCCGGTTTGATATCGCGGGTATTCCGTTTCATATTGCTGCCGAGATCTCCCGGGATTTAAAGAGACTCTGCAGCGATGAAGTTGATGCTGTTAAAAATACAGTGAGCTATGACAGAAAGTTTGAGTTGACGGTTTCTATACTTAACCTGGTAAAAGAGCGATTTTCTGCTGTATTTTCACTGGTGAAAGAGGATCGTAAAGGGGTAATTTTTGGTATGGGAGCAGACGTTAGCCCTTTTGAATTGATAGAAGATGAAATTCTAAAACATACTGATTCATCTAATCCCTATTTTAAAAGTATCCTGGAAATCAATCAGAAATCAGGGGCTCACAACTTAATGTTTAACCCCTATGATTTGCACGCAATTTATCTTGCAGAGAAACTAAACCTGGGTGCATTCCAAAAAACCTGCCTTACCGCCTGTGCTGCTTCCAATCAGGCAGTTGGCCTGGCATATGAAGCCATTCTAAACGATGAAGCAGATGTTGTTCTTGCAGGCGGCAGTGACTCCATCTTAAATGCCATGGCGTTCTCTTCCTTCTGCAAGCTGGGAGTTTTATCCACCATTACCGAAAACGGCAAAACCTGCAAACCCTTTGACGTCAACCGCTGTGGCACATTGGGCGGTGAAGCTGCCGGTTTGTGTATCCTGGCCAGCGAAGACTCTGTTAACAGGAACAATCTTAAACCTCTTTTCGAAGTCCTTTCATATGGAAATACACTTGATGCTTACCAGATCACATCTCCAGATCCGGAAGGCAGGGGCATGATTCGTTCGTTAGAACAATGTCTTTCAAATGCAAATATTAATGCTTCAGAAATTGATTATATCAATCTTCATGGCACCGGTACACGGCTCAACGACCAACTTGAACTATTTGCCTTGCAGAATGTTTTTGGCCCGGCACTGAAAAATATCCCGGCATCAAGCACAAAGGACAGGCATGGGCATGCAATAGCTGCTGCCGGAATACAGGAACTTTGCATTCTTTGCCTGGCACTCGAAAACAACTTTGTTCCGTGTAATATGAATCTTGAAAAGCCAATAGATACCGAAAAATCTGATCTTGTGCAGTATAACAACCGCTACACAAAACTGAAAACCGGTATGAACTGTAACTATAGTTTTGGCGGCGTTAACACCGCATTGATAATCAGAAAAACTAACTGACCTATGCACCTGGACTTACAAAATGAAGTGGTACTTATAAGCGGTTCGACGGGAGGAATCGGTACTGCGCTTTGTGAAGCATTTCTCGAAGAAGATGCTATTGTTGTTCCCCTATACAGGAACCCTGAGAAGTATGAAATACTGCATCAGCGGTTGTTATCGAAAGGCTTTAGAGATGACAGGATTTTTGCCCAAAATGTTGATCTTGGGAGTAATCTGTCGATAGATTCAATGGTTCGCAATGTTAAAAAGCGCTTTGGTAAAATCGATGTCCTAGTAAATAACGCAGGGGCATCATTTGAAAGGCCCTTTTTGCTGCTTGAAGAAAAAGACTGGCAGAAAGGTATTGATGTTAACCTTAATAATACCGCCCGGTTGCTTAGATCAGTACTGAAATTAATGTTTATTGCCCGTAAAGGTGCGGTGGTAAATATTTCATCGCTTTTATCGCACAGGTATGGTCGCGGGGTCACGGTTTATGCTGCATCAAAGGCTGCCGTTGACAGGCTCACACAGGCTCTGGCACTTGAAGTGGGCTTAAAAGGCATCAGGATAAATGCTGTTTGCCCCGGAGTAATCGATACTCATATGGCAGAACCGCTTATGGAAAGATACGGTGACAAAATTAAGCAGCATTCAGCCCTGGGCCGTATCGGTCAACCGGAAGAAGTAGCAAAAGCCGTTCTTTTCCTGTCTTCCGGGAAAGCAGCTTCATTTATAACCGGACATTTGCTTACCATTGACGGTGGGCAGGGAATCTGATGGATTTACCGGAAATATTTTTTAGTGTATTTTTTACCTAAATCTACTCATTATGAATAAAAAAGAAGTTATTGAGAAAGTTATTGAAATAATTGCTGAATCAACGGGCCTGGAAACAGAGATAATTCGACCTGATTCAACTCTTTTTAATGAATTGCCAATCAATTCAATTGATCTTGTTGATATCCTGTATTCATTGGAAATGGAATATGATATTTCCCTGAAATTGAGTGATCTTGAAAAACAGTCAAGAGAAGCAATGGAGGGTAAACCATTTGAAATTGACAATGTAGTTACCGATGAAGGGTTGAAGGTATTGGCAGAAAAAATGCCTGAAATACCGGCCGAACGGCTGATTAAAGGGCTGACAGTAACTGATATCGTAAAACTTTTTACTGTTGAATCGCTTACCAAATTGGTTTTATACAAGCTCGAATCTTCGGAAGCCGAAGGATAATTACAATATGGAAATTGTTTTCTACAGGAGGAAAACCAATCGCAGGTTATTCTCTTTTGGTGATGACATACGGAAAATTCCGGTGTGCGGGAAGGCCTTGGAAATTTGGCAAGCGGAAGCTATTCAATCCGTGTCATGTAAACTAAAGAATATACAGTCAGATGATGAAATCAAAGCATCAGAGTATTTCGTTTTCGATGATGATTTGTTTTTCACCGGGGAATTTGTCAGAAAATCACTTCTGGCAATTAAAAAGGATATAACACCCACACAGTTCGGACTGGCCCAAAACCGTTTTAATGAGCGTTATGTATTGCCTCATTCTGCCGATAATTCAGATAACCTGAAATTCAATTTCCAATATCACAATAAGGCAGGTTCGGGTTTCCGGTTTTATGAAATTGAACAGCAGCTTTTAAATGATGATTTTTTTATTCCGGATCAGATAGTTCAGGGGGGCACCTATTATGTTGGCCGCTGCAATTGCTTTATCAGCCGCATTGCTTCGCCATTTCACCTGTTGCAGGTTAACCTTGCATTTAACCTCATACGAACTATTAAGCCACAGAAGCATTATCCGCAATGGCTGGTGGATAAAATTGCCCCGCAAGGTAGCTGGCTTTATAACCGGGCTCTTAAGAATCTGAACAGAATTGGAAAAAATTGCAGAATACATCCCACTGCGGTAATTGAGGCATCAGTGATTGAAGATAATGTTACCATTGGTGCTTATACAGTTGTGCGTTTTTCCCGGATTGGCAGCGGGTGTGTACTGAGTGATCAGGTTGCCGTTATTAATAGTGTGCTTGGCGAAAACAACTATATAGCAAACAGCAATTTCCTTAGCTTCAATCTATTGTTTGACAATGTATTCCTGATTCACGGCCCTTACCAGTTTTCGGTATTTGGCAATCATTCAGCTGCTTTTGCGGTTATAAACTGCGATATCAGGCTCGATCAGCAAAATATTAAAATCCAGACGGATGCTGGTTTACTGGATTCAAATCAGAAACTTTTGGGAATTGCTTATGGACATTACTCTAAAACCGGTGGGGGAAACATCATTGCCGCAGGAAGGATTGTTCCCAATTATCACACGATAAATCCGCCCGGCAATATCATTATGAAGTTCGACCCATAAAAAATTCATTAATGACTATGATTGAATCCCGTAAAATTTTATTGTTAGGCTCCTATGGATATACAGCACAGTTGATAGCTGCCACATTATCCCATTCAGGTATATCTTTTTCAATTGCAGGGCGCGATCCGGTAAAACTTGATGAAATGAAAAATCAGTTTCCACTGATTGAATCTCTTCATAAAGTTGATATTGAATCAAAAGATTTATTGAAAAACCTGTTGCCGAAATTCAGAATAGTAGTGAACTGCATCGGGCCGTATAACGTATTCGGAAACCTGGTTCTCGAAGAATGCATTGATGCCGGATGTTGTTACATTGATATTTGTGGAGAGCAGCATTTTGTGAACCAGTCATTTAATAATTACCAGGAAAAGGCTGTACAGACAGGCGCCTGTATTTTTCATTCCGTTGCTTTTGAATCTGCCCTTGTCGACTTGCTGGCGAAGGTGAAACTGCCTGAAAATGAAGCATGGGAATGTATTTCGTCTATCTATTATTTTGAAAAATCAAGGCCTTCGCCCGGTACGCGTGCAACTATGCTTACATCACAGTATTTCCCCGTTTACAGCCTTGAAAAGGGGCAATTGGTTCAGCAATCATTAGCCGGTTTTGCGAAAAATGTTTCAGATTTCGGAAATCTGCGGCTTGACGCAGTTCTTTTTGCTCCCTACCCGGAAGTGATGTTTTTAAAAAGAAACTTCCGGGTGCAGAACGCATGCAGCTATCTTCTTACAAGTAATCTTGAAGCAAAGATGGCCACAGGCAGAAAGCAGACAGAAATACCCCTGGAAACCACAATGGAAGAAAACAGGAAGAGAATGAAAAAGGGGCCATCTGATCAAGAGAGGCTTAACCAGGTTTTCGAAATCAGACTTCTGGCCGAATCTTCCGCTGGGAAACGCTATTGCTTTTCGCTAAAAGGAAAAGATATGTATGAGCTGACAGCTTCCATAGCAGAAATATTTGTTAGGCGGCTTCTCTCTATGAAACAATGGCCGGCAGGAATTTTTACCCCGTCAGAAATAGAGAACCCCGCAGGTGTGTTTAATGAAATTCTGAAATCGAATATGCTGGATTGTGAGGAGTGTCCGGATATGAGTATATTCTGATTATCCACCAGTAAGCAAAATAATTAATACCTTGAGCCATGAAAGTAACGAAAGTCCTTCTGATCCGGTCTTCTCATTACGCAGACAATGGCAAGGTAGTTAAGTCGAATACTTTCCTCGACCGTTTATTCAATTCCAATTATGCTGAACTGGGATTGCCCCTGCTGGCCGCGTCAACGCCACCCCACATAAAAGTTGAAATGGTTGATGACTGTCTGGATGAAACTCCTGAAAAAACAGAGGCAGAAGTAATTGGTATATCGGCGATGGTTATCCATTACAGCAGGGCTGTTGATTTGGCCACACATTTCCGGCAACAGGGAAAAATTGTTGTCATGGGCGGCTTTCTACCCACCCTGCATCCTAAACTGGTATCTGAATATGCAGATTCGCTGTGTATTGGGGAAGGTGATACGGTATGGCCGCAGATTATTGCAGATATTGAAAATGATTGTCTGCAGAAAACCTACAAGAGTGGAGTTGAGAATACCATGGAAGGAATTCCGGTGCCGCGATACGATCTGATAAAGAAGAACCGGGTAACGCTCTACCCGGTAATTGCTTCGCGCGGCTGTGTGCATACCTGCAATTATTGTTCAGTTATCTGTTTTTATCAGAACACTTTTCGCACAAGGCCCATTGCCGATGTGATAAGGGATATAAAAGCCCATAAATCGAAGTTCATGTATTTTGTGGATGACAACCTGATGGATTCGGGAGAATACGCCAAAGAACTTTTCAGGGCTATGAAGGGATTGAAGGTTTATTGGGGACTACAGGCATCGCCGGCCATTGCAAATGACCCAGAATTACTTCAGCTGGCTTATCAGGCCGGTTGCCGGACTGCTGCAATTGGGTTTGAAACTATTAACCAGGATAACCTGAATGTTTCTTCAAAGGGCTGGGCAAAGGCACAGGATTACAAACTATCGGTCAGTAGAATACAGGATGCAGGTATTGCGGTTCATGCACTGGTGATGTTTGGTTTTCCGCACGACACACCCGATGTATTCGATACCACAGTTGATTTTCTTATTGATGCAGGAGTCGCAGGAGTCGATTTCTTTATTCTGACCCCATATCCTGCCACACCATTGGGAAAAAAGTACATCAGTGAAGGATTGATCACCGATTTCGACATCAACCATTACCGGGAACCTTATGTGGTTTTCAAACATCCGGTTATGACGGGTGAAGAAATTCAGAAAGGATTCTGGATGGCACTCAAACGTTTTTATTCAATAAAAAACATTTATAAAAGACTCAGATACAGCAATGTTCCAAATAAGCTTTTTGCCATATACACCAACCTTTATTACCGTCGAAAAGTAAGGAATAAAATTGTTCCAACACATAATCAGAGAGGTGATTACAGGATTGGATTTTAATACAACTTTTTAAGTGAAAAATAGAATTGCCGGTTTTTTGGTAAAAAGAGCTAATGTGATGTTTGCAATTGCCATAGCAGTGGCAATGCTCATGTTGCTGCTAATCCGGTCTGTTGATATTAATGGGAAACTGGATGGTTTTTATGATGATGATAATCCGTTTTCGGAGGTAATCCATAAAATTGAAGATTTCTATCCCTACAAACATATTATCCAGTTGCAGGTGAGCCCTGCAGATTGCACACTCAACGAATTTTTGCAATCGATCGGTGAGCTTGATCAATTGCTTCTGGGTGCTTTTTCCCAATCTGAAACCCACTCGCTTTTCGATGCCCGGCAGTTTTTGTTTTTTCAGTTTGCACCCGCTGATAAAGTTTCTGATGTTTTAAAAGCTTTAAATGATATTCCGCTGCTGCAGCAACTTGTTTCAGATGATCATCAACATGTGTTGTTTGCATTATACCTTGAAAATGCCGAAGATTTTGATTTTGAAAAATTCGAAGAGATCATCAACCGTGATTTCAGGTATCTTGATAGAATTATAGCGATAAGCCAGTTTCACATCGAAAAACAGATTGAAGCATCGATAACAGATGATCTGATAAGAATTCCACAGCTTATTTTGCTCTTTGTTGCTTTGGTTGTTTTTTTGGTATACAGGAAACTGTCTGCACTTTTGATTGTGTCAGTTAATGCAATCCTGGGCCTGATTCCCTTATTCTGGATCCTTAGCACCCTGCAGGTGGAAATTAACATGGTTACCGTTACCGCGATACCGCTTGTATTAATACTTTCTCTGTCAGATTCAATTCATTTAATGACCGGTTATTTTAATTCCGGTCATATTGAAGGGAAAAATGAAAGAATAGCCTATGTGGTTGCCCGTTATATAACCCCTTCGCTTTTCACGTCTTTAACCACATCGGTTGCTTTCCTGTCATTTCTGTTTAATGATTCGCAATATATGCGCGAATTCGGAATGGTAAGCAGTATTGCCGTTATGTTTGAATTCGTTTTCACCTTTCTTGCTTTGCCATTTCTGTTGAAATTCATCGGGGGTAAGGAGAAATCATTCCGGATCCTTTCATTGTTAACCAACAGGCTGTTGTCATGGCAAAAGGGGGGAAGTATTTTATTGATAGGACTTCTGGTGTTTTCTTTGTTTTTTGTGGGGAAACTTAAATTTCAAACTGACTACGATTCATTCTTCCCTTTAAAAACAGCCCTGCGGGCCAATCATAGTGAAATGAGCCATAATTTTCAATCTATCATCGGGTTGGATATTGTTATTGAAAGAAAAGAAGGGGCAGAACCAGAGAAAGGGCTAAATCAGGTAGCATTTGATTTGGCAAAACAACTCGATGAAATCCCTGAAGTGAAAAGGGTTTACTCCTATCGCGACCAGCTTGATTTCAGGCAAAAGTACTTGCGGGGCATCTATTTCTCAGGGTTTGAAAAAACAGGTAATATTTATAATTCCAAAGGACGTGCCCGTATACACATTTCTGTTCATAGTCCGTCTGATATTCAGAGGATTAGTCAATATGCCAACAAATTGATTAAAGATTACGAGCCCTGGTACAATTTCAGTTATTTCAGCGCTGCATTGATGTTCGATTTTATCAATGCAAGTGTTGCCGAATCATTGCTTAAGTCGCTGGTTTTTTCAGGGTTGATGATATTCATAATGTTTGTGCTGCTTACGCGTAGCATCAGAAACTCGATGGTAAGCCTTCTTGCCAATCTTGTTCCGCTGGGTGCCCTTATACTTATGTTCGTTTTTTTTGAAATCAGTATCAACATCGGAACAGCTGTTACAGCGGTTATTTGCCTTGGTTTTATTGTTGACGACACCATACATATTCTTTACCGTAAACTTGTGTTACACGAAGAACTGAATGAACTAGGGCAAGGACTTTTACTACAAGCATTGTTCTGGCAGGTAGCTTTGTTTTTTTTGTGATTAGCAACTTCCAACCAACCAGGTTTTTTGGGGTGTTAAGCGCCTTGGTATTCCTGGTGGCTTTTGTAAGCGACATGATGATTATTAACTGGCTGGCAGCTAAAAAAAAACCGGAAAGGAAGAGTGAGAATGATCAGTAAATTGCAGGTAAATGGCAACGAAGCAGTTGCCCTGGCGGCACTTTCAATGGATCTGGATTATTTTTCCCATTATCCGGGTTCTCCCGTAAATTTTGTTGAACCTGCCATCAGAAAATTTGCCGTTCAATTTGGGAAAGAGATCATTTTCAACAACGCACTGAATGAGCACATTGCCACACTCGCCGCAGGTGGCGCTGCTTTTGCAGGTGCAAAGTCAATGGTAGTGATGAAGCATGTGGGTATGAACATTGCAGTCGATCCGCTAACCTACCTCGCCTATACGGGTGTGAAAGGTGCAATGGTTGTTATTGTTGGCACTGACCCGGGTGCCAATGCAAGTACGGGTGAAGCAGATGTTCACTGGTATGCCCGCATGATGAACCTGCCGCTGCTCGAGCCGGTTACCGTTGCAGAGATTTACCGGCTATGCCGCGAAGCATTTTTACTTTCAGAGCAATATGAGTTGCCGGTCCTGTTGTTTATCCCCACAAGGCTTGCCTATGATTCAGAAACCATCGGGTTCAACATAGAAACCGGAGCCAGACTTCGCACCTTTGAATTTATTAAGGATAAAAACAGGTATATCAATGTAGGTCAGAGAAATATCCGTAACCATAACCACCTGATCGAAAAGCGAAATGCTATTGCAGAAAATGCCGCTGCTTTTATAAAAAGCTTCGGGAATGAAAACGCTGAAACAGCTATCATTACACGGGGGCTTACTTTTACCCAGTCGTTCGAAACTCTGCAAACTCTCGGTGGAATGAACCGGTTTCATTTGATTAATATTGATCTGGTTTTCCCTTTGCCTGCCTTGCAACTATCCCAAATATTGAAAAATAAAAAGGAGATAGTAGTTATAGAAGACCAGGACGGATTTCTGGAAGAAAATCTGAAAATGCAACTGTATAATGAAGGGCTTTGTGAAATATCGGGCAAAAAATTCTTCCCCGAATCGGGTGAAATAGGTTATGCCCAGGTTTTTGGGTTTCTATCAGAAAAGATGGGCGTTGAACCATTGCCTGTGATTGTGCCTGAAATTCAAGATGTTATTCCGGAGCGGCTGGGCACCTTCTGTGAGGGTTGCCCCCACCGTGCCGTATTTTTTGTGCTTGACAAAATCCTGAAAGATATCCCGGGAATCATTGGTGGTGATATCGGTTGTTCCTCACTGCCACCTTTTCGTGCCGACTGGCTCATGTGTATGAATGCAGGAATCGGAATTTCGCAGGGTATTGCTCAATTGCCTACCCCCCAGGTAGTTTTTTCCACAGGTGGTGATGGCAGTTTTTTTCACGCAGGATTGTTGTCCTTGCAAAGTGCGGTTATGAACAGGATTAACCTGATTCACCTGGTGCTGGACAACATGTCGGTAGCAATGACAGGACATCAGGAGTCTCCTTCATCTAAAAAGGGATTTGATCCTAAAAAGCTTCTGAAAGCGCTGGGTGTTAATAAGGTGTATAGTATTAAAGCCACCGACATAAAAAAGCTTGAGAAAGCATTACGCAAAGAAGTGGGGAAGACCGGGGTTAGGGTATTCTGGATAAACGGAAGTTGTAGCCGGTTAGAAAATAAAACCAGGGATTTAAAGGTAAAATACCTCGACCCCAAAATATATCATGAAAAATGTGGAGAGTGCCGGATTTGCTTTGACGAATTTGCCTGTCCTGCCATTCTTGATAATAAAGGAGATTTGCAAATCGATCTTAATACCTGTATGCGATGTGGCGTATGCAAAGAACTATGTCCCGCTAATGCCATAAAGGCCTCAGCCTGGCAATCCTTTATTAAAATTTATGAGAAACCACAATCCTGAAGTAATCAGAAAAGCTAACGCAAATGCAGGTTAACAATAACATAATTAATTTACTGATAGCAGGTACAGGAGGGCAGGGAGTTAATTCACTTTACAGGATTATGCTCGGCTTGTGCCAGGAACATAACCTTTACAGCAAAAGTGCCCTGTTTAAGGGGGGGGCACAAAGGCACGGTACTGTTCATGCAACCCTTCGAATATTTTTAAGGAACGAGCCCGGTTACCAGTGGTATTCATCGCAGGTTCCCCCCAATGGCCTTGATATTCTTCTGGGCCTTGAGCCTTGGGAAACAATAAGATTCAGACATTTCGCAGGGGAGCATACACAAATATGGTCAAATACCAGTATTGTCCCCTTGTTTGCTCAGCGGTTTCTCAAAGAATCACCAGGCAACCCAATGGAGATGCTCCAACGGTTTGGAAATAACTTAAGGCTGCAAAATTATTCCCAACAAGCATTTCAAAAGTATGGAGATAAAAGGATGGCCAACTACCTTATTGGTAAAGATGTTATTAAATCAGGAATTCTACCCTTTTCAAACTCCGAATTTATGTTTAGATTTATTAAGGAAGTTAAGCCTGAAAAAAAAATCGAAAAATTAATACTTGAGGAAATTATATGAACTGGCAGAAAGCTGAAAAAAAGGCCCAGCATTGGATCTACCAGCCTGAAAAAGATATACTTGCCTGTAATCTTTGTCCTAATAGGTGCAAGCTAAATGATAATCAGACAGGTATATGTGGTGTAAGAAAAAGAGTAGGCAACGAATTGTTTTCACTCAACTATGGTTATTGCATATGTCCGGTAATTGAAAAAATTGAGACAGAAGCAGTTTTTCATTTTCAGCCGGGTGCCCCCATTCTGAGTATGGGAAATATAGGTTGCAACATGAAGTGCTCCTTTTGCCAGAATTGGGAAACTTCACAGGTGGCTCATCTCGATAATAAACAGGTAAGGTATATGTCGCCACGCGAAACCGTTGGTCTTGCCGTTGCAAATCAGGTTAAAATTATCTCATGGACCTATAACGACCCGGTTGTATGGCACGAATATGTTACCGAAACATCAAGGCTGGCCCGCAAAGAAGGTATTCTAACTCTCTATAAGTCAGCGTTAAACATCGAGCCGGAACCTATTGCTGAACTAATTGACTGTATTGATATTTTTAGTATTTCCCTTAAAACAATGGACGAAAATATCTACAGGAAAGTCATGAAGGGGTCATTGCAGTCAGTATTAAATGGTATAAGGCAAATTTATAATTCAGGTAAGCATCTCGAGTTGTCCCAGCTTGTTGTAACAAAACTAAATGATACATCTGAGCATGCTGTCAGGACTGCTGATTGGATATTGCAAAACCTTAATGAGAATGTGCCCCTGCACTTTGTAAGTTATCATCCTGCCTATAAATATACCGAAGAGCGCACTTCTTTTCAAGTAATAGAAATGATGTGCAAAACAGCCAGAAACCTTGGAATAAAAAACTGTTATGCGGGAAATATTTTTGGTGAAAATCTCAGCAATACCTATTGTAAGAAATGTGAAAACCTGCTTGTTCAGAGAACGGGTTTAAGTGTATTCTCCCGGGGACTGGATTCCCATGGCCACTGTCTGGCCTGCAAGCACAAATCCCCTGTGCAAAATTTTCTGGACTTTAAGATGCCGGGTTTTGACACTGAAAAATTTGTTCCGTTGCTGGTTCTTGAAAAAGAGTGGAACACACATCATAGTTTTCATCTTGTGATGCTTGATATATATGCCGATGATGTTGATGTAAGAATTCAACGTCTGCCATGTGAGGAAACTGAATACTTCAGGATGAGAAAAGGACTGGGCCGGTTACTAATTTCGCGAAAAAACATTCAAGAACAGAAAATATCAGTGACCCTGGATAAGGATGTCAGGGCAGAGCTGGTGCCACTGCTCGACAGAGCTCATTTCCCAACCATTTAAACTCCAAAAAACCATGAATCCAATCAGCAAAGCCATTCACGAAAAAGTAGATATTGACGGTTCTCTTCCTGTTGTTACACCCATTTTCCAGGCCAGCGCATTCGAGAGCGAATCTCCTTTCTTTTATACCCGGAAGAATAATCCAAATATCCAGGAATTTGAAAACGTGGTTGCCATTCTTGAAGAAACCAGATTTTCTTTATCCACAACAACCGGTATGTCGGCCATACACTTGGTACTGGGGCTTCTGAAAGTTCGTTCCACCCTGGTGGTTAACTCCGATATTTACGGTTGTTCCTATAAGTTATTTCAGAAGTATTGCGAAAAACTCGAAATCAAACTTGTTATCATCGATTTATCGGTAAAGGAGAATATTAAGAAAATTCCTGATAACACTTCAATGGTTGTTTTTGAAACGCCCACCAATCCTTTCCTGAAAACCATAAACATAAGAGAAGTAAGTGAATTTGCCAAAGCCAATAATCCAGATTGTTGTATAGTTGTAGACAATACCTGGGCGACTCCGCTCTTCCAGAAACCCATAAAACATGGAGCAGATGTATCTCTTCACAGTGCTACCAAGTATTTTTCAGGACATAGTGATGTTATGGGTGGATGTATTTTGACCGATAATGAGAATATCTATAATCAACTGCATGAGATGCGTTTTTACCAGGGCAGTATCCTGGCGCCTTATTCAGCATGGCTGCTGCGAAGGAGTTTGCATACCCTGGAAATCCGTTTAAAGCATCATAGTGAAACCACAAGCCAACTTAAAGATTTCCTTGCAGGGCATCATATGATAAAAAGGGTTTACTATCCCGAAATTGATGGCCATCAGCTTACAGGGTACGGAACTTTAATTTTTTTTGAATTTCAGGAAAAGTATAGTGAATATTACAGGGAATTCACGAATAATCTGAAACTTTTCAGTACTGGCACCGGTATGGCCTGTATTAGTTCCATGGTTGCACAGCCCTATAGCGGAAGTCATGCTTCATTAACCGATGCTGAAAAAGAAGCCATGGGGCTGAGCAAATCAATTATCCGGTTGAGTTTTGGCCTTGAGTTTGTTGATGATTTAAAGTATGATCTCTCTTTTGCCCTCCTGGCATTGGCCGATTTATAAAATCAAACATTCATAGATTTGATTATCAATATGATGCTTAACCACTAAACAGCATTGGACTTATTCGGCAGTTAGCCTATATCCTTCGCAGGCAGATAGTTCACCCCGGTTTTTTTACATCATAGCAAATCTAAAAATATCAAGAAATATCTTTTTGCAAGTTTAAAGGACAGACAGGTGTATAATCCGTGTTCTATAAAAACTCAATGAATTTCGAATGTAAAATGTTGAATATCGAATAATGAAGGAAATGTCTCGTCCTGAATATTGTCTACACAAATTTAGTAGACATGTTAAAAGATGACAGAATAATTAAACGTTACAGTGAATCTTTCAAATTAAAGGTTCTGCATGAAATATCTCAGGGTAAATTAACCAAGAATGAGATTTTCAGAGTCTATGATATTAGTCCCGGTTCTTTGGAAGCTTGGATAAGAAAGTATGGAGGATTAGATTTGTTTAATAAACGAATCAAAATCGAAACCATGGATGATATT